>JAABUZ0100010174.1_pt1 | contig 10511 bp, 7 predicted proteins | sample 5562091 | NCBI WGS metagenome assembly JAABUZ01 (sample SAMN12813069, study PRJNA571459) | rock metagenome | isolation source: Antarctica rocks | place: Antarctica: Victoria Land, Linnaeus Terrace sud | collected 2015-12-21 | reverse complement strand
TGTTCGCATTCACCGGCCAGAGCCACCGCCTCCGTACCCGGGGAAAGGAGCCCAAGAGCGCCTAATCACTGCAGGGGTTCAATTTGAGATTTCCGCCAGGGGTTCAAATTGAGCGTTCCGTTACCACTTGTAGCAACGGAAGCCGCCGCCACCGTTCCATCCGGTTGCCTCAGTGATGCCGCCTCGGTCCTTACCATCGACTACTTTTTGCAAGCGAGGGACGATGTGCGTGTAGTAGTGTTCACCGAGCTCAACCATAATCCAGCGGCGACCCATTTTGTGCGCAGCGGCTCCCGTCGTGCCAGAACCGGCGAATGAATCGAGCACCAAGTCGCCCGGTTTAGTTGCGATAAGCAATACCCGTTGCACTAGCCTCTCGGGCTTTGGGGTAGGGAAAAGCTCCGTCATGCCACCGAGAACTTCGCGCAATTCAGAGGTTGCTTCGCGTGTAGTTCCAACCTCGTCGCCAAACCAAATGCTTTCTGGAACTCGGCCTCCTTGATCGGCTAGGTATATTTTTCGAAGTACACGAGTTCCACCATCTATGAACGTTATCTCTCCGCTGCCGATTTTTTCCTGAAAGGTCTCCTTGGCCCATCGCCATCCTTTTTCTGGTGGAGCAATTGTTTTTCCACTTGGCGTAACAACATCGTATTTCAGATTTTCCCGATGGTTAGGACTCCGAACATCCCCGGAACGCCACGCTCCCTTCGGATCGCTATCTGGATTAGAATAGTTAATATTATGCTTCTCGGTACGAGGAAGGGTATTTGTCCGAAACAACTCAGATTTCGTATACGCGATGACATAATTATGGTGAAGTGAGACGGTTTTTGCGTCATTCTTGCCTTGGACGCTATGCTGCCATACAATGCTGCCAAAAAAGTTTGAACGACCAAATACCTCGTCACAGAGCACCTTCAAATAGTGCGCCTCATTGTCGTCAATGGTAATCCATATCGAGCCATCTTCAGAAAGGAGGCGCTTAACGATCTCGAGCCGATCACGCATTAGGCCAGCCAAATGCTATGCTCAATCCCATCGTCGTAATGCGCGAACGCGCTGCCAGTGTTGTAGGGCGGGTCAATGAAAACGCACTTCACCTTGCCCGTAAAGTCAGCTTCTAGCGCCTTAAGAGCGAGCAGATTGTCGCCATAGATCAAGATATTGTCGAAGATATCGGCATTACCGACGCGTGCGGCGGCGTGATAACTGTTCTCTGCATCCTCGATCAGGATACGAGGCTCTAGCCGGGGCCGATTTTTTTTCCCCACCCATCTCAGTTCAAGTTTATGCTTTTTACCGTTCATTTTTTAGACTGGCCTTTTGAGGGGGTGAAGACGACGGCTATCGCCGTTGTTCCGCCAGTAGCTGCCGGACTTGTCATTAGTGGGCCAGCCGTCGTCGGGATGAGACAGAGCGTCCACCAACACCACGACATGATGCGCGAAACCGATGGCGTCCTGATCGAGCAATTCAAATGAAATCATCTTAAAGTGTGCGCCCAGCGCGTTGCGTACCTGTACGATTCGCCGGAGCTCATCCAATATAGGCTTCAATTCGATAACCTTAATCGGCGCAGCAGTTGAATCGGTCAGCCCGTCACGAATTTGGACTTTCAGAGCATCGCTTAGCTTCTTGTCGATAGCGGACAGTAATTCACCAAGGGTGTAAGGGTCACCCTGACGGCGCGGAACTCGACACTCATAACGTAGGGTGAGGTAGTCGAGCGCATATTCAAGGATCACACCTGCTTTGCTACAAATCGACTGCGTGTCGAGCGGCGTATGCACGAGCATACTTTTGAGCAGATCAATTTCCGGTAGGCAGCCGACCCGGCTCATGCCATTTACAATGCTCCAATTCGTCAGCTCGACAAATTGACAGGGCTGACCTGGCTTGAGTGATCCCCAGCGAAACCGTTCGCGCCAGGGGCGATAGTGCGTAGTAACGATGGTGTGACGGAAGCTCTCACTAACCTCGTATACCATACTGACAACGCGCTCGACATGTGGCTCGTCGGCACTGCCGAGCACATCATCCAAAATTAGGACGGTCTCGTCGGGGTGCCCGCGCTTAGCAAGGGCGAGAAATACGCATAAGCCAAGAGAATCGAGGTGTGACTGGCTAAAATACGCCTGCGGTGGAACGTCCTTTCCCGAGAAACTGGCTTCTAGTTCGATAGAAGCGCGTTTCTTTGGATCCAGGGGCAAAGCGATCTTGTCAAGCCCTTCGCCGGGGTGAACCTGCTCGTAAAGCTTGCCGACTCCCTGCGCAATCTCGCCGATGATTTTGTTGGTGAAATTCTGCCGCTGCTCGATGCAGTGCTTGAGTGTATCTTCCAGCTTTGGTACCAATGCAGCCAATTCGGTGCGCTGGGCGGCATTTTGCTCGTAACGATCGGAGGCCGTATTTAGCGTCTGCACAAACTTCTTCTCGCCACGCCAGGACGCTTCCGCCGCAGGCCAAGTTTGAGCTACGGCCTCGTTGCCCACGAGCCATGAGCGAAGGGACGGCAGGCTAGCATCCGGTGCGTCGCCGGTTAAGGCGACATAACCCTTCCATTGATGGCCACCCTTGGCCATTGCATAGGCAGCAAAGGCATCTGCATAGTCAATATCAAGCTGAGCGATAGCGTTTTGCGCGGCAAGTAGCATCCTCGCGCATTGCTGACGCTTTCCTGTTGCCGATCGCAATGCTTCCAAATCAACGAGCCTGGCGGCGAGTTCAGTTGCCAGCCCCTCCGCATTCTCGTGACTGCGACACAAAGGACATTCGGTCGCATCAGGATGATCATCCAAATATTTGCTGCCTGCCTCCAGCAGGGCCAATGCTTCAGCTGAACCGCTAGTAGCGGGACTCGCCGCTCCGATAAGCGCCGTCTCTGCTTCGACGAGCGCACTGGTCGCTTCGGCAAGCGCCTTTTGGCGCGTCTCCGCTCTTTCAGGGAAAGCTCTAAGCGCGTCGAATGCCGTTCGGAGCTTGCCGATGGCCGCGATGTCGCCGTCAAGATTATTAGGCGGCTCAGCGATTTTCTGCTTCGCCCAGGTAACCGCGTTCAGTCCCGCTGGCTCTCCGGCGGCTTCAAAGAAGCCATGCAATTCCTGAAGGCTTTGCCCCTCCGCCTGCTCGGCGGCCTTGCGCTCACCCGCAAGGATCTTGATCTGCTGGCGCAACGCTTCTTCGGATGCCTCGAAGGCCTCAATGTCGATAAAGCGCTTGATGGCTTCGTAGCGCTCTCTCGGTTGTGCCTTAATCAGATCAAGAATCTGCTGACGCCGCAACAATTCGACCTTTGGGCGCGATGTCGACGGAGTAACGTTCACGTCCCCGCCGACCATTTTACCGGAACAGGTCCCCGCGCTCGTCTCCAGCTTGACTGACAAATCGCCAACCATCTTGCCGGCCGTCGGCCAATATTTCTCTAGCCCCTTGCCAAGACCGCATCCGTGGAGTGACGATACGCGCCCAAGCGCCAGCAGTTCAAATGCATCGCAAATCGTGGTCTTTCCGGTACCATTCTCGCCATAGATCAGCGTGAGCTTTCGGCCTTTCTCGAACGGTAATGAGAATGTCGTAGAGGATCCCCGAAAGGCGGTGATGCTAAGCGACTTGAGTGGAGCCGTGGCGATCATTCTAGCACCGCCTTGGCTTGAGCCAAGTCAATTTCAAGCTTCCAATCTTCGCCCCTCATGTCGCCCGTCGCAATTCTGGCGATCAGGGCGTCGCGCTTGTTAGCTCGAAGTAACCCCGCCGAGATCAGGCGATCGACAACCTCCTTAGATAGGGTCTCCGATGGCGATTGCTTAGCGGTCATTGGACTCTCCAGCGAATCGTGAAAAGCGGCTTTGACGCAACCCGCTGATCCAGTTTGCTCTCAATCTGAGCGATCAACACCGCACGTTCTGCATCGATCTGGTCCTGGGCGTCGAACAGAGAGCGGCGTTTCGTCGATCGTTCGGCTTCCAGCGCCTTGACCGCCTTTTGCCCCGCGAGCTTTTCTTCCAGCGTTAAGGCAACCGTAGCCGCTCTACGGGCTTCTTTGATCTGCCGGTCCAATTCTTTTAGCTCTCGCTCAAGGCCGACTTTGAGATCGTCGGCCCAACCATCCAGCTTGTCGGCCTCCATCTCGAAAAAACGAGCGTTACGCGCCGATATGTCGCGGCGAATGAGGTTCTGCCGTGCGGCGAACTGCGCCGCAAGTTGTGGCTTAACGGCGTCAGGCACGGTCGTCATTGAGCCGACACGGGCGCCGACGGTGAGCAGACGGGTCAACGTCTCGTCGCTTAGCGCCGTGCCGTCGTCGCGTTGCCCCGCGACCAGTAGATGATCCTCACTTTGACCGAGGGCATCGATGGACAAGACCGCGGCCGCCATCCAGCCGGAGTTGCCGACAAACGACTCGAGAACGGTGATGCGCCCCTCATAGGCAGTATAGTCGAAAACGACATCGGCGACGGGCAATTCGCGCCGTGATGCGCGGGCGATGACGGCATCCCCCAAGGGGTGATTGAGCCGGAAGAAGTGCGCCTCGCCAGATCGACGTGGTAATTCGTACAGGCCGGTCGGGATCGAGCGGTCGTCCACCCAATCCGGCAGCACGTCGAGACGGAAGGACGAACCGTTGATCGAAGCAGCAGCGCCGTTCAGTTCGTGCGCCGTGAGGCGCATCAACTGACGTTCGAAATGCTTAAGCTGCTGCTCGGTGCTCTGATCGCGAAGCTTAAGTTTTTCGCGCACCTCGTCGTCAAAATTTTCTAGCAGCTTGTGGCGAGCCATTGTCATCGCGTCGTTGATTTCAGCGCTTAACTCGCGCTGGAGGCTGTCGAAGGCCTTTTGAATATCGGTTGGCTGTCGGCATTGCTGGTAAATCTCGGCAATGCGCTTTTCGAAATCGACGCCGTTCTCGATTGCGCCAAGCACCTCGTCGCTAGCACCGAATACGCCTTCAAAAAGCCGGAATTTCTCGGAAAGCAGCTGGTAGACGCGCTGGTCGGCTGCGTTCTTGCGATTGAGAAAATTGATCACGACCACATCGTGCTTCTGGCCGTAACGGTGGCAACGGCCGATCCGCTGCTCGATGCGCTGCGGATTCCACGGCAGGTCGTAATTGACAATCATTGAGCAGAACTGCAGGTTGATGCCCTCGGCGCCCGCCTCCGTCGCAATCATGATCTTCCCACGATCTCGGAAATAATCAACCAAGGCCGAGCGCATGTCGGCGGAGCGCGAGCCCGTCACGCGGTCGGATCCGGCATGAAGTGCAAGCCATTCTTGATGGATGACACGCGACTGTTTGTCGGTGTTGCTACCGTTGTACAAGACGACAGAGTCGGCCCATGGGCTGTCCGCCAGAACGCGCAGTAGATAGGACTGCGTGCGCCGGGACTCGGTAAAGATGATCGCCTTTTCAGCGGCGCCAAACTCGCGGGCCTTGGCGAAGCCAACGTTCAACGCACTAAGCAGGGCACGCCCTTTGGCGTTCTGTTCGATGGATGTGGCCAGCGCGGCGAACTCGCGTAACTCGGCGATCTCCGTTTCGAGCGCATGGAGGTCGTTCTCGCTCAGCTGCTCGGACGCGTCCTCCTTAGCCCATTCATCTTCGGTTTCGCCCAGGGCTTCGTAGTCCTCATCGATGGTGTCGGTCAGGGAAGCCACGCTATGGCCCTGGTTGAGTCGAGACTGCAGGCGTTCGGAGATGGTTATCAGCGCCCCAGCGATGGCGAACGACGACGAAGCCAGCAGCTTGCGCAGCACCAAGGTCATCAGGGCACGCTGACCAGATGGCAACGCCTGTAAATTATCGCGTTGAAGATAGGCAGTGACAAGGTCGTAGAGGCGGTCCTCGGCCTCGTCCGGGCTAAACTCTTGCAAAATTGCATGGCGCTTCGTGTAGGGAACATAGGCCGTCACCTGCCGTCGCAGCGTGCGGTGACAGACGAGCTTCAACCGTTCGCGCAACAAATTGAATGCACGCTCCTGCGGAACTCCGGCGAACTGTTCGCGGAAGCTTTTGACGTCGCCGAAAGCGTGCTCGTCGATGAAACTGACGAGGCCGAACAGCTCCAGCAGCGAGTTTTGAAGCGGCGTCGCCGTCAGCAACAGTTTGTTCCGATCGGCAAGCGCGAATTTCAGGGTTTTTGCGATGACGTTCGATGGTTTATAGACGTTCCGAAGTCGGTGGGCTTCGTCGATGACGACCAGATCCCAAGGCGTTTTCGCCACATCCGCGGCCTTGCTGCAGGCGAACTGATACGAACAGATGACGACGCTGTCGGACTGTTCGAACGGGCTAACATTTCCGGTCTTGATCTCAGCGTTGTACGATTTGGCTTCCAGGAGCGTGCCGGGGATAAAAAACTTCTCCTGCAATTCCTGATGCCACTGCTTGCGCAAGTTGGCCGGAGTGATGATGAGGATGCGGCGCTTGCTCTCGGCCCAGCGCTGAGAAATGATCAGCCCCGCCTCGATGGTTTTGCCCAAACCCACCTCATCGGCGAGTAGAGCCCCTCTGGACAGAGGCGACGCAAATGCGAAAAGTGCTGCATCGACCTGATGCGGGTTCATATCGACCTGCGCGCCAGCTACGGCGACCGCCATTCGTTCGGCGCTATCGGAGGACCGCCGCCGCGTGAGATCGTGCGCGATGTATTTCGCTTGGTAGTCGGTGATCACGTTCCCGACCCTATTAACGAGACCAAACTGCCTGCCTCTTGTTTACTATGACATCGCCGGATACAACCTTGACTTTGTGCCCAAGGCATCCTGTGGGCCCGGGTTGTGTTCCAGTCGCCACGAGCTCGTTTCGCCGAATGCCGCCGCGTAGCCAAGTCGCAGCCGCGAGCAACGTTAAGCTAATCCGTTTACAAGAAAGTCGAGTACCGCCATGCGGATGAAGACGCCGGAGGCGACCTGCTGCGCGTAGCGCCAGCCCGAGAACGCGAAGACGTCCTCGGTGAGCTCGACGCCGCGATTGTATGGGCCCGGATGCATAACGATTGCGCCCGGCCGCAGCGCCGCGAGCCGCCGTGCGTCGAGCCGGTAATTGCGCGCGTAATCGTCGAGCGACGGCAGCACGGCGCTCGCGATGCGCTCCTGCTGGATGCGCAGCAGCATGAGCGCGTCAAGCTCGGGCAGCACGGTGTCGAGATCGCGCTCGACGCGCACGCTCGGGCGCGCCATCGCCGCGGGCAACAGCGTCGGCGGCCCGACGAGCGTCACGTCGGCGCCGAGCGCGAGCAGGCCGAGCACATTCGAGCGTGCGACGCGGCTATGAACGACGTCGCCGACGAGCGCAACGCGCAGGCCCGCGATGTGCCCGAACTCAGCCTCGAGCGTCATGAGATCGAGCAGCGCCTGCGTCGGGTGAGCGTGGCGGCCGTCGCCCGCATTGATGACCGAGCCCGTGAACGATTCCGCCAAACGGTACGGAAACCCAGACTCGGGATGGCGCGTGACGATCACGCGGACGCTCATCGCGGCGAGGGTGATCGCGGTGTCGGCGATCGTCTCGCCCTTCCCGAGGCTCGATGACCCCGGCGGCAACGCGACGACGTCGGCGCCGACGCGCGATTCCGCGATTGCGAACGACGTATACGTCCGCGTCGAAGCCTCGAAGAAGAGATTAACGACGCTGACGTCGCGCAGCAGCGCGCGACTCTCGGGCACGCCCGCCTCGAACTCGCGCGCACGGCGTAGGAGCGCTCGGAGCTCGTCTGCCGTGAGGTCGTCGAGATCGAGGAGGCTACGAATCGTCGTCGCGCTCGCCGCGAATCATCACCCGGTCGTCGGGCGAGAACGCCTTGGCGAGATGAACCTCGATGAACTCGCGTCGACTCGTCGGGATCGCGCGACCGACGTAATCGGCCTGCACGGGTAATTCGCGCAAGCCGCGATCGACGAGCACGGCGAGCCGGATGGCGCGCGGCCGCCCGAGATCGGTAACGGCGTCGAGTGCCGAGCGAACGGTGCGGCCGGTATAGAGCACGTCGTCGACGATGACGACGATGCGGCCCGTGAGATCGTCCGAGATCTCCGATTCCGGCAGCGCGCGCGCGACGTCGTCGTCGCGATACAGATTGATGTTGAGGAAGCCGAGCCCGGGCCGGACGGCGCCGAGCTCTTCCATCGTGGCGGCGAGCCGGCGCGCGAGCTGTTCGCCGCCGCGCCGGATGCCGATGAGCACGACGCCCGCCTGCGCGTCGTCGGGTTCGAGGATCTGATGCGCGAGCCGCGCGACGATCCGGTCGATTTGCTCGGCGGACATCAGCGTCCGCGCGCGCGTCTCGAGGGCGCCCATCATGCCCCGTCCTCCGCGGTCAGCGACGCGAGCGACGCCGCGACGCGGTCGCGCTCGGCGCCGTACGCAGCAAGCTTTTCCCGCTCCTTCGCAACGACGTCGGGGGACGCCCTGCTCGTGAATCGGTCGTCCGCGAGCTTCTTCTCGCCGCGCGACACCTCGTTCGCGAGCCGCGCGAGCTCGGATACGTAACGCGTCCGCAGCGCCTCCGGCGAGGCGTTGAGGCGCACGGCGAACGTGCCGTCGGCCCGCGTTCCCCTGACGGGCGCATCGACGAGCGTCGCGTGCGCGTGCAGCGCGAGCAGCGCGCGTTCATCCGCCGCAAGGCCGGCGGGGACGGGGATCTCGACGCGCTCGCGCGGTGCGATCTTCAAGGCGGCGCGCTGCTCGCGCGCCTGCTCCGTCCACGTCCGCACGCGCTCGTAGCGCGCGGCCTTCGCGGCGATGGCGTCGCCGAGGGTGATGTCCTCGGCGTCGGGCCAGCTCGCGGTGACGATCGTTCGGCCGTCGTGCGGGAGGTGCTGCCAGATCTCCTCGGAGACGAACGGCGCGAAGGGGTGCAGCAGCCGCGCGATCGCCGAGAGCACGTAGGGCAGCACGATCGCGCGCACCGGGGACTCGAGCTTCGTCGCCTCGAGGTACCAGTCGCAGTAGCGATACCACGCGAACTCGAGCACGGCGTCCGCCGCGACGCCGAACTCGTAGGCGTCGAGCGCGCCGCTGACGCGCTCGATCGTCGCGCGCAGCTCGGCGAGGATCCATGCGTCGGCGAGCCCGAGCTCGTCCGCCGCCGGTAATTTCCGCGCGAGCGTGATCCCCTCGGGCAGCGACCGCACGTAGCGCAGCGCGTTCCAGAGCTTCGTGTTGAAGTCGCGCGCCTTCGCGACGAGCCGCTCGTCGAAGCGCAGCTCCTGGGATTCCAGGCGCATCTGGCGCAGGATGCCGAAGCGCAGGGCGTCGGCGCCGTAGGTCGCGATGAGGTCGATCGGATCGACGACGTTGCCGAGGCTCTTGCTCATCTTGCGGCCCTGGAGATCGAAGACGAGCGGCGCGACGAACACGTCGTGGAACGGAATCTCGCCCGCGACGTGCAGCCCGAGCATCACCATCCGCGCGACCCACAGGAAGATGATCTCGCGGCCCGTGACGAGCACGGAATTGGGATACCAGTGCGCGAGCTCGGGCGTGCGCGCGGGCCAATCGAGGATCGAGAACGGCCAGAGGCCGCTCGAGAACCACGTGTCGAGCGTGTCGGGATCGCGCACGAGCTCCGTCGTCCGGTGGTCGCGCGCGGCGATCGCGAGCGCTTCCGCCTCGGTTTCGGCGACGATCGGGGTGCCGTCGGGGGCGTACCAAACGGGGAGCCGGTGGCCCCACCAGACCTGGCGCGAGACGTTCCAGTCGCGGACGTTCTCGAGCCAGTGCGCGTACGTGCGGCCGAAGCGTTCGGGCACGAAGCGGATGCGGCCGTCGCGGTACGCCGCGAGCGCGGGTGCGGCGAGCGACTCCATCCGGCAGAACCACTGCAGCGAGAGCAGCGGCTCGACGACCGCGCCGCTGCGCGAGCTCACCGGCACGTTGTGCCGGCGAGGCTCCGTGCGTATCAGCGCGCCCGCGCGTTCGAGGTCGGCGACGATCGCGGTGCGCGCGGCGTCGCGATCGAGCCCGAGATAGGGCGCCATGCGTTCGACGGCGGCCTCCTCGTTCGCGTGGTCGTGCGGCTCGCCGCGATGCCACACCGGCGCGCAGATCGTGCCATCGAAGCCGATCACCGACGGCATCGGCAGCGCGTGGCGCTCGCCGATCTCGTAGTCGACGACATCGTGCGCGGGCGTGACCTTGAGGGCACCCGTGCCGAACGCGCGGTCGATCGCGGCGTCCGCGACGACGGGGATCGTGCGGCCGATGATCGGGACGAGCACGGTGCGGCCGATCAGCTTCGCGTAGCGCTCGTCCTCGGGGTGCACGGCGATCGCGACGTCGCCGAGGATCGTCTCGGGCCGCGTCGTCGCGATCTCGATCCCGCCTTCGGCGTCGCTCGCGCGGTAGGTGAGGTACCAAAGCGATCCGTCGCGTTCGACGTCCTCGACCTCGGCGTCCGAGAGCGTCGACTGCGACGCGACGTCCCAGTTCACGAGCCGCGTCCCGCGATAGATCAGGCCCTCGCGGTAGAGCGTGACGAAGACCTTCGCGACCGCGGCCGAGAGCCCGG
>JAABUZ0100010172.1_pt1 | contig 10512 bp, 11 predicted proteins | sample 5562091 | NCBI WGS metagenome assembly JAABUZ01 (sample SAMN12813069, study PRJNA571459) | rock metagenome | isolation source: Antarctica rocks | place: Antarctica: Victoria Land, Linnaeus Terrace sud | collected 2015-12-21 | reverse complement strand
CCGGCAACCCGTGGTCGGGCTCGTACGTCTACAACAGCGGCAACCTCGTGCTCGACCTGCTCTACAACCTGATGCTCGAGGCGACAGGGCGGCTGCAGAAGTGCCGTATCTATGAGATGAGCAGCAACAAGACGTTGCGCGCCACGGTGGCCTACCTGATCGTGCGCGACGAAGTGCATGAGAAGGTCTATGCCAAGGCGCTTGAGTCGCTCGGCGTCGACTGGGGCAAGACCTTGCCCATCCCCAACGTTGACGCCAGCCAGTTCCCCGAGGTCAAGGCGCTCTACGACCAAGGCATTGGGGATGTGCAGTATACCTTCCGGCTCGATGGGTCGCGGTTGGGCGAGATTTTCAAGGGGACATCGCCGTTCAACGACGGGACGACGATCACGGCGAGCGACCAGGCCCCCGAGGGATACGCGATCCCGCAGGCGCCCGAGCGGGTGGAAGAGTTCGCGCCGGGGCTGACGCCCGAACTCATGGAGTTGGCGCAGGCGGCGGCGCGGATGGCCCCGAGCGGCGCGACGGTCTCGGGTCCGGGCGTCACCATCGGGACGCAGGGCGCGACCGCGGCGCCAGCCGCGCCCTCCGCGGCCGGGGTGACGGGGGACGAGCGCATCGAGGTGCGCACCAACACCCTCATCCACGACAAGACCAGCCCGTCGTCGTAGGACATAGGCTACGGCGCGCCTGTCGTTATAGGGGGGCAGGCGCGCCACGACCCCAAGACACGTCGGACAAGGAGGAGGGGGCGGTCCCATTCGATCAGAACCGCCGCTGATCTAGATCAAAAGATGCGGCTGAGGACCCTCCGTAAAGCCGTGTCGGCACGGCACTGACCCGTATGACCACACGCCGTTTGACGTGTTATCGAAACTCCTGACGCAGGGTTCGCCCGCAACATCTTGACAAACGGCGCCTACACCGCAGCGAGGACGGCGGCCACGACGTGGAGGACGGGCGCGAAGGCACGGGCGAGCGGGGCGACGAGGCTGACGACGGGGCCGGTGAGAGCCGCGCGCACAAGGGCGGCGAGGCAGAGCGTCCAGACGCGGACGCGGACGCGGGTGTCGGTCATGCGTCACCTCCCGCGGCTCGCCTGTCCCACGGGCGATGCTGCGCGTTTATGTCGTGTGCCATGGCCCCTTCCTTTTCTTTCACTGTAGGTAAGCCGTGCCCTGAACGGTTACGATAGCGTTACGCGGTCAACCGCGAGCGCCGTGTCGGCGGCCGCCGCGTTGACTCCCGTCGGACAACACAGCCAGACGACGGTCAACACGGACCCAAAGGACCTACCTGATCGCAATGCCGCACAGGAGATGCACGATCGCTCCGACAGATGCGCCTATCATCATCCCCCGCTCCTTCTTCTCCACCGCAATGACGACATCCGCGATTTGAATCACCGCGGCGGTGAAGAGGACCCATGCGACCGCTGGCCCTCCAGGCCGAAACGGCAGGATTCCGGCTGCGAGCCCGAACGGAATGGAGCGCGCGGCATACATACGCGCGTAGAATAGCTCACCGCGTTCAACGCGACGCGAGCCGGAGAAAGATGCCGGTCGGATAAGAGCAATCACGGCCGCCACCGCTGAAGCGAGGGAGACGAGGAGATTCAGAGGGAGAAGGATGGTTTGCATGGTCAGCACCTTTCTTGGAGAATAGACCGACGTTCGAAAGCGGCAAGAGCGCGCCGTCGTGGGGTATCGAAGAACGTCATTCAGCCGCCATCTCTGCCAGCCGGTTCCGATCACCCGCGCGTGACAAAGACGCGCAGGGTCATCCCTCCTCATCTGGTGGTGGTAATAGGGCCAGCTGGAGCACGCGCGCGACGGTCGGCTCGTACCGGGCCGGATCACCCTCGTCGCGCTGGAAGCAGGCCTCGATGGCCCAGGTCACGAGGCCGGTCACGGCCTCGGCGAGGACAGCGGGGTCGTAGGGGCGGATCGTGCCCCGGCGCATGCCCTCCGCGAGGGCGCGGCTGAGCGCCTCGTGCAAGCGGCGGCGCGCGGGCGACGGCGCGACGGGCGGGGCGCTCGCCTTACGGAGCAGGATGTCGGCGGGCAGCAGGCGCATGATGTGCTGCTCCATGGACGCGAACGCCAGCGCCTCATGCACGAGCGCCGCGACCCCGGCGGGCGTGTCGAGATGCGCGAGAGAGGGAGTCAGGCGCTTCCCCATGCGGGCGACGACGTCGTCGATGAGGGCAAGCGCGATGGCCTCCTTGGAGTCGAAGTAGAGGTAGAGGGTGCCGGCGGCGACGCCAGCGCGCGCGGCGATCTCGGTGACCCGCACATCGGCATAGCCCTCGGCGAGGAAGACGGCGCGCGCGGCGGCGAGGATGTCGGCGCGACGGTGGGGGTCGGCACGGCGCGGCATGATCCCTCCCTGATAAATGAACAACTTTCAGCAACAGCATAACTGAAAGGTGTTCATTTATCAAGCCCGACCAACGCTCGCCTACCTCCCCAGGGTAGGCAACCAGAGGTGTCGCCCCGCATCCCCGCAGTGGCGTCCCCTTGTAGACGTCCCGTCAAAGGCTGCAGAGGGAGACCCTGCCAATGTCCGATGGGATGCCGGACGTGACCCAGGCCCAGTCCAGGATGAGTGTGTCGTCGCGATGGCTGTGGCTGTGATAGATGCCGACGCCGAGCGCGATAACGGTGCGCAGATTCCACGCCATCTTGGTGTCGTTCGCGAGGCGCCGCTTCATGTCTATCCTCCGCGTAATGCTTGGGCTCGGGCGGCACGCTCCCCGCCCCCGGGGATGCGTGGCGAGCCAGGGGGCGAGCCGCGTCCTCTGACCGCGCGGCGCCCCCGGCCGTGTCACCCCTGCAGCAGCGCCGCGCGGCGGCGCCAGGACCAGCGCGGCACCCCCGCGCTGCCCGCGAGGGTGAGCGCGTTGATGGCCACTTCGAGCGCCCCGCCCGCGCCCTGGCCCCAGATGCCGTGCTCCAGGTCGTAGAGCACGTCCATCCCGCACAGGTACAGGCCCGCGCCGCCCCCCGCGAGCAGCCAGAGCAGGGCGGCGGGTTGGCGGCGGGCCAGCGCCGCGACGGCGCCGCGCAGGCAGAGCGCGAGCCACGCGTCGGCGAGGGGGAAGGCCTGCTCGAACTCGATGTAGGCCGGCCGCGTGTCGCTCGCGACCAGCGGGCGGGCGGTATACCAGAGCGCCCAGTAGGCGACAATGAGGCTGAGGCAGGTGAGCAGGAGCGCGATCAGCGCCGCGCGCCCCCGCGGGCTGATGCCCGGCGGCGGGGCCGCGCCACGCCGCGCCCCCGCCCTCCCCTCCCTGTCGGCGTGCGGCGCTACCGGCGAGGGCATGGTCCCCGTCCTCCTCTTCCGCTCGTATAGCGGAGAGGCGCCGTCTGTCCCCGCGGCCCGCGCGGCTTGCTGGAGTCTTACCGTGATGAGAGCGTTGCCCCGAAGGAACGCATTGCGCCACACTCCTTCACGGCGCCATGGAACTTCGGCGCAAAGACTTCATGGTGCGTGCATCGAGGGACGTTACGGTGCGATGTTCGCCCAGAGATCGGCGGGGACAAACAAGGCGAGGTGCCCGACGTTCACCGTCGCTACGATGAAATCCGAGGGTGGAAGCCCCATATCGAGCGCCTGTGCCGCGATCAGTACGTCGGCGTCGAGCTCCTTCGGGTCGGCGGTGGTGGTTCCGGCATTGCGGGCGCGTGCCCAGAGCGTCGCGCCCAGACGCAGGGCGGAATCGGACAGGGGGAGATAACGGTCGGGCGCGACGCTGTTCCACGCGTCAAGTGCAGCTAGGCCAGCCGTCTTGGCTGCTCGTTCCAATTCGCGCCGTACTTCATAATCCGCGATAGCCGGCACGATGAAGCGATGTCCCGCCCGGATCATGGTAACCGCCCATGTCAAAGCGCTGACCGTCTCCGGTGGCCGCCTCGGGTTGGTTAGGATTCCCAGCGGGCCCGCATCGAGAAAAACCGTCAGGCTCATTCAGCCTCGGGGTAATGCAGACGCGCGCCGGTCTCCTTACGCGGACGGTTCATATTACGCTTGAACTCGCGCAAGTCTTCCTCGGCTTCCTGGATCGCGCACCGATCGGTCGGGGCCTGGGCAATCCACGACTCTAGCAGGGCAATGGTGGGATCGGCTCCGATGGCCGGCTCCGGCTCAAGGACCCTGACCTCGACCTCCGACGTTCTGGGTATCTCGTCGCTGTGAGTTAGTATTTGATCCCACGTGCCCCGCAAGGTTTTGCGCGGTTGTGCGTCTAGCTCTGCCATGGTTCTGCCTCTTGTGACTCTTACAAACGGTCGTCTGCAAGGCTACATTGTAAAGCCGGCGGTCTGCAAGCGCTATCGTTCGCTCGCGAGGTGCTCAGCACCCCATGTATGCCTATATGTTATCAGCCAGTTCCCGCCGTGTTTCTGGGGTAGTGCGCAGCTGGGCGTCGCCCCCGCCGCGCCTTCGTCTTGCGCGGGAATAATGTCACCCTTACGCCCGGCGCGATCATCGCCCTGTATGATAACGCCACGCATCGCGGTGACACGGACGGCAACGATGGCCTTTACGCGTGGCGTGAGCCGACCCTTGTGGTGGATCGGGGTGCGCCGGGATGCATGAACTTACAAGACCATGCATAGCCTTACAGTCGACCAAGAGCGCGCGGCGCCGCGATCGAGCGCGTCTGTCGCCCGTCTTCCGTCATTAGTTGGCGCTGCTATGCGCATGCTGGGCACCGATACCTCACGGACCGGTGCGGGAATCGAGGAGGGCATGTCATTCAGCACTACACGAGGTTGTGGTTGTTTGAGCCAAGATACCAACACTTCTCATGCGAAAGTGCCAATAGGCACTGTTCATCAAGGGCGATTAAGCACATCATCGATACACAAGCGCGACATTAGCCTGTGGCGCTAAATACCGGTTGCGTGTGGTGAGTGTGATTGAGGAAAGGTAACCACTTGGGTCCATGCAGAAATAAAGTAGTCAATTTCCTGTCCACTGTAGGCGTGAATGAGGCGCAAAGTTGGAGTGGTTATTTCTGCACGGGCCCTTAGGTAAGTATGCACGGCCTATTCTCGCTCCTAACCTTATATGACGCTGAGGGCCAATATGGAGCCGAAGATCGAAACACAGGTACAACTGCGTTAAACCGTGGTCGACGCTCAAAACCACGCTCAAATTAGGCGTCACCACGGTTCCCTGTGGTTGTACCCGAAACACAGTCTAGTGAGGCCAAAGCAAGTAGCCTTGGTATACTATGTGTTACCTCGCTACTACGCGTCGCTTGGCTTCGCCGTCCCTCGCGTGGTCTCACATCGGTCATTGTGCCGTGGGGCGCTGGCAGGATGTGTCCAAGCTTGGGAATCGTGTCATAGCATTCACGGCTCAGATGAGGCATCATGAAGAGCTTTTTTATCAGCTACAGCACAACGGATTACGGTTGGGCAGAGTGGATTGCCTCGCAACTGCGGATGGCCGGCTACACAACCATGCTCAACAGGTGGGACTTTCGACCAGGGGCAAACCTCGCCTTAGAGTTGCACAAGGCGGCCAGCGCCGCTGAGGGAACCATCGTCGTCTTGTCGCCAGAATACCTCGGGGCGCTCTATATCCAACCTGAGTGGGCATCTGCCTTTGTCCAGGTCGCGCAGCAAGAGAAGCACCCTTTCCTCCCGATACGTGTCCGCGAGTGCACGCTGAAGGGTTCGTTGGCTGCAGTGCGCTATGTCGATGTCGTTGGCGTAACTGAGAGCGTAGCTAGGGATAGGTTGCAGAAAGCTGTGCATGAGCGGTTGCCTCAATTGGCGGCATCTCAGGATAATTCCCTTGCCATTCGAGGGTCTATCGATGACCCAGAGGGGCGTTTTCCGGGAGAGTTGCCTATCGTCTGGAATGTCCCGTATCATCGGAACCCTGACTTTACTGGGCGGACGGAGTTGTTGGCCGAGATAAGGAAGGCCGTAATGTCCAGGAAAGTTACGGTTTTGGTAGGATCTGCGGGAGTAGGCAAGACGCAGCTCGCTGTCGAGTATGCCTACCGCTATGCGCGAACCTATTCAATGGTATGGTGGATACGCGCCAGCGATCTCCTTGGATCGCTTAAAGACGCTTACGTGCGCTTGTCCGGCTCGCTGCCCATGTTGCCGGATAAGTCAACTAGCTCGCAATCAACCACTAGTTTGGTTCAACAGCAGTTGGATCAAAGAGGGAATTGGTTGCTTGTGTTGGATGGGGTGGACGAAGCGACGCAACTTGAATTACCCCTGCATTTACCCGTGCCACGCAATGGTCGCATACTCGTCACGTCACGCTTGGCTAAATGGTCGGATCCTCATGCGCAGGTGCTAAATGTGGGAAATCTCACGCGAGCCGAAGCGGTGGAATACTTGTTGCGGCGAATGGGGCGGTCAGACGATGCGGGGGCCGCCGCCGTCGCAACAGCGCTGGGTGACATGCCGCTGGCGCTCGACACGGCAGCGGCATTCATTGAGGCAACAGGCATATCCTTCTCTGATTACCGCAACCAGCTTGTTCATGGCAGATGGAATCTTCTTGACAGCGGGTCAACTGAACGCAGCATTACAACAGTGGGTGACGAACTACGGCATTCGTTTCGCCAGGTTAAACTGGAGGCACCAGGGGCGGCGGATCTGTTGAGCCTTTGTGCCTTCCTCGCATCTGACGACATTCCGCGAGAACTCGTAGCACAGTATGCTCAAAATCTCCAATCACACCTCATAGACGTCACTTCTGATGCTATAGCCTTGGATCAAGCGATAGCGGCTCTGCGGCGATATACGTTTGTTGAGGTAGTGGGCGATGCTTTGTCTGTGCCTCCGATCGTGCAGGCGGTGGTGCGCGATGAGGTTGAACGACGCTGGGCGGGAATAGCCGTGGGCCTCGTAAATGGTGTTTTCCCGTTTGACAGCGACGATACGCGAACGTGGCCTATCTGCTCCCGCTTGTTACCCCATGCACTGGCGACAACCGAGCATGCCAGGACATTGCACGTGGCGCTGGGGCCAACCGCGCGCCTCTTGAGTCAAGCTGGTTTATATCTTCACAGATGTGCCAACTATGCTCAGGCGGTGGAGGTATTAGAGAAGGCATTGAACGTTGCTGAGATGGTATACGGCGCTTTTCATCCTGATGTAGCGGTCATCGTCAATAATCTGGCAAGTGTATTACAGGATCGAGGCGAGGTGGTTAGCGCGCAAAGCTATTTGGAGCGAGCTCTTGAAATTGCCGAGATGTCATACGGTCCTCGTCATCCAGTTGTCGCAAGTATCCTGAACAACCTCGGGGGTATCCTCGTGTCCAGAGGTGATATCACTGGCGGTCGACCTCTTATCGAGCGGGCATTGGCTATCATTGAAGAGATTGATGGGCATGACCATCCCAATGCTGCAACGGCTATCAACAACCTCGGCCTGATGGCATGGTACCAAAAGGAATGGGACAACGCGAGAACGTTGTTCGAGCGTGCGTTGCGCATTGACGAAGAAGCCCATGGCTCCAATCATCCGAGCGTCGCCAGGGATCTCAACAACCTCGCTAATGCCATGTTAGGAATGAGCAGGTTGCTGCAGGCGCGAGCGCTAAGCGAACGGGCCTTAGCTATCGACGAAGTGGCCTATGGGGCGATGCATCCTGAGGTGGCGAAAGACCTCAATAACCTTGGCCGTGTCGTCGAAGAAATTGGTGACTTGACGAGTGCGCGCGCATACTACGAGCGCTCTCTAGCGATCAATGAGACGATGTACGGCGATGACAGCCCAGAGGTAGGGGCGATTGTCCACAATCTTGGTACGGTGCTGCTCAAGCAGGGAGACACGATGGGAGCACGGACTTTCTTCGAGCGTGCCCTTGAGATCTACGATAATTCATCGCCTTCGGCGGACTCATTCTCTGATTTTATCCGTAAGGAGTTAGAGAGCATAGGCGAAGGCTCCAGATGAGTGTCTATCTCCACGACATTGAGGATGATGATATATACGAGGATGTCTGCAGAGCCCTGCAGTCAAAAGAGCTTGTCCTCTTCGCCGGTGCCGGTCTATCAGCGCAAGCGAAAACAGATGACGGCCGCCACCCTCCGATGTGGACGGGACTACTTACTGGCATGATTGACTGGTGTTGCAATCATAGGATGATCAGCACCGATGAGGCGGATGGGATCAGGGAGCTTGTCAATGCAAAGTTCTTGGCCGATGCTGGTCAGGAATTGCAGGATATCCTCGGTGAGCCCGCGCATCTACAGGAGTGTCTTGCCGATGTACTATTGTGCAACCGTGCCAAGATCAGCGACGCGCATCGGCTTGTGGTGCGTTACCCGTTCCGGGCCTATCTCACGGTCAATTACGATGAATTTATCGAGGGCGCCTATTGGAATCAACACGGGAGGCGCATCCAAAGGTTCTACCAGCCGACTATTGAAGGAGTTCTACGGACCTATAGACAACATGATCCTTTCATTTTTAAACTACACGGGGATATCTCCGACCCATCGTCGGTGGTCCTAGGCAACAGATCGTACGACGACGTCTTGTATTTCAACAGCCCATATCAACGCTGCATAGAATCCATCTTCTCCATGTCGTCGGTCTTGTTCGTGGGTTTCGGAGCCAATGATCCTGACCTGGAGGGAATCATCAGCAGAGTTGCGGCACTCGATGGGCGGGTCGCCAGGCACTGGATTGTGACGACGAATGACACTTTTCCACCGCTAAAGATCAAACGCTTACGGCAGGACAAAGGCATCAATGTCATTTGTTATCAGCGTGATAACGAACACTCTGGCCTAGTTAAGTTCCTTGCTAAGCTGGGTCAACCGCGTGGAATTGAGTTATTGAATCGCGAGGTGGACGACACATTGAAGGTGTTCGAGCGTGGCGACAAAATAAGTGTGCCGACATTCAGCGATGGCAAATGACGGGTGGTTCGTATCCTGGGTGTGAGAGCGCGTTAACATTAAGCTAGTTATATACCAATGATGACGAGCCAGCAAATGGCCCCCTGAGGCGAGCATGAAGATCATCTCAGGGGGTGGAGTTCTAGCCCACGCTGCGTGCTTCTGGGTCCTTCAAGAGCCCCATAAAATCGTGCGGTGGCTACGTGGTCAACGATGAGTCGTCGGCGTGAGACAAACGCATCCACCACGATCAATGAAAGACATTGGGGCATGTCGTGCAAGGCATGCGCGCCCACCATGCGCCGGAACGGTTCGCCCACACGCCCTATCCGCTGCCTCCGTCGCTGATCCTATCGGATGGCCTGCCGGCTGCCAGCCTGCATACTCATGCAGTCTCTTTGCCAACGGCGAGAGGTTAGTTGAGTGGGCACTGCTGACAGCGTGGGGGCATACCGCACAGATCGCCGATGCAAGCCTTGGGCCCGAGGCTCGTAAGCATTGGGCTCTTGCCTTCCATCGTACAGCAGTCGCCGAGCGCGGCCGTCGTTTCCCCGACCAACGCGCGATTGGCCGCGCCGCCGGACTGCTGGCCTGCGGCACCGTTGCCGTCGTCCTCCGCAGCCAGGCCCCCTGTCGATCCGTCCGCGCGGGAGAGGATCGTTGTCCCCGTTTCTCACGGCCCCCAGGCCGGCGCTGTGTGTCCCCGACGACGCGAGCCACACACCACACAGGCCGCCGCAGGGCACCGGAGAAAGTCACTCCGGTGCTCACCAGTCCTCATTCCTCCTGCCGCACGTCGGCGCCAACGTGGCCCTGTCCGTCAATCGCGAGCACCGCCCTCCCCCACGGCGTCTCCACCTCGATCGCCGCGATATCGACCAGATCGAACGCCACGGCGTCCGCCGCCGGCCAGTGCGACCCGTCACGCCGGGTGACGCGGAGGCGCACCTGCGGGGACGGCGGCCGCTCCCGCACCGGCCGGCCTTTGGCCGCCGCGACCTTCCGCACGTCGCGTCGGAAGTCCATGGGGCTATAGGGCCGGCCTGAGGTGAGCTGGTCGGCGGCGTAACCCAGCGCGGCGGCGTGGTCCGGCGCGGAAAGCGCCTCGTCGTACCACGCCATCTCCGGCAGCACCTCGATGAGGTCGGCCCCCACACCGTCGCCCTCGATCATCTCATGGATCTGCGCCAGGTGGGAGACCCGACCCGGTTCGACCCCGAGCGTGGCTGCGAGCTGCCGCACCGCTGCGGTCCCCCGGCCGTCGCGTTCCGACCGGCCTACGACACGCTGCAGGGCCTCGTGCGCCAGGGCACTGCGCGCGCGCCACCGGAGCGCGTCGTCGTGGGCGAGATACGCCCACGCTCGCAGGATTTGCTCATCCGACAGCAGGGGCGCGATCTTGATGAGATGTCCCTCGGCTGCGGCGTCTCGATCCATCGCCGCGAAGATGTCGCCGAGCACTCGGTCCCAGTTCTCCTCGCTCATCGTCGCACTCCCTGCCTGTCGATCACGCGCGGGCACGCCGACTGCTCGGGCGCGGTGTCGTCGTTATCGTCCTCGCTCTCAGTATCCCGTGCCGCCCTGCCCTGTACAAGAAACTAGGGTGACGCGATTGAGTTTGT
>JAABUZ0100010170.1_pt1 | contig 10513 bp, 16 predicted proteins | sample 5562091 | NCBI WGS metagenome assembly JAABUZ01 (sample SAMN12813069, study PRJNA571459) | rock metagenome | isolation source: Antarctica rocks | place: Antarctica: Victoria Land, Linnaeus Terrace sud | collected 2015-12-21 | reverse complement strand
CCGCGGTGACCGGAGCGTCGGAGCTCAGCGCCAGGGCGACACCGGCAGCAGCCAACGCCGCGAAGGGGTTCATTCCGGCAGCCCGCCGTGCTCCCAGCCGCCGCGCGTACATTCCATCGGAACCGCCGCTTCGGCTCCTGGGACGATGGAGCTGCGACTGAATCGTTGAAGGAGAAGTGGGCGAACCCTGAGCCTCCGATCCACAAGGCGATCGCGCGCTGGGCTGCGATGTGTGCAGAGCGCCCTGCCCGTGTTCGAGGAACGACGGCCGGATGATGCTCGACCGCGAGCTGCGATCGGATCACTGCGAGCCTGGGCGCGGCGCGAGATTCCGATGACCGCCTGTCGCACCGCTGCCTTCGCGGCTCACGCCGCGGCCCGCGATGCGACAGTGGCAGAGGCACCGGATGCCGTTGCGGCAGCGCGCCGCCGGGCAAGCGGCGGCTGTCGCCTACATGTTCGACCATTCACCGTACGCGGCCGCGTACGCCGCGGGAGCAATTGGGCTCCACGGGGCCGGCGAAGCCGACCGTCCAAGCTGCGCTTGGCTGGTCTGGTGCAGGGCACCCGCGAAGGTCGCCGAGTCCGTTACCAGCTGCGCGGCGGACATGTGCGAAATCTGTTGCAGGAGGCGATGTTCCACGCTGATCACCAAACTACCGGAGAACCGGGTCACGACTGATCGCCGCCTCGCAGCAGGTTGCTTTGGCAGCTGCTAACTGGGTGGTCGCCCGGTGAGGAGGCGGCGGCGGATGTGTTCGTACAGGCCGTCGAAGAGTGGTTCGGTGATCGCCAGGGTCGCCTGGTCGGTGTCGCTGATCAGCGTGAGGCCGCCGATCAGCACGTCCAGGCCGGCGGCGACGGGCGCGTCGTAGGTTTCGTCGGCCAGGTCTGCTTCGTGGACGATGTGGCCGATCTCTTCCAGGGCTGGGTCGGCGGTGAGGTCGAAGCGCAGCAGGGCGGTCTCGAAGGTGCAGCGGCCGTTGTGGTGGCCCAGCGCGACGCCGCGCATGTCGAATCCGGTGGTATCGGCGGGCACATCTGCGGGGTCGGTGACGAAGAGGAACTCGGCGGTGGGGTCGATAAAGCGGCGGATCAGCCAGGCGCACGCGGCGCGGTCCACGTGGATGTGGGCGCGGGTGGCCCACTTCACCGGGCCGCCCGGCCGGCCGGGCGGGGAGCTGGTTCCTCAACGGTGTGGGTGGCCAGTTGCCCGACTGCTCGGGCTGCGGTGTCCCGCTGCGGCGGCGGGAAGAAGTCGCGGGTGTTGATGCGGTGCAGTTCTCGTCGTAGGCGGGCGGCCACGCGCCGTCTGGTGGCCGGGTCGGCGTCCAGGGTTTCAACGGCTTCGGCGGCGACGGCGAGGTAGTCCGCGGCGACGGTGACGGTCATCTTGTCGATCAGCCCGGCGCGGGCGGTGATCTCAGCGGGCTGGCCCAACCACAGCATCGCTTCCCCGCCGTGCTCCGCGACTTCTTCGGCGATCCATTCCAGGGCCTCCCGGGTGCGCGCGTCGGCGGGCATCGCCACCAGGCCGTCGCCGAGCTGGGCGGCACCGATACGTTTGAGTTTGCGCCACACGTTCGACCGTGGGGTGGAGGGCTGGCGGGGAAGCCGGTAGGACAACAGCACCCACTGCTGCTGCGCCCCGGCCGCGGTGTCGGCTTCGACCATTACTATCACCTCGACGCCGAGCCTAGAGGATTCGCAACCAGTGTTGCACTACTGCGACCACAGTTGCATACTCCGGGGGTGAGTCGGGACGCGACACTGCTGATCGGCGGCCAAGCTGTGCGGGCCGCCGGCTACGGGTTCACTGCGGTGGTGTTGGGGGCGTTGCTCGCCGACCGCGGCTACAGCCACCTGCGGGTCGGGGTCGTGCTGGCCGCGCTGATCGCCGGGACCGCGGTGGCCGGCCTCACGGTCGGTGTGGTCGCTGACCGGTGGGGTCGCCGCCGCTGCTACGCCGGGTTCTTCGTGGCCATCGCGGCGGCCGGCGCTCTGGTCGCCGCCGGCGCCCCGTTCTGGGTGCTGCTGCTGATCGCGCTGACCGGGACGTTGTCCACAGATGTGGTGGACAACGGCCCGGCGACGACGTTGGAGCAGGTGATGCTCGCGGCCGAGGACGCCGGCACCGCTGGTGTGTACGGCCGGTACAACGCGGTGGGGGCCTCGGCGGGTGCACTGGGTGCCCTGGCTGCCGGGTTGCCCGTGCTGACCGGGCACGGGCTCGACGATCGGGGCGGGGTGGTTCGCGGTGCTGGTGCCGGTCGGGGCCGCCGGGGCGTTGCTGGCGGCCGGGCTGTCCCCGGCGGTGGAGGCGTCCACGACGACGGCCCTGCCCGGCCGGCCTGGCGGGGTAGTGGTCCGGTCCCGGCTCGGGGAGTCGAAGACGGTGGTGCGACGGCTGGCGGGATTGTTCGCGCTGGACGCGGCCGGCGGCGGCCTGGTCACCACCGGGTTCTTGTCTTATCTGTTCACCGAGCGGTACGCGGTGTCCCTGATCGTGTTGGGGTGGCTGTTCTTCGGTGTGGCGGTGGTGCAGGCGAGCTCGGTGATGCTGGCCCCTGGGCTGGCCCGCAGATTCGGCCTGGTCGCCACCATGGTCGGCACGCACCTGCCGAGCAATGTGCTGCTGGCCGCGGTCGCATTCGCGCCGAACTTCACGGTGGCGGCCGCGCTGCTACTGGCCCGCACCACGCTCTCGCAGATGGATGTGCCGACCCGGCAGGCGCTGGTGATGGCGGTGGTGACACCCGGCGAGCGGACCGCGGCTGCGGCGCTGACCAATACCGCCCGTTACACCGTCCGGCCGGTCGGCCCGGTGGCGGCCAGCCTGCTGCAGCAGCTTTTCCTGGGCGCGCCGCTGTTGGTGGCCGGGATCGTCAAAGTCGGCTACGACCTGGCGCTGTGGCGTTGGGCCCGCCACCTTGACCTCCCGACCACCCCGCGGCCGCAGCCCACCACCATGCAGGCGTCGTGATCGTGTGCCTGCGCACAGTTCAGGTGCCCGCGCCCTGGCGGCAGCGTTTCCTTGACTGGATCGATGCCGGCCGAACAATCCGGCAGATGCACGGCATCCTGGCCGAACTCATCTGCCAACCCAGCGGCGACTGCGGTGACATCGTGGTGATCACGGTGTGGCCCAGCCACGAGGTGTTCGACGCCTGGATCGGCACCCCGCAGCGGGATGCGCTGACCGCCAGCGAGGTCCATCGGGCCGTCACCTACCGGCCGATCACCCGTTACGACGTGCCCGGCGGCTACCTGAACCTGCCAGCGTTGGCCCTTTGCGACATCAACCCGCCGACAGAGTTCCCGCCCACGAAGGAGAGCACATGAAGTGGATCACCCGGGCCCGGCCCAAAACCGACCGGATCGCCTGCCCTTGGCTCATCCGCCGTTTCATCGACCCCGACGCCGACATCCTCTACGTCGCACCGGATCAGGTGCTGGCCACCGCGCAGCACACCGGCGGGCATTCCTTCGACGCACCCGGCGCGGCCTACCAGCACCAAAATGCTCCTGACGGCTCCGGTGAGTGGTGCACCTTCGAGGTGTTGATGATCGCCTACCACCTCGCCGGCGATGCGGCGCTGGCCCGGCTGGCCACGATCGTGCACGCCGCCGACATCACCGCCGACCTGCACACCGACCCGCTCGGGCCTGGGCTGCTGGCCATCGGACTCGGTGGGCTGGACGTCGAAGCCGACGACCAGGTCCTGTTGGAGCGGGGCATGTTCGTCTACGACGCCCTCTACGCCTGGTGCGCCCGTCAAGTCCAGGCCACGACGGTATGACCGGCCCCGGGCTGGGCGACGACGCCACTATCGCCGCCGAGGCGGTGCGGCACGTCGCCACGTTGATGGCCGCCGCCGCGATCACCGCACCGAAGTCCGGTGGCCAACTGTTCCTGGCCGGCAAACCCAACCCGCTGGAAACCGTCATCCTCACCAACCCCGCCACCCGGGCCGAGCTGGCCGGGTGGATGCGGGCACGGGGCAAGGAACGGCGAGAGCAGATCTGGTTCCGCGACGCCGACGTCGCCCAGGCTGTGCAGGGCATCGTGTTCATCGGGCTCGCCCCCCACTGGTACCCACCCAACTACGACTGCGGTGCCTGCGGCTACGCGACCTGCGCCGAGTTTCTCAACGCCACCAACTCACTGCGCAAACAATCGGCCGAGTTGGAATTCGCCGGGCCGACCTGCAACCTGCGTGATATCGACCTCGGGATCGCCGTCGGGTCCGCCGCGAAAACCGCGGCGATCCACTCCATCGACTGCCGCTGCCAAACCCGCGTCGCGGTCGCCGCCCGCAAGCTCGGCGTGATCACCGCCGATGTCGCGGTGGCGCTGTCGCTCTCGGTCACCCACAAAGCGGTCGGCTTCGACCGCCGCATGCCCGACGTCGACCTCGACGCGCTGGACCTCCCCGGCACCGCCACCCTGCCCATAGCCCAGAACACGCCCGTCAGGCTCGACCAGACCCGTCACCGTCAGCAACCCCGGCACCCCGGCACAGCGCGGAACAACTCCACCGAACCGCCCGCAGCCGGGTAAGGCCGCCACCCCAGGTTCGCGCCCGCGCACCCTGGTCCGTCCCTTGTAGATCGAGGTCGAGCATGACGTTCACGACCCTGCACATCGCAGTAACGGCCATGATCACCGGACTGCTCGCCGGGCTCATCGGATGCTGGCGGCTGCCACGAGATCAGTGGCAGCAAGTGCCGGTCCTGGCGCTGCTCACCGCGGCGGCAGTCTTTCTTTGGCGTATCTCGGCGAACCTCCCGCAACTCAACGACGACGGTCTGCCTGGCTTTTCGGCCAACGACTGGGCCGCGCCGATCCTGACCTACATCTTTTTGAGCGCCTACGGCGATCTTCGACCTACCGCCGACACCAACCGATACCGGCAAACCAGGGCTCTTACCGCCGCGATGTGTGTGATCGTCAATGTCCTCACCATCTGAACGGGCCCGAGCCGGCGACGCAGACACCACCGCACCCGCCCGCAGCCGCCGCGCACCGCGGTCGGCGCGCCACCGCCGAAGGAACCAGGTCGTCCTGACCAGTGTCATCATCGCGGCCCTGGTCGGCGGCGTCGTCGCCTACCTCCTGGGCCGGCAGCCACCGGCAGCTGCCTCGCCGCTGCCGCTGACCGTCGTCGCCCGGGTGGTGCTGCCGGGCCCGTCCACCCGCTTCGACTACGCCGACATCGACGCACCGGCGCACGCGCTGTTCCTGGCCCAACTCGGCTCCAGCCGGCTACTGGAAATGGATACCACCAACCGTCGAGTCCTGCGCGTCACCGATGGCCTGGCCGACATCCACGGCGTCCTGGTCGTCCCGGCGTTGCACCGGGTGTTCGCCACCGCGACCGGCAGCGACCAGCTCGTCGCGCTCGACGAGGCGACCGGCGCCCAGGTGTACCGGGCACCGACCGGCGACTACCCCGACGGACTTGTCTACGCGCCGAGCACCGGGCAGATCTGGATCAGCAACGAAACCGGTGGCAGCGAAACGGTTGTCGATGCCGGCAGCGGCCGCGTGGTCGACACCGTCGCACTGGGCGGGGACGCCGGCAACGTCACCTACGACCCCGCCGGCGACCGCATCCTGGTCGACGTGCAGACCCGCAACGAGATCGCCGTCATCGACCCCCGCAGCCGCCTCATCACCCGGCGGGCCCCCGTGCCCGGCTGCGACCACGACCACAGTCTGATCCTCGACCCGGCCGGTAACCGTGCGTACGTCGCCTGCGACGGCAACGCCCAACTCGTCGAGCTCACCCTGCCCGACCTGCAACCAGCCGGCCACCTACCCGTCGGTGACAACCCCGACGTCCTCGCCCTTGATCCCACCCGCCGCATCCTCTACGTCGCCGCCGAATCCGGTGTGCTCACCATCCTGGACCTGCATGCCACACCCGTACAGGTCACCGGCCGCGCCCTGCTGGGCAACAACGCCCACGTAGTCGTACTCGACCGCAGCACTGGGCAGGCTTACTTCCCCGTCCTCAACGACAACGGACCCCCCACCCTGCTGATCACCCAACCCGCATCGCGATAAGCCAATGCTTCCGGTCAGCGCCCATCCGGTGTTGCTTGGGGTCAGTCCGTGGGCGGTGAGTTGCCGCAGGTTGGGACCACGGTCCAGACAAACCTGACAGCAGATGTCGATTCGATTGACAGATGGGCTGAACTCAGCCCAAATATCAGCCCGATAGCTTGGGTCGTAGGTACATCGGTGCCTCTTGAAACAGCTAGGAGATCGTCATGTTCAGGAAGTTCGTCATCGTCGGCGGAGCCAGCCTCGCCATTCTGGGCCTTGGGACCGCCGCCTTCGCGTCCGTGCCTGCCGCGACGGGATCACCGACGCCGGCGCTCGCAGCACCCGCGGCGCACAAGTTTCACGCCCACCGCGGCCACGCCGAAACCAGAGCCATCCACGGGCAGTGGGTGACGCAGAACGGAACGAAATTCACCACCCACGACGAGATCCGCGGCGCGGTGACCGCCGTTTCGTCCACCTCCATCAGCGTGAAGGCCGCCGATGGGGTCACTGAAAGTTACGTCGTCGGCGCGCGGGTGAAGGTCCACCTCAAGGCCGACGGCAAAGGCAAGGCGGGCACGATCAGCGAGGTGAAGGTCGGCGATCACGTCGCGGTCATCGGCGCGGGAACCGGCCCGCTGACGGCCAGGCGGGTGCTGGATATGGGCACCGGCGGGACCAAGTAATACAGGGGGTGCCGATCCGGCACCCGAGCGCCGCCAGGGGCGGTAGGCCCTACCGGCCTGCCGCCCTTGACGCGTTTGAAGGGTGGCGTGGTGACGGCAAAGGCCCGACGGCGGGAGCAGGGGGCTCCCGGGCCATGAAGATCGCGATGGATCCGTCCAAGAGGAATCGGGTGGGCGCCGTCATCTTCGCACCTGCTGGGTTGGCGGTCGGGCGTTCAACGCCGCCGAACCAACTGGGCAAAGAATGCCGCGATATTCGTTGCAGCGGTGCGGCCGCCAAGAGTTCCGGGATTGGCCGGGTGCCCAATCCATCGCCGGTCCCGACCAGTGGTCCTGAGCAATTCAGGCATGTTGTGTTGCTGCCGCGGAGGCCGCGCAAGGTGTCGCATCGAGATGATTCATGGGGGGCGACTGTTGTCGCGAAGCGCAAGTGTCGTTCCGACCGGTTGCATGTCCTCTTCGATACGGCGGTCGGGCGTCTGTAGCCCTGTGGACCCCCGAACTGGCCGCAGCCGATGGGGGGCGGCCCCGTACCCATGGAGCGAACTTAACGCGCAGTTATGAATTAACCACGTATAGTGAGGTGCCGATGGTTCCTCAGGTGGGGCCCGCGCGCCAACGGTGGCTGGGCACAAGAGATCAGCCTCGACCTGGACATGGTCTCCGCCGCCTGCCCGAACTGCCACATCCTGCTCGTCGAGGCGAGCAGCTCGTCGCTGACCAACTTGGGCACCGCGGTCACCGAGGCCGCCAAGCTGGGTGCCACCGAGATTTCCAATAGCTATGGCGGCAACGAGTCGTCCTCCGACACCAGCTACTACCACCACCCTGGCATCGCGATCACCGTGAGCTCCGGCGACGGCGGATACGGCGTGGAGTACCCGGCGGCCTCGCAGTACGTGACAGCGGTGGGGGCACCAGCCTCACCCACGCAAGCACCGCCCGCGGCTGGAACGAAGCGGTCTGGTCGACGACGTCAACCGAGGGCGCGGGGTCGGGCTGCTCGGCCTACCTACTTCGTCCCGCCTGACTGGTTGACCTTGCGGAAGCAGCCGTTGGCGGTGGTGCACGCGGGCAGGGCGAACTGGCTGCGGTAGGTGCCGAGGTCGGCTTCGGCTTTCGGGTCGTCGTAAGCATCGACGATCGCCACCGTCTGCCCGGCACCGGCGGTCGAGGAGGGCAGTGCGTATGCGCTTTGCAGGTCGGCCGGGTTGTAGCCGCTCGGTGAACTCGCGGCGGGTGCGGGCCGACCGTTCGCCGCTACGGTTTCACGGACGACCGCGTGACAGGAGGCGTCACCAGCGACGGGGGCGGCGCAGGAGTGGACATCGCGGTGGCTGACGCCGGCCGTGGCCGGGTGCGGCTGACGCTGCGTTGGCGACGACGACGATCGAGGCGACGGTGACAGCACTGATCAGGGACAAGCGGCGCACGGGTCGGCCTCTCTCTGGTGAATTGGCCCTCGAGGTGGCGGCCCTCACCCCCGATTATGGGGTATTGCTTGTTCGGGGTAAAGGATTTGACCCGTGCCGATCACGCCTCGTCGGGAACTCTGGGTCAACGCCCGGCTGCCGACGTTGAGCAGCTCGTCATCGGCACGCCGGAGAAGTCGAGGCGGACAAAGTGGCGGGCGGTCGAGCCGGTCACCGAGGCGCCTCAGGACAGCGCCATATCCCAGAACGCCACCTCGTGCGCCAGCACCTCGGCGATCAGGTCGGCGTGCGAGTCCGGTGCGGCGAGCGTGGCGAGGGTGGCGACGTAGGCACGGAAGGCCGGCGCCGTCCAGTGCGCGGCGAACACGGCGTACGGCGACGACGATGAGGATAGGGCGGTCGTCCAGCCGTCGAGGTAGACCCGCTCGAGCGCCCACAGCGCGGTCACCGCCGCCTCGTATGCGAGGCCGTCGAGCCGCGTCAGCAGCGCGGCGTAGGCATCGGTGGTCGGCAGTTTGGGTTCATCGACTGATGGCTGGATGATCGCGGCGAGGATGGACACTCGGTTCCGGCGATGAGCGGTCGCGTACGTGGCGTGGTGGCGGGATGACGTGTCGCTGCAGGTGGGTGGCGCTCGGACCATAGGTTCGTGGTGTCCTGGAGGTATGGCTGTTCACTGCCGTTGTTGCCGCGTTCTGCTTCCGCAGTTGTCGCCGGTGGTGGTCGATGAGATCTGCAGGGTCGACGGGGTGGTGAGGATCTCCGCGCATCCGAAGGCGCGGGCAGCGCGATGCATCCGGTGCGGGCGGGTGTCCAGGCGGGTGCATAGCACCTATCGCCGTCGCTTGGCGGATCTGCCGGTCGCCGGTCAGCCGACGGTGCTGTGGCTGACGGTGCGTAGGTTCTTCTGCGACCAGGATGTCTGCAGCACGGGCACGTTCGTCGAGCAGGTCCCTGGTCTCACCGTGCGGCACTGGCAGCGCAGCGCCGGCCTGCAGGAGGCTTTTGTAGCCGTCGCGCTCGCTTTGGCCGGGCGCGCCGGATCGAGGTTGGTTACCGCACGGGGTATGCCGGTCAGCCGCTCCACGTTGCTACGCCTGATTCGCAGCTCGCCGGACCCCCGCGTCGGGCCGGTGACGGTCCTTGGTGTCGACGAATTCGCCTGGCGTCGCGGACGCAAGTACGGGACGGTGCTGGTCGACCTCAGTGACGGGAATCGGCCGGTGGACGTCCTGGACGGCAGGGACGCCGGGGACTTCGCCGACTGGCTTCGTACCCACCCCGGTGTCCAGGTGATCTGCCGGGACCGCGCCGGCGGTTACGCCGACGGCGCCCGTCACGGCGCACCGCAGGCTGTGCAGGTCGCCGACAGGTAGCACATGTGGGACAACCTGTGCCAGCACGTGAACAAGCTGGTCGCCGCGCACCACACCTGCCTGGTCGAGCCCGCCCCGATGTCGGCACCTTGGGATGACAGCGAGTTCTGGTCCGGCGAGCCCGTCGGGCTTGCAACGCTGGATCAGCTGCGCACGACAAGGTCCGAGCGCACCCGGTGGCGGTTCTTGGAGATTCACGCCCTTGGGGTGCAGGGCCTGTCGATGCAGATGATCGCCCGCAGGCTCGAGCTGGACTTCAAGACCGTGCGCCGCTACCTGCGCGCCGACAGCGTCGAGCAGTTGATCGCCGGTGGTGTGCGGGTCAGCAGGCTCGACCCGTTCAAGCTTTACCTGCATCAACGGCTCTCGGCCGATGCGCGAAATGCCGCCGCGCTGCACGCCGAGATCGTCAACCGGGGCTACACCGGCAGCTACCCCACCCTGGAGCGATATTTGAAGCCGCTCCGCCGCAGCGACGCGGCCACGCTCACCCAGGTGCTGCGGAACCGGCCGCCGGCGGTGCGGCAGGTCACCGGATGGATCACCGGCCTGCCCGGCCATCTGGACCCCGCCGACAAGACGCGCCTGAAGGCAATACGGGCCCGATGCCCCCAGATCGGCGCAGCCGTCAAGCATGTGGCCGGCTTCGCCCGGATGATCAAGGACCTATCCGGCGACAAGGACACACTGACCGGGTGGATGGCCGCGGTTGATCACGACCTGCCGACGCTGCGATCGTTCACCCGCGGGCTCCGCCGCGACCTCGAGGGCCTTCACCGCCGGGCTGACCCTGCCATACAACTCCGGCGCGGTGGAGGGCACCGTCAACAAGATCAAGGCCCGGAAGATGCAGCTGTTCGGACGTGCCAAGCCCGACCTGCTGCGGAAACTGATACTGCTGTCCTGAACGTCGCGAACACCAATAACCATCGACGGTGACGGCCACGGCAGGGCGCGCCCCCAGCC
>JAABUZ0100010169.1_pt1 | contig 10514 bp, 6 predicted proteins | sample 5562091 | NCBI WGS metagenome assembly JAABUZ01 (sample SAMN12813069, study PRJNA571459) | rock metagenome | isolation source: Antarctica rocks | place: Antarctica: Victoria Land, Linnaeus Terrace sud | collected 2015-12-21 | reverse complement strand
GCGACAAGAGGCAGTTGCATCTGGGTGTCCCCCTCTAATTGGCAGACCGTTCTGCCTTGAGAGCGTAACATGGCTCACGTGCTCACGCAAATCACAACAGTCGAGTGCATAACCTGTTGCAAGGCCTCGGTTAGATTGCGGCCGGGAGGCTCGGCGAGCAGGTTGTGCGCGAAGAGGGCGGGGTCGACCGTGGCCCCGGTCGGGAGCTGCGCGACGTAGTCGGCGAAGAACGGAGAGTCGGGGTTGTCCTCCACGCGCAGGGTGGCCCCGTGCGCCTGCTGAAGGTAGTAGGCCACGACGTACATCAGATGTACGGACAGCCAGACTCGGTCGTCCACCGAGGCGGCCGCGACATCCTCATCCCGCAGCCAGGCGTCCAGGAGAGGCAAGAACCGCGTGGGGTCCGCCACGGTAGCGTCCGGGGCGGCGTGGCGGTACGCGCGCGCCAGGTCGGGCGCTGCCTCGACGACGGCCTCGGCCAGTCCCGCGACGCACGGCCGCATCTCGTCCACGAACGCCTCCAAGTGGGCCTGTCGATCGGCCAACGTCTGCTGCTCATCCGGTGTCAAGGCCCGCATGCCCTCTCCTTCTCTCCGGCCCACGCACCTTAAAATCGTGGAATCGACTTGCGACTGCCTAACTGGACTGGGACCGGCTGCGGCCGGTCGGGAGCCGGGGCGCATGCGGCGCATGGTAAATACGGACACCGTGGTGTCAGGACGAGGGTAGGGGCGTATGCAATACGCCCTCGCGCGTCACCGGCAGGGCGTATGCAATACGCCCCTACGTCCTCTAACCGACCGTAGTCGGCGTGGTTTGCCATGCGACCGCAGTCGCAGGTCGGATTCCACAATTTTAAGGCGCACTCGCTATCGCGCTATCGACGCTCCCTTGCTTGAGCAACGCTATCGTGCTACGATGTGGCGGCGCTTGATGCCTCCACGCGACGATTACAGCCCATTGTCGCATGGAAGCGGTCACCGCGCGCCCTAACACGTGGTAACAGCGCGCGCCTCCTAATGTATGCCACCGTATAGAGATAAAGAAGGGCCAGTTATGGTTGCCCCATCGTCCCATCACTGCGACATCGCGGCGCTGCGCCGTGTCACCATCCTCCGCTCGCTCGATGACTACAGCCTCGCGCCCCTAGCCGCGCTGGCGCGGCGCCACGCCTATCACGGCGGCGCCGCCCTAGCGCGGCCTGCGGCGCCCCGCACGACCGCCTACGCCGTCGTTGACGGTGGTGTACGGCTCGCCCGCTCCTCGCCCGCTCCTCGCCCGCGGGTGACCAGATCAATGTAGCTGTCTTCCACGCCGGCGACGCTTTCATCTTGAGTGCGGTCGATGAGGATGGCGAACTGCGCAGCCGCGCCTACGCTCTGAGCGAGGGCGCGGTCGTCTATCAGATGCCCTACCGAGACCTATTCCGAGCGATCGAGCCGCATGCGACCGCGCTCGTGGATACCATCGTGTATCTCCACGATCAGTTGACCAAGTCGCCCGCCCGCACCGAGATGCACGGGCTACGCCGGGTCCGCGCGCGGCTCGCCCATACCCTGCTCCAGCTAGCTGGCGACGACGGCCGCGTCTTGGCGACGCGCAGCGAGTTGGCGGTGGAGATCGCGACGGCCCCCGAAGAGGTAATGCGGGCGCTATGCGACTTTCAGACGCGGGGCTGGATCGCCTTCGAGCCGTGCAGCCCGGAGATCCTCGTGCTCCGCTCCGACGAACTTGCCCTCCTCTAAGTAGTACCTTTAAGTAGTACCTTGCGAGACAGCGTTGCCTAACTCAAAAGGAGGCCCTCTCAGCAGTGAGCGAGGACGCGGGCGGGGGAGCGGATGAGGCCAGGACGGCCGATGTCGTGGGCGATGAGGGCCATGACGATGACGGCGGTGTAGGTGAGGACGACCTGGCAGGTGACGGCCGACCACCCGAAGAGGGGCGGGCGTTGCAGGCGAAAGAAGAGGAAGACGCGGCCGAAGAATCGCTCGATACCGCTGCGCTTACCGAGTTCATCCTTGGTCCAGGTGGGCGGAAGGCAGGAGCGGTCTTTGGTGGCTTTGGGGTTAAACGGGATGACGGCCACGGCACCCAGGGTGGTGTGGATCCAGGCGATCAGCGCGAGCCCTAATAGGCGGCGTCGAGGCGCCCCACGTGGGGGACGCAGGGCGTAGAGAGCGACAGCGGTGGCGAGCAAGGGCTGGGCGAAGGGAGCGTCGTGGCCGTTGGCGGGGGCCAGACGGAAGAACACGGGTAGACCGGAGCCGCAGCAGAGCAGGGTATGGACGCGGAAGCCGTGCAGGAAGGCGGTGGGATGATGGGTGGGAGTATGGCCGTTACGTAGCCCCTAGCCCACGAGACCGCCGCCAGTCGCGCTGCTCGGCGGAGCGTCCGCGCATCCCGCGCATGCAAAATGTGCGGACATGAGTTTTCTCATAACGGTCGGGGCCGTCGCGGGTGTAAAGTAAGACTCAACCCGTACACGGGGCGTCGCGGAGCCGCAAGCCCATCTTTTGAGATGAGAAAGGATCGGCGGCGCGCGGCACTGACGGAATCCTGGTCTGTTGGGGGGGAAGGAACAATGGCGCGACGGCGACAATCCACGCTGCTCACCCTTGTCTGCTCGCTGCTCGTGGCCGCGACCGCCCTGCCCCCGCTCGTGGGGCTAACCGGAGCCGTCGCGGCGATCGTGCCCACGAGCGTCCCCGCCGCCGGGACCACCGTCGCGGGCACGCCGGTCGGCACCGTCACGACCGCCGCGACGACGCCGTCAGCAGACAGCGGCGCGAACGCCCCCGTGCCGGCCACCCCGACAGGTACGATCACGAGTGCGAGCGCGCCGACGGCCGCGCCGACGAGCACCATCACCGCTGGCACGGCCACGACGGCCACAACGGCCACAACGGCCACGACGGCCACGACGGCCACGACGGCCACGACGGCCACGACGGCCACGATGGCCACGGCCACGGGAACGGCCGCCATCACGGGCGCCACCGCGACAGCGCCCGCGACGGCGACAAGCGCGCTCACCGCCACGGTCGCTACGGACACCCCGACGGCCCCAGCCCTGCCGACCGCAGGGGGCACTGCCGCCCCGACGGGCGCGCCGGTCATCCCGGTTCCGACGGACGTCTCGTCCCCCCTCAGCACCAGCACAACGTCGAGCACGGCCTCCATTATGGGTTCCGCCAGCGCCCTCCCTATCGCCTTCGAGGTCAACCAGGGGCAAGCGGCCGGCGACGCCGCCTACGTGGCCCACGCCGGCGACTTCACCATGCTCTTCACCGGCCACGGCGTCGTCGTCTCCGCGCCCGACCGACAGCAACTCGCGGCCCTCGACTCACTCAAGGGCGGCGCGACGCGCGCCCTCACCGCCACCGCCGCCATCAGCACCGCCCTGCTCGGCTTCGGCGTCGCGGGCGCCGCCGCCAATGCTCCCATCGTCGGCGAGGATCAACTCCCCGGCGTGGCTAACTACCTCGTCGGCAGCGACCCTGGCGGCTGGAAGACTGGCATCCCCACCTACGCCCACGTCACCTACAAGGGCATCCTGCCCGGCGTCGACCTCACCTACCATGGGACGAGCGGCCAAATGGAGAGCGACTACACCCTCGCCCCGGGGACCGATCCCGCCGCGCTCACGCTCACCGTCGCCGGCGCTCAGGGCCTCGCCCTCGACGCGCACGGCGCCCTCACTATGCACACGCCTGGCGGTGACCTCGCCCAGAGCGCCCCCGTCGCCTACCAGACGATTGGCGGTCAACGCCACCCCGTCGACGCCCGCTACACCCTGCGCGGCAAGGATAAGGGCATGGACGCGGTCGGCCTCGCTGTCGGCGCCTACGACCCGACGCAGCCGCTGGTGATCGACCCCGTGCTCTCCTGGAGCAGCTACCTCGGCGGCTCCAATAGGGACGAGGCCCACGCCATCGCCGTCGACGGGACCGGCAACGTCTACCTCACCGGCGTCTCCTTCTCCACGAACTTCCCTACCACCACGGGCGCCTACAGCGCGACCTTCGGCTCCGATCGCGACGCCTTCGTGACCAAGCTCAGCCCCGACGGCCACACTATGCTCTACAGTACCTACCTCGGCGGCACGGGGACTACCGCCGGCAGCGGCCTCGCAGTCAACGGCGCCAGCAACGCCTACGTCGCCGGGACCACCTGGGCCGCCGATTTCCCCACCACCTCCGGCGCGTATCAGACGCACAACGGCGGCGGCGGGGTCGACGACGCCTTCGTGACTGAACTCAGCCCCGACGGGCGCAGCCTTGTCTACAGCACCTTCCTCGGCGGCGGCGCCTACGACGGCGCCAATGCCCTCGCCCTCGACCCGCAGGGCGACGCCTACATCGCCGGCGTCACGGTGTGGGACAATGCCTTCGGCTCCTACCCCACCACCACGAACGCCTACCAGACGGCCTTCCGCAGCGCCGCCGCCACCGACCCGCGCAACGCCGTCCTGAGCGAACTCAGCCCCGACGGCTCGCAACTGCTTTACAGCACCTTCCTCGGCGGCAGCGGCATCGACGAGGCTCATGGCCTCGCCGTCGACGCCCACCATAACGCCTACGTCGTCGGTCTGACCTCTTCCCCCGACTTCCCCGTCAAGACGACGCTCCAGAGCAGCTACGGCGGCGGCCCCTACGACGCCTTCGTCGCCAAGGTCAACACCCTCGCGAGCGGCAGCGCCAGCCTCGTCTACAGTCTGTACCTCGGCGGCTCCGGCGACGACGAGGCCAACGCCGTCGCCCTCGACGACACCGGCGCCTACGTCGCCGGCCAGACCAGTTCCACCAACTTCCCCACCACCAATGCCTTCCAGCCCGCGTATGGCGGCGGGACCTTCGACGCCTTCGCGACCAAGATCAACACCAACGCCACCGCCCTGGCCTACAGCAGCTACCTCGGCGGCTCCGGCGAGGACATTGCCTGGGGCATCGCCGCTGGCGGCCTCGGTGGCGCGGGCGTGACCGGCCAAACCACCTCGGCCGACTTCCCTACCACCCCCGACGCCCTCCAGGCCACCGCTGGCGGCCTCTACAACGGCTTCGTGACCGGGCTCGGCGGCGGGACCGGTCCCGGCTTGCTCGGCTACAGCACCTACCTACACGGCAGCAGCGGCGGGACCATCGCCAACGCCGTGGCCAAGGACGGCCAGTCCAACATCGTGGTCGCCGGCCAGACCGAGGCCACCGACCTGCCCGGCGCGGCGGGGAGCGCGCAGCCGGCCAACGGCGGCGGCACCGACGCCTTCGTGGCCAAATTCATCACCACCCCCACCTGCCCCGCCGGTGAGGACTGCGCCGACATCGGCGCCCCTGCCCTCTCCGGCGATCAGCTATACAGCGGCAACCGCGCCAAAGGGACGTGGTCCGTCACCGGCTCAGGGAGCGATATCTGGGGCACGTCGGACCAGTTCCACTACGTGGCGCAGGACGCCGCTGGCGATGGCTCCATCAGCGCGCGCGTGCTGGCACGGGCACGTACGCCAAGGCCGGCGTGATGTACCGCGCCAGCGAGGATCCCGCCGCCGCCTACGACGACGCCGTGATCACGCCCTTCAACGGCGGCACGCTGCAGGTGCAGTACCGCACGTCGCAGGGCGCCGTCGCCGTCGACGCCGCCGACGTGGCGGTGACGCTGCCCGTCTACGTGCGCATCCGACGCTCCGGCACCCAGTTCAGCACCGATACCTCGAGCGACGGGCAGACCTGGACCGCTGTGGCCGGCTCGACCGTCACCCTCTCCGCCCTGCCCACGGTGGAGCTTGCGGGCCTTGCCGTGGACTCGTTCAACGCGGGCGCGGCGAGCACGGCCAGCTTCGACAACGTGACCATCAACTCCTGCCCGACCGCCTGGGATTGCCAAGACATCGGCAGCCCCGCGCTGGCCGGCAGCCAGATCGTGCGCGACGACCAGTCGCTCGAGTCGCTGGTCAACTTCCCTGTACGCGGCGGGGGGTCGGACATCTGGGGCGCGAGCGACCAGTTCCACTTCGTGGACACCACGCTCTCAGGCGATGGCTCAGTCAGCGCGCGCGTCTCCGGCCAGGACAACACCGACCCCTGGGCCAAGGCCGGCGTGATGCTGCGCGCGAGCACCGATCCGGGGGCGCCCTACTACTACGTCATGATCACACCGGGCAACGGCGTGCGCGTGCAGGATCGCGCCACAGCAGGGTCCCAGGGCGGGAGCGCCTCCGACCTTGGAGGCGGCGCCGACAGCGTGCCAGTCTACCTGCGCGCCGACCGCGTGGGCACGACCTTCTCGGCCTACACCTCCCACGACAACGTCAACTGGACGCTCGTGCCCGGTTCGACCGTGAACATTCCCGCCCTCGCGGGCGACCTCCTGGCCGGCCCCGCCGTCACCGCGCACAACGCGGGCGCGACGAGTTCCGCCACCTTCGACTTCGTGCGCGTTGACACCTGCCCCGATGTGTGGAGTTGCGCCGACATCAACGGCCCCACCGTGCCGGGCGGCCAGTACCTGAGCAACGGCATCTTCTCCATCCGTGGTGTCGGCACGGGCGCCGGCGTCGGCGCGACCCAGGATCAGTTCCATTACGCCTGGCAGAACATCGCGGGCGACGGCAGTCTGAGCGCGCGGCTGTCGTCCCAAGTCGATACGGGGACACAGGCCAGGGCCGGCTTGATGTACCGCGCCAACGGCGACCCCGGCGCGCCCTACTTTATGCTGAGCATGGCGGCGAACAACGGACTCGTCGTGCAGGCGCGCACCGCGGCGGGCGGGAGCAGCACAACCGTGGCCACGAGCGGCACGGCGACCTTGCCCGCCTACCTGCGGATCGCGCGCACCGGCAACACCTTCACAGCCTATACCTCCAGCGACGACGCCACCTGGCTCCCCGTCGCCAATGCAAGCGTGACCATTGGCGCCATGCCGGCCACGGCCCAGCTTGGCCTGGTCGCCGACGCCGCCGACCCCAACGCCACGAGCACCGCTACCTTCGACACCGTCGACATCAGCGGAACGGCGACGGCATCCACCTCGCCTCCGGTCGGGACCGACCTCGCAACCCTGGACACGCATACCGAACACTACACGCAAGAGGCCAATGGCCTTGTGGACCTCCAGCTCTACAACAGCCCGATAGGTATCCCCGATCCTATCCAATGGCAACAGCGCAATACAACACTCAGTCTCGCGGCCACCGGCGTGTACACCCCGGCCAACATGCCATTCACGGAAATGGTCGCCTCGAGCAGCACCGGCACAACGACATCGAGCATGACGCTCATGCTGGCGTCATTGACTAGCGAGGACGGGGTGACCCTGAGCATCGGACTGACGACCACGGGGACCGCGCCTACCTCCTCGATGGGACAGGTACGCGCCAATGCCGTGACGTATGCCGCAGCGGAGCCGTCGAGCACCTCCGCCTCGACGACGGCCAGCGACCTGTCCCTGCGGTCGACCGTGTCCGGCCTCGACGCGCGGGTGGTAATCCACAGCGCCGCCGAGCGCGGACCTTACCTCCTGACCTTGACGTCGGACCCCAACATACAATTCGCACAGAATGCCGACGGCACGATCCAGGCGACGCGGGCGATTACCGGCGTCAACGACGACGGGACGATTCCCTACACCACCACTCAGACGGAGTACACGGTGCAGTCGCCACTCCTGGTCGACAGCAGCACCGCCGTGACCGCTCCCGTCAGCACCGGCCCCGCCACCGTGACGCTCACGTCGCCCGCATCGGGCACACAGCAACTTGCGCTGAACGTCGATTCGGCGTGGCTGAACGTCCCCGGCCGTGTTTTCCCCGTTAACCTGGACCTGCCCATCGTCACGGCCTACTCGGCCACGAACACCAAGATCTTCGGCACGACCAACAGTTGCGCTCCCACCATGGCGGCGCCACAGACGGAGGTCATCGTCGGAACCACGAACGGCTGCGCGTACAACGGGCAGGCGTACTACGACCTCTCGACCCTGCCCGATGACACGTCCATCGTGTCGGCGAGCCTGCGCCTGTACACACCAGATCAGATGACCGCGACAGGCGTGCAGGTCTACCAGAACGCCCCGCTGTCCCCCGACAGCGATCCATCCGTGGCGCCGAGCTGGAATACCGCTCCCCTGGTCATGACGGGCACGACGGGCATCGCGCAGGCGGGGAGCGACGGACATTGGCAGAGTTGGGATGTGACGAGCCAGGTCCAGCAGTGGGTGCAGGACAACTCGACGAACGCCGGCCTGACCCTCATGGGCGGCAGCGCCCCGGTGCGCTTCGCCTCGCCGTTGGGGGCGGGGACCGATGCCGCGACAGCGGCCCCGTATCTGGACATCACCTACGCGGCGGCGCGCACGCCACACCAGCCTTACTACACCGACCGTGCCAACAACATCTACGGCATATCTGGGTCGTTCACGACCACAAACTCGCCAACTCAACGTGCGTCCGATCGTTGCAGCTACTTGAAGATCGCATGTGGCGGCAACATTAGGGTTGGTGCGGTTAGATCAAACTTGTCGGGATCATTAATCCGCGTGAGCGTACAGATGGCCTGCACGAACACCATACCCGGTGCGGCCTACTGGAACACCTTCGGCCAACAATACCCAAGCGGCCCTGAGATAGCTGGCATAAATAACCCGGATAGTATCTCCAGCACCTTGAAGGAAGCTTTGGCATCGGGCCTTGTGCCCATTGTCAACTTCACCGTACCGAATCCAACGACACGCACGAACACTATGTGCGACCAGTTACTTGCCCCAAGCGTGAGCGGCTACCAGAACAATTGGCAGAGCGAGATAAGCGACTTTATCAATACGGTTGTGGCCCCCTTGACTCCAAAGACCCTCCCCGCCGGATACAATGGGCCGCGCCCGTATCGGTTTATGTACTTTGAGATCGGTAATGAGCAGAACATCAATAGCGAGAAGTACTACGGCGGTCAAGGTCGGCTCGGTGCCAACCAATACCCTGCAGTTTTTGCCGCAGCGGCTGTAGCGTTGAGTAACACCATCAACGGCGCGTTCGACCCAAACGCGCTCAACTACCGCATCCTCATGTACCCCGCCATGGTCCTTGGCCCCAATGGCCCTTACGCCGATTACAACACCTACCCTGGCATCTGTCGCGACCTCCTGGCCATGACGCGGCTATGGACAAGCGACCAGCGCATCCGCAAGCAACATCTCCCAGTCGTCTTCACGGAAGATAACTGGAGCGATCAACCCCAATCAGTAACCGCTGGTCCAGGACAGGCCTGCGGCAACCCAACAGGATGCGAAGGAGCCTACCTGGCTGATCTATTCACCTGGCTGTACGACCACACGCAGTACGACATCGCCCATCCATCTAACAGTCCGTTACGCGTCGCGTGGTACCGAGGCGCTGGGAAAGGTCCCGTAGGGGTAGGGAATCAATTACTGGCGCTGTACACTACGAACGGTGGTGTGAAGCGCCTTAGCAGCACTCCGAGCCCGTCAAACCCGGACTACCTCGACCACTGCCGCATCCACAAGAACACCCTCAATGATCTCTACAAATACCTCATCAATCAGTACTGCTATTGAAGGAGGCCATTCCGCTAACGCAAGCGGTTACGATTGTGACGGGCCATTATGCCTGCACTTATAGCAGCCACACAGGAGGATGTATCCTGATCTGTAGAAGATGAGCGTGTGCTCATGAATTGAATTGTTCGTCTGGCCATGTTGCCACTGATTCGCGGCGTGGCCAGGCAGACAATGCAGCACCAACGAGCACAGACAACAGCGACTTGTAAAAAAAAGGACTGGCGGTGTGTGAAGCAACAATTTATAGACTGTGTGGCCTGCTGCTAGCGGCCATGGCGCTCGCTGGAACACTAACGACGACACACCTCACCGAAGCTCCCGACCCCCTAATTGCGGTCGTTCCTCTCGGCCCATCCACAGAATCCGAGAATAGCGCCGCAGCGGTTGCCGTGGACGGGCGCACGGGACGCACGTTTGCTGCCGGGTCGGGTCCGACGATGAGCCAGATCACCATGCTCGACACGACGACTGGAGCGGTTGTGCGGACCATAACCGCCGGACCAGTTGTTCAGGGCATCGTCGAGAGCATCGACGTGGATGAGGCGCGGGGGCACGCCCTCGTCTTGACCGATCCGGATACCATCGGCCAGGGGCAGGGACCGCCGGGCCGCGTCAGCGTGCTCGACGCGCGCGATGGGCGGGTGCTCCACTCGGCAGTCCTGGGACCGGACCCACGACCCGTCGCCCTGGATCAGAAGCGCGGACATTTCTTCGCACTAACGACCGATGCTAATGGTAGGGGCCGCATCGCCATGGTCGACACGGCCACGGGGCGCGTACTGCGGACCGTGGCAATTGCTGCGGGGGCGGGCAATTACGAGGGGCTGAGTGGGGTGGCGCTCGACGCGACGCGAGGGCGGCTCTTCGTGACCACGGTTGGCGTGGACTTCGTGGTCTATGTGAGCGCGCTTGATACGCGTAGCGGGGCCGTCGTACGCTCGGTCGCTCTGGGG
>JAABUZ0100010166.1_pt1 | contig 10517 bp, 10 predicted proteins | sample 5562091 | NCBI WGS metagenome assembly JAABUZ01 (sample SAMN12813069, study PRJNA571459) | rock metagenome | isolation source: Antarctica rocks | place: Antarctica: Victoria Land, Linnaeus Terrace sud | collected 2015-12-21 | reverse complement strand
CTTCGTCAATCCGTCCGTCGCCGTCGAACGGTGTGATGATCGGGACGATTGAACCGCGTAGTCGGGAAACGTCCATCGGGTGCCTCCTTGAGAAGCGGCAGAGAAGATACTGGTAGGCTATCATAGCAATATTGGCATGTACAGATGATGATAGGCGCATCACAACACGCGCCGATCGGAAGGATGAGGAGCAGCGGAGACAATGGAACCGAAGACGGAAATTCGGCGGACGGTGGAACCGCTCTCCATGGCAACGAAAGCGCTACTCGGACTGCTGTTGCTCGTCCCGATCACTGTTCTGCTGGCGGTCGTCCATGCGAACCCGCCACTCATCTTCGCGGTCAGCGCGCTCTCGCTCATTCCACTTGCCGGGTTTCTCGGCCGCGCGACGGAGGAAATGGCACTCTACACGGGGCCGCGGCTGGGCGGTTTGCTCAACGCGACCTTCGGCAATGCCGCCGAACTGATTATCACGATCGTCGCGCTGCGGGCGGGCCTGACAACGACCGTCAAGGCGACGCTCGCGGGCAGCATCCTCGGCAATGTTCTCTTCGTGCTCGGCGCGAGCATCCTGCTCGGCGGCTTGAAGTTCGGCACGCAGACTTTCGATCGCACGGACGCGAGCGCGGCATGCACGATGCTCGCGCTCGCCGTCGTCAGTTTGCTTATTCCGAGTTTTTTCCACCACGGAACCGCACCCCTCACAATAGCCCGGTTAGAAGGGTTGAGCCTCACTGTCGCTGGTACCCTCTTCGTCATCTACATTCTCTATCTGATCTTCAGTTTCCGGCGCGGGCCGGGCGGCGCAGGCGAAAGCCTTGAGGAAGACACGCCGAATTGGAGCCGGACGTTCGCCGTTGTCGTCTTGTTCGGCACGACACTGGCGGTCGTCGTGATGAGCGAACTGCTCGTCCACGCCATCGAACCAACGGTACAGACCTGGGGCGTGAGCGAATTTTTCGTCGGCATCATCATTATTCCCATCGTCGGAAACATCGCGGAACATGTCGTCGCAGTGCAGGTAGCGATGGAGAACAAGATGGACCTCTCGATGAGCATTTCACTCGGTTCCAGCCTTCAGATTGCGCTCTTTGTCGCGCCTGTACTGGTCTTCGTCGCGGCGCTGATGGGGCAACGATTAACGTTGGAGTTCAACGTCTACGAACTCTTCGCGCTCGGTGGAGCGGCAGTAATTGCCATGCTCGTCACCATGGATGGCGAGAGCCACTGGTTGGAGGGCGCGCAACTGCTTGCCCTTTATGTGATGCTCTGCGTGGCATTCTTCTTCCTCTAAGGGAAGGACTGAGGACTGAGGAACGACTGCCGACTGATTGGGGGAATCCGTGACCAAACCCTTCGTACTGATCGTCACCGGGCCGCCGGGTAGCGGTAAGACAACCCTCGGTCGGCGCATCGCGGACGACCTGCGATTGCCCTACATTAATAAGGACGGGATCAAAGAGCTGCTTTTCGACACGCTCGGCTGGAGCGACCGCGCGTGGTCGAAACGGCTCGGCGCCGCGACCTACGAGATCCTCTTTCACATCGTGGAAGCGCAGTTGCGCGCGGGCGCATCACTCGTCGTCGAAAGCAACTTCCATCTCACCTATCACAACGAAAAATTCGCCGCCCTCCAGAAGACGTATGGCTTCGCGGCGTTTCAAGTCCGCTGCGTCCCGGACGGCGATGTGCTCTTCGCGCGATTCAAAGCGCGTGCCGAATCGGGCAAGCGGCATCCGGGCCATGTGGACGATCTCAATTACGACGAGTTCGAAGAGATGCTGCGCCGGGGACGGGATGACGCACTTGCCATCGAAGGCGAGACCTACGAAATAGACATGACCGATTTCGATGCGATTGATTACGATGGCCTTAACACGGCGATTCGCGCTGCGCTCGCATCTCAGCGGCAATGAGCGATAGCGGGATCGAGCCATACGACAGGAACCGGTCGTGGAAGCGGCGGAGATTGAATGCGCTCCCCTCGCGCGCCGCTAGATCGCGTCGCAGATCGCGGATCATGTCTTGCCCGATCAGGTAGATCATTGCCGCGCCGGGGAACATCGTGTTCTTAACCGTCTCCGCGTGCGCCGCTTCCTGCGTCATGCCTGTATCGTCGCGGTAGAAGGCGACAGCCTGATCGAACGAGAAGCGGCCGTAATGCAGATTGACATCCACGATTGCCCGCGCGGCAGCACGCAGGTGGGCATAGTGCTGTGCATACAATTCCAGCGGCGTGAGAAAACCGACCTCGCCCATCAGGCCCACGACGTACGATGACCATCCCTCCGCCATCGTGCCGCCGCAGAACAGCGCGATCCGCGATGCGCAATCCACTGCCGCGATCTGCCCGATCCGCGACGCCGCATGGAACGCATACCAATTCTGCACATGGTGCCCGATACCGCCGTGGTGGATGACGTGGTTGATTTTGATAACACTCTCATTCATCGCCCGTAACCGGCGTCGTTGTTCCTCCGGCGGCATCGCCGCCTCGATTGGTGTGACGAGATACTGATGGATCGGTGGCCGGTCATATGCCGCCGGTGAACGGTATGGGAGGAAATAGAGGAATGGGGCCGCGTCGCGTGCCCAGCGCGGTTGCGGAACATACTGAATTGGAAACGCCGGCCAGGTGATGAGATCGTGTGCCGTAGCGGTCGCGTGGCTCGTATCCCACACTTTCTGATACTGTCCGTCGTACGTCTCAACGGATGGATGCATATCGGCCAACTGCGCGAGTGCGGCGCGCCAGTCACCTGCGCCGAACTGACCGGCACCCTCCGCAAGTCGTGCGCGGGCTTCCACGAACTGATCGCGGGCGTACCGTTCGATCGCCGCCCCGGTCATCGTCAGTGCGTGGCCGAGCGTCATGTATTGCTCGAACGCCTCTCCGCCGCAGCCATACGCATCGTCCGTTGTCGCCTGCATCTCGCGTGTGAGAAACGCCTGATAGGTGGCGAAGGCGCGCCGTGCGTCGGTCGCGGCGGAACGGAAGCGCGGATCGGTGATCCCCGTATCGGCGATCAGCATGTCCACGCCATTGCCAAGGAAATGCATCGCGCCGGTACATTCGCGGATGGCGCGCTCTGTCCACGCGGATGGCGCGGACGGGATGTTCCGTGCAGCGGTCGCGAGCAAGGCCGGGATCGCCTCCATGCGCGCGATTGCCGCGTCAACGCGTTCGGAGAGTGGCGCGAATGTGCGGAGAAAAAGAGAAAGGACGCCGAAAATCGCTTCACTCGTCGAGAGTGAGGGATTGCCGCCCTGAAAGTGGTGCGATCTATACTCCCATTCCTGGATCGTCAGGAAATGTTCGGCGAGCGTGCGGTCGGTACGCTCCGCAGGCGTTTTCGCCGCCGCGACCGCACCGCCGCGCAGATCGCCGAGCAACGCGGTTATCTCGCCCAGCGTCTCCGCGACACCGCGCGCCGAGAAATCGGGCAGCACGTCGTCGTAATCGTGGACGCCGATAAAGGTCGCGTTGACGGGCCGACGCCGGTAATACGCTGCGAAGAAATCATCCAGCCATGCCGAGAACGGGCGCCGCGCCGCGCTCACGGAGCGCCTGTCGCGCCGACTTTCGCAAGCCCCTCACGGATCGGCGTCATCGCGGCGGTATGTTCCGCCTTCGCCGCCGCGACAGTGGCAGGATTCGCCAAGAGATCAATCGTCGTCATCGCCATGGTCATCGCGCCCGCGATTAAGGATGCATGGCCACGCTCCGACTTGGTTGCCTCCGCGACCTCGCGCGAGTGCCAGCCCGCCTCCTCGCCGCAGATGCCGATGTATGCATAGACCGCCGGTACTTCGTGGCTGACATTGCCGAAATCGGTCGAGCCGCCGCCCTCGCGCGGTGGGCCGTCCTGCACATCCCGACCAATCGCTTCCATATTGGCACGCATCACCGCCCCGAGCGCGTGATTAGGGACGTAGCTCTGGTACGGCTTGATGTATTCCTTCCATTCAAGCCGCGCGCCAGTCGCAGTAGCAGCCCCTTCGGCGCAGGCGACAACGCGGCGTTTCAATTCGGCGGCATAGACCGGGTCATACGAGCGGATACGGAAGCGGCACGCGGCATAGGGCGGGATGACATTCGGCGCGCCACCGCCACTCGTCACGATGCCGTGGATGCGCGCCTCGGAGCGCACCTGCTGCCGGAGCATGCCGACATTGTTGAAGGTCTGGATCACGGCGTCGAGCGCGTTGATGCCGGTGTGCGGGTTCGATGCAGCGTGCGCGGCGCGTCCGTGGAACATGAAGTCAATCCCATACGCGACCATCGAGGGTTTCAGGGCAATGAAGTCCTCGGTCTGCGGGTGGATCATGATTGCCGCGTCCACGCCGTCGAAGTAGCCATGTTCCAGCACAGGGATTTTCCCACCCGCGTTCGGGACGGCCGATTCCTCCGCCGGGGTGCCGAGGACGACGACCCGGCCCGGTAATAATCCTTGCTGCCCCAACCGTGCCAGGGCGATGCCCGCACCGACCGCCGCGTTGGCAATGATGTTGTGCCCGCAGCCATGCCCGACGTCCGGTAGCGCGTCGTACTCCGCAATGATCGCGACAGTCGGGCCGTCCGGGTTGCCGCCGGGGAGTATGGCGCGGAACGCGGTGTCAAGGCCGGCGATGCCCCGTTCCACCTCCGCGCCGAACTCCTCCAGCATCTCCGTTAACTTCGCGGACGCCTGGTACTCCTGTAAACCGAGTTCGGGGTTTTCCGCCATCCAGTCGCTGCACTCGATCAGCATCCGGGAGACCTGCTCCACCTCGCGCTGCGCCGCCGCCTTCAAGTCAGCCATTTCCATAAAATTACCTCCAGGACTGTTCGCTCAACGATGCCCGGAATTTGGTCGGGATAAACCCGTTCATCATCGCCTCACCCAGTGCCGGGCGCTGCTACCTTCTCAGCGTCCACCCACATGTCCATCGTCAAGGGGCGCTTGTGGCACGACATCAACGATCTCGTTCACTTACCGGTGGACGGGCATCGGAGCGGGCACCGCTCCACCGGCTGACGCGGGCGCGGGGGACGGCAACGGTGGGGAGCGTGGGGCAGGGGCGGCCACAGGTGCCACTGCCGAAGGAGGTGGTCCCGGCCGTATCTGCGGTGCTGGTGATGCGGTGACCGTAATCGCCAACGCCGGGGAGGAGATGCTGCCATCTGGGTTTGCCACGGTGATGTTCGCTGTTCCGGGAGTCGCGATATCGCTCGACGGGATTGCGGCCGTCAGTTGCGTGCTGCTGGTGAAGGTTGTCACCCGGCGTGCACCGTTCCACAATACCGTCGCGCCCGGCTGGAAATAGCTGCCGGTCACGCTGAGGCTAAAGGCCGAGCCTCCTGCAACGGCTGTGGCCGGGCTAAGGCCCGTCGTGGTGGACGGTGGGGGATGGACTGCTGCCCCCGCGTTGATGCGCCCGTATTGCCAGTTCATTCCCGTACCAACAATCGGGTCCGCTGTACTCTCCAGTCGGCTCACGACGGCTGCAGCGCTTGTTCCCCACGCCGTGGCCCATAGGAGCCCGGCGAGTCCGGCGACGTGCGGCGTCGCCATTGATGTGCCATTTAAGAAGGCATAGCTCGCGCCTTGGTTCTTGGCGATGGTCGGATTGACCGTTGAGTAGATTGCCGAACCGGGCGCGGCCACGCTGACCCATTGCCCAAAATTGGAGAAGCTCGACCGGGCATCGCTCTGATCCGTGCTGGCGACGGAGACTACATGGGTGCAGCCTGCGGGTTGGAAAGGCTCATTCGCATTATCGTTTCCTGCCGCAGCAACGACGATGGTGTTCTTGCTCCAAGCGTAGTTAATCACATCCTGGTAGGTCTGCGAGCAGGCGCCATACATGCCGAGGCTCATGCTGATTACCTTCGCGCCGTTATCGGTCGCCCACTGGATACCTGCCGTAATCCAGGTAGTGGTACCCATGGCGCCAGTGAGATTGCCAAGGTTGTCGTACTGCTCGAGCAGCACCTTGCCGTTCATTAGCGCGGTGTTGTAGCCGACGCCCGCCACGCCGATACCGCTTCCCGTGTTTGCGCTCGCGATCCCCGCGACGTGGGTGCCGTGGTTGCATTTGTCATCCGTCCCATCAGGGCTGCCAGTGAAGTCCTGCCGGAGTTTGACCTTGTTGACGAGGTCGGGATGGGCCTCATAGATGCCGCAATCGAGGATAGCGATCTTCACCGTCGGCAAGCCATGTGTCATGTCCCAAGCCGCAGGCGCCTGGATCTTCGCCATGCCATATTGCTGGGCGAATGAGGGGTTGTTGGGTACTTCGGTCGGGTGCATGAGATAGTCTGGCTCGGCATACCGCACGCGCGAATCCGCCTGATAGGACTGTATTGCCGCTTCGAGCGATGGCACGCCGGTCACGTCCATATATTGCGCTGAGCGATCCACGCCTTTGAGCGGGACGGGGAGAGGAATGCCCTGCGCTCCGGCCACGGCGCGATGCACCGCATCCTTCTCCGTGTCGCTCACGCCCGATTTGAAGCCAACAATGATCCGGTCGGCGACTGCCTCACGACCGTCCGAGGTAGTCGTGCGACGAATAGACATCGTCTGGATAATCTGGTTGCCCCGCTGAATCGTCACCGGGGGATCAAAGGGAACGGAGGTATCACTACTTGGCGGGAGTGGAGACGGAGTGGCGGCGGAGACTGGCAACGTTGGATGTGCGGTAACCGGCAAAAGGCCTGCGAGAAGTGCGAACATTACCGCAATTGCGAACCGATGCTGACCAGAGCGACCTACCTGTGTCCCGTATCCCACGCTCTTCCCTCCCTACGCGATGACCACCTACATATAGAACGACTACTGTGAAGAAAGGTGACGGAAACGCGGCAGAATGTTGCGGATCGTTGCGACAGTCAACGGTCAGACGCGGTTTCAATTCCCTACGGTCTACGCTTCACGGGGACCCGGCAAGATACCGCTCCGCAATCACGTCATCGCCCCGCGCGATAATCGCTTTCGGATCGTCGGGATCCGGGATTACACGCGCTCCCATCGTTCCAGATGCGCGATAGCGTCACGGACGACGGCGGGCACGGGCCGCTTTGCCTTGCGCACCGGATCGAAGTTGACGAATACGGCGGTTGCGCGGAAATACGTGTCGGCCTCGTTCTCCTTCCACATCGCGAAGGCGAAGGTCAGGCTTGTCGTGCCGATTGCCGTGCAGCGGACGCCAATCTCTACCACGTCATCGAGTTGGAAGGAGCGGAGGTAGTCGAGTTCCGCATGCACGGTCGCGACATCGAAGACATTGGCGTCCGCGAGGTCGTAGAGATGCAGCCCGAGGCCCGTACGGAAGTATTCAGTCTGCGCGATGTCCATATACGCCAGGTAACGACTATTATAGACGATCCGCTGGCCGTCAATCTCGTCATACCGGACGCGGAGGGTATACGCAAAGTGGAAGTCGTCGCGTGCCATTGTCACCCTTTTCTGCACGATTCGTCACTATCCGCAGACCAGTGTATCAGAAGGCGGTACAATACCAGCAAGCAGTTCGGCTACGGCAAAGCCGTATGAGTCACCCCTTTCCATCGCAATGGAGAGGGGCAGGGGGTGAGGTTGATATGGAATCGGCAGTGATTGTCGCGGCGAAGCGGACCGCGATTGGTGCATTCGGCAAGGCATTCAAGGATATTCCGACGGTGACGCTCGGCGCGACGGCGGTGCGGGCGGCGATGACGGATTGTGGCATCGCGCCGGGTGACGTAGATGACGTGGTAATCGGCTGCGTCGGCCAGATCGGGCAGGACGCGTACATCGCGCGGGCGGTCAGTCTCGGCGCGGGGTTACCGATCGATATTCCGGCGTACACGGTCAATCGCCTCTGCGGCTCCGGCGCGCAGGCAATCGGCAGCGCGATGCAGGCAATCCTTGCGGGGGATGCACGCATCGTTGTGGCGGGCGGCGTCGAAAAGATGAGCGGCTACCCGCTGCTCGCCGATGTCCGGTGGGGTACGCGTCTCGGCGACACCGCCCTCAAGGATGCGCTCACGCTTGCCCTTTCGGACCCGTTTTCGTGCCGCCACATGGGCACGACAGCGGAGAATATCGCCCGGCGCGACGGTGTAAGCCGCGCCGATCAGGATGCGTTTAGCGTGATTAGTCAGCAGCGGACGGCTGCCGCAGTTGAAGCGGGTCGCTTCGATGCGCAGATCATCCCGGTCGCCGTTCCCGGCCCGAAGCGGACGACGATAGAAGTGACGCGCGACGAGCATCCGCGCCCTGAAACGACCGCCGAGACGCTCGCGAAACTCTCGCCGGTCTTCGAAAAGGATGGCAGTGTCACGGCAGGCAATGCCGCCGGGATCAACGATGCGGGGAGCGCGACCGTGATGATGGCGGCTTCGGAAGCCGAGTCGCGCGGCATTACCCCCCTTGCCCGCGTCGTCGGCTGGGCGGTCGTCGGTGTCGAACCGGAGTACATGGGGATTGGCCCGGTACCCGCCGTACGCAAGGCGCTAGCGAAGACCGATCTGACATTGGACGACATCGCGCTTTTCGAACTGAACGAGGCGTTCGCGGCGCAGGCGCTTGCCTGCATCCGCGAACTTGGGCTGGATATAGAGAAGGTCAACGTCAATGGCGGCGCGATCGCGCTCGGTCACCCGATTGGTGCGACGGGCAACATCCTCGCCGTCAAACTGATCTACGAACTGCGGCGACGCGGCGAGCGGTATGGCATCGTTACCGCCTGTATCGGCGGCGGTCAGGGCATTGCGGTTGTACTGGAAAACCTCGCCGCGTGAGCGGGGAGAACGGCTGAGACAGCGGTGACACTTGATCTGCTCGCGACGAATGTCGTGCCGTCATGCTCCGCGCTTTCTCGTGCTATTGGTATTGACTACTTACGCTGATGGTGGGCGTTCGGGAGAGTCGGAAAGGTCGCCCGTTTCCACGAGCGCGGTAACGAGATTGATCGTTGCCTCGAGATCACCGGTGGAGAGCTGGAAGCACGATGCCTGTGCAGCCAGCCGGGCGGCGACCGATAGCGCGAGCGGCGGTGTTCCCGCGAGCGTCTGACTGAACGGGAGCAGGGCCATAACGGCGTCTGCAACCGATAATCGCGTTACCGACGGTGGCGCATCCGGTTGCAGCGTCGGCATAAACACGAACCGAACGGGGGCGGGGCTTTCCGCCCAACGTGGGGGGATGAAGTATCCGGGTGGCGCGTCGTCGAACCGCCAGAGCGGTTTCGTGCGCAAGCCCCTGATATGGGCAATTGTTCCCTCATCAACATGAAAAGCGCGACGGAACGTTTGCGGTTCGAGCGTCGTTGGCTCGATGAGTATCACATCATCCGCAAACGGGAGAAAACCACGCGCCATGAGACCGAGCGTTAGCGTGGTCTTGCCACTCCCCGAAGCGCCGAGAATCAGGATACATGCCATGCTATCCGGGGCGAGGAGCGCCGCGCCATGAAGATGGAAGAGATCACGGCGGTATGCCAGCATATCCGTGACAAGATGCCACTCGACCGCCATCAGTGCGTCAGTAAGGATCGCGGTGCGGTGGGTAACGCTTTCCCCGCTCGAAACCATCCAGGAATCACCGTCCGGCGCAATGGTGTAGGACGCGCGATACGGAGTGGCGTCATCCTCCGGTATCGCGAATGCCTCAAGAATCTTCATGATGGGACGGTACGCCAATGTATCGGTGACGTTCACCTGTATCGTGTAGCCGTGTATGTCATAGTACATGGAAACGGTATCTACTCCTCCGTGTGCAATGATGGTGGCCGATCCGCAGGAATGCAAATGAGCCACCGCATCGCCTTATCGCTCATTGCTATCAAGAAAGCCGCGCGCGTGGAGGTCCCGGAGGATCGCGGCTACATCATCTTGTACAGTCGGCACATTCGGAAAAAGCGCACGCATCTCCGCGACAATCATGGCGAGAGAGTGTTCGCCATCACAATATTCCCAAATGAGCGCACCTGTGGGGTTAATTGTTATTAACTGATTGTCGACAGTATCGTAGAGCACCATGCCACCATCCGCGAGCATTTCGTCGCGCACGCATCCGCGTTTCCTCGGGAATCCGATTGTCCTATCGCCCGACAACTCATCGGGTCCGAAGTTGCGTGCCATCACGGGTGTCACTCACTCTCTTCGCATCGTCGCTATCACGCACATGATATGACAAGGGCAGTAGACACCGCAAATGCCGGTACATGACCCGCAGGGCTTATGCGTTCTCCGTAATAGGGATACCGAGTAAGGCGAGGGCGGCGTGTGCATTCCCACTGGAGAAGCGCAGCCGTTCGGCAATCGTGCGCCATCCCGCCCGATGCAGGACGCTGACGACCGTATCACGCAGGATCGCCATGATACTCGGTCCCTGCCCTTTGTGGATCAAACTGCGATCCTCGCCTAGTGGCTCGTCAATGCTCATTTGATAAATCGCCGCATCGCTGCTACGCTTGCCCTCCGGCGCTCGCACGCGCGGCGCGATAGTCCGGAGCGATCAGCGATGCGGAAAGTCTATCATGTCGTCTTG
>JAABUZ0100010163.1_pt1 | contig 10519 bp, 8 predicted proteins | sample 5562091 | NCBI WGS metagenome assembly JAABUZ01 (sample SAMN12813069, study PRJNA571459) | rock metagenome | isolation source: Antarctica rocks | place: Antarctica: Victoria Land, Linnaeus Terrace sud | collected 2015-12-21 | reverse complement strand
TGATGGGCTCGTTCTGCCAGTCCACAATCATCGCCTTCGCCGCGGCGCCGCCTTCGATATTCAAATCGAAGATCGTGTTGTGCCCCGACTCCGAATGCAGAATCTTGGTGATCGCCTTCGGATCGACCGTGACCGCAATCGCCTCCTGCCCCGCGCCATAGACCACCGCCGGAATCAGGCCCGCAACCCGCACACGCCGCGCCGCATTTTTGTTGAACTTGCCCTCACGGGGCTTTGCCGCAATCGCTTCCACTATTCCTGCTGCCATCGTCCTTTATCCTTTCGGGCACGAGCTCAAGCTTCTAGCCGTTAGCTCTTAGCTGAAAACCTGACCCGCTCCGTTCGCGACTAGCGCCGCTAAATTATCCTGCCATTACCTTCTACGGTCCCGCAACTTCCTAACTTGCCAGCCTTAGCTCACAGCTAGCAGCTGGTAGCTGCGTCTCAGTTGAACAGCGTACTCACGCTGGTCTCCATATGAATGCTTTCGATCGCCCGGCCCAGGAGCCCCGCGATCGAAAGCACTTTAATCTTCTCGACTCCCTTCGCCTCTTCGCGCAGCGGAATCGTATTCGTCACCACAACCTCGGTCAGCCTAGAAGCCGCGATACGCTCCACCGCCGGCCCGCTGAGCACGGCATGCGAGGCGCACGCGTAAACCTCCTCCGCACCCTGTGCCAGCAGTGCGTCAACCGTCTTCACCAGCGTTCCCGCCGTGTCGATGATGTCGTCGAGGATCAGGCAGGTTCGCCCCCTCACATCGCCGATCACGTTCATCACCTCGGTCACATTGATATCCGTCCTCCGCTTATCCACGATCGCCAGCGGAACGTCGAGCTTCTTCGCAAAGAACCTCGCTCGCTCCACACCTCCCGCATCCGGCGAAACCACCGTCAGATCCGTCAGGTTCAAATCACGGAAGTACGTCACCAGCACCGGACTCGCGAACAGATGATCCACCGGGATATTAAAGAATCCCTGGATCTGCGCCGCATGAAGATCGACTAGCAAGGCTCGGTTCGCTCCCGCCGTCGTCAACAAATCCGCCACCAGCTTCGAGCTGATTGCTACCCGCGGCCGGTCTTTTCTATCCTGCCGGGCGTAGCCGTAGTACGGAACTACAACCGTGATCCGTCCGGCCGACGCCCGTTTCAGCGCGTCCACCATAATCAATAACTCCAGCAGGTGCTCGTCCACGGGAAAGCACGTAGGCTGCACCACAAACACATCCGCTCCGCGGACGTTCTCCAGCAGCTGAAAGTAAATCTCGCCGTCTGAAAATCGCTGCATTCGCGTCTCGCCCATCGGCACGCCGACGAACTTGCAGATCTCCTCGCAGAGCGGCTTGTTGGCCGACCCCGAAAAAATCTTGAAGCGCTTGTCCTCGCTCAGACGGCCGGAGCGCTTCCTCTCCGGCGTTGTCTTTGCAGGTCCTCCTGGCGCCTGCCCACCGGGCATCTGGCCGCCATGCGAAGACCCTGGACCCTGGGCGGACTGCGCCGGCTGATGGCTCGTTTGCAGCTCATCAACGGGCGCGAAACTTGGGGAAAGAACTGCAGTCGTGTCTTGTTTGCTCACGTCGCTTGAAACCCTCCAGGCTGGTTGACCTTAGGTGTTCCTTACTGCTGTCTTCTGCGAAACCTCGTTGCGGTCTCGTCTACCTCAACTGCATCCATCCTTGTTGCGGAAAAGCTGCACATCCAAAGTAAATCGACATCGTTCTCTCTAAGTTCACTGCCTGATCGCGTTGGTTCCGCGCACCCGGCATCTGTCCAAACTCGGCGGCACGCGTTGCTGCCGCCCAACTTCCCAAGTCTTGCCTCTGGAATCTTCGTTCGCGCAGACGATCGAGTTCTGGTTGGGCGACTAGGATTCGAACCTAGACAAAGTGCGTCAAAGGCACTTGACCTACCATTAGTCGATCGCCCAATAAGCTCTTAGCTGGTCTTACCCGCAAAGCAACGGCAAGACACACCTCAAATCCTATCAGCGAACATCCGCGACCAGAACTCTGCCCGGGTCAAGGTCTCCGTCAGGATAGCCTCGGTCCCCGAACTCTGGACACGCTGTTGAGCCGCGCGCGCATCTCCTTCGGACCGATACAGCCCAAAGAGCGCCGAGCCGGAGCCCGAGAGAGCCGCATACAGCGCAGCCTGGCGCGGGTCGTCACCCATCAATAAACGCTTGATTTCACACAGGGAGGGATGATGCGGAAAGACGACTTCTTCAAAGTCGTTTTCAATCCCGGTGCGGACAAGCGCGAGAAGGGTGTTCTCCGCCCGATTATCGTGCCGATCTCTCCGCTCAACTCCAGAGATCCCCATGGGGACAGAATCGCCGACAATACTGGAAGTGCCCAGCTCCACTCCCCCATTTGCGGAAAGCGCAAAAGCAGAGAAGTAAGCAAAGCTCAACTTATTCAGAGTATCGATTGCGGAAGTGTGTGTCAACCCAGGCGCCGACCCCGCCTCCGGACCCGCCGCCGTGTCCGCTCCCGCCTCCTCAGGCCTCAGGGGAGCCCCCGCCAAACTCCCCTGCCGCGCGTCCCACTCCCGAAATGCAAACGGCGTCGACACCCCTACCTTCGGCACCGCCACCACACACGGCACACCCCGCCCGTCCCCCAGCGTCACATCCGGCATCGCCTCCACCATCTCGCCGCGTCCCCGTCCCAGCACCGCTCCGCCCACCAGAAACAGCGGCACATCCGATCCCACCTCCGCCGCCAACCGCAATCTCTCCCCCTCCCCCAACACCGGCCCCGCGACCTCCCACACCGCCATCTCCCGCTCCAACCCCATCAGCGCCGCCGCCGCATTGGCACTCCCCGCCCCCATCCCCCCTTGCACCGGCAGCCGCTTCTCGAGATGCACCTCCACCACCGCCGCCACCCCCATCGCCCCGAGCGCCCGCTCCACCATCTGCCACACCGTATTCCGCCCGTCTGTCGGCACCCGCGCATGATCCGTCGTCAAACTGATCCGCGTCCCCTCACCCGCCCCCGCCCGCCGCGCCGAAACCGTCACCACATCATGGAGCGCCAGCGTCTGATACAGCGTCACCAGACCATGAAAACCATCCGCCCGCACCGGCCCAATCCGCAACCCAAGATTCACCTTCGAAAACGATCGAACCCGCGTCGCCATACGCGTGATTTTACCGAGTTCGCCACCTCCGCCTGGCACCTTCGCCAAGCCGGTGGTGTCTACCTTTCAGGCGCACCAAACACGAAAGTAGGTTGCACCATGGCACAGATGTCTTCTATCACCTCACTTGGCGCCACCCTCGCCCTGACATTATGCCTGTGCGCCGCATCGCTCGCATCCGAAGAGTCGCGTCAAGAACAGAGCGGCGTCCGGGTGCTGATCCCCAACGTCTGTACCCCAGAGCAAGAGCGGCAGCAGGGCGATGGACGGCCGCTCTGGATCCGACTCCTGCCAGACGGTTTGACCTACATCAATCAGGAACAGATCTCGCGAGGTGAGGTTATCTCTCGCCTGACCGCCGAAATGTCCACGCGCCAGGAGCGCATCGTCTTCCTGCAAGCCGACAGCGTGCTGCACTTCGGAGAGGTCGTCGAGGTCGCTGCATCGCTACAATCGCAAATTAGGAACCTTACGATCGCTCTGATTACAAGCTCACAGATCAGCCACTCCACCCCCTTCCGCTGCTTCGCCCTCGCGTCCTTGCGGGATGTTCCAGCGTCCAACGTTCCGGCTTCAGGAAACTTGGAAAGCTGGCAACTGACGAACTAAGAAACCGAGATCTGACAACATGCCCACCGATCCCTTCCACCTCCAGCGCTTCCTCGACGCCCAGGCCACCACCTACACCCAGGCCCACGCCGAGCTCGCCGCCGGCCAGAAACGCTCCCACTGGATGTGGTTCATCTTCCCCCAGATCCAGGGCCTCGGCTCCTCCCCCATGGCCCAGCGCTTCAGCATCGCCGACCTCGCCGAAGCCCGCGCCTACCTCGCCCACCCCACCCTCGGACCGCACCTCACGGTCTGCACCGACCTCGTCAACGCCACCCAAAATCGCTCCGTCGAGCAGATCTTCGGCTACCCCGATACCCTCAAGTTCCACTCCTCCATCACCCTCTTCGCCCAAGCCGCCACCCCCGGGAGCAGCACCGTCTTCACCACCGCCCTCAGCCGGTTCTTCGCCGGCAAACCCGACCCCGCAACCCTCGCCCGCCTGTAACGCATCCCCGCCGACCCACCAGCCGAAGCCCTACCGCTCGCCCCAGTGCTCCGACCGCATCGAATTACGTGGTGCCCCGAGTCCGAGACCAGAGGAGTCGTCCGGCTTACGCAAGCTCGTTCCCAACGAGGCCAGCATCTGCAGCGGGAAGAAACAAAACAGGGCTAACGACTTCATCTCGGAGTTCGGCGGAAGCAAAGAGAATCCCACGGTCAGGACAACAAATCCTCCCACAAGGACGAACTTCAACATCGGCATGTGAAATATCCGCCGCAATGGCTCCAGTTCCTCCTCCTTCCATCGCCCTTTCTTAAGGCCCGAATCAACCCGCAACAACGTCCCGCCTATCAGACCTACGCCTAGCAAGATCATGAGAAACCCAAGCAGCACACCGAAATGCCCGCCGCCCGCGAAGTTCTGCCAGTGACGACCCTGTATTGGCAGAAAGGTTCGAAGCGAAAAACAAAGGCCTATCCCAAGGACGTACAACAGCAGCCCCGCTCCGCCACCCACCAGCACCCATTGCGTCGGTGAGTCCTTCAACGCCTGTCTCATCGGACCGAAGTATAGACCTTCCCGCGACGGTGAGACACCTCCCTCTACCCCCACCTGTCCCACTCTCGGTTCTCCAGACACCATGAAGCAATCACCTGCTCCTGTATCCTCATCGAACCTCTTCATCCCAGTTCATCCCAGGAGCCCAGCCTTGCCCCTCCGCACCGCCCGCGCCGCTGCCGCTCTCCTCTCCACCTCGCTCGCCCTCGCCCAGCAGCCCGGCCTCGCCCCAGTCCGTGCCCGCCACGCCATGGTCGTCACCATCCAGCACGACGCCACCGACGCCGGCGTCCAGATCCTCAAGCAGGGCGGCAACGCCGTCGACGCCGCCGTCGCCGTCGGCTTCGCCCTCGCCGTCGTCTACCCGCAGGCCGGAAACCTCGGCGGCGGCGGCTTCATGCTCATTCGTAACCACCACGGTCACACGTTTGAAACCCACTTCCTTGACTACCGCGAAAAAGCGCCCGCAGCCGCCTCCCGCGACATGTACCTCGACCAGAACAAGAACGTCATCCCCGACCTGTCGCTCGTCGGCTACAAGGCCTCCGGCGTCCCCGGAACCGTCGCCGGTCTCGTCTACGCGCAGGCTCACTTCGGCCGGCTCTCGCTCGCAAAAGACATGGCCCCCGCCATCCATCTCGCCACCGCCGGCTACGTCCTGTCCGAACCCGAGGCCGAGAATCTCCAGTCCAAAGGCCTCGCCCGCTTCCCCGCCTCCGCCCACATCTTCCAGCGCGACGGCAACTTCTACCGGGCCGGCGACACCTTCGCACAACCCGTCCTCGCCGCCACCCTCCACCGCATCGCCGCCGATCCCGCCAGCTTCTACCACGGCGACCTGGCTCGCACCCTCGCCTCCGAGATGGCCAAAGGCGGTGGCCTCATCACCGAAGCCGACCTCGCCGCCTACCAGGTCAAGGACCGCCCGCCTGTGATCGGTAACTACCACGGTTACGAGATCATTACCGCCCCTCCCCCCTCGTCCGGCGGCATCGTTCTCGTCGAAATCCTAAATATCCTTTCCAGTTACAATCTCCAAAAACTCGGCCCCGACAATACTCCCACCCCCGACCGCTCCACCCCCCAGGTCTCGCTCCTCACCGAAGCCTTTCGCCGCGCCTACATGGACCGCGCCGACTACCTCGGCGACCCCGACTTCACCCCGCAGCCGTTGAAGGAAATGGCCAACCCCGCCTACGCCGCCGCCTGGCGAGCCTCGATCTCACCCGGCAAGCCCACTCCCTCCGCCGACCTCCACCGCCCCGCCGGCTTCCTTCCCCCACCCCCACAGCTCGCCCCCGACACCCACGAGTCCCCGCAAACCACCCACTTCTCCATCGTCGACCGCTGGGGCAACGCCGTCGCCAACACCTACACCCTCAACGGCACCTTCGGCTCCGGCGTCACCATCGCGCCCTTGGGCTTCCTGATGAACAACGAGATGGACGACTTCGCCTCCAAACAGGGCGTCCCCAATACCTACGGCCTCATCCAGGGCCCCGCCAACTCCATCGCCCCCGGCAAGCGCCCGCTCTCCGCCATGACCCCCACCATTGTCACCACCGCCCCCCACGGCCGCCACCCGGGCTCGCTCCGCCTGGTCCTCGGCACCCCCGGCGGGTCCACCCTCATCACCACTGTCGCCAACGACCTCATCTCCGTCATCGACAACAACCTCGACATTCAGCAGGCCGCCGACGCCCCCCGCTTCCACCACCAGTACCTCCCCGACCGCCTCGATCTTGAACGAACCTTCCCCGACGTCGTCGCCCGCGAACTCGCCGCCATGGGCTACCCCACCAACCGCCAGATGGCCGCCGACGAGCACTCCCCCGGCACCTGGGGCGACAACGAACTCATCGCCGTCGACCCCCACACCCACGAGCTCCTCGGCGGCCACGACTCCCGCCGCACCTTCGGCAAAGCCGCCGGCTACTGATTCCGAGTACCCGGCTCACGCCAGCAGGTCCTTGTGACGCCGCATCGAGAGAACCAGCAACCTGCGAATCTGCCCTGCAATTAACGGTGCCAGAACCGCCGCAACCAAGGCCCAGATCACCAGGGCATGCCACTCCCACTGCCACAGCAGGTGAATCAGCTGCAGCGGATGCCGATGGCTCAGGTGAAGGATCTCTGCCCGCGTCATCGGTAGCCGGTGCGCCCCGAAAAGAACGATTCCCGCGTGAATGAACGGCAGAAACAGCAGCCACTGCAACGGTGCGACCACATGGATCCCGATCTGCGTGGCGACGTGGTTCAGCCCGAACATCCACGCCAGCAGCAGCATGGAAACTGTAGTCAACCCAAGAAACGGATTGATCCCGACCAACAACGCAACGGCAAGACTCCACGCCAGCCGCTTCGGGCTTACCCCATGCTTGAGCAAGCGCAGCAAGGGCCGCAGAATCCGGCATCGCAGAAAGTTCCTGGTGCGCTGTTCAAGTGTCTTCACCCTCAATGAGAGGCCAAATGCGGCAGTTTGGTCGCTCGCAAAGACGTCGGTAAAACGCATTTCAGACGAACATCGAAAGTCCACCTGTCTGGACCAATCTCCTATCCGCCAAGCAAAATAGCGCATAAGTATAGTTGCGACACTGACCTATCGCCCCACGCGCTTCCCTAAACGCCACCTCTGCTCGTACCCTCTTTCGAAGCCCCCAAGGACCCCGCGTGAAACCCTGGACCCGACGTTCCTTCCTCACCCAAAGCGCCGCCGCCGCTGCGGCCACCGCGTCCCCAGCATCCACCCTCGCTGCAGCATTCGCGCCCATCGGCCCCACGCACCCACCCACCTTCCTCGATCTCGTTCGCCCCCCCGACCTCGTCACCGCCACCCTCGACACCACGCCCCAACCGCTTCCGCTGCACCGCTCCGGAACCTCCTGGCAAGCTCCCGGCATCGACCTCCGCACCACGCCCACCTCCGCCAGCACCCTCGACCTAACCCTCTCCGCCCCCAACCTCCCCCTCAAGCAACTCCGCCTCCGCTGGACCTGCGCCCCCAGCCTCGATGCCCTCTATCTCGGCGACGCCTGGGAGCGCTCCTACGGCGACCTCGCCTGGCGCTCCATCACCCCCGAGCGCGTCCTCCCCTGGTACTTCGCCGCCCATACCCCCGCCGGCCTCACGGACACTTACGGCGTCCTTACCGGAGCCCGCGCCCTCTGCTTCTGGCAGGTCGACACCCAGGGCGTCTCGCTCACCCTCGACGTGTCCAACGGCGGCAACGGCGTCCTCCTCGGCCAGCGCGAGCTCCACGCCGCCACCGTCCTCACCCGCCCCGGCCAACCCGGCGAGCGCCCCGATCAGGCCCTCGCCGCCCTTTGCCGCCTCCTCTGCCCCACTCCCCGCCTCCCACATGGCCCCATCTACGGCACCAACGACTGGTACTACGCCTACGGCCGCAACTCCGCCGATGGCATTCTCCGCGACACCGACCTCGTCGCCTCCCTCGCCCCCACCTCCGGCCCCCGCCCCTTCTCGGTTATCGACGGCGGCTGGGAGCCTGACCGCACCCCCGCCAGACCGGATGGCAGCCTGAGGAGCCGCAACCCCGCCTTCCCCGACATGCCCCGCCTCGCCGAGCAGATCCGCAACCACGGCGCCCGCCCCGGCATCTGGATCCGCCCCACCCAAGCCCCCACCGGAACCGCCGCCAACCTCCTCCTCCCCAACACCCGCTTCAAAAATGCCGCGGCCTCCGACAGCTTCGCCGCCCTCGACCCCACCCTCCCCGAAGCCCTCGATATCCTCCTCAGCAAGGTCCGCGAGGTCACCGCCTGGCGCTACGAGCTCATCAAGCACGACTACTCCACCTACGACCTCCTCGGCCAGTGGGGCTTCGACATGGGCGCCTCCCCCACCCGCCCCGGCTGGCACTTCCACGACCGCTCCCGCACCAACGCCGAGATCCTCCTCCACCTCTACCAATCCATCCGCTCCGCCGCCGGCGACCAAACCCTCCTCCTCGGCTGCAACACCATCGGCCACCTCGGCGCCGGCATCTTCGAGCTCCAGCGCACCGGCGACGACACCAGCGGCCGCGTCTGGGAGCGCACCCGCCGCATGGGCGTCAATACCCTCGCCTTCCGCCTCCCGCAGAACCGCACCTTCTTCCTCAACGACGCGGACTGCGTCGGCATCACCCGCGACATCCCCTGGCAGCTCAACCGGCAGTGGCTCGACCTCCTCGCCCGCAGCGGCACCGCCCTCTTCCTCTCGCCCGCCCCCGACGCCATCGGCCCCGACCAGCGCCAGGCCATCCAGCAAGCCTTCGCCATCGCCGCCGCCCATCCCTCCACCGCCCAAACCCCCGAAGCCCCCGCCTATCCCACCGACGCCCTCGAGCAGACCACCCCCGAGCACTGGGCGTTCCCCCAGACCCCAGGCCCCCAAAGCCCCGGCAACACCGCACCCGACACCCGCACCTACACCTGGTGCCCTTCCACTGGCTGTGACCCCGATTCCATCTAGCCGTCTCTATCTTCTCCAAACCTCGCCCACTCCCCCCTATAATCGGCGCGTACACCGCGACCAGCATCTTTGCGCCCGCAAGATGGCGCATCCCAGGCGCGCGGCGGGGTCTTTCATGCACAAGAGCCTCATCACCGGCTGCTCCTTCTTTCGCTCATCTCACGCTCCCACGCCGAGTCCACCGCCCCCCCGAGCCCCGAAAAGGCTTACCCCGTCCAGGCAGAGCTCGTCGGCTCCCTCTCCTCCGCGAACCTCAGGATCGGCGACCGCGTCCTCGCCAAGCTCAAGCAGGAGTGGACCAACGGCGGCTGCACCCTGCCCCGCGGCTCTGCCCTCACCGGGCACGTCACCTCCCTCGATCTTTGGTCGCGAACCTCGAAGTTCACCCGGGTCGGCCTGCTCTTCGACGTTGCCTGCGCCACCGAAACCGCCCAGCCCCTCACCTGGATCGCCCTCCTCGCCCCCGACGACAGCGACCTCGCCGGCCTCCACGACAGCAACCCCGTCGCCCGCCAGGCGCTCCGCTCCGCCAGCTTCGACGAGAGCAACAGCCTCAAAGCCCCCACCAACACTCAGTCCAACCACACCGACCTCTCCGGCCGTCAGGACACCAGCCTGCCCGCGTTCCTCGGACCCGCTCCCGACCGCTCCCACCCTCGCCCCACCTCCGTCTTCACCGGGCAGGTCTGGGGCATCCACGATCTCACCCTCGGCGTCTCCACCGGCCCCCTCGGCAGCTCCGTCCTCTCCTCCCCGAAGAAAAACCTCCATCTCGTCGCCGGCTCCGTCCTGGTCCTCTCTCCGACCCACACCCCCGCAACCTCCTACTCCGCAGCCTCCACCCCCGCCGCCCCGCCCCCCTCCCCCGCCACACCCGCCGCACTCGAGACGGCAGTCTTTGCGGACCTCTGCCAGCCGCCCACCTGCGTTCTCATCCCACGCTCCGGCGGCCTCCTTCCGGTCTCCCCCGCCCAGACCATCCCGCTCGACACCCTCAACTACCACCACCTCAAATCGGCTGAAATGCGCGACTTCGAGTTCGGTGCCGCTCTCGCCTCTCTCGGTCCCCATCATCTCCTCTTCACCTTCAACCCCCACACCCTCATCCAGCGCCACCCCGCCGACGATCCCGCCAACCACCCCCACATGGTCCGCCGCGCCGTCCTCTTCAACCTCGCCAGCGCCACCATCGAAGCCGCCTACGACTGGCGCGTCAACGACGATCGGCAGTACCTTTGGCCGCTCGCCGACGACCAAGTCCTCGTCCACTCCGAAGATCGCCTCCGCA
>JAABUZ0100010162.1_pt1 | contig 10520 bp, 6 predicted proteins | sample 5562091 | NCBI WGS metagenome assembly JAABUZ01 (sample SAMN12813069, study PRJNA571459) | rock metagenome | isolation source: Antarctica rocks | place: Antarctica: Victoria Land, Linnaeus Terrace sud | collected 2015-12-21 | reverse complement strand
ATAAATGTCGAGTAATACTGAGATATCAGCGATGAGTCTTTTAACGACTGCGTACGAACATTCACAGAATAACAAGCGAAGAAGCTGTTAATATAGCTGTCGAACTTGTTATATTCGATGTTCTGTTGCAGTAATGAAATAAACAGATTAAGAAGTAAAGATTGTGCTTTGTTTAATTGATGAACTCGAAGTTTGTTATTAAAGCGTGTGTTTAAATCATCGTTCGACGAATCAGACTCTGAGCTTAAAGAATCGTCATTTTCGTCTTCTTCTGTGACGACGATTTCTTCATTATTCGATTCAGATTCGTTCGTATCAGAAAAGAAAGAATCAGATTCAGATGCATCATCGTCAGAAGAAAAAGAAGAAAAAGAACTCTGCATCGAAGAAGAAGAATCAGAGTCGAAAGAGAATACAGTTAAGCGCGTAACGGGTCTTCCTTTCGATCGTCGTCGATTTTTCTTCGTCGTCGATTCTTCTTCGACAAACAGAGTATGAACTTCGTCAGATTCGACGAACGCGTGTAAATCATTCACGAGAGCTTGACTTCTGTCAGATAAACGAAACAGTTTCTTTAAAGATCTTCGTTCGTCTTTTGTAAACGCGAGTTCGATCGTCGATGTAAAAGTTAACTCTCTTTTCGTAACCGGAGCAGTTCGAAACAAAAAACAAAAGAATTAAGTGAAAACTTTCGCGTATTTATCGATCGTCGATAAATTCTGCGTAGCTTTAAAACTCTTAATTCGAGTGTGATTTAATTCGAAACTGTTCAGTACGTTCAGATGTTGTCTCGACATGTGCTGAACTCGTGAAAGACTTGTTTTTAACAGCCGTTTAATCTGTACAGAAAGTGCAAAAAGAACGCGTTCAGATGTCTTATCTGCCGACTGCACGAAAGTGTGCACGAAAGCGAAATTTCGTCGGTTCAAGAAATTCAAATAGTGAGTTTGCATTTGAAAAGCAGATAGCTTTTCTCGCGTATGTTTTAGATCGATGACGTCTGATTTCGCCTGAATCTTCTTAACTTTCTTCTCGTACGAAGACAGAAGAGCAGAAACAGCGAGCGCAGATTGCACGTCGTCGCCGTTGTCAGATTTCACGCTGTGAATGTCTGATTCGACGTTTAAAATCAACGAAGTCGAACGTGCTTGTACTTGAAAGAAAAATCGTCTCTTGTGTAAAGATTGTGCAAGAATATTCGAAGTAACCGTATGCTTAAAATCACTCGCGTGATCTTTCGAACAGTGTCTCTTCATGTTTTCTTTATTTAACAAAACTTAACGACATATGTTGTAAGAAAATGCGTTTTTATGTACGTTAAGTTTTGAAAAGATAAACGGAATCGATAACGACTCTTGTATTAAAGCGAGCGTTTTTGCAGCAGTGTATAACGATAAAGAAGAAATTTGCGAAAGAAGTTCTTGCTGTTTTAATTTTTCTGCGTGACGTTTATGATGAAATCTGACGTGAGAAGTAAAAGTATTAAAAAATAAAGTAATACGACATTTCGAACAAAGTAATAAAGAAATTCTCGAATAATACGATAAAAAAGACAAAGAAATACACTCAGCTGCATCTTGCGTGTGTGATGACGAGTTATTATTTCAGAAATTAATACAAATTCGTCGTCATTATATATGTATATATATATGAGTTAATACTTATTATGCTGCAGATCTTGCGTCCCGACTTCGTATAATCGTTGCCTCGTTAGCTTGCTCGCTATGTGTAAACATGTCGCGTCTCGTGTGCATAACGTATGATGTTATAAACTTAACGTTAATTAATATATATGACGTGCGACGATCGAATACGAGCGATAATGATGTTAAAACAGCGTTATTACGTGCGCGATGTATGTCTTGTTAATGTTATTACGACGTTAAAGAAAATTTAAAGTGTAAAATTTCAAGTCCCGATAGTTATATGCTTAAAGAATCACGTGATCGAATCGAGACCTTAATCGTACGAGATTTTACGATGACGTAAGACGATTATTTTACGTTTATGTAAATAAAACTAATATCTTTATTAGAATTCAGCTTAAAATACTACACTAATAACATTAATGACGTTAAAAGATTCAGATAGGCTTAAGAAAACCGATGCTGAAGTGTATAACGCTAAATCTTTTAAGCATGCAGTGATCGTTCAACTTTTAAAGAATTTTTAAGCATTATTAAAGTCAGAGATTAACACTGATAATAATTCAGTGATACTGAAAAACTCTTAAGAAGAAAAGAGAGATAATTTTAAAGAAAGCATCTTCGTACGAATGACTCGTTACAATAAGCTTTTCACTGTATGTTATCGATTCATTAAAGGCAGCCCGAGAAAAGAAAGAAACCTGTTTTTATTTATTAAGACACTTGCTTTAGTATCTTACGCGTTGTTATGTTTATTTAAGCGATGATTTTAAAAGAGAAGTCACGTACGAAATAGCGAACGTGATTCTCATTATCTTATTAAAAACGAAACTCCTTTAAACTTTCGTATATAACGAAGAATTCAGTGAGGTTCTCTTTCATAACATATGATTATAAAATAAAACAAACTTCAGAACTTCAGAACGTCTGATAAAGAAAAAAATAAAGAAAATCGTTTCTATCGTACAAATTACTTCTGTTTATTCATTTCTTCAGAATTAAGCAAACCGCTGACGAGCGCTTAATCTCGACGGTTTAGAATTAGTCATCATCTTACTTTCATCTTTTTTCTCTCGAGATAGTGAATTTCGTAATCTTAAAATTAAAAAAGAAAAGCGAGAATAACGAGAATTAATCGAGGTTAACGAGCGCGTACGTTTAGCACGACGTACAGAAAGTCGCTCGGCTAATATTAACTCGTTATCGTGTTAACGAGTAAACGCACGAGTTTCTTAACGCTGTTCAGCTGCAACGTTAAATGTATTTTTCACAAAGAATATTACGCCTTCGAAAGATATTAATTCACTGTATAACGAATTTAAAGAAGAAGTAAGCTCAGAATAATTATTAATTAAAGTCGTACGACTTACGAAACGAACATTTAATTACATTATATTTATAAAGATAATCGTTACAAGCGCCGTTATTTATCTAGTCACGAGTCTTACATCGCGTAAAGACGAGGTTCGAGATCTCATCTTCGCTAACGCTCTAACAGCATCGCGCATAAAGCTGCTGAGCTGTACGATCGTAAACCTGTTCGTTCGTACGAATTAGCTCTTAGCTCTGCGTTAGTTTTATCTTACTTATTACTTATATAAACAACGCTTAAGTCTGTTAAGAATGAGTAATGTTAAGATTACTCATCTCTAGCCGCTCACTGCGAGCTAGAAGAATGAACTTCTCGAGGGCAGAAAGATTAAGCTTCTCTCTGTCGACACGGGGCAGGCGAGCGAAAAGCTATTACTTGTCAGCTCAGTTAATTATTACTTATTTAAAAGAAGCTTACAAGATTAAAATAAACGATTAGTCTATCACGATTGTTATTAGTGATACTGACGATAATTATAATTAGCTTTAAATCGTCTTTCATCGCGTTATAATAATGTAATAAGAGAAAGATTAAGAGAGCGAAGTTAACGAGAAGTACGTACGAGAACCTTCATTTACTACGAAGCTTGTTATTTTCACTTTAATGAATGATTTTAAATCTTTTATTTTTTTATTCACTATGTGATTCGTTTTCGATGAAAAAGAGTATAGAATTTCGAATCTCGATAAGCATATGCTTATAAAATTACGTGATCGAACTGAGACCTCGATCGTACGTTTATTTAAATAAAACTAGTCTCTTTATTAAAATTTAGCTTAAAATATTACAAACGTTTAAAGAAGAGAAGTAAAGCGATCGATGTTGTACTGTACGAGCATGCTTATCATTAATCGCATTAAAAAACATGATATTATTTTATGTAAGCATTTTCATCGAGAATTAAACACAGTAAAGTGTGTTTCGTGTGCGCGCGCATTCTCATCTCACCGAGCACGTAGTATTTCTTTATACGAGCATCTTTATCGAGAAAACATCGTAAATTTTAAACATTCTCGTCGTCGCATTCGAGAACATGATATTGTTACGTGTAAGCATCTTCGTCTCATGGCGCTGAAGCTCGTTTCTGCGCGCGCGATATTTCTTAATCCCGATTGCGCGCTTAAACCAGCTTCGATTCTCGTGATTTTTGCAGCGTTAAAATGCGCTCGTCGAGCTCGATAAGTATGTCGTTAAAAGTTAAGCACGATATCGCATCGTTAATTACGCGCAGACAAGTAATTTTCGCGAGTCTCGCGGGTCTGATTTCGCGAGCGCGTAATTAAACTCGTTTACATCTTTAACCTCGTTTGCGAAGTCAGATCTTCATCTTTTTTAATGATTTTTAAAGCGTTGAAGTCGCCTCGATCCGCTTAATAATTAATGTTATACAAAGTATAAAGCTTAAGAACGTTTAGTAAAAGTTCGATCTATATGACGAATTAATTAAGAAGCATATGACGAATCGACGATACTCGCCCCTAAGCTTTACGAGTTTTGTATGCGTCATATAACATCTGACGATCGCGAATAAGAGGTAAAATCTTTATAATTCGCAGTAGTCACGATTAAATGACACTCATCGAAGATGATTCTGTTAAGTTTATTTTCTGCGTGCAAAGACATTAAAAACAGGTAACAGCTTAACGACACGGCGGTTTTTATTAAAACAAGTATCAGTTTATCTGTTAACTTTTTCTCTTCATAAACGAAAGCGAAAATCTTCATTTCTTTTGCTTTTCGCAAAAGATCTGACTTTAAAGTAATCAGAGGCATGATTACGATCGTCGTTTCTGTTATGCTTAACGAAGCAAGTAACAGATAGAGAAAACTTTTCCCGCTTAAAGTTGCGAGGATAATCGTTAAACATGAAGTTTTTTACAATATTTACTTTAACGCTTCTTTCTGTTCTTCGAATTTAAACATTGCAGAGTCATTTTGAAGAAATTCTTTTAACAATGCGAGTAAATAATTCGAAGAAACGTCGTCGCTGTCTGAAAACAAAGCTTACTGTAAATTTAATAACTTAACGAACTTTCTTAATTAAGTTTGTGTTTCATAATTCGACGAAGAAAGTACGTGTTTATGTAATTATCGAAAAGAAAGTGCCGTTGTACGTTCATTACTTAATTATAACGAAGAACTTGTAAATGCGTCGATGTTAAACAAAGAAGATAAAGAAATCGTGTACAAGTTAAAGAACGAATGATATCGTAAACTGAATGAAAGAAATTATCGTTACTTATTTATTCGAATATTTTTTAACGCGTTTATTTATTGAGCATATGTAAGTTCGACGATTTTGCGTGAATGATGCATGTTTGCGGCTGCAATGTTAGCATCAGACATGTTTAATTTTAATTAATCTTAATTGTTTTCTTCGTTAAAGAAACATTCTTCGTACATGTTATATCGTACAAATGCGAGAATTAAATGTCTGTAACTCGATACAGTCAGTTTTTATTAAATGAACTGTAAGCTGTAACTTCACATTAATAAAGAAAGTTATCGAGTGTTAAAAGAAAGATTTTCGTGTTCGAATAATAAAGACGAATAAGTCGTTTATTAATTAAAAAATTCGACTTCGATGAAATGTTTAAAAGATAAAACGAGCACGATGTATAACGCAGTAATATGAGAAATAGCGATACATAAGTATTTAACTGCGAAAGCTTCTTACTTAGTATTTATAAAGTTCTTCGTATATCGTAATCGTAACATGAACAAACATGTAAATTTATCGAATAACAAAGTTCGTTATGTAAACGTGATAGAATTACAGTACGTTAAAGTATTTAACTCTGTTGCTCGAGCAGAAACACTTACAGTAAAATGCATCAGCAGTTGCAGATGTAATAAAAATCGTTTTAAACTTTTAACGTAATTTGATATTGATTTTGTTTTAAACATTAACTTGTTTCTCTTCACGTAGAACATTTATTCTTTCAGAGTCTTGTTCGTTAAGACTTTTATCTGCAAGTAAGAAGAAAAATGCGATAATTTAGCATTTATAAAAAAGAAATATGCCTGTGCGATGTGATCTGCAATATTTTCGAACGCAGCGAGTGTCGATAACGTTAAATCTTTAAAGTTTAATGCATTTACATTAAACAATAACTCGGTAAACAACATTGTATGTGTTTTTAAAGTTAATTATTTAAACAACGCTTTCATGTCAGATAAAGAAATCGTAATATCTTTGCAAGAAATTAATTCACTGTTATGAATAATGATATAATTAAATGCTAAACTACTGTTCTTGTTAACTTTAAAAGCATATGCGCGTAGACTAAGAATCTCTGCGAGTGCAATAACGATAGTGTTATAAAAGAACGTGTTCATGAAATCTAACATTTCTGTCAGAAGATTGCATTCTGTCTGTTCGATTTTTTTTCGCAGATACTACTGCGTACACCGTTTAAGAATGAGTAATTGTGCACAGTAAATAAATGCAGAGTAAGATTAAGACATTTGTGCAGCATCTTGTAAAGATTTCGAACGAATGTTAATAAAATAATAAGCGAAGAAGCTGTTAATACAGCTATCGAACTTGTTAAACTCGATATTTTATTAAAACAACGAAATGAACAAATTAAGCAATAACGACTATACTTTGTTTAACTTTTATGAAGACAAATTCATATTAAAGTTCGTGTACGAATTATCATGTGATGAATTAGATTTTAAACTCGACGATTCATGATCTCGTTCTGCTACGATCGTAATTTCTTCATCATTAGATTCAGATTCACTGATTTTAAAAAATAACGAATCAGAATCATCATTTAATGACGAGCTAAATTTTCCTAAAGAAGAAGAAGAAGAAGAAGAAGAAGAAGAAGAAGCGGAAGCGGAAGAGGAAAAAGACGAACGCGAAACATTTTTCTGTTTCTATTATCGTTTTTCTTTCTTCTTCTTTAATTTCTCTTTCTCTTCTGTAACTTAAAGATCATCGACTTCATCAGATTTAATGAATTCATGTAATTCGTTCATTAAAGATTAACTTCTGTTAAATAATCGAAACAGTTTTTTCAACGATCTTTTCTCGTCTTTTAAAGACGCACGTTTAATTGCAGATGTAAAAGACAGTTCTTTATCTGTGACCGAAGCAGTTCGAAATAAAAAACAGAAAAATTAAGTAAAAACTTTCACATATTTATTAATAATTAACATATTCTGCGTAGCTTTGAAACTCTTAATTCGAATGTGATTTAATTAAAAACTATTTAACACATTAAGATGTTATCGTGACATGTATCGAACTCGAGAAAGAGTTGTGTAAAAAAGCTGTTTTAACTGCAAAGAAAGTGCAAAAAGAACGTGTTCAGACGTTTTATCTGCTGATTGCATAAAAGCGTTCAGATAAGAATAATCCCGTCGGTTTAAGAAATTCAAGTATTATATTTATATCTGAAAAGCAGAAAGTTCTTCTCGAGTATGTTTTAAATTAATGATCTTAGACTTTACTTAAATTTTCTGAACTTTCTTCTCATAAGAAGACAGAAGAGTTAAAACGGCAAGATCGAATTGTAAATCATTATCGTTATTAAATTTAATACTTTAAATATTCGATGCAATGTTTAAAATCGTTAATGATGAACGTGCTTGTATCTGAAAGAAAAATTTGTTCTTATATAAAGACTGTGCAAGAATATTCGAAGTAATCGTATGTTTTAAATCACTTGCGTGATTTTTCGAACAATGTCTCTTCATGTTTTCTTTATTTAACAGAACTTGATGACATAAATTGCACGAATATGTGTTTTTATGTATAGTAAGCTTTACAAAAGTAAATAAAATCATCGACGATTACTGTATTAAAGCGAATGTTTCTGCGGCAATGAATAATGAAAGAAGTGAAATTTGCGTTAAAAGTTTTCGCTGTTTTTCTTTTTCCGCCTGCTGTTTGTAATGAACTTTTACGTGAGAAGAAAACGTATCGAAAAACAAAGCAATGTGACATTTTAAATAAAGAAAACTTCGAATAATAAGTTAAGAACGAAAAAGAAATACACTCAGCTGCGTTCTGTTTATGTAACGTTAAGTGATTAAGAAATATATTAATATGCCGTGCATTATCATGAAACATATGATAATAATTACTTACGATGATGTAAATCTTGCACGTTAACTTCGATTTATTACTGCGTCGTTAATAAGCTTACGACGTATAAACATGTTAAGTTACGTACAGAAAACGTAATGCTATAAATTTAACAAAGATTGATCTGTGTGACTTAAATCATTAAATACAAGCAGTATTAATGCGGTAGTAACGTTATTAAATGCGTTGTACGTAGCTTGTTAATGATGTTTTTACGTTAAACAAGACATGAAGTCGAAAGAAAGACGAAGCAAATTTACTAAACTAGCGTTAAATTAAGAGCTTGCGCAGAACATCGAAATCGAACATGTATATTAAAATCTTTAACGTTTTAATTTACAACGAACGAAGTGAACTTTAAAAGTTTTCTACAGACTGAATTGTAATTACTTTAATCATAACTCTGTTCTATTAAAGTATTTCTTTAAAGTGTAAATCGTTAAACTGTAAGGAATTTATATAAATTATGCGATGAGCGTTGCGATGTCGAACGTTGAACTTTCACATTTACATTATTATTAATATTAATTATTATGTTGAATCTTCATATTTTTTAATTATTTTAAAAGCATTAAATTTAGTGAACTCAGTGCTATAAGTACGTCGTAAAACATTTTATCACATCGTAAATGCATGAAGTGCAGTGTAAATTAAGAAATTATTGCTCTGCGGGGAAATTCGATCGCTCAGCACAGCGAAAAATTCTTAATCTTAATCGTTAAAGTTAATCTCGATATTTTTCGATTCTTTCTAAAGTCTTGAATTCGGCTCGATCAGCGCTATAATCGTGTCCCTTAAAGTATGTCGAGTAGTTTATGCGCATATGTTAATCGCGGGCGAGGAAAGGATTAAAATTAAATGAGCGAGCGATTAATTAGCGCAGGAACATTTTCAACCCCGATAACGAGATTAAATCTTCATATTTTTTCATGATTTTTAAAGCATTGAATTCAGCTCGATCGGGGCTATAATATCGTTCCTTAAAGTATGTCGAATGATTAACGCGCATATGTTAATTCGAGCGGGGGAAGGATTACTTTTAGAAAGGTGAGCGATTAATCAGCGCGTTAAACATTCCCAACCTCATTTACGCGATCGAATCTTAATATTTTTTAATGATTTTTACAGCAGTGAATTCGGCTCGCTCGGGGCTATAATGATGCCTTTCACAGTGTATCGAGTAATTCATGCGCATAAATTAATCGGGGGCGGGGAAAGGATTATTACTATGAAGACGAACGATTAACCAGCGCAGAAACATCTTTAACCTCGATGACGAGGTTAAATCTTCATATTTTTTAATGATTTTTAAAGCATTAAATTCAGCTCGATCGAAGCTACAATGATGTCTCTTAAAGTATGTTGAATAATTAACGCGCATATGTTAATTCGAGCGGAAAAAGAATTATTACTAGAAAATGAGCGATTAATCAGCGATGAAACATTCTTAACCTCATTTATTAAATTAAATCTTCATATTTTTTAACGATTTTTGTAGCATCGAATCCGGCTCGTTTAAAGTTATAGTAATGTCTTTCACAGTATGTCGAAGAGTTCATGCGCATAGATTAATCGCGGGCGAGGGAAGAATGACTGCGATACAGACAAGCGATTAATTAACGTAAAAACATTCTTAACCTCGATCACGAGATTTAATCTTAATATTTTTTAACGATTTTTATAGCATCGAATCCGGCTCGTTCGAAGCTATAATGATGTCTCTCACAGTATGTCGAAAAGTTCATGCGCATAAATTAATCGCGAGCGGAGGAAGAATGACTGCGATGCAGGCGAGCGATTAATTAACGCAGAAACATTCTTAATCTCGATTACGAGATTAAATCTTTATCTTTTTTCATGATTTTTGAAGCATTAAACTCGGCTACATTAGAATTACAATGATGTTTCTTAAAGTATGTGAAATAATCCGCGCGCATTAAGTGATTCGGGCGGAGGACGGTGCTGGCCCGCTGAGTAATCGCGTCGTGTAAATCGTTCAGATCTTTAATCTCATCTGCGGAGTTAAATCTGCATGATTTTTCATGATTTTTATAGCGTTATCGTCGCCTGAATCGACTCTGTAATCATTATCATTAAAAATCCTCCGTTCGAGAGCGTTTAGTTAACGTTTAAGGATGATGACGGAGTGATCGAAAGGGTGATGACGGATCGTCGCGTTAAGGCGAATCGCCGTCGAAGTCAGTGAACGCGTCATCAGAGCCGGTGACGGTCGGGAATACGGGATATTCTCTTTACCCCTCACCCCCTCTCTTCTCTCCCTTCTCTCTACCCCTCACCCCCTCTCTTCTCTCTACCCCTCACCCCCTCACCCCCTCTCTTCCCTCTACCCCCCACCCCCTCTCTTCCCTCTACCCCCCACTCCCTCTCTCCTCTCTACCCC
>JAABUZ0100010161.1_pt1 | contig 10520 bp, 10 predicted proteins | sample 5562091 | NCBI WGS metagenome assembly JAABUZ01 (sample SAMN12813069, study PRJNA571459) | rock metagenome | isolation source: Antarctica rocks | place: Antarctica: Victoria Land, Linnaeus Terrace sud | collected 2015-12-21 | reverse complement strand
GCCTCGTTATGTTTTTCGTTGAAGCTGACGAGGTCGCAGAGGGTGAAGCCGTCGTGGGCGGTGATGAAGTTGATGGAGGCGTAGGGCTTGCGACCGTCCATCTGGTAGAGGTCGGAGGATCCGGTGAGGCGGTAGGCGAAGTCGGAGAGGGTGCCCTCGTCGCCCTTCCAGAAGCGCCGGACGGTGTCGCGGTATTTGCCGTTCCACTCGGCCCAGACGACGGGGAAGTTGCCGACCTGATATCCGCCGTCGCCGACGTCCCAGGGCTCGGCGATGAGCTTGATGTCGGCGAGGGTGGGATCCTGGTTGATGGTGTCGAAGAAGGAGGAGAGCTTGGAGACGTCGTGGAGCTCGCGAGCCAGGGTCGAGGCGAGATCGAAGCGGAAGCCGTCGACGTGCATTTCGAGAACCCAATAACGGAGCGAGTCCATGACCATCTTGAGGACCTGCGGGTTCATCAGGTTGAGGGTATTGCCGGTGCCGGTGTAGTCCATGTAGAAGCGTGGGTTGTCGATGACCTGGCGATAGTAGGTGGCGTTGTCGACGCCTTTCCAGGAGAGCATGGGACCCATGCGGTTGCCCTCGCAGGTGTGGTTGTAGACGACGTCGAGGATGACCTCGATGCCTTCCTTGTGGAGGGCCTTGACCATCTGCTTGAACTCGTCGACCTGGCAGCCGGTGTCGCCGCAGGAGCTGTAGCGGGACATGGGGGCGAAGTAGCCGAGGGTGTTGTAGCCCCAATAGTCTTTGAGGCCGCGGTCGACGAGATGGCCTTCGTCAATGAAGTGATGGACGGGGAGGAGTTCGACGGCGGTGATGCCGAGTTTCTTGAGGTAGTTGATGCTGGCGGGGCAGGCGAGTCCGGCGTAGGTTCCGCGCAGATGCTGGGGGACCATGGGGTTGCGGATGGAGTAGCCGCGAACGTTGACCTCGTAGATGATCGAGTCGGCGAGCGGGGTGTCGGGGGCGCAGTCATCCTCCCAGTCGAAGTGGCGGCCATCGACGACGACGGATTTGGGAACGCCGACGGCGGAGTCTTCGTCGTTGCGCGCGAGGTCATCACCGTTGGCGATGTCGTAGGGGAAGATGGGCGCCTTCCAGTCGACGTCGCCGGTGATGGCCTTGGCGTAGGGATCGACGAGGAGTTTGTTTTTGTTGAAGCGGTGGCCCTGCTGGGGGGCCCAGGGACCGTCGACGCGGTAGCCGTAGCGCTGCCCGGGCACGATGTTGCGAATAAGGCCGTGGAAGACAAAGGCGGTCCGTTCCCGCAACTGAACGCAGTCGGTTTCGTTGCCGGTCTCATCGAAGAAGCAGACGAAGACGGCGGTCGCATTCTCTGAGTAGAGAGCGAAGTTGGTTCCTTTGGAGTTGGGCGTTGCGCCGAGGGGATAGGGCCTTCCGGGCAGGAGGGTACGTTCCATGCGTCTCACTTTGCGTGGGGATTTAGCTTCGCGTTTGCGGGCTTTCTCGCTTGGATGCGGCGATGTGCGGCAGCGGGTGCTTTGTTTCTGCAGGGGATAGCTCTGGTTTGTTTGTGCGAGACTCAGGTGCGGTGAGGATTTGTGACGTTGCTTGACAGACGGCGAGAGGTGATGGGAGCGTTGGTGGTGGTGGGGGCCGCGCTGTTTGTGCTGCTGTTAGCGGCGGTGCGCGGGCGTGTGGGGCAGACGGCGGGAGTAGAGTCTGTGGGGAAGAGGCAGGCAATTGCGGAGATGTCGCTGCGGACGTTGGAGGGCGGGATGTGGCGGCTTTCCGAGCACAGGGGTGAGGTGGTGGCGGTGAATCTTTGGGCGACGTGGTGTGGACCTTGCCGCGACGAGACGCCGATGTTGGTGAGAACGGCGCAGGATCTGAGGGCGGAGGGGTTTGCGGTGGTGGGTGTGTCGCTCGACGACGGAGACCGCGAGGCGAAGGTGCGGGCGTTTCGGGCGCAGTATGGCGTGGGGTACACGTTGGCGTTTCCGGATGCGATGTCGCAGATGAGCGCGGGGCTCGAAGGAATACCGACGACGCTGCTGATCGATCGCCAGGGCCGGGTAGCGAAGACGTATGTGGGCGAGATGAGGGAGCGGGTGCTGCGGAGCGATGTGGGGGAGCTGCTGCGGGAGCGGTGAACGGGTGAGCTGCGGGGGGGCGGGTGTTGGTCAGGTGCGGAGAAGGGCTTCGTAGGCGGCGATCTGGCGGAAGGTGAGAGCCTGCAGGTCTTCGTTGCGATCGGCGGCGCGGTACCACTCGACGAGCCACTGGAGGGCGGTTTCGAGGCGGAGCCGGGGGTGCCAGTGGAGGTCGGCGCGGGCTCGGGAGGCGTCGAGTTTGAGGTATCCGGCCTCGTGGACGCCGGGATCGGGGTCGAGGACCCAGGAGGCTCCGCTGCCCCAGAAGCGGGTCATTTTTTCGACGATCCACTCGACGGGCTGGGCGTCGTCTTCGGACGGGCCGAAGTTGTAGGCGGTGGCGAACTTCGCTGCTTCGGGACCGGGGGAGAGGAGATTTTCGGCGAGGGTGATGTAGCCGTGGAGGGGCTCGAGGACGTGCTGCCAGGGGCGGATGGCGTGCGGGCGGCGGATGCGGACGGGTTGGCCGCGGGTGAAGCCGGCTATGAGGTCGGGGATGAGGCGGTCGAGCGACCAGTCTCCGCCGCCGATGACATTGCCGGCGCGGGCGGTGGCGATGGCGGTGGTGTGGCCGCCGGGCTGGTTGAGCATATCGGGATGGAAGTAGGACTGGCGGAAGGCGGCGGAGACGATCTCGGCGCAGGCTTTGGAGGAGGAGTAGGGGTCGTATCCGCCGAGGGGATCGGTTTCGCGATAGCCCCAGGCCCACTCCTTATTTTCGTAGCACTTATCGGTGGTGACGGAGACGACGGCGCGGACGGTTGGGGTTCGGCGGACGGCGTCGAGAACGCGTGCGGTGCCGATGACGTTGGTCTCGAAGGTGCCGACGGGGTCCTCGTAGGAGTAGCGGACGAGGGGCTGGGCGGCGAGGTGGAAGACGACCTCGGGGGCGAAGTCGGCCATGGCCTGGTTGAGGGCGACGGCGTCGCGGATGTCGCCGCGGAGGTCTTCGATGGTGTCGGCGATGCGGGCGGCGGAGAGGAGGTTGGGGGTGGTGGAGGGGTCAAGGGCGTAGCCGCGAACGGTGGCGCCGAGCTTGGTGAGCCAGAGGGCGAGCCAGCCGCCTTTGAAGCCGGTGTGGCCGGTGAGGAAGACGCGCTTATTGCGCCAGAGGGAGGGGGTCTGTGAAGAGCTCAAGAGAAGTCTCGTTTATGGATGTTCAATCAGGATAGGGCCTTGAGGCATGAAGGGTTCGCCGTAGGGTTTTTCTCTACCGAAAGGGATCATCTCGGCGATTTTGAAGGGTCGTTTCTTAGGAAGAGGTTCCAGGTTTGAGACTTTCCAGAAGATCGTGAATGGAGTGTCCGAAAAAGTCGACTCTGGTCTTACTGAGCTGATCTCAGTTTCACTACTCCAACCCCAACCTCTGTATCTCGCACACCAGAAGATCTCTGGTTCACGCTGCGGATACTTCTGCTTTGCCGCTTCGACGCGTGAGGCGACGATGTAAACGTCAACCGGCTCACCCTCTTGGCTAAGTCGAAGGAACAGGTCGACGTTGTCGCTCCCGAACGCAACCAGGTTCGGAGCGGGAACATCCTGTGCGCTCCAGAGATGCACCAGGGGTACCGGAGCAAGGAGGGCGATCGGACCTGGTACGGTTGTCGACATAATCCTTCCTTGTTAAGCGAAGCCGGTGTGCGAGTTAGAGGTCGTCCGGTGTCAGACCGGTGTGTTTGGCAATGCGTGCGAGCATTCTGGGTCCTATCTCGTCGCCATCATGAAAGGCCCATGTGAAATCCGGGTAGCCGGTTCGCTTGAGTTGCTGGTGAGAGCTTCCCTTGAGGATGTGGTGTTCCACCCAGCCGATCCGCAATAGGGCCTTGTACACCTTTCTCGCTTGCAACTGGGCCAATGGCTTATGCGACGGCGAACTGCACATGGCTCATCGTGGTCTTTTCGCGTTCGATGCGTTCGGCGATGACGCGCAGTGCCATTGCCTCCACTTTTGATTCAACTTCGGTTCTTGAGGCGCCGTAGGCCATGACTCCGGGAAGGGTGGGGATCTCGGCAATCCAGCGTCCGTCTTCTTCCTGCTCGATTTCGATCTCGTAGTTCATGAGTGGCTCCGTCTCAGGTAGCTGCGAGCAGTTTACAGGTGAGAGTTGGCGCAATCGCGCCGATATGTTGTCGCACGAGGGTGACTGGTTACTACCAGGATTTCCAGGGGGCTTTTCCGCTCGACCAGAGGTCTTCGAGGTGTTGTTTGTCGCGGAGGGTGTCCATGGCTTGCCAGAAGCCGTGGTGGAAGAAGGCGTGGACCTGGGCTTTGGCGACGAGGGTTTCGATGGGTTCGCGTTCGAACATCTGGAGGTCGTCGGTGACGGCGCTGATGGCTTCGGGTTCGAGGACGAAGAAGCCGCCGTTGATCCAGCCGCCCTCGTCGGAGGGTTTTTCCTGGAAGGAGTAGATTTGGGTGTCCTTGAGGCCGAGGGCGCCGAAGCGGGCGACGGGCTGGACGCTGGTGAGGGTGACGAGTTTGCCGTGCTGCCGATGGAAGGCGATGGAGGCGGTGATGTCGACGTCGGCGACGCCGTCGCCGTAGGTCATGCAGAAGGCTTCGCCGGGGGTGAGGTATTTGGCGACGCGGCGGAGGCGGCCGCCGGTGCCGGAGGTGTCGCCGGTGTCGACGAGGGTGACGCGCCAGGGCTCGGCGACGGAGTCGAGGACTTCCATTTTGTTGTCGCGCATGTCGAAGGTGATGTCGGACATGTGGAGGAAGTAGTTGGCGAAGTACTCCTTGATGACGTAGCCCTTGTATCCGCAGCAGATGATGAAGTCATTGATGCCGTGGGCGGAGTAGAGCTTGAGGATGTGCCAGAGGATGGGCCGGCCGCCGATCTCGACCATGGGCTTGGGACGAAGGGAGGTCTCTTCGGAGATGCGGGTGCCGAGGCCGCCGGCGAGGATAACGGCTTTCATCTGGGGTCCTTGGGGAGGAAGTCGGTTGCTAGGTCATCATACCGTTCACCGTTCACGGATCTCAGCAATCGGGAGGAGCGCGGTGGCTGGTTGGGTGGCTCTCTTGTATTCTCGGAGGAGACTATGAGCGAGCGGGCAGAGCAGCTGAAGCGGCAGATTCTTGAGTTGACGGCGCAGTACCACGCGGAGGCGTTTCCGCAGCGGGAGTTTGTGCCGGGGGTGTCGGCGGTGCCGGTGTCGGGCAAGGTGATCCGGGCCGATGATATGAGTGCGGTGGTCGAGTCGGCGCTCGATGGTTGGTTTACGACGGGCCGGTGGGCGAAGGATTTCGAAAAGAAGCTGGCGCGGTTTTTTGGGGTGCGATCGGCCAGCCTGGTGAACTCGGGGTCGAGTGCGAATCTGGTGGCGCTGAGTGCGTTGACCTCGCCGAAGCTGGGCGATCGCGCGCTGCGGCCGGGAGACGAGGTAATCACGGTGGCGGCGGGGTTTCCGACGACGGTGAACCCGATCTTCCAGAACCGGCTGGTGCCGGTGTTTGTGGATGTGATTCTGCCGACGTATGAGATTGATGTGACGAAGCTCGAGGAGGCGCGGAGCGAGAAGACGCGGGCAGTCATGATCGCGCACACGCTCGGGAATGTGTTCAACGTGGGGGTGGTGGCGGAGTTTTGCAAGAGGTACAACCTGTGGCTGGTGGAGGATTGCTGCGACGCTCTGGGAGCGACGTACAACGGGCAGAAGGTGGGGACGTTTGGGGATATCGCGACGGTGAGTTTTTACCCGGCGCACCACATTACGATGGGCGAGGGTGGGGCGGTGCTGACGAACAAGCCGGCGCTGCAGGTGCTGATCGACTCGTTCCGCGACTGGGGGCGTGACTGCTGGTGTGAGCCGGGCGTGGACAATACGTGCGGGAAGCGGTTCGACTGGCAGCTGGGAACGCTGCCGTGCGGGTACGACCACAAGTACACCTACAGCCATGTGGGTTACAACCTGAAGGCGACGGATATGCAGGCGGCACTGGGTGTGGCGCAGATTGCGAAGCTGCCGGAGTTTATTGAGCGGCGAAAGGCGAACTTTGCGTATCTCAAGAAGGCGATGAAGCCGCTGGAGGAGTTTCTGCAATTGCCGGTGGCGGGGGAGAATGCGGACCCGAGCTGGTTTGGGTTTCCGATCGGCGTGAAGGAGGGCGCGCCGTTTACGCGGGACCAGCTGACCAAGGCGCTTGAGGCAAAGAAGATCGGGACGCGGCTGGTGTTTGCAGGGAATTTGACGCGGCAGCCGGCGTACGAGGGCTACGAGTATCGGGTGGTGGGGGAGATGCCGAATACGGATTACGTGATGAATAACGTGTTCTGGGTGGGGGTGTTTCCGGGGCTGACGGAGGAGATGCTGGATTACATTGTGGCGACGGCGACCGAGTTTGTGGGGACGGCGAAGGCGGGGCTGGTGGTGGTGTAGCGAGGCGTTGATTGGCCTCTTGACGCGAAGGCATGATGACCATACTCTGGCGTTGCGGGTGACGTAAGTCCTCCTCCCAAAAGTTGGCGGTTGCCCGTAGAAGCGCGATCCATTTCTGGCTCGCGCTTTTTTTGGTTGAAACGGCGGGAGCGGTCGAGCCTCCGGCTCGATACCCCACCCTTTCGGGATAAGGCTGCGAGAGAATGGGCACCCGCCTTTGCGCCAGGCTTAGCTTTGTTTGTAGCCGTGCCAGGCGGCGGTGCGGCGGAGGGCTTCCGCGAGGGGGATGGTTTGGGGGAGGCCTAGTTCCTGGCGGGCGCGGGCGGTGGAGGGGACGTAGGAGTTCATGGGGGCAGCGGGGTTGGGGGCGCCGTCGATTTTGATTTCGAGGCCGGGACGGAGGGTGCGGGCGGTGACGTGGGCGGCGTTGGCGATGGTGTGTGGGTCTTCGGAGCCGACGTTGTAGGCGCGGTTGGGGGTGCCGCGAAGGAGGATGGTCCAGAGGGCGATGGCGAGGTCGGCCATATAGAGCCAGGAGCGGATGGGGGAGCCGTCGCCGTGGATGTGAATGGGGGTGTTGCCGATGGCGGAGGCGAGGAAGTTGCCGATGGCGAAGTGGGCGTCGAGGGGGAGGTGGGGGCCGACGAAGGCGAAGGGGCGGGCGATGACGGCCTCAAGGGGTGTGCTGTGGGAGTAGGCCACGCATAGATGTTCGGATATGCGCTTGGACTCGTCGTAGGAGGAGGCGAGGGAGAGCGGGTCGGGGGCGGCGGTGGAGGTCTCGGGGATGTGGGTCTCGGTCGCGGAGGAGCGGCCGTAGACGGCTCCGGTGGAGACGTAGAGGAGGCGGGTAGCGCGGGTGGCGAGGGCGAAACGGAGGGTGTGGCGGGTGCCCTCGAGGATGGACTCGGCGAGCTCGAAGGCGGGCCGGCTGGTTTGCTGGCCGCCGGAGTCGGTGGCGGCGTGGAGGATGTGGGTATGGGGTTGGGCGGGGAAGGCGAAGGTGCGGATGTCGCCCTCGAGGAGGGTGATGGCGGGGTGGTTGGCGAGGTGAGGGGACTTGGTGCGAAAGGCCTGGGCGCTGCGGGTGAGGACGGTGACGGGGAGGTGGAGGTCGAGCTCGCGGTTGGCGTGGAGGAGGGATTCGAGGAGCCAGTGGCCGAAGAAGCCGGTGCCGCCGGTGAGGAAGAGGCGGGCGTCGCGGAGTTCGGGCCAGAGGTCGCGGGTGTGCTCGAGGATGTGGGCGAGGTCTTGTGTGGGGAGGGGTTTGGTGGGCATCGGAATCGGGCGTCAGGTGGCGGAGAGACAGGCTTGAAGCAATGACGAGCGCAGAGGGAGCGGAGACTGTGGTGTCTACTGTGAGACCTGAGTCGCCGGGGTGGCGGGGGCACCGTCGGTGCGGAGAAAGGTGTCGACGACGGAGAGGTAGCGGTCGGGTTCCTCGTAGGCGGGGAGGTGGCCGCTCTTTTCGAAGTAGACGAGTTGGGCGTTGGGGATGGCTTTGGCGATGTTCCAGGCGACGAGTGGGGTGACATTCATGTCGAAGCGGCCGTTGAGGACGAGGGTGGGGAAGTTGAACCTGGCGAGGGCGGGGGTGAGGTCGAGGTTGCCGATGGCTTTGCCGACGGCCTCGCCGATCGGTGCGTTGAGGCCGAGGTCGGGCGCGCCGGCGAGGTAGCGGGTGCAGAGCTCCTGGCTGTAGAAGATCATGCGGAAGTGGGTGCGGAGCTCGAGGTCGGCGATCTGTTGGGGGTCGGTGAGTTTGGCGGTTTCGAGTTTTTCGCGGGCGAGGACGTCGGGGAAGACGTCTGCCAGGGTGCGCTTCATCTGCTTGAGATTGGGGGCGGCGGAGTCGGAGAGGATGAGCTTGTGGACGTGCTCGGGGTGGGCGGCGGCGTAGGCCATGGAAATGAGGCCGCCGAAGGAGTCGCCGACAAGGTCGACTTTGTCGAGGTGGAGGTGGGCGCGGACGGCGTCGAGGTCGGCGACCTGGGCGTCCATGGTCTGGGGCGCGTTGGGGGAGATGCGGGTGGATTTGCCGAGGCCGCGCTGGTCGTAGAAGACGACCTGCCGAGTGCGCGCGAGGCGCTGCCAGACGTCGTTCTGGAGCATGTAGATGTGCGAAAGGCCGGGGCCGCCGTTGACGGCGATGACGGTGGTAGAGGCGGGGGAGGGGGCGCCGTAGATCTCGTAGGCGAGGTCGACTTCCGGGGTGCGGGCGAGACCGGTGGAGACGGGGACGAGCTGGGCGTGGGCGGCGAGCGCGGTGACGAGGATGGGAACCAGACAGAGAGAAGGGCGATGCGGCATGGTTTGATTATGCCGGACGGCTGCGCGGAGGGATGAGAGGAGGGCAAAGAGAGGCGCCGCAGAGGCCTTTGGGGCTGATCTGCGGCACGGTCTTGTTGAGGTTTGAGCCTGGCCGAGTGACTAGGCGGTGGGAGGAACGGTTGCGAGGTTCGCGGCGGTTGCGGCCGTGGTGCTGGTGTTGATGGAGCCGTTGACGCCGGTGGGGAAGAAGCCTCCCTGGGTGGCGTTGGCCTGGTTGCCGAAGGCGAGGAAGAGGACCTGGCCGGCGGTGCGGATGGCGGGAAGGCCGTTGGAGGTGTTGATGGACAGGTACTGGGTCTGAGGACCGCTGGGTGGCGGGATGAGATCGGCGCCGTCGAGCCTGGGTGTGGGGATGTTGAGGCGGGCGATCTGGGTGCGGATGGTGGAGACGTGCTCGGCCTCCGCGGCGAGGATGCGAGCCGCGGTGGTGATGACGAGCGGTGTGGTGAACATGCCGGCGGCGCCGGCGTAGGCGGAGACGCCGATGTCCTCGAAGATGCGGGCGAGGGTGAGGTACTCCGACTGGTTGCCGAAGCCGAGGCCGAGTGCGTTGAGGTTGATGTTGGGCTTGGCGATGGCGTTGGCGCCGAGGAAAGAGCGAAGCAGGACGACGTGGGCGCGCTCGTCGGAGCCGATCTGGCTGAGGATGGCCGAGGAGAAGACGAGGTTGTTGGAGAAGGTGACCTGCCGGCCGCCGGTGGTGGCGCCACCGGTGGATGGGTTGGAGCCGCTGGCTACGCCGTTGGTGCCGATGTTGAACTGCTCGATGCCGTAGCCGAACTGGCCGTAGGTATAGAACTCGGCCTCGAGGTACTCGAGGTTGAGGGCGAAGTTGAGGATGGCCATCTCGGTGGTGGACTGAGCCTCGGCGGGCGTGGTCTCGACGACGGAGAGAGCGCCGACGGCGGCGGTGGCGATGCCGATTTTCTTAATGAAGCTGCGACGGTTGTGGGCTGCGTCGATGAGTTCGGGAAGGATGCTCTTGGACATTTCAGATTCTCCAGATGCGTTTGTTGCGGACGTGCGTTGAGTAGTGAGATGGACGAGACAGCTAGGCGATGGAACGCTTGCCAAAGGCGACGAGGAAGCCGGCAGCCGGAAGGACGAGCATCCAGGTGGCGGGCTCGGGGGTGACGGAGGTGGTGGCGGTGGAGGCGACGTTGAGGGTGAAGTTGGAGGTGCGCTGGGTGCAGGGAACGGTGTCCGTCTCGAGGAAGGAGCCGGAGGAAGCGCCGCAAAGGCTGGGCGTGAAGTTACCCTGGCCGGCGAAGAGGAAGCCGTCGGCGAAGTTGCCGATGGCCACGTTGGGGAACTCGGTAAGCGTAAGGATGTAGGTGCCGGAGCTGAGCGCCGCGGTAAGCAAGGCGTCGTTGCTGAGGCGGGTAGATGGGTCGACAGCGCCGCCGGTGATGGAGGGACCGATGACGGAGCCGTTCCCGTTGAAGAGGGTGAGGGTTGGGACGAAGCCGCCGGCGGAGGTGGTGGAGCCGTCGAGGTTGGCGCCGCCGCCGTAAGACGTTGTCGAGAAGGTGAACGTCTGCGCGGAAGGAGCGTTGAAGTTGTACTGGAAGACGGAGGCATCCGTCGGCAGGGTTCCGGGGATGGTGGTTGTGGCGGCGCTGGCGTGATGGCCGGCGGCGGCGAGCAGCAGAGCGAGGGCGGCGGGCAGGAACTTCTTCGCGATCATAGGAA
>JAABUZ0100010159.1_pt1 | contig 10527 bp, 15 predicted proteins | sample 5562091 | NCBI WGS metagenome assembly JAABUZ01 (sample SAMN12813069, study PRJNA571459) | rock metagenome | isolation source: Antarctica rocks | place: Antarctica: Victoria Land, Linnaeus Terrace sud | collected 2015-12-21 | reverse complement strand
AGCAGGGTAGGGTGGGGCGGAGCAGGGCTGGCCTTGCGCTGGCCAGCGCAAGGCTGGGTAGCGTCCATGCGCGCCAGCTGCCCCTTGTCACGCATGGCGTGTACAGCCGTGCGCGGTGAAACGCTGCTGTGGGCGCTGCTGTGGGCGTCACATCGCATAGTACTGCATAGCAGGCAGCACCGCGGTGTGTGTTTGTTGGGCGGTGGCATGGCCGGCCCTGGGGCAGCGACGCCCTTAGCTCACTTGGATCTGCTGCAGGCAATGCTTTGAACTTAGTCAGGAGGGTGGTTAGCTAGGAAGGGTGTTATTTAGGAGTTGTCAGGCATGTGAGGCGGGTGTGCATCAGGCGGCGCATATACACAGGCTCTGTGCTCTCAGTGAGGCAGCGCAACAGCGTGTTGCGCTGCACTGCAGGGGCACCGGCGGGAAACAAGCACCTGTGAGTTTATGGAGTCAGGATCTTGTGGCTGAGACGGAATGTGCAGGTTACAGGCAGCATCGCTCGCATATGCGGTTGTAAAAGCTCGTATAATCGCACAAGCAGCCATGCGGCATGTTGTGTTGCCGCATCTCGTTGTGATGGTGCATCTAATACAGCCTATGGCATGTGCTACACATCAGCACCCAGCCCCGCTCCATGCTCAGCCGCTCTCAACAAAGAACACAGAAAATCACACGGTTCAAGCTGAAACATGCCCACGTCCGAGCTGGAAAGAGCCAGAGCTAGAGCCACCCCGCACATGCTGCCATGCGCTGATTATTGGCGGCACATGCTTATTGGCCCGCCCGTCCGCCCTGTGCCCTGGACGTCGTCGCGATGAAATAATCCAACCCACCCGCTGCTGTATATCTGTACAGGGCTGATGGCTGCAGAAACAGGGCGTCAATGCAGGCAGCATGCCAGTGCGTTCACCCATCCAGTACCCGCGCAGCCAGCGCCCGTCGCGCAGCACACGCGGCAGGCCTCGACCGAGCGCCCCCAATGACGATGGCGGATGCCTGCAGGGACCCCGGACCGACCCTGTGCCCGACTGCGCGCGCCGCCTCACCCACAAAGACCTTCATGATCGTCATACGGCGCAGTCCCGACGACCCCCTCCATGGCCCCCTCCACTGCCTGATGTCCCACCCCGTCTGGCAACCTGGAGAAGTAGGCTAGTGGCTGGGCTGTGACCTGGTTGCAGCCGCAGGAGGCCCGCTGCGGCAGCAGCTAGCTGCCCCCAGCCGGAGCACTCAGCTGGGGCACGCGCCTCCCGCAGTGCTGGCCCCGGGTGGTCTCCGAGCCGCAAATGAATGGCAAGTCGCTCGAACGGCAGGTCGCTCGACGCCCCTCACCGGGGCGGAGCCGACCTAGGCGGAGCTGCTGGGGCTGCTGCCCTCGGCAATGCCGCCGGCCAGCGCGCGCGTGCCCGGCCAGCCGTTGAGCGGCAGGCCCTTCTTGTACCGCACGCCGCACGCGTTGCACAGCGAGCGTGGGCCCTCCGGCCCGCAGCGCCACTGCGGCGTGTGGTGCGTGCCGCAGTTGCGGCAGCTCATGCGCGCGCCCTTCTTTAGGCCTGCGCGGCCCGGCGCGCCGCCCCATCAATTACATGCGGGCAACCCTCGTTCAGCTGGGTTGGCAGCTCACCGTGTGTGCAGCCCCTTGGTGGCCGAGTGAATTCAAGAAACAAAAAAGTCGCTGCGTGTACCCGCCTGCTGTGAGCAGCAGATGCTGACTCCCGCATGAGCCATGACACCGCATAAGCCGCCAAGCCGAGCGGGCAGCCTTGCAAAGCAAGCAAGCTCCGTGTATATAACTTGCCGAAGCTGCCTGCAGGGCATGTTTCTCAGACGTGCTGGCAAGCCTGGGCCTGCTTCACTTTACAGCGGTGACAGGCATGAGCCAGCAGGCGAACATGCCAGGGGGCGAGGCGGGCACAGAGGGTGGCGCAGGCGTACAGCGGCGGCGCGACTTGCGCTTGCGAGTGCCGCACTCCCCGGAGCCCTCCGACTCGGAGTCGGAGCCGCTGGCGCCGCCCGCGCGCGAGCCGCTAGCCTCACTGTCGCCTGCCGGCGCCAGGCCCGCGCGCCGTCGCCCCGCCGCGCGCGCTCCTGCCTGCAGGCACCGCGCGTGACACACCCTTGTAAGCATTCAGTGAAATGCAATGGCTCAGGGAGCAGACAGATTAGCCCAGAGCCCTTGCCTGTTGCGGCACATAAGGCACTGGAGTTGACAGTGTACAGAACATGCAAGCTGTCACAGAGCGTGCAAGCGCAAAGTGTCCAATGCGCGGGTCTCTTGGCTGCTGGCCCAGGCCCGCACGACCACAGCCTCCGCTCAGCACATGTATCTATGCAACAGGGTGGCATGCACTGCATAATTCATGCAAAGCATCTCCGCGAGCGTTCCAGGGTACTCCCCGCTCAGAGCACCCAACACAACCAGCTCTGTGGTCTTTAGGAAAGCGTGCTGGCCGTCTTTCGGGAGGCGCACCTTGCGCACACCCGCCTGGCGCGGGCCCAGCGCAGTGTCTGCGGCCTCCATCGGCAGCGATGTGCGGATCGTTGGGTAGCCATACGGCTCTGCTCCAAACGGCAGCGGCATTGACACCGTGCGGCTATGCAGATGCCCCAACACCTGCGCGCCCAGGCTCAGGGATCAGCGCATCTGGCCTGCTTAGCCAACAGCGCAGACAACAGGGTGGTACCGGATCTGTTCTCACAGACGGTCCTGATCGCTGAGCAAGACGTGGCAAAGGGCATGCGCTTCAGACGCGATGGCGGGCGCGCCTGCTGCGCACAGTGCGCGCCGACCCGCGGCGACGGCATGTGCATCACGGGCATGCTGTGCGCTGCGTGCAGGCCCGCGCCGCGCGCCTCGCCCGGGGAACCCGGCGAGTGCTGCACGTGGAACGGGCCGCCCCGCAGCGGCGGCGTCGGCGTCGACTGCACCCCCCCGCACAGCCACGCTCAGGTTGCTGCAATCGCAGCCATGCTCTGCAACCCTGGCTGCGCACTGCAAGACGACATGGTGCTGGCTGTGCAGCGCCGAGACCAGGCCACGCCGCGACAAGGCTGTGGCGCCCCGCCCGGGCCCATGGCCAGCGCTGCTGCAGCAGCAGCGCAGGCCGGTGCGCGGCTGAGGTAGAGCACGCGATTGGGGACGCGCCTGCCGGGGCGTGGCCGCCGCCTCCGTCGGGAACAGCTGCCCGAACGGCCCAGCGGCCAGATAGAGCTCTGCGGGCGTGGGCGGCATGTATGGCGCCGCAGCGCCCGCGCCCTCGCAGCCGCGCCCGCCCGCCCCCAGGTCCTCGAACAGTGGCTCCATGCCCTGCAGCTGCAGCTGCGCGCCCCCGCCCGCGCTCGCGTCAGCGGGCTTTCCGCGCGCGGCCAGAGCGGCGCTGCGGCTCGGACCCCCCGCTGGCGGCGCGGCGGCGCCTCAACCACCCTACCAGCGCTTGCTCCCGCGCCCTGTTATGAAGGGAGCGCCCATGCCTGCAGCTGCTGCAGCGCGGCCCCATGCGCCCCCCACCGGTTGCAGAGCGACACTGTCACACGCAGACGGTGTGCTGGGGTGTGCGTGCTGCGCACAAACGCCAACCACCAGGGTGTAGTTGCAAACACATGTCAATGGCAGAGCTACATGAACGGCACCTGTGAAAGGGCACCGGACAGCCATGCCACCAGGCTGCTACAGCTCCCGCGCCGCTGAGTGGCGCCGAGGGCCCCTTCCAAGGCTCCACCCTGGTCGTGTCGCGGCAGTTGCCCAGGGCGCGCGAGGGTACCCCTTCTGCGCGGGGTGCGCCGAGGGCGCACCATTGCGCGCGGCGAGGCGCCGCCGTGGCCAGGGTCGAAGTCCACTTGGCCCAGCACGTCCGAGAACAAGGCGGAGCGCTCTGCTGCGTTTGGCAGAGGCTGCACGCCTGCCCGGGCATCCGCAGCAACTGTGAACACGGACGGCGGCGTGGCGGCCTTCTTGCCGCCCAAGCCGGCCTGGCATGTGTCCACCGTCACGCTGACGCCCTCCGGCAGCGGCAGCGGGTTGCTGTGGCACTGGTGCAGCTCCAGGACTCCCCCCTCCCCAGCCAGCTCGCCGGCCTCCCCAGCCAGCCTGTGGCGCTGCACCTGCGTCCGGGGCGGTCGCTTGCGGCCAAGAGGGGGACAGGGTGGTGGGTAAGAATGCAGACCCCACCAACCTCCTGGCATGCAAAGTTGCCGGTTGCCACGCTGGAGTGGCTCCGCCCTTCAGCAGGGCGCCAAGTGTATGCACTGGTAGAAGCAGCGAGACCAGAACGACGCCGGGACTCGCAGTGTTCCCAAGCACTGCGACTGGCATATCTCATGCACGCTCCAGCGGTTACGCACCCCGTTCACGGCGTCCACAGCCATCCCGTAGTTGCCTGAGCTGGTCGTCCTGAGCAAGGGACCGCCTGGCACCTGCAGGGTGCCGAGCGGTCTCACACAAGCCCCGGGCGCCCTGTCCTGCAGGTGGGCCTGCATGCAGCCTTGCCAGGCTACCTACCGGGAAGTTCCAGCTGTCATTGCGAAAGAGGCTGCCCAGCGCGCTCGCCATGGCACCCGCTGCGCCGCGCGCTGCTCAGCAGCGTGCCACTGGCCTGCACCCGCTGCACGCCGCTCCTCGCGCACCGCTCGCCACTCTGTGCGAGCTCTGCGCCGCGCTCTGCAGACAGCTCCTCCCTTGTCAGTACTCTGCCAGCTCAAAGTGGAGAGCAAGGAGAGCTCATCTCCCTGTTCCGCAAGACCTGTGTTTATCGCCTGCCCCAGCAGGTTTCATGCTGGGGAGGAGGAGGTCAGTTTTCAGTCCAAGTACGTGCAGACTACACACTGAACTGCTCTGCTGGCTGCAATCCAAGCTTGCCAGCTGCTGCTGCTCATGAGTTTGGCGCTGCGCGGAGCCGTGCTGGCGTCCCTTCCACTGCGCTGTTGCCCAGGCGCGCTAGAGTATATCTGTGTACATGCATCGAGCGGCGGCACCTCCTGTTACTTTTTTAACCGTGGAGACCGGATACTACTCACGTTCATGTGCCACACTCATGTGCTGCAAGGCTGCCGAGCCTGCATGCACAAACACTGGTTGTTGACCTCGCAGGCCCCGTGAGGCTTCTGCCAAGCGCGGTCCAGCCAGCGCAGCTCTGCACTGCGTTCCCCGCGCCTCGTCACAGCCCGGCGCTGCGGACGCCCGCACAGCCCGTGACGTGCAGCGCAGCCCGGCAGATGACCGCCTCGGCAGACACCACGACGAGTCTGCCCTCGCTCACCGTGGACCGCGTACCTTGCCTGTCGGCACGCCGCCCGCTCCTGGGTCGCTCCCAAGCACTGCGCATTTAGCGCCTTCGGTCTGGCCTGTCCTGCCTTAGCTATGACTCCTGCCTGTACTCAACGCACGCACCCTTGCAACGACTGGACAGCATTCCTCCGCTGGGCGGTAGCGCAAGTGCTGAACTTGCGCTGGCTGCGCGCCTCAGCAATCGCAACCGAACGGGGGGCCGCCCGGGCGGTGCAGGACAACTACGCATGGCTGCTGCGCGAGGGCAGCGGCAAGGTCGCCGTCGTGGACCCGTCGGAGGCGGCGCCCGTCGTGCAGGCCCTGGAGAGCAGGTGAGCGGCCAGTGCTGCGAACAGCCATTTTTAGTCCCAGTGCAGCCTCGCTAGTAAGACAGCTTATGCCGGCGCGGTGTGCATGGCCAGAGCTCTTATGCGGCGCGCACGCCGGCGGGTCTCACCACCGTGCCGGCGGCCGCGCAGGGGCCTCAAGCTGGACTACATCCTCAACACGCACCATCACTGGCGCGCTTGGCCCGCCCCGCTCCTCAAACTGCCTTGGCGGCAGCAGCACGCTTGCCTGGGCGCATACGCGCCTGTGTGCAGGAGCCTGCCCCGCATGCGAGCGGAACGACGTGGGTTGTCACGCCTCTCGTCGTGCTGGAGCGCATCACTCATGCAGTGAAGCACAGCCGAGCGTCCGCTAGGTTGGAAAGCTGACAAAAGCGGCAGGGACCATGTGGGCGGCAATGAGGATCTGAAGCGGCGGTATGGCGCCAAGGTCGTCGGCCCCGCGGCCGACCGCGCGCGCATCCCCGCGATCGACGTGGCCCTCGCAGACGGGGAGAGCTGGCGCCTGGGCAGCCTCGAAATGCGCGTCATCGATGTGCCCGGCGCGCCGCCCGCCCAGGAAGCGGTGTGTGTGCGCTGCAGCATGTCCTGCACGCCCAAGTGCCCCCAAGGTGTTGCCGTGCCTCTGGGAGCTTGCCCTGTCTGCATTGGCACTTGTTTGCTGACAGGGCCAGCTGTTGACACTGCCATTTGCTGATGGTGCCTGGCTGGCGAAGCAGACAAAGCTGCATGACTTGCATGAGGCCGTCCCTGCACGCACGTGCCGCGACTCACCAATCGTGAAGGACATGTCACAAGTCCCTGAGTCTTCCCAGACGCCTGGCTGGCGTATCAAAGGTTGGGGGCGGTCGGGCAGGGCACACGCGCGGCCATGTGGCGCTCTGGTTCCCGGACGCTGAGGCGCTGTTTTCTGGTGCGCTCCACGGGCGTGAGCTGTGAAGGCTGCTGCCGCCGCACGTGTGACTTGACATTGTGGGAGCTAGCAAGTAGAGGGTCTATCTCTGATAACCTCGCCAGGCTTGTAAGACGCAGGCGGCATGCGAGTGCCGTATGCGCGCGCGTTGAGCACTTATCAGCTTGTTTTGGCAGACGTCTCCGCGCGCTTCGAGACCATGAGTGATGATGGCTGCGCCCGCAGGCGACACGCTCTTTGCGCTGGGCTGCGGCCGCCTGTTCGAGGGCACGCCGGAGCAGATGTGGCGGGTGCGCCTGCTGCCATGCTGCGCGATGCCGCCCCTGCTGGGCACACCCCTGCCACGCCTCACCCACAAGCACGACGCCGAGTGAGGCCGGTGCAGACGTGCGAGCAGGCAAGCGTTGTCAAGCGGTGGTGCTGCTCCGGCGGGCGGGGTCGCAGCTGTGCGACCCATGGCTGTCGCCGCCCATGCACTGTGAAGCCCACACCAGCATGGTGCAGCGTCGGCGGTGCCTGACGCGCGCGCGGGGCTGGCGGCAGTCGCTGTCCAAGCTGCGCGAGCTGCCGCCCAGCGCGTGGGTCTTCTGCGGCCACGAGTATACGCAGAGCAACGCCAAGTTCGCCGCGCGGGTCGACCCCGACAACGCCGCGCTCGCTGCGCGCGCGGCGGAGATCAAGGAGCTGCGGGCGCAGGCGCGGGGCCCCGCGCGCGCTCTGCCTGCCCTCGTGTGTGCATGCTGGTGCGCGGCCCTGGCCCTGCTGCTGCGACTCCGAGCAAGCGCGCGCGATGCGCTTGCGGCTGGATGCCGCGCGCTGCTTTGCTCGTGCACAGGGCTGCTGCGTGGCCCGGCCGCTCGCCCACCGGCTCCGTCATTGCGCTGGGGTCCTGCGTAAGCGCTGCTGGTTTGAGACCTGTCCGCGTTTGTGAATACGGCGTGGCGTCCAGGGCAAGGCGACAGTGCCGAGCCGGCTGGGCGCGGAGCTGGAGACCAACCCCTTCCTGCGCCCGTCGAGCGCCGCCATACGCTCCGCGCTCGGTGCGGCATGCGCGCGCTGGCCCGCACGCGCTGCCATGCCGGGGCTGCGCCTGCGCAGGGCGCCGCAGCGGCTTGCAGAGGGTCATGGAGGGTCGCAGGGGGTTGCAGAGGGTTGCTGAGGGTCGTAGGGGGTCGCGGAGCGTCAAGCGGCCTGCATGCAGCACAGGGCCGCATGCCAGTGTTGCATGCATGTAGACCTGCCACCTTGATGCGTGACGCGTCTGCTGTGCTTTCCGCGGGGCGCGCAAAAGCCCATGTGTGTGTGCGGAAGGGTGTGCACGTGAGTGGCGCATGGAGGCTTGCCGCTCCCACGGCGTGAGCCCCATAACCGCACACCTGTGGTGACATTCTGATGCAGATGTGGGTGGAGTGCGTGGCACTGAGCTGGCCTAGTGCGCACAGGTGTCGCGAAGGGAGCCAGCGATGTGGAGGCATTCAAGGCCATCCGCGCCGCCAAAGATAAGGCATAAGGCACACGGATGATCTGGCCGTGGCAGCGCAGCGGCTGCCATACCAGCTGTGATCCTGTAACGCACGTCGTGTCTGTGTGCGAGTGCGTTTGCTCTTGCGCCGCAGGCCTTGCATAACAAGTCTCAGGCTGCGCAGAGTGGTCGCAGCCTGCAAACTTGCCATCCTGTGGCCCGCACAGTGAAGGGTATGTGGACCACTTGAGTATTTGTTGAACCAGTTAGGCTGGAAGACTTAGCCTGAAATGCACTGCAGCATGACGACTGGAACAGTGTGCGCAACTGATTTCAGCCTGGCACCTGACCACAGTCTCCACTGCTCTGCGTCAAGCGCCTTCGTGCGAGGCACCCCTGGCTGCTGCCCGCAGCCCACAACAAGCGGCGTTGTGACTCTGCGTTTCCTCAAATGCACGCACCCTCGTGCATGGGGCACCTCATGCAGTGCCACCAGCAGTGCTCGCTAACTGGCACTTGCTACAACGATAGATCCGCAGCTCGGGCCGCACAGAGCGGACTCGCTGCCAGGCAGGAGCCAGCCCCAAGCCTCACGCCCTCCGCAGCACACTGCATACGGAGTCCAGGCACGGCCTCAGGCGGCGACTTCGTCAGCGTCCATGGCGCCGCCCTCGTCGCCTTGGCCCTCGGCGTAGAGCCCCATCTGCTCGGCAACCGCGGCTTGCCGCGCCGTGAGCTCCTGCTTCACGATGTTGCCGTACCCGCCGCGCCCCGCGTCCCAGTCGGTGCGATACTCGTCGCGCACCTGCACGCGGCCACACGCGCGCGCGTCCGTACCCCGGAGCCAGCGCCTCTCTGCCTAGGAGCCAGCGCCACCTTTCAACCAGGGAGGTGATGTGCGCGCCCCCGCGCTGGTCACACTTCGCGCACCTAAAACAGGAGCAGTGAGCACACGCCCAGCCAGTCATGTGCCGCACGCACGAGAAAGCACGTCACGATGTGGGAAGTCGCTTTGTAGCCCACCAATCACACCACGCCTTGTATCTACTTGATGCATCATGCAGGCAAGCACATGATGTGCCCCCGAACCTATGACGGGGCAAGGCCCGCCCACCGGTGCCCGTCAACTGAGTAAGCGACCCCCCACACAGTCAGCCCTATGGGCCAGGCGCCTGTATGCCTGCAGCGCGCCTGCCCGCCGGAGCGCCCGCGCCCGAACTGGCGCCCCTCCTTGAAGCCCCAGTCGAAGTCGGCGCGCACGGGCCGGTCGTCAAGCACGGTTCCGCTGATGTACTTGACCGCATCCTCCGCGTCGTCGCGCGTGTAATACACCACGAACGCAAACCCACAGGGCGTCATGCGATGCTTGTCCAGGCCCATGATGATGCGCCTGACGTCGCCGGCGCGCGAAAACACCTGGGAGCCACGGCCGCGTGCTTTTCTTTCAGCGTGGCAGCTACCGTCAGTGCAGACGCCGCTACAAGTCTGTGCCTTGGCTATCTGCGCACAGGAGTGCCCTTGCGCCACTGCAGCACTCTGTCAAGTATTGTTGCTGCCCGGGGCGCACCTCATATATCTGTTCCTCAGTGGTGTAGAAGGACAGGTTGCCAACATACAGCGTGGTGGACGACTTCAGGCACTCCTCGAACTGCTCCTGACTGCCGTCGAAGCGGCGGTCGCGGTACTGCGAGATGACTGGGTCAAGTTGCTGCGCGCGGCCGCTGGGGGCGTCAGTAGACGTGCTGCATTGGTCCACTGCCGCCCGCGCAAGCCTGACAGGCAGGCAGGGCTGCTGGGGAAGAGCCGGCGCGCCTTGAGCAAGCGCGCCATCAGGAGAGGAGCAGGTCGCCAGCGGCAGCCTGCAGCTCACCCATACTCGCCGCAGGCCGCCGCAGCTGCAACGGGAGCAGGCAGTAATGCAGCTCCAACTCTGCTGAGCAGCGGCGGCACTGCTTATGTGTGAGAGTGAGTATTTTCTCAGTGCACTCCACTTGGTCAGCCTGCAGAGCGCGACACAGTCCGGCCTCTTTTCCTTCCTTGCCAAGTTGGTGACCTTGTGATGACCTGACTTGCGCAGCACGCAGCAGGCTGCCCCGCCAAGCCTGACCTTCCGAAGTCGCCCGACTAATTTGCGTTTGTGACTTCAGGAGCTGCAGGTGCACTTTTCGCGACCACCCTCCTATGGTGATGCAGCCTTCAGACATCTAGTGCTGCCTGATCATGGGCTGCAACAGCTGGAGCTGTCTGCGCCCAGAGCTGTAGCTTGCTGGCTGTGTGAGGTGCGACTGGCTTCTGTCCAGCACAGGTGTCACCAGCTCCCTGTAACCAACCATGGCTCAAGCGCCTCGAGCCAGCGTCGCTCCCTGAAGGCAGGACCAAACAGCAAGGCGCCGAGGCAAGTGGTGGCAGTCTGCCGCAGGCGCGCAGCACCTGCAGGGGAGCGCGGAGCCGCGGCACTGGCATGCGCAAGGCATGGCCCCGCGCCCGACGTCGCAGGCCGGCGCGGGCGCCTGCGCGGGCGTGCAGGGCTGCGCGCCGC
>JAABUZ0100010158.1_pt1 | contig 10527 bp, 10 predicted proteins | sample 5562091 | NCBI WGS metagenome assembly JAABUZ01 (sample SAMN12813069, study PRJNA571459) | rock metagenome | isolation source: Antarctica rocks | place: Antarctica: Victoria Land, Linnaeus Terrace sud | collected 2015-12-21 | reverse complement strand
GTACACTCGGGGCAGGGGTGGCGGACATCTGCGGTCTCCTTCGGCTTGATGGGTTGCTTAACACTCTCATCTTGCCGTGTGCGGCCCTTACCCGCCACCCCCTCCAACCTAGATGAAACACACCCATTTCTTTTTCGCCCCCAACGCGGTCATCAGCCGCTACAACAATCCGGCCATGGCCACCCTCATCGCGCAGGCCGCGTCCAAACTGACCGTGGCCCAGCGGCGCCCGCTCTACTGGCAGTGGCAGAAGCTCTGGAACCAGAACCTCTATGGTATGATCCTGGGCAAGCGCGACGTGCTCTCGGCCAGCACGACGCACGTCCACGGCTACGTGGAGAACCCGGACCAGTATCGCAACCTCCGCTATACCTATGTGACCCGTTAGACGAGTGGGCAGTGGGCAGTGGGCAGTGGGCAGTGGGCAGTGGGCAGTTCACAGACGGACGAGTTGACGGGCCTGCGATTGCGGTCGCATGGCAAACCACGCCGACTGCGGTCGGATGAATACGCTCCACAGCCCACAGCCCACAGCCCACAGCCCACAGCCCACAGCCCACAGCCCACTGACAAGGAGGAACAGTGACGGCATTCCTGCTCAGGCGGCTTGGCCAGGCCGTCGTCACGATCTTCCTGGTCAGCCTGATCGTTTTTCTGGTGGTGTACTTCATCCCCGGCGACCCGGTCACGGTCATGCTCGGCGCGCAGGCGTCGCCGCAGCAAGTGACGGCGCTGCGCGTCGAGTTCGGGCTGGACAAGCCGCTGCAGGTGCGTTACGGGCTATGGCTGTGGCACGCGCTGCACCTGGATTTTGGCACGTCGGTGTTGCTGGGCCAGGGCGTGATTGGCGAGGTGGCGCAGGCCCTGCCGGTAACGCTCGAGCTGTCGCTGCTGGCCGTGGCCATCGCGCTGCTCATCTCGGTCCCGACCGGGATCGTGGCCGGGGTGCGGCAGAACACCTGGCTGGACATTAGCGCCCGCGCCGTGTCGTTCCTGGGCCAGTCGATCCCCGGCTTCTGGCTGGGCCTGATGCTGATCTGGCTGTTCGCGGTGCGGTTCCCGATTTTCCCCACCTATGGGTTCGTCGATCCCCGTCAGAGCATCGGGGGCAACCTGAGGAGCATGACCTTGCCGGCGTTCACGCTGGGCGTCTTTATCTCCGCGCCCCTCACACGCTACCTGCGCGCCAGCGTGATCCAGGCCCTCGGCGAGGACTACGTGATCACGGCCCGCTCGAAGGGCTTGACCGCGCGACAGGTCATCGTGCGCCACGTGGTGCGCAACTCGCTGATCCCGTTCGTGACCCAGTTGGGCCTGATCTTCGCCTATCTGATCGGCGGCGCGGTGGTCATCGAGCAGGTTTTTTCCCTGCCGGGGATCGGCCAACTGGCCCTGACCGCCTTTAGCAACCGCGACTATCCCATCATCCAGGGCGTCGTGCTCCTGGTCGCCGCCGGCTTCGTGCTGATCAACCTGCTGGTCGACGTGCTCTACAGCATCCTGGACCCCCGCATCCGCCTCGGCGGCAGCAGCGCGCCGGCCTAACACTGTCGTAAGCTAAAGATCGAGAAACAGGAAGGGGACGTGTTTCGTGACCCATCAGGCGCGACAACAGCGCGCGGTCGAGCGCGGCGCTAGCGCGGACCGCTCCGCGGGCAATCCCGCCGCCGTCGCGGCGGTGGCGACGGACGCCCTGGTGGCGACGGACGCGACGGACGCGACGGACGCGACGGACGCGACGGACGCGACGGACGCGACGGACGCGACGGACGCGACGGACGCGACGGACGCGACGGACGCGACGGACGCGACGGACGCCCTGGCGCCGAGGGTGGCACCTTCGCTCGTGCGCCGCGTCGTGGGTGGCATCGGGCGCCAGCCGGCCTTCAGTGTTGGGCTCGCGGTGGTCCTCCTCTTCGCGCTGGCCGCGATCTTCGCCCCGCTGATCTCTCCGTACAAGTACGATATACCGGACTATTCCGCTGTGCTCGCCGCCCCCTCGTGGCAGCACCTCTTCGGCGCCGACGACCTGGGACGCGACATGCTAAGCCGGGTGCTCTACGGGGCGCGCTACTCCCTGGGCATTAGCGGCACGGCCGTGGGGCTGGCCACGCTGATCGGCATCCCGGCCGGGCTGGCGGCGGGCTATTTCGGGGGACTCGTCGACGCCTTGATCGGGCGGGTGACCGATGCCCTGTTCGCCTTCCCGGCCATCCTGATGGCCATCGCCATCGCCGCGGTGCTGGGGCCGTCGGTGCAGAGCGCGGTGCTCGCGCTGGGCCTGATCGCCGTGCCGGAGTTCGGCCGCGTGGCGCGCGCCGCCATGCTGGCCGAGCGCCAGGGCGGCTACGTCGAGATCTCGCGCGCCCTGGGCTCGTCGTGGGCCTTCATCATTTTCAGGGCCATCCTGCCTAACACGCTCGGTCCCCTGCTGGTGCTGATCTCGCTGGGCTTCGCCAACGCCATCCTCAACGAGGCCGCGCTCACGTTCCTGGGCCTCGGCGCCCAGCCGCCCATCCCCGAGTGGGGCGCCCTCCTGGGCACGGCGCGCAGCCACATCTCCGATGATCCCTGGTTCGCCGTCTTCCCCGGCCTGGCTATCTGCGCCCTGGTCTTCGCCTTCAACCTCGTGGGAGACGGCGTGCGCGATCTGGCCGACCCACGGAGGCGTCGCCGATGACGGGCAAAACGCACGTGGACTGCCGAGGCTCCGTACCAATCCGCGCCGGTCGCGCCGGTCGAGGTGGAGGAACGCGCGACATGGAGCCGAACGTATGATCGCGCCGCAACCGACCGCACCATCGGTGGAGGGACCCTCGTCGACTGGCCCCGCCGCGCCGCTGCTCGACGTTCGTGACCTGACGGTGGTGTACGGGCGCGACGGAGACGAGCGCGCCAGCGTGGCCGTGCGCGAGGTCAGCTTCGCCCTGCGGCGCGGCGAGGTGCTGGGGCTGGTCGGAGAATCGGGCTGCGGCAAGACGACGACGGGGCTGGCCCTGCTGCGCCTGTTGCGGCCGCCCGGCCGCGTCGTCGCCGGCCAGGCGTTGTTGGACGAGACGGATATCCTGGCGCTCCCGGAACGCGCCATGGAGCGCTGGCGCGGCAACCGCCTCAGCCTCATCTTCCAGAACCCCATGACCTCGCTCAACCCCACCTACACCATCGGCGCCCAGATCGCGGAGACGATCCGCGCCCACCGCGATGTGTCGAAGCGCGCCGCGCTGGACCGGGCGGCCGAGTTGCTGTCCCTGGTGGGCATGCCCGCCCCGCGCGACCGCCTGCGCTCCTACCCCCACGAGCTGAGCGGGGGCCAGCGGCAGCGCGCCGTCATCGCCCTGGCCATCGCGCTCGAGCCCGACGTGGTCATCGCCGACGAGCCCACCACTGCGCTCGACCTGACCATCCAGGCGCAGATCCTGTGGCTGCTGGGCGATCTCAAGGACCGGCTGGGCATGGGCATGCTCTATATCACGCACGACCTCCACGTCGCGACCGGCTTCTGCGACCGCATCGCCGTGATCTACGCGGGGGAGATCATCGAGCTGGCCCCGGCCGCGGACATCCTGGCGCGGCCGTCGCACCCCTACACGCGCGGCCTGGTGGCCGCCCTGCCCGAGACCTCCTGGCGCGAGCGCATGGTCGCGTCGATCAAGGGGCAGCCGCCTGTGCTGGGCCGTGCCCTGACGTCCTGCCCTTTCGCCCCGCGCTGCCCCGAGGTCCTCCCGCTCTGCACTCAGGGTCACCCCGCGCTGCGGCAACACGACGCCACCCACGCCGTGCGCTGCGTCCGCCGCGAGGGCGGCCCGTCCGCGACCGCGGCCCTCACGCCGCCGGCGCCGCCGGATGCCCTCGTGATGGAGAGGATCGATGCCGTGGAGGAGGAAAGCGATGCCGCTGGTCGAGGTTGACGGCCTCTCCAAGCATTATCGCCCGCAGCGCCTCCTGGCGCTGGGGGAGCGGCGCGTGGTGCGCGCCGTGGACGGCGTCTCCTTCGGCATCGCCCAGGGCCGCACGTTCGGCCTGGTCGGTGAGAGCGGCTGCGGCAAGTCGACGGTCGCGCGGCTGCTGTTGCGCCTGACCGAGCCGACGGCGGGCGCCATCCGCTTCGAGGGGCGTCCCACCATCGGGCTGCGCGGGGCCGGGTTGGCGGCGCTGCGGCGGCAGGTCCAGATGGTCGCGCAGGACCCCTATTCGTCGCTCAACCCCTCGTTCACCGTGCGCGCCATCCTCTGGGAGGGGCTGCGCCGGACGCCCGACGGGCGGCGCGCCCGCGAGGCGCGCTACGTCGAGCTGCTGGATATGGTGGGCCTACCCGCCGCGGCGCTGGACCGCTATCCCCATCAGCTGAGCGGCGGCCAGCGCCAGCGCGTCAGCATCGCGCGGGCGCTCTCGGTGCGCCCGACCTTCATCGTGGCCGACGAGCCCGTCTCGGCGCTGGATGTCTCGCTGCAGTCGCAAATCCTCAACCTGCTGATCGGCATCCAGCAGGAGCTGTCGCTCACCTACCTCTTCATCTCGCACGACCTCAACGTGGTGCGCTATATTTGCGACGAGGTGGCGGTGATGTACCTGGGCCGCATCGTCGAGCACGCCCCGGCCGCCCGGTTGTTCGCGGCGCCGCGCCACCCCTACACGCAGGGCCTGATGACCGCCATCCCGCGCCCCGGCTGGACGTATCGGCGGCAGCGGCCGCTGCAAGGCGAGCTGCCGGACCCGGCCGCGCCCCCGGCGGGCTGTCGCTTCCACCCGCGCTGCCCCTGGGCGGCGGACGTCTGCCGCTCCGTCGATCCGCCGCTGCGCGCCCTGCCCGAGGGGTCCCTGGTGGCGTGCCACCGCGCCGAGGAGATCGCGTCGATCATGGCGTTCCCCGTTCCAGCAGGGACGCCGGCATCCGGCGAGGGTCTGTGAATTGTTGGTCTGGGGGCGCGGGCGTCCCGCCCGTCCCCGTGCCGACTCCAGCCCCTGAGCATCGGGTTAACGGCTTGCATACGCGCATACTTGCATACGCGCATAAGGGAAGGACAGCGGGAAGAGCGATGGACCTCGAACGTGACGACCGTTTTGCGCGGGCGGCGGCCCTCCGGGCTCGGGTAGCCAGCGCGGGGCTCGACGCCGCGCTGCTCACCGACGAAGCGAACATCGCCTACTTTGCCGGCTACCGGCCCGAGCACTTCTTCCTCACGCGCAGCCGTATGCTGGCCCTGATCATCCCGGCCGCAGGCGACCCGATCGCGGTCGCGCCGGCGTCCCATGTCCGGGACGTCGAGGAGCAGACCGGCCTGACGCGGGTCGTCGCGTACCACGGCCTGCGCCAGGCGCCCATTGAGGAGATCGTGGGCGTGCTGGAGGGGCTTGGGGCGCGCCGGGTCGGGCTCGAGCTGGGCTTCGAGCACCGCGTCAACATGTCGGCGCTGGACCTCGACCGCCTGCGGCGCTACCTGGGGGGCGGGGTCGCGGACATCTCCGACGCCGTCTGGGCGCTGCGTCAGGTCAAGTCGCCCTCCGAGGTCGGACTGATCGAGCAGGCCTGTGGCATCGGCGCCGCGGCCCTGGACCGTTCGTTGCCGCGCGTGCGCGCGGGCGTCACGGAGCGGGACCTCGCCTCCTGGATCGCGGCGGAGGTGGCCTTGCTGGGCGGGCGCACCGCCGCGCTGATGATCACGTCCGGCCCCGGCGGCGCACACCGCGGCAACGGCGCCCCGCGCGACCGTTGCCTCGAATCCGGCGATGTCGTCTTTGTCGACCTATGCGTGCGTTACGCGGGCTACCACTCCGACTTCAACCGCATGCTGGTCGTGGGCCGGCCGACGGACGACCAGGCGGCGCTCCAGCGGCACGTCAAGATGGTGACCGACGGCGCGGCGCACTATCTCGCGCCAGGCGTCCCGGTGGCGGGGGTGTACGCGCGCTTGCTCGACGACTGCCGGGCCGCCGGCCTGCAGCTGGAGCCGCCGGGGCGCATCGGACACGGCCTCGGGCTCGGCGTCACCGAGCCCCCGCACGTGGCCCCGACGACCCGACGCGGCTGGCCGAGGGCATGGTGGTCACGATCGAGCCGGCGGTGGGGCGCCCCGACGGCCTCTACTGCGCCGAGGTCGTGTACGTCGTGACCGCGTCCGGTGGACGCAGCCTCAGCGGCGAGGGCTCGTCGCTGTATGTCGCCGGGGTATCCACCCCATAGTCTCCTCCGACGCGGGGCGTGCGCGGTCATGTCCATCAGGTGCTGATCCCCTGATGTGCGTCGATGGCCTGCTCCAGTGCGGCGAGGACTGATTGCAGCGCCCGCGCCGTCTCGGGGTCCGTTATCTCGCCATTGGCGTCGAGTTTTTTCTTGACGCCCGGTATGATCAGCGTCCCCCCGTCCACGATCATCGCGGCCTCCGCGGTCAGTGTGAGCAGCAGCGAGGCGTGCGCCTTGTCCCCACCCATGTAGGACGGGGAGGCGCTGATGACGGCCACCGGCTTGCCCGCGAACTCGCCCGACGATACGACCCAGTCGAGGGCATTCTTGAGGGAGCCCGGCACGCCGAAGGCATACTCCGGCGTGCAGATGAGCACGCCGTCGGCCGTCCGAAGCTGTTCCCGCAGGTCGGCCACCGACGCGGGCGGGTCGTCGCCGTCGAGGTCGGGGTTGAAATGGGGCAGGCTGCCCAGCCCGTTGTAGATCGTGACGTCCATGGTCCGGGGAGCCATCGCCGCAATCGCGCGCACGAGAGTGGTGTTGGACGAGTCGGCCTTGAGGCTCCCGGAGAAGGCCAAGATGCGCATGCCGCGTTCCTTTTCATCCTTGTTCATGTTTGGCTTCGCGCCGTGTTGCCTCGACAGCATCACATACGATAGCATACGACGTGAAGCACGGTTTACGCCAAGGGCAGATAATCGACTCGTGGCAAGGTGCAACGCATGCGCGAGAGCGGTAGCACCGGTCGCGTCCGCGGTGGCAGTGTCTCAGGAGAGAGGAGCTTTGTTCATGCTCACGGCCTATCGTTGGCTTCGTTTCTCGCTTGTGCCCATCGCCGGCATCATCCTGATCGCCACCGGCTTGCCCGCGGTCGGTTCCACGATCGCCTTCCTGCCGCACTCCGTGGCCACCCGCGCGCACGTGATCGACAACCAATCGTTCACCGATGCGAAGGGAAATGTCAGTTATTGCCCCGTCCTGGCCTACACGACGACTGTGAGTCACGGCATGCGGGGCGTCGGCGATCAAGATTGCCAAAGCAGCCCCTTCGGTGTCGGCCAGATCATGATGATACGCTATCGTCCCGATCAGCCGACCACGCTGCGCATCGACGATTTCTTCGGTATCTGGGGATCGATCATCTGGAGCATCGGTGTGGGGCTCTTGCTGGAAGTGCTGGCCCTCGGCGTCCTTTTCTGGCGATTCAACGCCCAGATTGGAGCGTTTGTCGACAAGGCGCGCCAACGAAGAGCGCAACGATTTGAGGAGAGGTGATCGCCACACAGGGCGAGGGAGCGGATAATATTCGGCATGTAACCGCTCCTGGCTTTGCCTACGCGGCGCGACGGGCCGGCACGATCTCCGTCGATAGGACGCGCGCCGAGTTGATCGTCGTGGCGGAGAAGCAGAGCGGATACAACTTGATCGAGACACTGGCCGTCTGGGTTGCGCGCGACAATAGGGTGGTAGGTCGATGCAAATACCCCCGTCGGGCACGAAGAGCTGTTGCTGCCGACGCTGAAGTCGGTGCTGGGAACAATCCGGCAATGCGCGTGACGATGCGAACAGGACAGGGCAGTTCACGCATGAATGAGCGGCGGCGCGCCGGGTGGGCCTGACATGGAGACGACGATGGGAGACCTGGCCTACGATGCGCTCGTGGCCGACCTGCGCCGGATCATCAACGAGGGGCGCGGCCGGGCCTCCGCGGCCGTCAACGCGGAGATCGTGGCCACTTATTGGCGCATCGGCGAGCGCATCGTCGTGGGCGAGCAAAGCGGCCGGGCACATGCCGCGTACGGCGAGCAGGTTCTGGTGCGGCTTGGACGGACCCTAAGCGCGGAGCACGGGCGGGCATTCGGCGAACGCAACCTGCGCTTCATGCGCCAATTCTATGCGACGTATCCGAATCGGAACGCGCTGCGTACCGCATTGGGCTGGACCCACTATCGGACGCTGATGCGCCTGCCCGACGAGCAACGGGCTTTCTACGAGCACGTTGCCGTGCAGGGACGGTGGAGTTCGCGCGAGCTAGACAGGCAGATCAACTCCATGCTCTACGAGCGCGCCGCCCTCTCGCGCCAACCCGAGCGCACCCTCGCTGACGCGACATCGGCTGAGGGAGACCCGGCGGCCAGGGACGTGGCTCCTCCGCCAGCCTCGATCTCGGCGGTCGCGGATGCGTTTAAGGACCCCTACGTCCTCGATTTTTTGGGATTGGAGGACACCTTCTCGGAGAGAGACCTGGAAGGGGCGCTGATCCGCCACATTGAGCGATTCCTCGTCGAACTGGGCGCCGGGTTCTATTTCGGTGGTCGCCAGCGGCGCATCACGATCGGTGGCGAGGACTTCTACATCGACCTGGTCTTCTGGCATCGCTACCTGAACTGCCATGTCTACATCGACCTGAAGATTGGGGCGATCTCGCCGGCCGATGTCGCGCAGATGCGACTCTACCTCAACTGGGCCAAGCGGTACGACACGCGCGAGGGTGAGGATGAGCCCATCGGCCTCATCTTGTGCGGCTCGAAGAACGAGCAGGTGATCGAGCTACTCCTGGCTGACGGCGAGGGCACGACGGACCGGCGCATCAAGGTGGCGCAGTATCTCCTGCTCGATAGCCAGGAGGCGCTCAGGAAGCGCCTGGCGGAACTTGCGGAGCTCTCGGCAGTCTACGATGAGGTGATGGGCCTAGATGCGGATGTACCGGACGACACGAGTTCAAGGGCCGATCATGACCCAGGCTGAGGCTGACCGTGCGCTGGATATACTGAGCGGATGGGCATCATGCCTCCTTCGTTTTGGTTACTTTTCGAACAGGCCAGGGCCGACCGGCTTGGCCGTCTACGTCACGGATATCAGCGGTCAAGATTTTAATTTCGACCATTGGATCGCCTTCTGGAGATGGGGGATAGACTCGGGATACATAGCACACAAGACGGGTAAGCGGATGGTTCGGCTATATTGCCCCAATCCGTACAACCTAATCGATTGTCAGGGGCCAGAATTTTGGGAGAGGCGTCGTGAAAATGGGAAACATCCAAGGCTTTGTCCGCCTTGCCAGAAGGAACGACATCGCGTTTGGCAATGGATGACCAGACACCCATAGATAATGGGGTTGACGATATGTTTCACCGCGCCATTATGTAACAGGCGGCGAACGTGAGGATGAACGGCGTCGTCGTATGAAAGCGCTGATGGGAGGACAACGCTGTGGAAACGGCGGAGACGATGGGGAAAGTGGCGCTAGTCACGGGCGCGGCCAGCGGCATCGGGCGCGCCACGGCGCGGCTGCTGTGTGAGCGGGGCTACCGGGTGGTGGCCGCCGACCTGCGGCGAGAGGCCGTCGAGGAGGCCGTGGGCGATCTGGGCGGCGCTGCGGCGCTGTGGTGGCCGTCTCCTGCGATGTGCGCTCCCTGCGCGACGCGGCGGCGGCCGTCGCCGTCGCGGAAGAGCAATTCGGCGGCCTGGACGCGGTGGCCTACGTGGCCGGCGTGGAGCTCGACCGGCCCGTCGACCTGCTGCCGGAAGACGCCTGGGACACGGTCATCGACACCAATCTCAAGGGGACCTACCTGGTCTGCGCGGCGGCCGTCCCGGCGCTGCGTCGCCGCGGAAGCGGGGCGATCGTCACCACCGGCTCGGTCCTGGGGCGGGTGGCGCTGCCCGGTGTGACCGCCTACGGCGCGTCCAAGGCCGGCGTGGAGGCTCTGACCCGCGCCATGGCCCTCGATTATGCCCGCGACGGCATCCGCGTCAACTGCATCGTGCCAGGCGCGACCGACACGCCCCTGATGTGGGCGGGGCTGCCGCCGGAGGCGGTGGCCGAGACGCGGCGGGCCGAGGGGGAGATCCCGCTGGGCCGCGTGGCCGCGCCGGTGGAGATCGCGCGCGCCATCGCCTTCCTGCTCTCGGACGAGGCCAGCTTTATCACCGGCGCCTCCCTCGCCGTCGACGGCGGCCATCTGGCCCGCTCGGCGGTCAGCGCCTGAGCGCGTGCCCCAGCAGGATCTCCCGTTCCGCGAAGCCGTGGGCGTAGTAGGTGTGCAGGGCCGCCGTGTTTTCCTGCGTGGTGGCCACGGCCATCTCTCTCGCGCCGGCCTCGTGGCAGCGCCGCATGGCCTCCGCTACCAGGGCCGCGGCAATGCCCTGGCGGCGGTAGCCCTCCGCGACGCTGAGCGAGGCGATGGAGCCCACGAGCACTCCCCGCTTCGACAGCAGGTCGGGCAGCAGCGCCCAGACAATCTGGCCGACCCTCGTCTCGCCGCGCCACGCCGTCGCCTGCAGCGGCTCCAGGCCCAGCCAGGTCTCGGCCTCCCAAGCCGAGGGCGGGCGTAGCGGGGCCA
>JAABUZ0100010156.1_pt1 | contig 10528 bp, 5 predicted proteins | sample 5562091 | NCBI WGS metagenome assembly JAABUZ01 (sample SAMN12813069, study PRJNA571459) | rock metagenome | isolation source: Antarctica rocks | place: Antarctica: Victoria Land, Linnaeus Terrace sud | collected 2015-12-21 | reverse complement strand
TTCATTTGAGCGGCACCTACGATCTTCCCGTGGGACACGGCAGGCGGTTTTTGAAGAACAGCAACGGCTTAGTGAACACCGTGCTGGGCGGCTGGAGCACGAATTACATTCTCACGCTGCAGGACGGTCAACCGGGCACGGTGCCTTGCGTCATTACAACAGCGGCGGGATTGGGGTGCAACGCTCTCCTGGTCCCCGGTCAGAATATGACGGCTGGACCGCACAATGTGGACCAGTGGCTGAATCCGGCTGCTTTTGCCAGTCCGCCCGTGACGACAAGCGTTGGGCAAAGCGACTACAGTCCCTTAGGCGGCGGACCCACGCAGTTTTATGGACCGGGTTTTCATCGCCTGGACTTCTCGGTTTTCAAGGTGTTTCCGATCACTGAACGGAGCCGAGTGGAGTTTCGCTCGGAGTTTTTCAACCTGACGAACACGCCGAATTTTGCCGCGCCGACGTACCTGGATTACACCAACCCGACCACATTTGGAAAGATTACCGCCACGCGCGACGGCCAGAATGATCAGCGTGAAATACAGTTTGCGTTGAAGCTTTACTGGTAAAGCAGGTTTAATTTCTCAGCATATTCTCATCGAAGAATGAGCCTGGAGAAAGTGTGGTAGGGCCTTTGGTTTTGGGTTCTCCCTTCTATAAGTGAAAATCGGGTTCGGGGCCGTGGAAATGTGGGAATCACACCCGTGATTTCCAAGGCCGGTGGAAAGTGGAGGGAAACCTGGTTTTGGTTTTTCTCCACTTTCCATTCGCCCGTCATTTCCACGGCCCTCAGGCACTGCGTCGCATCTCCATAAACAGCGTCTGCTTGGCCTGTTGCATCTGCCGTGCGGCTTCCGTGTCGCTCATGCGCCGCGCGGTCTCCTGGAGTGACTTGACCGTTACGCCCTGGCGCAAATACTGCTTCGGTTTGGGCAACGCCAGCAGTGTCTCCAACGGAGTTTGGTAGCGCCGATAGCGACGCCGTTGCTTGCCTTTGGCATCTACTTCCACCTCGGCTTGCGCGCAGGGCCGATGAAAGTTCAGGTACCCGTTAAAGTGCTCTTCATAGAAACCCTGAATGCGCTCGGCATGCGGCGCGGCAATGTGGCTGTAGCCCACGTGCTTGCGAATCACCGCGCCGTTCTTGCCTTCTACCAGTCCGTTATCGTTGCTGTGCCGCGGTCGGCTTTTGGTCTGTTCGATCAGCAGCTTGTCTAGGAGCTTCGCCACAGTATGGTTCACAAACTCGCTGCCGTTATCGGAATGAAAGCCGCGAATCACAAAGGGAAACTGCTGCAGCATCGATGCCAGCAGCGGCTCCAACCACGCTTCGCTAATGGCTGGGGCGCAGCCTACCACCTGCCATTGCGTCACTTCATCCACGGCGTTGATGTGATACACGCCCTTCACTCCTTCCCGGTCGCCCTGATGTACTGTGTCCACTCGCACATAACCAGGGCGTCCCTCCGGCTCGGGCCGCCGCCGCTCGCCAATAGAAACCGGCGTGGACCGGGTCTTGCTGAACCGCAGACGCTGCTGGCGATACACCGCTTGTTTTCGCAGGCGATAAATTTGCGCTACCGAGATGGTGGCCAAACGCTCATACTCGACCTGGCCATATTCGGCGTACTCGCGTTTCAGAATCTGTCGTGTGGCCGGACCGCTCAGCGTTTCGTGCGCTTCGTCCACGCTGGCCAGCAAAGCCACATCGGCCCGCTTGTACTTACTCGCAAAGCCATGCCGCCGGTAACTGACGATCTTGACCTGGCCTTCTTCTCCGTACTGCGCCATAAGGCGTGTCATCTGCGCCCGGCTCATCCCGGTCATCTTGGCAAGATAGCGCCGCAACAAGCCTTTGGCCGCACGTCCTTGTTGCCCGTACCGATGCTGCCGCAAGATGCTCGTCACCCACTCGTAAATTTGTTGCCGTTCCTTTCCCTCAAACTGCCAATCCTGGCTGGCCTCCAGAAACTCCTGGCTCTGCTCCAGACTCAGTCCCTCTCCGTCCCGCATCTTGATGTTCAATACCCAGCTTGCAGGCTCCTACCCGGAATCCTTTCAGGCTCATCTTGTGTGAGAAACGAACCCTTGCTCCAGGCTCATCTTGCATGAGACAAGACTTTCTCTGGTAATTTTTATCTAATTGCAATACAATGGTCAAACTTTACCACCTATGTTGCGATTACAGCCCGGCAGTTCACGAATTCCATCATTTCTGAAGCGTTTTTGTTTCGGTTCCGTTTCGAGCTTTGTTCTTGTTGGGCTTTGCGGCGGTTTCCATGCTTTTGCGCAGACTAGCTATAGTCCGGTTGATTTTGGGTCCGTAGCGGTGAGGGGAACCTCATCGCAGGCGCTTAGCTTTTCGTTTACCGGACTTTCGCAAGCGCCGACTTTTATTTTGCACTATAGCGTTGATTTCACGGCGGGTACGCCGGTTTGCACATCGAACGGTAGCAGTTGCACGGTTTCAGTGACGTTTTCGCCTCGCTATCCAGAAGTACGCCAGGATGCCATGGTGGTGAAAGACAGCACGGGCACAGTGATCGCGACGCAGTTCCTGCACGGCGTGGGATTGGGACCATTATTGACGGTGGCTCCCGGCACCACGTCCACACTGCGACTGAGCGGGCCTTTCGTTTCCTCCATCGGCGGTCTGGTAGTTGATACGGTTGGAAACTATTATTTCTCCGACACTTTCAACAGCGTTGTTTATCAAGTCAATCCGAACACCGGTGTTGAAACAGTTGTGGCGGGCGCGGGAATTCGTCAGAGCGGCTATACAGGCGATGGCGGACCAGCAATTAGCGCCACGCTTAGAAGCCCCGCCGGCCTTGCTTTCGATAACGCGGGAAACTTATACATTGCTGATGGAGGAAATCATGTGGTGCGCCGTGTCGACGCAAATACAGCGATTATTACAACTGTCGTCGGCAATGGACAATCCGGCTTTTCAGGAGACGGCGGCGCCGCTACCGCAGCCACGCTCAATCAGCCAGTCGCCTTGGTCACTGATGCAATGGGCAATCTTTTTATTACCGACAGGTCCGGCAACGTCGTTCGCAGGGTGGACGCGCAAACCGGGATCATCTCCACTGTTGCGGGTACAGGAGTTGCCGGATATAGCGGCGACAACGGACCGAGCATTTCGGCCAAGTTAAACGCGCCACAAAGTGCCGTGCTCGACGCAGCCGGAAATCTTTATATCGCGGATACCAGCAACAACGTTGTTCGGGAAGTGAGCGCATCCACCGGCATTATCAAAACGATTGCAGGCACTGGAACTTACGGCTACGGGGGTGATGGCGGCGATCCGTTATCGGCGAAATTTTCGAGTATCGTCGGAGTAGGCGCGGACCCGGCTGGAAATGTGTTGATCGCTGACGCCAATAACAACGCCGTACGGGAGGTGAATGCAGCGCATACCCTCATTACAACCACCTTCACGAATTCTGGCTCCATCGCTGGGAATGTGGCAATCGATCCGTCCGGCAGCATCTATAGCGGCTCTTATGGCGCGGCTATTGCCAAGACAATCCTGGGTACCGGCACATTGCCTAGCTTTTCGACGCCCGTTGGCTCGGCTGCTGCCGCGCCTGTTTATCTCAGCAATAGCGGCACGCTAGCCTTGAACATTTCCGCCATCACAATTACAGGCAGAAATCCGACTGAGTTTTCTCAGACAAATACGTGCGGATCGTCGCTGGCCCCCGGCGCAACATGCAGCGTTTCCGTCACGTTCTCACCAGTATTAGTCAGCAGCTATGGGGAGTCGCGCACGGCTACTCTCAATGTTATTCATGACGGCCCGTTTTCGCCCGCCGCCATTTTTCTTAGCGGGACGGGAAGTTCAGCTTTGTCCGTCAGTTCGCCGTCTGTTTTCTTTCCTTCCACTACTGTGGGATCGAGCAGTTCAAGCGCTGTCACGGTACGGAATCTCGGCAGCAACGCGCTTGCTATTAACAGTATTGCTTTTATAAACTCAACCGCATCACTTGTTTTTAGCCAAACTAACAATTGCGGAAGCAGCCTCGCGCCTAATGCCGCGTGCCAAGTGAATCTGGTATTCACCCCCACAGCGATTGCTTCGTATTCCGGAGCGTTGAACATCTCGTACGGCTCGTCTTCCACGCCTCAAACTGTTTCGGTCTATGGTTCCGGAACTTCTTCGTCGATCAGCGTACCGACTTCACTGTTCTTTTCATCGCAAGCTGTTCTGACCCGAAGCTTCCCCTATAATGTATACGTTTCCAATTACACGTCATCCGCACGCACTTTATCCAACCCTGTGATTACTGGTCCAGCGGCAAAGGATTTTTCTTTCACCTCCACTTGCGGAAGTTCACTGGCCGCTAACTCAAGCTGCTACATTTATGTGGACTTCAGCCCATTCCTGATTGGCTCCCGTAGCGCTACGTTGACCATAAATGATAATGCGGGGCCGCATGCTGTCGCTTTATCCGGCACGGGCACATTACCGGCTCAGTTCGAGATTGTGAATAGTGTTACAGGCAAGGTGCTGGACGTTGCGAATAGCATGGACGGGACGTCAGTCAGCCAATCCGCACTGAACGGCTCTCTCACGCAAGCATGGCGGGCGGTTTCTGTTCCGGGAGGATTTTACGAGATTGCCAATGTCGCGACTCTGAAGGCTCTCGACTTGACGGGCGCTTCTTCCGCCAATGGCGCACTCATTCAGCAGTATGTTTATCTTGGTTATCCTAATCAGCAGTGGCAATTAGTGCCGGCCGATGATGCTCATTACACTATTGTGAGCAGACAAACGGGCAAGGTGCTGGATTTACCAAGCGCGTCGAGGGGTGATGGAACCCCTATTCAACAATGGGAATCGAATGGCAGCGCGCAGCAACGCTGGACGCTGGTGCCCACAATCTCCTATAACATCACGAATCGGTTAAGCAGCAAGGCATTGAGCATTGCCAACAATTCCACGGCTGACAATGCTGTCATTCAGCAATCGACATTTCTTGGAGTATGGGCGCAGCAATGGCAGTTCGTGCCGGTGGGAGCAGGGTACTATGCCATCGTCAATCGCTCGACAGGTAAAGTTCTCGACGTAACAGGCGCTTCTTCCGCTAATGGCGCACCCATTCAGCAGTACGACTACTATGGTTATCCTAATCAGCAGTGGCAGACGGTTCCCCTTGACAGTTCAGGTACTTATAAGATTGTCAGCCGGGCTACCGGGAAAGTATTGGACAATACCGGATATTCAACAGCAGACGGGACGCCAATCCAGCAATGGGATGATCTAGGGAATTCCAATCAGCAATGGCAGATTTCAACGATTAATTACACCAAAATCATCGGCGTTCAAAGTAGTAAAGCGCTTGAGGCGGGTGGTGTCCTCCCTGCTCACCTGCGGGTACAGTTTGACGCGGAGCAACAAAAGTGGCAGATAATTACGTTGCCGAACGGTTTTATGCTGATCGGGAATGAGCTTAGCGGACAGTTTCTGGAGGTGGCTGGCTCGTCCATGCTTAACGGGGCGACCATTCAGCAAGCGCCTTATACGGGCAACGACAACCAGCAATGGAGTTTGGTGGAACTCTACAACGGATCTTACTCCATTGTGAACAAAGTCAGCGGTAAAGTGCTGGATGTCACGGGCCGTTCCACAGCAGAGGGCGCTCCTATTCAGCAGTTCCAGTTTCTAAACGGGAATAACCAGCAATGGTACTTCTCCAGCGCCGGTAGTTATTAGCAGCATGGAACAGCAGAGTCACGCTATCATGCGGGAACATGCTTCGAGAGGCGTTTCCTGTTTCGCTCCTTTTTGCTGTTGCGTGTAGCCTGCTTCAGGCGGCCGCTGCCGAAAAAAAGTTTGACCTCACGATTGAAAACATCATGCGCGGCCCTGCCTTGGTGGGCACGGAGCCCGCGCAGGTCCGGTGGTCGGGCGATAGTTCCCGAATTTACTTTCAATGGAAAAAGGCTTCCGATCCGGCGAGCGCTCCGCTTGATACTTATGTCGTCAATTGCGATGGTTCCGGCTTGCGAAAGCTTTCCGACGAGGAAAAGCGTTTCGCGCCTCCCCTTTTCGTCGATACCAATAAGGACCGCACCTGGAGCGTGTTCTCGCAGGATGGCGATCTTTTTGTCCTTGAAAACGCCACGGGCAAAGGCCGACAGATAACGAAAACTGCGGAGCCGGAAACGAATCCGCGCTTTCTTCCCGACGGCCGCCGCATTGCATTTCAGCGAGGCGGCAATCTGTTTGTTCTTTCGCTGGATAACGGCGATCTGGAGCAGATGACGGATATCCGTCCGGTGACCGCCACGGGCGCAGCTGTTCCTATCGACGCCAAAAAGGGAACGGACAGCCAGGAGTATTTGAAGAAGGAACAGGCAGAGTTTTTCGAAGCGGTGCGCGACCGGGAGAAGCTGAAAAAAGAAGCCGAGGAACGGCAGAAGAAATTCAATCCGCGTAAGCCTTATACGCTGCAAGCGCGGCAGAGCATCACGCAGATGCAGCTTTCACCGGACGGCAAGTATGTCCTCGCGATGGTGAGCGAGCCGGCGGCGAACACCAAGCCGGATAATGTGCCGAATTGGATTACGGATTCCAGTTATCCGGAAGAGATTGCGAGCCGCGCGCGTGTGGGCGATGAGCTTACGCAGCGGCATCTGGTGATTCTAAATGCCGTGACCGGGGAAGCCAAGACAGTCGATCACGGACAGATCGGGACCGCCGCGGAGATGGAGGATGGAAGCGCCTGCGGCGGACGCAGCGGATTTATCCCCGGCGGCGTGAACCCGCAGGCGGTTTTGTTTTCCGATGATGGGAGCAAGGCGGTTTTTTCGGCGCGCGCGCGGGATAACAAGAGTTGCTGGATTTTTGCTCTGGACCTTGCGAATGCCAAGGCGCGTGTTTTGTTCAAGGATGAGGATAAAGCCTGGTTGGGCGGCCCCGGCGGCGGGCAGGGTTGGCTCGGGGATAACCAGACGTTCTACTTTACGTCGGAGCGCGACGGTTTTAATCATCTGTACGAGATTGCTTATGAGGGCGGCGCGCCGAAGCAAGTTACTGCGGGCAAATTTGAAATCGACGCCATTGCGCTTTCACATGATAAATCGCGCTTCTATCTGACGACGAGCCAGGGCAGCTTTTTCGAGCGCAATTTATGGTCGATGCCGGTTGGCGGCGGCGAAGCAGTTCGTATTACGAAGCTAGTTGGTCTGCACGCGACGAACCTTTCGCCTGACGAACAATGGATCGCGGATGTTTACTCATCCACGAACAAGCCGCCGGAGTTGTACCTGCAACCGAATCAGCCAATGGCGCAGGCAGTCAAGCTGACGAGTTCACCTTCTCCTGAATTCAGCAATTATCCGTGGCTGGATACTCCGATCGTGGAGATCCCGGCGCGCGATGGCGCCAAGGTGCCGGGCCATTTATATAAGCCCGCGAACTACCCAAAGGGCGGACCGGCGGTGATCTTTGTGCATGGCGCGGGCTACTTGCAGAATGTGCATAAAGGATGGTCGAGCGGCTACTACCACGAGTACATGTTTCACCACTTCTTAAGAGAACATGGCTATCTAGTGCTGGATATTGATTATCGCGGCTCCAAAGGTTACGGACGCGAGTGGCGTACGGCCATTTACCGGCACATGGGCGGAACCGACTTAACGGATCAGGTGGATGCGGCGAAGTGGCTGGCGTCACGGCAGGGCGCGGACCTGAGACGGATCGGCATTTACGGCGGCAGCTATGGCGGCTTCATCACGTTGATGGCGATGTTCACGCAGCCGGATGTTTTCGCGGCGGGCGCGGCGCTGCGGCCGGTGAGCGATTGGGCGCTTTACAACCAGGGCTACACGGGCAGTATCCTGAACTTTCCTCAGAAGGACGCGGAGGCTTACACGCAGTCCTCGCCGATTTTCTTTGCGAACGGATTGAAGGGTTCGCTGCTGATCTGTCACGGCATGGTGGATACAAATGTTCACTTTATTGATACCGTGCGGCTGGTGGAAAGACTGATTGAATTGCACAAGGATCATTGGGAATTGGCGGTGTATCCGGTGGAAGATCACGGATTCAAGGAAGCCGCAAGCTGGACGGACGAGTACAAGCGCATCTTCAAGCTATTTGAAACGAATTTGAAAGAATAGCCGCTCCGTGTTCTTCCAGCCGGATTTCTTTTACATTTTTTTTACTTCCTGGAGGTTGACTCTGGTACGCGCGCATGACAAATTACTTATTGCTAAGCAGAAAGGGTCATCCATGGGCCGAAAAACCAATCAACAAAGAATTGTGATGTACACGGCTGCCTTGGCCGCCTGCATTCTCCCTCTTAGAATCGTGAATGCGGATACCATTCCGCCGACAATTCTAGACCCGAACCTTCAGGTAACCACCTATCTCAGTAATGGCCTTACTCAGCCCATAGGAATTGTTTTTCTCAGCCCTAATGACGCCTTTGTATTGGAGAAAGCGTCGGGGCAGGTTAAGCGAGTTATCAACGGCGTAATTCAATCCACGCCCGTACTTGATCTTGCGGTGAACTCAAACTCCGAGCGGGGTCTCCTGAGCTTGGCGCTGCATCCAAATTTTCCGGTGGCGCCGTATGTGTACATCCGCTGGACGGAAAGCAGCACCGGCGCGGACAGCACAGTTGTTTCCGAAGTGCCTCTGCTGGGCAATCGGCTAGACCGCTTTATCTGGAATGGCTCGGCTCTGGTCTTTGATAAGAATCTGATCCAACTGCGTTCGCGGCAGATCGATAATATCGCGGTGTCGGGTCATCCAGGCCCTACCACTAATGCCAACGAGCAAGCCAATCACAATGGCGGCGTTTTGAAATTCGGACCGGACGGAAAGCTGTACTTGTTTATGGGCGACCAGGGGCGGCGCGGCTGGCTCCAGAACCTGCCGAATGGTCCATTTCTGACAGATCCTTTAGTCGATGACGCGTTTGGCGGACCGGCTCCGGACAATGCTCACTTCACGGGCGTGATTTTGCGGCTGAACGATGATGGAACAACGCCAACGGATAACCCGTTCTTCGCCACAGGCGCGGCGCTGGGAGGCGAAGCCGGAGCCAATATTCAGCGTATCTATTCCTATGGCCACCGCAACGGGTTTGGAATGGCGTTTGATCCCGTGAGCGGCAGCTTGTGGGAGACCGAAAACGCCGATGACGCCTTTAGCGAGCTGAACCGGATTGTGCCGGGGATGAATGGCGGCTGGGTTCAGTTGGCAGGCCCGCTTAGCCGTATCGCACAGTTCAAGTTTATTGAGACAACGATGTTCGGCAGCGCCATCCAGCAGGTCCGTTACCCGCCGACTCGGGTTGCCTACACGGCTTCCTTAGCTGTCTCCCATATGTTCATGCTTCCCGGGGCTGTGTACAGAGACCCTGAATTTAGCTGGTTGTATGAGGTTGCGCCGTCGGGCACGGCATTCGTTCAAGGGACCGCGCTGGGAGCGGAATACGACGGCACGCTATGGCTCGGCTCGGCGCGCAGTTTTCAACAGGTAGGCGGAACGGGAGGCAACTTGTACCGGCTCCATCTTGCTCCAGACAGGTTGCGCGTTGATGTGAGCGCTGATCCGAGGCTGGCCGATTACGTCGCGGATAACACTGCTAAATTCAGCGGCACTGAGAGTGAAACGTTGATTATCGGCACTGGATTTGGGACCACGACTGATATTGAGCAAGGGCCGGATGGAAATCTTTATATTGTTTCCCTAACGGACAACGTTGTTTATCAGATCAGCAGAAAGCCATAATTTTCCGAGACATATAAGGAACATCATGAAAACATCCATTACGCTCAAGACGATCTGGGTTTCGGCGACGCTTGCCTGCGTGCTGTCTTTACAGGCACAGGCAGACACGATCAACAATGGCGGATTTGAGTCGGGCTTCTCGGGATGGACGAGAGCCAACCAAACCGGAAGCGAGGGAACGTTTTCTTTACAAACCGGCGGCTTGAGTCCCGTTAACGGGGACGTTGTACCCGCTCCTCCCACGGGCTTAACGGCTGCCATGAGCGACGCCCAAGGACCCGGCAGCCATGTTCTCTATCAGAGCTTTGTCGTGAGCGCCCCAGTTTTACAGACTTTGCTGAGCTTTGACCTATTTATTGGGAATCGGGCAGCGGCCTTTTTTGCGCCTAATACCCTGGACTTCGCGACGCCAACGCTCAATCAACAGGCTCGCGTAGATATTCTCGCGGGAAGCGCGGACCCGTTCAGCGTGTCAGCATCCGATATTTTGCTGAACGTGTTCCGAACCAACACGGGAGATCCGTTGGCGTCTGGATACAGCCGCTACTCTGTCGATATCACCGCGCTGCTGAATAGCCATTTGAACACACCGCTGACGCTCCGCTTCGCTGAAACAGATAATGTGTCCACTTTTCAGTTGGGGGTGGATAATGTAAGCATTCAAGCGGCTCCTGAGCCATCTACGTGGATGCTGCTCACAATCGGCGCGCTGGCCGGAGTGACTTGGGCGCGGCGACGGGCTTGCTAAGTCCAAATTCAGTAGCGAGGTAATTTCCGCCT
>JAABUZ0100010155.1_pt1 | contig 10529 bp, 7 predicted proteins | sample 5562091 | NCBI WGS metagenome assembly JAABUZ01 (sample SAMN12813069, study PRJNA571459) | rock metagenome | isolation source: Antarctica rocks | place: Antarctica: Victoria Land, Linnaeus Terrace sud | collected 2015-12-21 | reverse complement strand
CCTCGCCACCCATGCGCTGCACCAGGGCACGTGAGAGGTAGAGGCCAATGCCCACACCCACCCGGGCGGCCCGCATCATGTCGTCGGCCCCTTTACTGAACTTCTGAAACAGGCGCTCCACATCGCCTGGCGGTAGGCCAGGCCCATGATCGCGCACGCTGATCAGCACGACGCCGGACGGGTACTCAACATGCGCGGAGACCTCCACCGAGACGCCTTCGGGCGAGTGCTTGACCGCATTGTCCAGCAGGTGCGTCAGGGTATGCGTCAGGTAGCGCATGTTGGCCTGCACCCATAGATCGTCCGGGCAGGAGACCTCGACAGGACAGGGGCTGGAGCTATACCGTCCCTGCACAGCCAGCCTGGCCGTGGTCATGGAGGTCAACAGCGCGACGGGCGAGGTCTGCAGGGGGCTCTCGTCGGCTTCAAGCTTCGCCACAAGCAGCATGTCGTCGAGCAGGGCGGTCAGCCGGTTACAGGCGTCCAGGATGGCCTGGCCATGGCGGTGGCTCTGTTCCGGGCCAAGAGGGTTGCGGGCGCGCTGCAACAGCGAGGCATGGCCGCGCACCACGGTCAGTGGGGTGCGCAGCTCGTGGGAGACAGCATTGATCAGCGACCCGCGCAGCCGGTCAAGGTCGGCCAGCGCGCGGGTGTGCGCCCGCTCCATGGCCAGCGCCTGGTCCAGGGCCACCTGCTGGTTGATCAGAATGGCCACCAGGCGGTCCAGGTGCTCCCGCGCGAAGTTCAAGTCATCCACCCGCGGCAGGGGGGCCCGCTCCATCTGGCCGGCCATGATGGCCTCAAGGGTGGCGAGTAGGGGGGTGGGATCACTGGATTTGGGGAGCAGGGCGGTCGCCCCGGCCGTCCGCGCCAGATAGATGTCTTCATCGGCGTCGTAGACGCTGGTGTAGATGACCACGGGGACTCCGGACAGATCGGGGTCGGCGCGGACGGCCCGGCACAACAGAAAGCCATCCATCCCGGGCATCAGGCCATCGGTGACGATGGCCGCTGGGGGCCGCGCCTTGGCCGCGCGCAGCGCGCTCAGGCCATCGGACATACCATCCACGAGCCACCCAACCCGCTCCAAATAGGCGCGCAACAGCGCCAAGCTGGTTGGGCTATCGTCAGCCAGGATCAGGCGACGCGGCGCGGCCTCACCATCTGGCGCGCTGGGCGGTGAGGCCGGTGAGGCGTGGTAACGCTCGCTCATACTCCTGGCCTCCGCGCCGGTTCGCGCACTCTCCACCCTCAGTACCCTTACAGGCAGGCTGCTCAAGGGCAGCCTATGCCCGTATTGTACCATCAGGCGCTCCCGCCGTCCGGAGCGCCGGACCACCTGCGCCCAGGGCGCCTGTCCAGGCATAAGCGCGTGCGCTGTCCGTCCTCCCGCCGCCCTGGATGAACAGCGGGCGCGTCAGTGCCCGCGCATCGCACTCCCCCCTCGCTGTCTAACCAGTATGGGCAGGCATCGCAGGGGGCGCTGTGGCCGCCACGACCCTGCGCCGAGCGGTGTGCTGCTGGAGGAGAGCGGCGACTGTGCGTGCCGGGTCGCGGTGCAGGCGCCAGCGGTGTTGGCGGCTGGCCTCCGCTTCAGCCAGACGGCAGCGGTGAGCCCTGTAGTGCGCGTCGGACACCGTGCGCAGCTGGGCGAGCAAGTCCGCCTCACTGTCCGCGGCGAAGAGGACCTGGAACTCCCCCAGATGACGCAGTGGGCGGGTGGACGCAATGCCACTGATGCGGCGTTGGTGCCGCCGCAGGGAGCCGAAGAACCCTTCAAGCTGCAGATTATCGGGCGGCAGAGCAGGAATGTCGTAGCACTAGAGCAGCTCGGGTCCCCAGGTGCGCCACAGACGCTGCCAGGCACTGAGGAAGGCTCCTTGCGCCCGTGGATACCGGGGCTGGCGCGGAAATGCAGCCAGCAGGGCCTCCATCTCTGTCCGCACCTGGGCGCTGCTCCGTGCGGGCAGGGGCGGCTGGGCCGTGGCCGCAGCCGTCACTGCGGAGGCATAGCCCAAGGTGGCGGCGATGCGGCGCAGCCAGTCGTGGGCGGTGGCCACATCCTCTGCACAGGGGCGACAGACCTCCACCGTGCGGGTGACCCGCACGGCCAGCTGACGTAAGGACGTGGTCTGGGGCTCCTCGGGTACCTGACGGAGCACCTCCGCGATCGCCACCAGTTGCTGATACCCCGCCAGGCCACCCCATTGGAGCAGCTTGCGGGTGCTGCGATGCAGCGCGTCACGGATGGCCGCCCGCACCTGCCCCTCAATCTGCTGGAGCGGTGCGTCAGGCGTCAGCGGGCAAAAAGGGGGGGCGCGTCCTCAGAGGCGGGGACGGGCACGGGCACGGTAACCTCAGGCGCTGGCCCCAGGTCACCCAGCGTGTCGCGTATCTGCCGCCGCAGCTGGGCATCGTGCTCCAGCACGGGCGCGGCCAGATTGTTCAGGAAGTGGACCTGACAGCGCTGGTGCGGCGCGGCGGGCCAACAGGCGCGCAGGGCACTCCCGATCGCTGCATCGCCATCGGAGAGCGTGGCCAGCACCGGATACGGCAGCGCCTGCGCGGCCGCCAACCACGTGCTCAGCTCCCCCGCGCTGGCGTGGGGGGTGGCCACCGCACTGACTGTGGTCCCACTCACCGCCTCATAGAGCACGTAGAGCAGCGGGCCATCGCCCTCGGGTTGCAGCGCATCGACCGCCCACACCACCCCGCCCTGCTCTGCCGCTGCCGCCGCCAGGCGCGCCCGCTGCTGCGCGTTCAACCCGCCCAGCAGCGCCAGGAACTGCCGATACAGCTTGCCCACACTGCGTTCGTTGATCAACACGCCCCGTGCGTTGAGCGCCCGCTGGATCTCTACCAGTTGCCGATGCTCGTGCTCATGCTGCCAGCCGATGAAGGCCAGCACATCGAGCCCGTACGTGCTGTACGGCAGCGCCAGCGCCCGCATCTGCGTTGCATAGTAGTGCAGCCCCACATGCGCACACGCAGGATTCACACATTCCTTGCTCTTGCCCGCCACGAACACTGGCCCCCCCAGCGTCTGCACCGTCTTGTGCGCATGCCAGGGAATGCGCGCCGCCAGGGCCACCCCACAATGCACGCAGGTCACGAACGGACACGCCAGAATCTGCCGTCGCGCGTTGGGAAACCGCTGCACGGGCCGATGACGTGGCTGCGTCGCCATCTCTCTCCTCCTCCCCCTCTTGGTGCCCTTACTCTCCGCCCCTCTAGTATATATCCTCAAGACAGCTAGGGCGATATCCTGCCCGCGGATAACGAAGGTCCGCGCATCGATGTACAGGCGCACCGTCACGTGATACGGCGCCGGCGCCGTCCCAGGGGCCAGATCGACCCCCGCCCTGCTGATGTCCACTACGTTGACGGCGACGCCATCGAGGGTCTGGGGCGGCGCCAGACGCAGGTTCCGCGTCTGGCTGCGCGCCGCGGCAAGCAGGAAGGAGCGATCACTGAGCAGCGGCATCGTGTCGGCGCGCCGTTGTTCAGGACTGCCGACGGCGCAGGCGGCTGGCGCCGGACTCGCGATGCTCAGAGACCGCGTGCGTGGGGTGTAGCGCTGGAGTGTCTCGCCGATCCGCAGCGTGCGGTCGTCTGCACCCGCGCTGTCCGTCAACCGACTGGCCTCGCGCCTGGCGTGGCCTTGGGCGTCCACCTGCGTCCAGATCTCACCGTGCTGCCGGGCCACAACAGCCGGCCGGCTGCCGACCATCTGGTAGGAGACGCTGGTCCAGACCTGATGGACCACGCTGCTCGGGCTGATCGCGGGCCCGGCCGCCGCGCGGCGCAGCATGTCCTGCGCGGAGACGGGCCTGGGACTCTGGACATGCAGGTAGCCGCCCAGGCTGCCCGCGATGACGAGCAGCGCGGCGGCCCCCAGACGCCAGAAGAGGGGGCGTCTGGGGGGCCGGGCGCCGTGTGCCGCGCGCTCCCGCAACGCCTGGGCGATCGTGGCGCGGAGGTAGGGTGGCGGCGTGGTCACCGTACAGACGGCGTCGAGGTCGCTGATCAGCCGCACGGCGTTGGCGTCGTCTTGATCACGCAGGATATCGCGATAGCGGTCAAGGGGTGGCGTCATGGTAGCGCTCCTTCAAGGTGCGAATGGTGCGAAAGAGATGGCTCTGCGTCGCCGCCGCGCTTTTCCCGATCACCATGGCTATCTCCGCGATGGTCAGGCGCGCGACGAACCGCAGCACCAGGAGTTCGCGTGTGTCGTTGTCGAGGGCCCGCACCAGCGTGCCCAGACGGGCGAGATCCTCCTGCCACACCACCCCGGCCTCGCTACCGTGATCAGCGTGGGGCTGCAAGGCCTCGGGCAGGAGGTCCCAGGCCACCGTACCGCGCCGCCGACGGTAGGCGTCCGTGGCGACATTGCGCGCGATGCGGAACAGCCACGCGGCGAAGGCGTCTCCGTGACCACGGTAGCGGGGTAGGGCGTCGAGGGCGTGGAGGAAGACATGCTGCGTTAGGTCGGCCTCATCGTCCTCGCTGGGGCTGCGCGCCCGCAGATAGGCGTAGACGCGGTCGAAGTAGCGCTGATAGAGCGGGCCAAAGGCGGCTGGATCGCGCCGTGCCGCCTCGACGAGTGCCGTGTCATCGCTCACCCGATGCACATCGCTCGCATCGCGCGCCGCCAGGGTAATGCGCATCATGCTGCCCCTTCGCTCGTGGTGTTATCATCGTTCATCATCCATGAGAGACCGCCAGCGCGCTCAACACCTATAAAGACGCAACGGACGTAGAAATCAGGCAGCGACGGGGAGTCCCATGATTCCTGTCGGCGAGTGGTCCGACGTCCGCGGGCGCGTGGCTACCTGCCGACAGGGGCTGAGGGTGCTAGGACGGTCTGGCGCGTGGGAGTGCCGTGATGGCGGCGCGCGTTGTGGTCGTACGCTCATGGCCGCACGTCCCGAGAAGTCCTGTGTGCTACCGTGGTGAGGAGCCCTTCCGCCTCGGTGATGGTGACGCGCTGAGCGTCCCATGGCGGCGTGGTTGGACGGACGCCGTCGGGCTCCCGCCCCGCCAGGGGAGACACGGGAGGTGGCTAGGCCGCCACACGGCAATGCCGGCGCATCCAGATCACCAAGGCGAGAGGAGATCCCTCTCTCCTTGACCACACGGCCCTCCTATGGTGGGCGTCCCTGTCGCGTGGGCGGCATAGGGGATGTGACGGCGCCCCCTCCAAGACAGCCCGCGCGCAGGGTGCGGTCCCCCTATGTGGCACGGAGACAGGGGACGCCGCATGGTACAGTGGAGAGGACGCGGGGCGCTGCGGCGCCACACGGGTGGGCTGGAGGGGAGGAACGCGAACGTGTCGCCGGGGCCAGCTCCGCTCGCCGGGGCGCCGCCGATGGGCGGGCAGGGCGGCCACCGGGAGAGCACCCCACCTCCGCCGTCGTCCACGGGGCTGCCGCTGGTCAGCCTGGTCCTGGGCGGCTGTGGCCTGGCGGGGTATCTCCTTGGAGTGGCCCACGGTCATGGCCTGGTGGTGTTCTTTCTCACCGGGCTGGGCATCATGCCCTGGGCGCGTCTGCTTGGTCTGGCCACCGAAGCCCTGGCATTGCACATCGGCCCCGTCGCGGGCGCGTTGGTCATGACCTTCTTCGGCAACGCGCCTGAGCTGATCATCGGGGGCATTGCCGTGCGGCAGGGCCAGGGCGCCGTCGTGCAGGCCCGTATTGCCGGCTCCATCCTGAGCAATGCCCTGCTCGTGGTCGGCTGCGTCTTTGTCATTGGCGGCTGGACGCGAGATCACGTCTCCTTCAGCCGGTTGGCCACCTCCACCAGTGTCACCCAGCTGGCGCTTGCCCTGCTGGGGCTGCTGATCCCCGCTGCCTTTGTGCTCAGTGGTGGCGCGGATGCCCGCCCGGAGACTGTCCAGCATCTCAGTCTCGCCGTCGCCGTGATCCTGATCACCTGCTACGTCGGCGCGCAGGTCTTCGCCCTGCGTACCCATCGCCACCTGTTCATGGCGACCGCTGACGTGGACGCCGAGGAACACGCGATGACCTGGGGCTGGCAACGGGCCACTCTTGTTCTTCTCGTGAGCACGCTGGTTATCGGCGCGCTAGCCGAGACCCTGGTCAGTGAGGGGCTGCCGGCACTGATTGATCATCTGGGCTGGAGCACAACCTTCGTCGGCGTCGTCCTCGTCGCCCTCATCGGCAACGCTGCGGAGTTGTTTGCCGCCGTCGGCGCGGCGCGCCATGGCAAGCTGGAACTGGCCGTGCGGGTGGGCATTGAGGGCGCGGGCCAGGTGGCCCTGCTCATGGGACCGTTTCTGATTCTCCTGAGCGCTGTGCTGGGCGCGCCTATTGATCTAGCCTTTCCTGGACTCCTCGTCCTGGCGGTGACGGCGGCGGTCTTCATCCTGCACCTGGTTGCGGAGGACGGGGAAGGCACCTGGCTGGAAGGGATGTAGCTCCTGGGCGCCTACATCATCCTCGCCATCGCCTTCTTCTTGCATGCGTGAGGGGGGGGCAGCCGGTCCACCCGCGGCAGCCAATAACCCGGCACGGACGATGAAGCATCGGCCGCCGCGCTACCCCAGGGAGTGTACCGCGACGATAGGGCGGCCGACCATCATGGCCCCGTGCGATCATGGCGCATCCGCGGGAGACGGCACATAAGCGTCTTGGAGGTCCCTCCACATCAAGGCCATCTCACTGACAGCCGGCGGCGCCCTTTTCCCCGCACGCCGCGCGGCGCGGTGATCCTGCCTGCCGGCGCGGGCTGGTCGCCTGGCGCTTTGTCGGCCCTGACGTGCTTCTGGAGGCGTCGCGCCGGCGCATCATGGATGGGACGTGACCAGCCACGCTACAATGAGGCGTGAAGATGACACGGGCCGTCACGAGCGCGCCAGGCCTGCTCTCTGGGGGATGGCGCCCCTGGGCCACGGGGGTCTCCCGGAGACGAGGTCTGGTCTTGAGACAAGGCGCGTCCTGCTACCACCCCGGTGCTCTGTCCCTGTCTCCTCCAGGCCCGGCCGGGGAGCGGTGGGGTCTGTGACAGCCACGCACCCGCCCACTCTGGGACAGAGACGCGTGGCCGCCTCTCTTCGCATTGCCCCCCTGCTCCTCATCCTGTTCGCAACGGGTCTGCGCCTCTTTCTCCTCACTGTGCCCTGGCCGCCGATGCGCGCCGACGAGGCCACGATGGGCGTGATGGCCCTGCACATCACGCAGGGGGCACGGCCCGTGTTCTTCTACGGCCAGGACTACATGGGCGCGCTGGAAGCGTACCTGGCAGCACCGCTCTTTCTTCTCGGTAGCGTCTCCACGTTCGCGTTGCGCCTGCCGCTGGTGCTGCTGTACGCCCTCTTTCTGGCAGCCACGTACCTGCTAGGGCGCCATCTTGCTGGGCGTGGCCCGGCGCTGGCCGCGTTGGTCATCCTGACGCTGGGGTCGCCCGATGCGCTCTGGAAGGAGCTGGAGGCAACGGGAGGCTATCTAGAAACGTTGGCCTGTGGCGCCCTGGTGTCCCTCTGCGTGACCCTCCTCCTCGTGCGCCCTGCTCTGGCACACCGCGGCCGCATGGGGCTCTTTACGGCCTGGGGGTTTGTCGCTGGCGTGAGCCTGTGGAGCGACCTGTTAGTGCTGCCCTTCCTGGCCACGAGTGGCCTGGCTCTGGCCTGGACATGGTGGCAGGGACGCCGACGGGCGGCTCTCGCCCTGGCGACCCTGTGTGCGCTGGCTCTGGGGAGCGCGCCCCTCCTCGCGGCGAACCTGACCGCGGCGCCGGGGCATGACTCCTGGCACACACTCCTCGCCCTCCAGCATGCCGGCGCGGAGAGCCACCCGAGTCTTGGCGCGCGGCTCCTGGGGGCCACCGTGATCAGCCTGCCCGTGACCACCGGCGCGACCAGCCTGTGTCCCTCTTCACCCCAGCTGCAGTGGCCCCTGCCAGCGCAGCTGGGGCGCGCCGCACGGGCCTGCGCCACCTTCCATGCCCTGTGGGGTCTGCTCTGGCTCGTGCTGCTGATCATGGCTGGCGTTGGCGCGTTATGGCAGTGCGCTCGGGGCCACGATCGGCCACGCGCGGTCGCCCAGCTGATGATCCTGTCCGCTGCCGCTCTGACGGTCGCTCTTTATGCGCTCAGCCCCATCGCCGCACTCAACCCCCGGCTCAGCGGGCGCTATCTCCTTGGGGTGTGGATTGCCCTTCCCCTCCTCCTGGCTTCTTTCCTGGACAACACCGTACGCATCGTGCCCAGCAGAGAACGGCGCGCGGTGTGGTGGGCAACCCTGTCCCTGCTGTGCGTGCCAGCGCTCCTGGGCACGGCGCATGTCCTGACCACAGTGCCGGTCTACCGCAACCTCGACGTGCGCCAGCGCACCATGGTGGCGTACCTTGAGGAGGCGGGCCTGACACGCCTCTACACCGACTATTGGACGTGTAATCGGCTGGCCTTCCAGAGCCAGGAACGGGTGATCTGCGCCGTGCTTGATGAGCGCCTGCACAGTGGCCTGGACCGCTACCGGCCCTATCGCGCCGTGGTGCATGCCGCCGTCCCGGTGGCCTACGCCTTCCCCAAGAGCCTCCCCCAGGCAGCAGCCCTCCGCCGCCACGCGGCCCAGCGCACCCCTGTCGTGTGCGATGGCTATCTCATCCTCACCCTGCGAGGACACAACGCCTCTCCCTTGTCTCCCGCCCAGCGTGTGCTTTGCACCCTTCCCTGACGTGGCGTGCGGGGGCGCGACACCTGGGTTTGTAGCGTATGTCGCGCCCCCGCACCCGTGTGCCCCGAGGCGCCGCCCGTGCGCACAGTGCTCTCAGCTGGTTGGGGTGCTCTGATCACCCCGCCGCCTTGCACGGGGCGGGAGAAAGGGCCGGCAGTCCTCCATGGCGACGCACCTGGCAGCGGCGCGTCCGGATCCGTGGCCTCCCATGGTCTCTGTGTCGTCCATCTGGCCCACGTGCTGACGCGGCGGTCTCCTCCCACGGTTTTAGGTTCCGCCTTCCCTTCTTGGTTCCAGCGCACCGTTACTCTCTGCTTTCTGAGAGATTTAAGTAATCTGAGCGTATTTGAGAGGCTTCACTGCTAGCCCGATATTTCAAGTGAATGAAGCTTTCGGAAGGTATTAAAATATCCTATAATGCGTAAAGGTCGTTGACATTGGTGTAAAGGACATACGGCGACAGGAGGGTCACGCATGGATCTGAGGCCTGACCAACAAGAAGAAGGCGACGATGGGGTGGCAGCGGAGGGAGGAGGTCGGCTGATCTCGGAAGCGCCTACCCCGCGGGCTAAGGCGCTACGCGACGAGATCTTTGGAGAGGCGCTGATGCTGGACGAGGCTGCGTACGTTCTCGGCCTCGACAAGACGACCGTGGCAAAGTACTTGCGCGAGAATATCATTGTTGGCTTCCAGATTGGGCGCGAGTGGCTGATCCCTGAGACGGAGCTGCGTGCCTACGTGCAACGGATGATCACCCAGCGTTGCCGAGAAGAGGGGCCCTTCTCAGAGGGCACTGAGACACGAGGCGAGGGAAAGCGTCACGCGCTGGAGGCGTTGGTGCGCAGCCAACTGGGGCGCGTCATCACCGGCCCCGACACTACGGCAACCAATCTATTTGATCGGTTTTCCACACGGGGTCACCACGCCTTGATCCTTGCCCACGAGGAGGCTCTACGGCTTGACCGTGATTACGTTGGCAGCGAGCACCTGTTGCTGGGGCTGCTGGTGGAGGGCAAAGACGTCGTGACGCGGGCGCTGGGCAGTGTGGATGTGGATCTAGAGCGGGTACGCGCCGCCGTGCAAGGCAGTAGCGGGCCTCACACACAGCCTTCCGATCGCACGAAGGGTGGTCTGACTCCAGACGCGATAAGGGTGATCGTGCAGGCGGTAGACGAGGCACAGCGTCTTGGTCATCAGTTCGCGGATACCGAACACGTGTTGTTGGGGTTGATCCGTGTAGCCGAGGATGGCGGTGCGGGCATCCTCGGGGCGCTGGGTGTCAATCTGGGGCGCGCGCGAACTGCAGTGCTGCGTCTCCTACTCGACTAACTGGATCCCCGAGGAATTTCCTTTTTGAGCCTAGCTTCTGTCGCTCCAGAAACACAGAAGTGACGGGCTAGATTGCCGGAGAGGAGACTCGTGGCAGCCCTTGACCGTCCGGCAGATGTCGCCTACACTGAGCGCCATGACGCAGCCAGAGCAGGCCAAGAACGTGTTCAAGCAGATCTTCACCGATGGCTGGGCCGCCTTCCTGCGCCGGTACCCACGCTATGTGGCTGTGGACGAGGTGGTGCAGAAGATGCTGGGCTGCGGTGATCCTGCCAAGGGACATGCCCTGTACCTGTGTCCGGACTGCCTGGAGCGACACGTGGTGGCGTTCAGCTGCAAGAGCCAGTTCTGCCTGTCGTGCGCGAAGGTGTATGGGCAGACGTGGGTGGAGACGGTGGCGGAGATTATAGTGGTCCCCTTTGTCAAGATCCTGCTGGCGAAATCAGGGGGGAGGTACACTGAAGGAGACCGGCACCTACGAGAGCATACGAACAACAGTCATGT
>JAABUZ0100010151.1_pt1 | contig 10532 bp, 13 predicted proteins | sample 5562091 | NCBI WGS metagenome assembly JAABUZ01 (sample SAMN12813069, study PRJNA571459) | rock metagenome | isolation source: Antarctica rocks | place: Antarctica: Victoria Land, Linnaeus Terrace sud | collected 2015-12-21 | reverse complement strand
GAAGGCGGGGTCGTCCTGGAGTTGCTCCTCACGAACGTCTTCGACGCTACGCGGACGGGTCTTTTCCATCAGCTCTCCTCTCTTGCTCCAGTTGGATCAGTCGCTCTCCAGCAGTCCTCACAGCATGGCGGAATCCGCGAGGATCGGTCTGGGCCTCCGGACCGATCGCCGCGATAACGAGAGTATCTCCGAGACGACGGTAGAGCCCCCGCCATGGACTGCGGCCGGCGCGAGGACGAAGCTCACGAAGCTGGGCGGCTCCCTTGACCTTGCTGCTATGCGGAAAGGGAAGTTGGTCGCCATAGACCATCAGCTTCTCGAATGCGTTCTGCATCGCGTACCGTTCCCCCTGCGGAAGGGAGGTTAGTTCCGGCTCCGCCTCCGGATGCACTTCCAGCTTCACTGCCTGACTATAACACGAGTGATATAGACGTGCTTTTCTGCATTTGAGGCGATAGTGGGGATGAGAGCCGCATCACGCAGATGACAGCAGTCGTTCTCGCGGGCCGCCATGCGCTACTGCGAGCGTTTGGCGCGTCTCAGCGCTTCGTGCTTGCGTCCGGAACTCCCACCCGGCACGCACGCCAGCATAGCGTCAATAGTAGGAAACAACTTGTACAATGTTGTACACATGTAGGAGGCGAGATGCGGAAGCAGGAAATTATCACGCAAACAATGAATGTCAGCGAAGCGCGCAAGCAGTGGAGCAAGCTTGTCAATGCGGTTGCCGGGAAGCAAACGCGGGTGCTGGTCGAGAAGAGTGGTGCACCGGTGGCGGCGATAGTCTCAACTGATGACCTGCGCCGACTGCAGGAGATCGACACACAGCGGCAGCGGGGCGGTGCTGCGCTGGAGGAGATCGGGCGAACCTTCGCGGATGTGCCGGAGGAGGAGCTTGAGCGAGAGATTGGTCTGGCGTTAGCGGCGGTTCGAGCGGAGGGGCACCCAGTCAAGCCCTGATGAGGCGAGTGGTTCCCGATACCGATCTGCTGGTCTCCGGGATCATGGAGGCTGGTCAATTCCCGCGCGGTATCCGCTGAAGGCAACAGGAGAGATGCAATGGAGCGGGCTTCAATCAATGAGGAGCGCGAACAGCGTATCCATATGGAGATCATCGTCGATGCCTATGGTCCAGACGAGCAGGCAATGGGCTGGTACTACTACCTGGACGATAGCCTGCAGTTCCCGATTCTGACCACCTGCGTCACCAGACGCGCAACGTCGCCGCTACGGGTCGGCGACCAGGTCGAGGTGGTTGGGATGGCGCCAGAGGAGGAATGCGAGCACGAGATGTTCGTGCTCATGCCCTGGGAGCGCGATACGCTCGCGGTTCCCCTGTCGCAGCTCAAGTTCGTCACCGGGGATACACAGACACAGCAGGCGGTCGAGGACTGGCAGTACTGGACAGCTCGGGGCTACCAGTTGTGACGACGCCGACGACAACGAACACTTCGGCATGATCCTCACGCCCGAGCACGCTCAGTTCTTCTATTGGATCGGCCCAGGGGATCTGCACACGGGAATCGGGGGCGGATAGCACCTTTCCGGTGTATACTTGGTGTATGAGTAGGGTTCGGACCAATATCGAAATTGAAGATATCTACGTCCAGGTCATCATGGACCGCTACCGAGTGCGGACCAAGACTGCGGCGATTGATCTTGCTCTGCGGCATCTCGCCGGTCAACCAATGACACGCGAGGAGGCGCTGGCAATGGAGGGGATACACGCGATACTTGACCCGCCCCCAGACGTCAGGCCCTTCGATCTGGAGTGATCCTCGCCGACACCTCCGCCTGGGTCGAGTATGATCGGGCCACGGGAAGCACGGTCCATCGACGCGTACGAGAGCTGATCGCCATGGGCGGTCCCTTGGGCGTTACCGAGCCAGTCATCATGGAGGTGCTAGCCGGAGCCCGCGACGATGACCGAGAGGGATCTCTACGCCGCCTATTACTCCGCTTTGAGCTGCTGCGCTTCGATGTGGCAACGGATTTTGACGGCGCAACGCGCATCTACCGCCGTTGCCGTCGAGAGGGAATCACGCCACGTGGAATGGTGGACTGCATGATCGCTGCTGTGGCTTGGCGTACCGGCGCGTCACTGCTCGCCAACGACGCCGACCTGCACCGCATCGCCGTAACCGTCGGGATCAATCTGGATGATGCGTCCTTGTGCGCACCCTGAACGGGCTTTGGAGTTCTGAGTGTGACGCTGCTCAGCGATGACGGAGAAGCACCTAGGACAGCCACGCTAGCGCCTTGGCACACCTCATGATGGTTGCGTCGATAACGGATTGCCGTCAGGATTGTCGCACCGGTTGAAGACTTCACGCCACGCCTCCCAAGGGTACACCTTCGAGACAAGGCATATCCCTCCGCGCTTTGTGGATGGACATCTCATCAGTGCCATCACGACCCAGTTCCTGGCGGCGTGGTGCGACCGGTTTGGGGAGACCGGGAAAGACCGCCTTGCTGCTCATCTGGGCGGGTACCCTCTGGGTGTCTGCCTGGCACATCAGCCAGGCAGTGAAAGGCTGGATCCGGGAGCACAATCAGCAGACACAGCCTTCCTTCCGCGACGCAACGGACCAAGGAGTGGTAACAAGTCATCCAGTGATATGAGGGGATATGCCTCATCGCGGGTGAACGTCGAACGTGCGACCCGTGGTGAGCAGGACTCGCAGAATCACTGGCCCCCCGGTCGTGTCGCGAGTCCGATATCGATAGGTACCCGTGCTTCCGCCATCGTTCTGGACTCCCTTGGAGGTCCCTCGAATTGTCGCACGGCCCTCTGGCATGTCGTTCGCTGCTGCTTGCCGGACGGCAATCCGCCTCGTCGGAAAATGGCCGCAAATGAAGAAAACTACGTCTCGCCAGAGAGAAGGCCAGATGGTGAGGGCGGTGGGGCTCGAACCCACGACGCACGGATTAAAAGTCCGGATCAGACCTGCGATCAGGGATGTTCCGCCAATGTCCGCTCCGCCTGTCTCGTCCGTCCTGTCACAGCTTCCGAGCTCCTCTGACGTGGACCGCCTGTCCGCCGTTGTTCGTCCCTCACGTGCAGCACGTGGGCGTTACCGTCACGATTGCCGTCAGATCATTTGCGAGCAATCCGTTAATCTACTTAGCAAGGCTATTGCCATGGTAGTTAGGCTCGTCGCCACCCTGGTGCGTGTTCCAAGCTACACCCACGAGACCCCACGCTGGTTACGCGGTATCTGGCCCATAGATGGTGCAGTTGGTTGCGGGCGGTGGCTCCCTTGAGCAGGCATCACTGAAGCAGCGGCACCTGACGCTACCGCAACATCGCCGGAGCGGTGTTGGATCGTGCACCAGACTTCGCACCTGGGTGTCGGGGGTTCGAATCCCTCCAAGTGCGCCACCTGTCTCCGACCGGTGGAGGCGCATCCGGGAGCTTGCGGGCACGATCAGCAGTGAGAGCCAGGGGAGTCCAGGGAGCGGGAATCGACGCGACAGTAAAGGCGCCGCTCCGGAGGCAGGTGAGCCTGGTCGGACCGGCGCCTCTCGCGCTGGGGTTATGCAGGGACGGGGAACGGACCCCGGTCGACCCGACGGTCAGGTTCCCGTCTGTGATTGCCCACGGAGCCCCCGAGGCGTCCGCATGTGCAGGCGCCCCGGGAGCTGACGGCTACTTGTTGTGCGCGACGACGTTGCCGCCAGTGAGCGATCCGGAGACCGGGTGCAACGGCGTATTCCCGCTCTGGAAGGTAGAGACGGAGAAGCGGTCGGCGGCGGAGGTCTGCCGTCCCTGGCCGCTATCCCCATCGATCGCCGTGGCGCTGAAACTGTCGTTGCCTTCGCTGAACAGGGCGGCACCGGTCGCCTGCGAGACGATCGTGTAGCTGGCCTTGCCCTGCAGGGTCGCGGTGACCACGGTGGTGCCTGAGAAACTCAGGCTACTCAGGGCGTTGCTGGCAATGGTGAAGGTGGCCGCCTGGCCGCCATACGTCCCCTGCCAGCTGTACATCATCTGCCCCTTGGGCGATCCCTGCTTGTTGTAGCGGGCGTTGAACCTGAAGGTCCCCTGCCCGGTGCTGCTTCCGCGGTCGGCAATCGTCCCCGCCCCGGTCACGAACTGACTGTTGTTGACGTAGAAGGCAATATCGGCCACCTGGGCCTCGGGCGCGGTGTAGGAGCCTCTGATCACCTGAGCCACCACGCAGTAGAAGCCTTCGGTGGCTTGACTGATCCTCGCGCATGACGATGGCCGGCTATGAAGCAGCAACGGGCAGGCGGCTTTGGAAGGCGCTACCAACCGGAGTGTCGTGATGCGCTCTTTTTTATCCGAGCGCCGGGTACATCAACGGGCGGTGCCTGAAGTGACCGCAATTCCGTAGACGGTTTCCACGTTGCCCAAGCCGTGACCAACGATGCACACCTAGAATCCGACGAGTTTACTCAGGTCCATCGCCATGAAGAGCACAAGAGCCATGGCCACGATGACCGCAATCCCCAAGTAGCTCCATCGGCGCGCGTGCCGTATTCTCCACAGGTAGCGCACGTTGCGGCTGAGCGAGGCGAGCGCGAGTCCGCCTAACACGAGGGTGACCCAGGGCGGAATCGACGCCGCGATCCCTATCCAGGGGAGGACGAACGGCAGCAGGACGTACTGCAGCGTGCAGCGAAGCGCGGAGAGGAGGAGTCCAAGGGTGAGGGCTCGCTGAGCCGGCGGGGGAAGGGGAATCGGGGCCGCTCGGAGCGCGCCGGCGGTGACGTCCCGTACCGCCGCCCCGGACTTGATCTTCTCCGTTATCACGCCATACTCCTCGTCGTCTCAGTGAACTCACTCGGATGCGCTGGTGACAAGCATGCGCCTTGAGCGCACTGCATATCACTACAACCATAGGATACCCGCACGAGGGCTCCATAAGGAATAGATGACGAAGCAGTGCGGAGTATGGCCAGCAAGGCGCAGGAGCCGTCGATCAATGCGGCCGGCCTCGCTCGTGGCTGAGACACACATCGCGGTCGTTCGGCGGCCAGCGCCCCGTCCCTCCCCCCAGCAAAGGTGGCGCGAACTCCCCCGCAGCATGCAGGCGCACTCGCGTTTCCGTGTGGTGCGGCGCTAGCCGCTCATCACCACGTCCTTGTGTGGTCGAGCGTCCCCGTCTTTCGCCGCTGGATCACAGAACGCCGGATCCTCTCTTCGCCCACCCGGAACGTTCGTGCCATAGCGCGTGTAGTCAGGTCAGCTTCGACTGCCGCCATCATCTTGGCGCGCAAGTCGGGGAAAAAGGCTCGCCTACCTTCGGCCAGCCGATCCCCCGACTATTGAGGTCATCGCTCTGGGCGGAGCCATGATGCTACGCAGGATCCGGAACGGACAGTTGAGACCGTGCGCGCCCTAACGCAGCGCTACGCGCACCTCCTGACCGCTGACCAGGACCACTCCGAGGCGAAAGGGTCCCGTTCCCTGGTACCGGACAGTGAAGCGATACCGCGAACTGGCGTGTACCGGGATGAGCGACCGGTTCAGCGGCCGGGTGCCGCCATACACGCGGAAGCCAACCACGCCTGCGCTGGTCCGCATCTGCCATTGGACGGTGATCTGCCGCCCGGCACGATGCACTGTGCCGGAGGCGATATGAGCCAGAGTGGTGCCGCCGGTGTCCTGATGCTCGTAGGCGCCGATGTCGCAGGTCGTCTCGCTATTGTCGGGACGGGGATACCCCGCTCCCCGCTGGTCGGTTGCCGGGCAGAGCGGGGCGCCAGGGTGAAGCTTAGTGCACGTCAGGCACGGTATGGTATACGACGTCGGGATCTGATCGATGGCCGGGCTGCCCGACTGGAGAGCGATAGTCTGGGTAGGACCGCCATTGTTCCGTAGACCGTTGGGGTCGAGACCCGGGCTGGCGCTCTGGATGTCACCCGTCCCGCCACTAGGGCAATTGCCATCGGGTACGATGTTGTACCCAAGGTCGGTGATCGCGCCGATCTGAAAGCAGGCCCCCCGGGGGAGCTGCTGATGACAGTGCCCCCGAGCTGGAGCGTGGCATTGTTGTTGTTGAGGATCGCTCCGCCGTAGTCGCCGCCGCCGGAGGTCCCCGAGGCGGACAAGTTGGTCGAGAAGGTGCTGTTGAGGACGGTCATATTGCCCTCGTTGAAGATCGCTCCGCCGTAGCTGCCGGCGGAGTTCCCCGAGAAGGTGCTGGTGGTGATGGTCACCGTGCCATTGACGTCGTTCCCGATCGCTCCGCCGAATTGGTCAGAGCGTTGCCCTGAGAAGGTGCTGTTGAAGACGGTCACCGTGCCACTGCTGCAGACCGCTCCGCCGGAGTCAGCGTGGTTCCCCGAGAAGGTACTGTTGGTGACGGTCACCGCGCCGTAGTTGAAGATCGCTCCGCCGCAGTCTCCGCTGTAGGTTCCGTCGTAGGTAAAGGCGTGGCCGCTGGACAGGGTCAGTGCGGTCAGATAAACTGTCACACCGGAGTTCACCACGAACATCTGCGTGGCACCTCCCCCATCGAGGGTGACGCGCCCCCGTGAGGTGCTTCCGTCCAGGGTCACAGTATTGCTGATAGTGATGGTGCTCCCGAAGGTAATCGTGGTCGCGGTGGAGCAGTTGAACGTCACCGTCCCCCCGGCTCCAGCATTGGTGATGTCGGTCTGCAGCGCACTCTCGCTCGTAGGGCAGCCGCTGACCGTGGCGGCGGCAAAGGTGGGGTGGGCAGCGCTCATCCCGTTTATTCCAAGCGCCAGGAGCGCCCCGATCAGTATCCGTATCACTACTTTCATCCTCGTGTTCCTTTCATCGTCATGTCCTGCGGAGCGTTCAGCGTCCACCCGTCGGGGCTCAAGATCCGTCGTTCGCGCCCGGCGTGGTCCAGGCGCCGTCTCCGTGGCAGTCGAGACATGGTCAGTTCCTTTCAGGTAGTCGGTTGGTAGCTGATGGGCCGCCGGTGCGGCGGCTCCGGGACCCAGGATGCTCAGGAGGTGCGTCGGTCGTTTCGGCCGGTGTGCGCGGTGGGCTTCGGGGCGGTGCAGCGGCAAGCTCATCCGCCAGCAGCGCGCCGGCCTGCAGCACCTGGGCCAACGTCACTGCCTGGGCCAGGCGCAGCGGCGGCAGGACGTGGAGCTGCTGCATGAAGTCCAGCAGGTCCGCCTGCAGCCACACCTCCACCAACCGCCCCGCATCAAATCGCGCGATCGTCACGCCGGTCACCGTCGCCATCCGGCCCGGTCGCGCGAGCCCCACCAGCGGTCCGGCGAAGGTGCCCTGCGCCGCGAGCCGCGTCACCACCGTGTCGCCGGCCGCGATCTGCTGCACGATCGTCCACCGCGCATCGGGGACCGCCGCGCGGAACGCCGCCAGATACTGCCGGAGCGGCAGCAGCGACTGTGCTCCCGTGGCATCCGCGTCGCGCAGCGGCACCACGGCTTCGTCGACGATGGCCAGATTGCCGCCATTGCACGCCTCCTCCACCACCCTGGTGATCACGGTGGCATGGGCCGCGGCCTCTCGCGCCTGCCGGGCGTGACTCGTTCGCGGCGCGCTCATCATATATCTCTCCTCCCCGACCCGCAGGTACTGCCGGCCGTACAGCGTCTCGTCAGGTCTCCGCCACCGGCGCGCCGAAAGGGAGACCTGGACATCGCCTTGTGCTCAGTATCCCGTCGTCCGCGTCTCCTGTACACACGCAATACACCTTTTCACGCACATCTTTCGGCACCTCTTGCCGGTGAGCGTGGTGCGGCACGAGCTGGGTCAGAAGGCGCCGTCACCACCGCGGACTGCTGGCTGGGGGACGTGAAGGCGAGGCATGCGGGCCGGAACGAGCCGCGCCGCGTATGCTATCCTCTGCATAAAAGAAAGGGGTCAAGATGGGGCCACGGGTACCCTCTCGATTCGGGGCCGAGCTCCAGCGCCTCCGCAAGGAGGCCGGCCTCACTCAGGCACAGCTGGCCGAACGGGCTCAGATCAGCCAGCGGGGTCTGCAGGACCTCGAACGGGGGACCCATCAGGCGCCGCGCTGGGATACTATAAACCTCCTCGCGGCGGCGCTTGGGCTTGCCGGGCAGGACCGGGTGGCGTTCCTGGCCACAACGCAGGCGCAGTCACTAGCACCGCCTGCTCTCCTCTCGCCGCTGGCGCCAGTCGTCCCGGAAGCCCTGGTGCCGCTGGTGGGGCGGGAGGCCGAGCTGGCGCTGCTGCACCGCTTCCTGGCCGGTGAGGGGGAGCGGACCGATGCCGCGCGGGTCCTGTTCCTGGCGGGGGAGCCCGGCATCGGCAAGACGCGGCTCTTGCAGGCCGCTGCCCAGGAGGCCGTGGCACGCGGCTGGTGCGTCCTCTTTGGTGGCTGCCAGCGGCGCGGTGGGGAGGATCCGTATGCGCCGCTGCCGGAGGCGCTGGCGCACCATATCGATCTCCGCCCGCCGGAGTCGCTGGGCGCCACGCTGGCGGGCTGTACCTGGCTGGTGCGGCTGGCGCCGGAACTGGCAGAGGTGCTGGGGCCGCTCCCCTCCACTGCCGTCGCCCCAGAGCAGGAGCGACGGCTGATCCACGCGGCGGTCGCCCGCGTGTTGGCCAATGTGGCCGGGACTGCCGGGACGTTGCTAATCCTGGACGACCTGCAATGGGCGGGACCGGACGCGCTAGACGTGATCAATACGCTGGCACGCATCCCCGGAACGGCGCGCATCGTGGGCGCCTATCGCGACACCGAGGTGGGGCCGGCGGATCCCCTGGGCCTGCTGCTGGCCGACCTGGCGCAGGCGCGACTGGCCACCCGGCAGCAGTTGGGGCCGCTGGCCGAAGCGGACGCGGCGGTGCTGCTCGAGGATCTGCTGGTGGACACGCCCGATGGCGCCGGCGTGATGGACGAGGTGCTGCGGCATGCCGGGGGTACGCCGTTCTTCCTGGTCAGCTATGCCCAGGCGCTGCGGCAGGGCGGCATGCAGGATGTGCCGTGGGACGTGGCGCAGGGAGTGCGACAGCGGGCGGCGATGTTGCCGGAGATCGCGCGGCTGGTCCTGGGAGTGGCGGCGGTAGTGGGGCGGCGCGTGTCACGTCACGCGCTGACGGCCGCGATGGAGCACTCGGAGGATGCAGTACTGGCGGGATTGGAGGCAGCGTGCCGCGCGCGCCTGCTGGTGGAGGACGGAGATGATGCATATATCTTCGCACACGACCTGATCCGGGAGGTGCTGGAGGCCGACCTGGGAGCGGCGCGGCGGGCGATGCTGCACCGTCAGGTGGCCGAGGCGCTGGAGGGCGACCCCGCGGGAGCAGCGCCGGAGCTGCTGGCCTACCACTATGTTCGCGCCGGTATCCCGGACAAGGCGGTGGGCTACCTGGAAATGGCGGGAGATCGCGCCGCGTCCCAATATGCCAATGGGGTCGCGGAGGAGTACTACCGCCAGGCGCTGAAGCACCTGGAGGGCCTCCGTCTAACGGATGACGTGGCGCGGCTGCACGAAAAATTGGGCCTGCTGCTATACAGAATCGGGAAGTACGAGGAAGCGCTCACGCTTCTGGAAGCAGCCGCAGCCACCTACCGCTCCGCCGACGATTGGGCGGGTCTGGTACGGGTGACGGGGTGGATCGGCTGGGCGCATGCCCAGCGGGGCACGCCGGCGGAGGGGATCGCGTCCCTACGGGCATTGCTGCGGGAGCTGGACCAGCACGCTGCGCCCACTCCTCGGGCGGAGCTGCACTGCGCGCTGGGGCGGGCCCTCTACAGTACGGGGCAGTACGAGGAGGCGTTGGCGACCTGTGAGCGCGCCATTGACCTGGCCCCCGGCGCGGGCGTCAATAGGTCGGGCATCCTGGCCGAATGGCTGCGGATGTATCTCCTGATCCTCCTGGGACGGCCCAGTGCGGCGCGGCACGCCGGCCAGGAGACGCTGCCGCGGGCCGAGGTGCTGGGCGATTGGCTGTGCCTCTCGGTGGGGCATCGCTATCTGGCTGAGCTCCACATCCTGTATGGGGCGCTCGAGGCGGGCCAGGAACATGTCACTCGCAGCCTGGCCAGCGCCACCGCGCTGGGGGGGCCGGCGCAAATCTCGCTGGCGCTGACCTATCAAGGCTGGATTAGGCTGCTGCGCGGGGATCTAGCGATCTGCAGGCGCTGCGCTGGGCATCGGCTGTGCAGGCCGAGCTCGAGATTCTCGAAGGACGTCCGGAGGCGGCACATGCCCGCCTGATCCCGCTGCTTGACCGGCCCGGCCTGCAGGAAGGTGATGTGACCGCGCTGCTGCCGGTGCTGGCCTGGGCGCAACTCGAGCTGGGGCAGGCCGACGAAGCAGCGGAAACAGTGGCAGAGGCGCTTCGGCGCGGCCGGCCCGAAGAAATGCGCCTGGTACTGGTGGAGGCGCTGCGCGTACAGGCGCTGGTCGCCCTGCGGCAGGAGCAGTGGCACGAGGCCGCACTCAGTCTCGGCGCCGTCCTTTAGAGCGACTTGCGGAGTGATTGGCCTATTTGACATACTGGAGAATGAAAGCATATTCCCCCGACTTGCGGTCCAAGATCGTGACCGCGGTTGAAGCTGGCAGATCCAAGGCCGAGGTCGCCC
>JAABUZ0100010150.1_pt1 | contig 10532 bp, 4 predicted proteins | sample 5562091 | NCBI WGS metagenome assembly JAABUZ01 (sample SAMN12813069, study PRJNA571459) | rock metagenome | isolation source: Antarctica rocks | place: Antarctica: Victoria Land, Linnaeus Terrace sud | collected 2015-12-21 | reverse complement strand
GTGGCGCCTACGGTATTTCCGACGACGCCGCTGTAACCGTCGGCAAAGGTGAACTGCGGGGCGAAATTCCGGCTGCTGGTGGGAATAGAGGGCATGTTCAGCCCCAGATCGCCGGGAGCCAGTGTCGCCAGACCGGCGGAAACCGAGCCGTTCGGTGACGGGTTGCTGTACCGGTTATACGATCCGCGGACGTCCCCGACGATGCTGTTGCTGAAGCTGTGCGTCAGATCCAGAACACCCGTCCAATCCGAGCGCTGGTTGTTGATGTTGCCCGTGATAGCTGGTCCGGTGAAGCCGTTGCCGTTTCGGTACTCCTGCCCGGTCCAAAAGGCAAGGATGCCGTACAGCTTGGTGCGATCGCTCACGTTGTAATCCAGCCGGCCGATCGGCATGTCGTAGTGGTACCGGTCTTTGCCGTTGAAGACGTAATTGGAAAAGTAGCCGGGGCGGTTCGGTGCGGGGAAGAGCTTGAGGACTTTCAGCCCGATGGGGCTGATGCGATTAGCAGGGATAATATTGTTCGCGAACGGCAGCCGGTTATACGTGGAGCAGCCGCTCGCGCTGGTGACCGCGCAGAAGCTGGTGTTCGGATCGTAAATGCCATTCGTCTTACCGGCGGCGGTCAGGTATCCGGACAGGTTGACGCTCCCATCGGCTCCCGGCAGCATGTCGGCTGTGGGTACGGACGTGACGATGGGCGCGGGAAGCACCTCGCGCCATCCCTCATAGCTGAAAAAACCGAAACCCTTACCTCCCTTTGTGATCGGACCACCGACCGTGCCGCCGAACTGGTGCTGGTTGTGGAACGACCTGGCCGCGCCGACCTGGTTGGATTGGTAGGTGTTCGCTTCCAGGAGGGAGTTGCGCCAGAAGTCGTATACCGTACCGTGAACGTGCGTGGTGCCGCCTTTGAGAGTGGTGTTGATGATGCCGCCGCCGGTGCGACCGTACTGTGCGTCAAAGGTAATCGTCATCACCTTGAACTCCTGCACGGCGTCCACCGAAGGGGAGATCGTCCAGGTGCCGGAGGGGCCGCCGCCCTCGATGGAGATCGGAGCGCCGTTCAGCAGAAACTGGTTGGTGCTGCCGGGCTGACCGCTGATCTGATACGAGTTATTGGTATCCCATCCACGGTTGCCCGAAAAGCCGCCAGCGCCGAACTGCGTCTGCGTGAAACGCACACCAGGCACAAGCTGGACCAGTTGGTAAATCTGCCGGCCGTTCAGGGGAAGGTTCTCAATCTTTTCCGGATCCAGAACGGTACCGCCGGAGGCATCGGTCGTGGCCAGTTGGAACTGATCCGTGCTGACGGTGATTTCATTCACGTTCGCGCTTACCTTCAGCTTGGCCGGAACGTCAACCGTGCCGGAGACCTGAAGCACGAGGCTTGGATACACCGCTGTCGCAAACCCTTGCGCTTTGACGGTGATCTCGTAGGTATTCGGCTGCGCGAACGGAATAACGAAACGTCCGGCGTTGTCGGATTTGACGTCATAGGTTTGCTCGCCGCTTTTTGCCGTGACAACGGCACCGGGAATCACCGCTCCCGAGGGGTCCGTTACTGTCCCGGACAGGGTGCCACGATACTCCTGGGCGTGGCTGAAGGCAGATAGGAAAAGAACTGCTATTGCAAGGGGCAGCACTCGTTGGGGAAAACGCATCCTGAACCTCCGAATTGAAGCGTGGGGAAATACTGCCACCTTAGGAGTGCGATAGAAACTCGTCGAGCGTCCGCTGGGGTCCGAACTTGAGCTCGGCCTTGAAAGATGCGTGCGTCTGGTGGCACTCTGGGCTGCCTGGTTGATCGCGGCATCGGCGCGCTCGTGATTGGCTGGGCTCGCCTGCTCAGCAGCGAAATGGCCTCGACCGCAGCCCCATCGATCACATATCCGTCCCCACCAGTCACGTTGCCCTGGATCGAGCCCCGGTACTCCTGTGCTTGAGGAACAAGAGAGGTCAGGGACATGGCGGCCAGACATCCTGCGACCCGGAACAAGCGGAGGTTCAGTCTGCTCGGCTGTGGAAGTCATTCCGCCTTCCGAAGGGCAACGGAGAATACGTCGATCACGGTGTATTTGCATAAGAATGCCTCCTGAGGATGTTGCCGTTCATTCCAGTGAAGGTTCTCGACGACGTCAGCGTCTAACCTCTGCCGATGTCTGCGTGGATGCGGTGCGTTCAAACGTGTCGTAGAGCGGTTGGACTGGCGTTAGTTTTGGCTCCTCCTCCGCAGTCGACACGGCAAGGATGCGAATCTTGTCGTTGTTCGGAAGAGTGAGCGTTCGTGACGTCCCGGAGATCTCAATGGGATAGGCGAACAGGTAAGAGTAGGCATATGGCTGGTTGAGACCGTCCGCGGTGTGATGGTGGGAGGCGTACCAGGCGAGGTCGGCCCGTTTCACGTAGCCCGGGTCGAGGCTGACGTACTCCTCGGGATAACGGGGGGCAGAGTAGCGCTCACGCTGCTGCTCGTCGGTCGGAGGCCACGCAGCGTGGTTGGCGGAGATCGCCCAGTTCCGTTCTGTCTGGTCCTTCCATACGCGCGTGTCCCACTGGCCGATGAAGCCGCCCCAGTCCTGGATGGTAAGTTCGTTCCGTGTGTTGCCGGCGGTAAAGGTCGCGTTCTGGTCGCCTCCCGTCGAGGCAGCGAGCACGTAGACGCGGTTGTACTTGCCGGCCGGCAGCTTGATCGTCTGTCCGTGAGCGACCAGGGCGTTGGGCGTTCCTGTCTTTGCGGCTGCAAGGTCGAACTGCACACCGTGAAACGTCATCTGTGCCGGAAGCATCTCCGCGGGAAGCGCGTCCCCTTTTCCGTCGAAGCCGCCTCCATCTGCCTCGGTGTCATCATTGCTGGCAGTGGCGAGGTCGTATTGGAGCCGCACTGGTTGCGAACGAATAGCAGCCAGTTTTGCCGGCGGGCTCCCGAGCCGAAGTGCGAAGCTGCGCGGTTGATACGCCGTAAACGAAGTCGTGAGCGCGCCTCCGCTTACATTCGCGGACCCAACCGGCTGCTCCTGTGCATTGATCTCACGGGCGAAAGCCACCGGTACCGCGAACGAGACGCGAACGTTCGGTGCCGGACGGCCGTCGAGTTCCACCATGCGCAGAACGATCTCGTCGCTCTTCTCCGCCTTCTTCAGTGCAAGCACGCGAACCCGTGAGTTGTTCAGGTGTACGAGGGAGAAGCTCTTGCCGAGTCGGCCCGGGTGCGCAATCGTTGCAAAGGCAATCATCGGGTCGTTGAGACGGTAGGCCTGCCAGTCTGTCTCTGCTCGGCGCCAGTCGCCCGCGTGACCAGCCACCCCGAAGACAAACTCGTGATGACCCCAGTCCTGGTTAGCCTGGTCGGTGTACGCCTGTTGACGTCCATTCGTTGCAGGCTGGATGCCGGGCGAACGCAACAACGTCAGTCGTAGGGTATTGTCGTTCGGCTTGTCGGATCCGTTCTTCAGGTCCGTCAAAATCGTCGTTCCAAAGCCACCGCTCTTGTCGGTGAGATCGATCCATCGGTGAGAGGCTACTTCAAACTGTCGCTCCTGCGCATTGTGCCGCTGGATCGTGCCGACCTCCCAGTTGTAGGTGGCATTCTCGTTGCTTGCGCTGAGCGGGAAGGTTGCTTTGAGGTTTGCCGCGAGCGTCTTCCAATCGATTGAGTTCGAGAACTCGACGCGGTTGCCCGCATCGCCCGCCGAGAGGCTGACCGTCTGAACGAACTTCGAGTCCTCGGTCGACCGCGTGACCTCGACCGAATCGCGGACCGGACCTTCTTCCTTGATGCGAATCTGAGCAGCGCCACCGACGTAAGCTCGCGGCGCTGCCTGCTCCTGGTCGAAGTCCATATTCCAGGCCGGCCACTGCTTGGGCCGGTCAGTGGAGATGGCCAGACGGATCGGCGCCAAGAGCAGCTCCTTCGCAACCTTCTTGTCGTAGATGCTGGACACATCACCGTTCGCATCAAGTTGCACGCGGTAGCGGGCGTTCTCCAACGAGGAGTTTGTAACCTTCAGCGTTGACCGCTGACCAGGGCTCTCGGCCTGAGAGACGTCAAACACGGAGTAGCCAACCGACGGAACCTTGGCGAGAAAGAGGACCTTCCCGTCGCTGATCTGCGACGGCACCTCTTTGCCTTCCGGATCTCGGACGCGCACCGCTTGCGGCGTTCCATGCGGAAAGTCGATTTTGGCCTCGACAACGTCCTCCCGTGCAACATTGAGAGGGTTGAACACAACGAGCGGCGTACCTTTGCCCTCGGTGTTCAAGCCGGAGGCCACGGCCTTGGTTGCATCTTCGAAGACACCGGCAAACTCGTTGGCTACGATCGTATCGTCGTTCCACGCGAACTGATATGCGCGAGGAGTCGCAGTTCCAGCACCCGTATCGTGAAAGTGTCCAGCCAGCTCAAGCATCCAGGTATCGTTGATCTGGCGCTGGGGATAGGGCCTTGCTCCCAGCCACTCCGCCGCAAGTGAGGTCTTCTCGGCAGCGTCGGCGAGCAGCTCGTTCTTAAGAACCCAGCGTTTGTGATACGCCTGCGATGTCAGGGAACCGGCCGAATGGTTGATCAATTCGAGATCCCCGGCGTACCGGGGCATGCGCGATGTCATGACCGGCGTGATGTCCCGGAACATCTGGTCTGCCGTGGCCTCAACGACATGGACCGGCCCCTCACCGACGCGCACAGGAGACGCCTTTGTCTCTGCGCTCTCCGCAGAGACAAACCGGCGTGGGGACGGCAGCACCGTCTCGCTCTTGGTCACAATGGCCTCAAGCAGCTTGACCGTGGACTCCTGCGTCGCACCGCCGATATCACCGGTGCCGACATAGTGGTAATCGGCAAAGACACCAGTCGCTGCGCCGTCAACATCGATCCGCTTCACCCAGTTCTGCTCCACCTCTCGCGGACGCTCGATAGCACGTAGCTGTTGGGGAGTGAGCCGCGCCTTTTCCTCGTCGGTCAAGTGCGGCGGCGGAATCGGAACTGGCTCTCGACTCAGATCCGTGAAGACATTGCTGCCGTATCCGCCCGGATTCAAGGCACTCATCACCGTCGCCCCGTCGGGACCGGACCAGATGCCGACGTTGAACGGGATGCCTTCCGGTGTCTGCTCGGGCGAACCAGGACCACCGATCTTCGGCGCGGGCTGCCAAGCCGCACTGAGCTTCTGCGTTGAGAATCCCTTCACGCCGGAGTGGGCCAGAATGCTCGGCAGGGAGGCGGGAAACCCGAAGCAGTCAGGCAGCATGTACTCTTCGCTGGCCTTGCCGAAGTCGTTCCTGAAATACTCATTGCCGTAGAGAATCTGGCGGAAGATACCCTCCGCGCTGGGGAGATTAACATCCCCTTCTTCGACGGAAGACCCGGCAGGGAACCAGCGCCCAGCGGCAACGTAGCGCGTCATCCGCGCATAGTCCGTCGGGTAGTACTCCTTCATCAGGCGATAGCGGTTGGCTCCGCTCCAGTTGAAGATGTAGTGCGGATATTTATCCATGTAGTCGAAGTTCACGCGCATCGTCTTGAGCAGAAACTCGCTGATGGTCTGCGGAAACTCCCATCGCCATTGCGTATCGAGATGGGCATACGGGACGACGTACAGGGTAGGGTCCTTCGTGATGTCCGGCGCCTTCATCGTCTGGCCATGAACTCCAGGAGGCAACGCGAGCGCGGCGCACGCAAAAGCCAGCAAACCTACACCGGGCAGGCGACGACGGCTCGCCCTCGCGTCAAAGCATTTGAAACGCTTGTTGTGCATCACTTGGTCGCTCCCGAAATTGAGTTCTGACATGAGGAAACGCACCACAGGTTCGCTCCCGATCACCCGATCTGGTGAGATCTCCGCAAAAGGCAGACTCCGCAGCTTTGTGCAAAATCTTTCATCTGATTGCGCTATCACATGCAGAAATTATGTACGCTCCTGCTGGTCCGCTTGTCAAGCGAAGCACGAGAAGTATTCGAGTAAAATTGCTCCCGCCTCAGGGTGTCTGAGGATCGGATACCCTGAAGCTCAGAGAAAAGCAGGTGAACAGGTCCTCATCCATGAAGAAAGCAACCCTTGAGGATGTAGCGCGAGCAGCCAATGTGGGAGCCATGACCGTCTCTCGCGTAATCAACAACCATCCCTATGTCGCAGAGGGGACCGCAAAAAGAGTTCGCGCTGCGATCCGTGAACTTAAATACCAGCCGAATCATGCTGCCAGAGTCCTCAATGGTCAGCTCTCCCGATCCATTGGCTTGATTGTTCCAGACCTGGCGGACAGATTTTTTTCTGTCGTCAGTCACGCTGTTCAGGAGACCGCGCGCGCCAGCGGATATTTGGTGTGGCTGGCTGCTTCAAATGACGATCCAGCCATTGAAGCCGCGCAGGTAGAACAGATGACACATCATCCAGTCGACGGCATCCTGCTTGTGCCGGTCGATAGCAGGCATAAATACCTGAAAGCGGCAGCTTCCGGAGGTGTTCCTCTTGTGACGATCGATCGGCCGATCGAGGTGGCGAAAACAGATTCGGTAGAGGTCGAGAATCGAGCGGGAGCGCGGATGGCCATCGAACACCTCATCCAGCATGGCTGCAGAAGAATTCTCTGCGTCACAAAGAACTCCCATCTGCGACCAGTCAAAGAGCGCATCGCAGGGTATGAGGAATCGCTGCAAGCCGCCAACTTTCCCTATGCGAAGACGCTCGATCTTTCGCAGGAGGCGGAGGCGAGGGACACCCTCGCATCGCTGTTCCGATCGCGCAACCGGCCTCACGCGCTCTTCACAACGAACAACGCTTCCACCATCTGGGTCATCGAAACACTTCGCGAGATCGGGGTCGAAACTGGCCGGGATATCGCACTGATTGGTTTCGATGACGTGGATTTCTATACGCTGATCACGCCTTCCGTCACCGCGATCAGTCAACCTGCCGCCGAACTCGGGCGGACCGCGACTCGACTGTTGTTAGAAAGAATCAAAGGTTATCCTCTTCCATCGCGTGTCCAGACCGTGCTGCCTGTATCTCTTGTAATCCGCGAGTCTTGTGGATGTCCGTCAGAAGCCTGGCAACACAGAAGCGGGAACTCGCCCTGAGATCTTTTGCGCCCCGCCAAATAGCTGAGCGGAATCATCATCGACCAGCCCTGCTAAAGCGCACAGTGTGACGCTTCACATCTTTTCCGGAATCGCAGCGACGAGAGCGTCTATAGCCGAGCTTTGTGTGCCTGCATCCGGCGAGAGTGGCGGGCCCGACCAGACGGCGCCAAACTGATTCCCGGGCGCTTGATCCTTCGTCCAGATGGAATCAGCGTTGTCGGCGAATAAGGTGCGATAGCGCGGGTCATGATCTACCACATCGAAGGCGCTCAGGTTGCGCATGAAGATGCCCTTGAACTGAATCCCGTCGGCGCCACAATCAGGTTCGCAGATGTCGTGGAGGATGCCGTTCTTATCGGTGAGATAGCGCAATGAAGCATCAACCAGGAGACGTGCCTCTTGAAGAACCGTAGCGTTATCAGGAGACCTCGACCACTCTGCAAGTGCGCCCACGAGAACACCTTGGTTGTAAGTCCACACAGTTCTTCCATTGTTGCGGCAAGTCCCGGAGGACTTATCGATGGTGAGCCCGTCATTGACGAGATGGCGGTCGTTGATCATGCCCGAGCCGCGAAACCAATTCCACTCCTTTGCTGCCCAATCCGCGTATCGATCACGACCGGCCGGCACGCGCATTGCCAGGTGCGCGGCGACAGAAAAGAAAAGTTCATTGGCGATGGCGTTCTTGTAGGTGCGATCCTTGCTCCACCATATGCCGCCGCCGCAGCTGTTATCCCAGCCGCCCGCCATGTTGTCGAAGATGGATTGAGCGCTCGCGAGATAACGACTGTCGCGCGTGAGATCGTACGCATCGATCCAGGCAAGAGCCCACCAGCCCTCGTCATCGTAGTACTTGTTCAGGAAGCCTGGAAAGCCGGTCATTGGCTTCGCAGAGCCGACCTGCTGTGTCCTGGGCACGGTAATCTGGGCTTGGGTATGAGTGTTCGCTACAGTGGCGACGTACTGCCTGGAACCGCTGGCGCGCATGTAGGCGATAACTGCGGTGATGGCGTTCGCGGAGTTCCACCAACCCGTGGTACGGTAAAGTCCCGTCCGGGGAACATACCAAAGTTGCAATGATTGCACGCCGAGTTCGGCTCGGTGAAGCGCCTGATCGCGTGGCGTGTCTCGTGCCGGTTGCTGTGAGCGACAGATCACGGTAATGAGGCCAAACAATAAAGAGGACACGTTGCGCAAATTCATCTTTCCGTTTTATCAGGATGTTGCTCCCAAGCAGAAGGCTGTCACAAGCACAATTTAATTAGTGGCGGTCCTGGGAGCCCTTCACGTCGCTGATGCGTGAAGCTCGGAACGTACATGTCGCAAAACGCATCGCCATGAACGTCGTCAGGGAAGCGCTTTATGTAAGCGGTCGCCCGCGAGATCGATCGTCCGTAGTAAATTCGTGCCAAAAGGCCGCTTGACTCGGCGTTCCGCACCTCGGTCCACAGAGAGCTCCCTATGGACAGCACGGCCCACGGCGAGCTCAGAGGCGTACCGGAGGAGCGCGCAAGTCCGTGCTGCTGGCGAACCGTACATTCACTGCCAACTGTCAGCTACAAACCGTGCGAGGCACTCAATTCCTAAAGAAAACGCTGGCGTTTCTTGCATCACGCGTGGTGCGCATTTGCACAACTGCAGGTTACTTCCGTCGAAACTACGCCCAGGCCCTCGATGGCCTGTTTGCTCTCTCGGCCGGTCGGCCGCTCACGCGCGCATTGTTTATGGAATACCGGCCCGAGCCTCGAAGGAGGCGCTGGCGCGGTCCACCGTCAAGGTCCGCCTCTCGGCCGTCCGAAAGCTAGTCGCGGAGGCGCGGCGAAACGGATTGATCGGGGCCGAAGATGCGGCGAGCCTCTCGGAGGTCCCGAACATCCGCCAGAAGGGGACCCGGCTGGGGAACTGGCTGACGCGGGAGCAGGCGAAGGAGCTGCTCGCGGTTCCTGATCGGTCGACCCTAAAGGGTCAAGCAGGGAATCAACGCCTGGATGACCGCGGCCGGCATCGAGGAGAGCCGACTGCTGCGATCGATCTCCAAGGGCGGAAAGGGTGACCTGGAACAGATCAAGTTCTGCTGGCGCACTCCTCAATCCAAACGACGGAATGCTATCTCGGCTCTGAGCAGGAGATCGCCATCGCGGTGGATGACTCCTTGGGACTTTAGGACTTTGCCCTGTGAGCGATACGTTCACAGGGTCGCCTCCTGAATATGGATAAAGCGGGCCCGCTAAACTGATCTGGAGGGGTACGCGTTGGCTCAAGAACTGATTTTGCCGAGAGAATATGAAAGGCTTTTGGGCGACCTCAAAGAGAGAATCCGCTCCGCGCAGTTTCAGGCGTTGCGCTCGGTCACTCGCGAGCAAATCTCTCTCTACGCAGATATCGGCCGGATGATCGTCGAGAAGCAGGAGGGGAAAACCTGGGGCAAGAGCATCGTTGGGAATTTGGCCGATGATCTCCGCAAGGAGTTTCCCGGTGCAAACGGCTTCTCGGCTGCGAACCTCTGGCGAATGAAGAACTTCTACGAAGCCTATGGGAAGGATGAAAAACTCGCACAGGTTGTGCGAGAAATTGGTTGGTCTCACAATATCGCGATTTTGGAGAAGTGCCAGGCGGAGCAAGAGCGGGAGTTTTACATTCGCAGCTGTCGTAAACATGGCTGGAGCCGGAATGTCCTGATTCATCAGATCGAGAGCCGAGCATTTGAGAGGACAATGAGCAGCCAAACCAACTTTGCGGCGGCTTTAGATCCTTTGGTCTCAGTTCATGCCCAGTTGGCGGTGAAAGATGAGTACACATTCGCCTTCTTGGACCTAGAGGATGCCCACAGCGAGCGAGAATTGGAACGGGCTCTCACGGGACGTGTCGAGGCTTTCCTACGCGAGATGGGCGACAGGTTCACCTTTGTCGGAAGTCAGTACAAGATTCAGGTGGGGGAGCGTGAGTTTTTCATTGATCTGCTCCTCTACCATCGCCGATTGCACGCTTTGGTGGCCCTTGAGCTCAAGATTGGTGAGTTTGAGCCGGAGTACATAGGCAAGATGCAGTTCTACCTTTCGGTTCTTGACGACACGGTGCGTTTGCCAGAGGAGCAGCCTTCGATCGGCATCATTCTCTGCAAGTCGAAGGATCGGCTAATCGTCGAGTATGCCTTGAAGGACGCTACTCTGCCAATCGGGGTCTCGTCCTACAGTGTGACGCCCAATGTGCCGAACGGGCTGCAAGGACAATTGCCCAGCGCCGATCAGATTGCATCGCTGTTGGCCGGGATCGATTGATCTTGCGCGAAAGTGATGACTGAACAGTCATTTACAGAAAACTCGCACAGCCGTGCGAGTTTCGTAAGCTAGGACCTAGGAGCTTGTTGAAATAGGTACTGATCCACAGGCGTAGGCGGTGCTGAGTTCGTCTCAGGGAGTATGCGTGGAGATGAGCGGTTTCAGGATGAGATGTTCAGCTG
>JAABUZ0100010149.1_pt1 | contig 10533 bp, 8 predicted proteins | sample 5562091 | NCBI WGS metagenome assembly JAABUZ01 (sample SAMN12813069, study PRJNA571459) | rock metagenome | isolation source: Antarctica rocks | place: Antarctica: Victoria Land, Linnaeus Terrace sud | collected 2015-12-21 | reverse complement strand
TCTCGCCCGCGCCTGGGATGACCTCACGCGGATTCTTGCTGCGGCATAGCTGTCCCTGTTAACCAGCTACGACAACGCTCGCGAATCGGCGCTTGACTGTCGACCCCACCACGACCCAACGACACCGTCCACAGAGCGCCCGCGCGAAGCGGATCGCGATTGCCGCGAGTTCGTCTGTCCGCTCAAGGAGTGGCGACACGTTGCCGATCTTGGGCAACGGGATACTGAGCATGGTCTTGTTGGATCGGGAGATCACGTACTCGTGCGCAACGGAGAGACTGCCGCGATCCTCCTCCGGCTCCAGCGGCTCGTGAATCGCATTAGCCTGCGTGTGATACGTTGCGTCGACCGCGATGATTCCCTGGGCGAGGTCGTTCCGGATTTCGGCGCGGTAAGCCAACTCTTCGGGCGCGATCGGCTCACCCGTCTGCTCGTCGATCGGGAGCAACGGCCAACGCGCCAGATGCGACGACAGCCCACCGGGATCTTTCGCCGGCAGAAACGGCAACTGGATCGCTTTTGAGTCGGTCCCATCGCGTCGCCCGTTGGACCGTGTCATGGTTATGAACTCCGTCGCTGGACATCTCTTTGTCCCGTTTTAGCACACCCGTTCCGCTCCTGTCCAGCACTCATCAACCCAGGTGCGCCACCAAGCATGCCTACCTATAGAGTTATGGTGCGGGTTTATAGAGTGGCGGCACGGATATATATATCCACGGCGCGGGTTTATAGATAGAGGCAAAGTCGGGCGCTTTAGCGCCCTGGTGCAGGTTTACAGAGGATCGGTACGGGTTTATAGATGTAACGCGCGCGCACGGCGTGCTGCTTCGTGCTGGAACATAGAGGCCCGGTGCGGGTTTATAAAGAAACCTGGCTGCACCAGTATACAGCCTGTGTACGGGTTTATAGATGATTTGTGCGGGTTTATAGAGTTGTGTTGACGCAAAGCCCGTTATGTTGCGCCAATACGATTATTCCATCAGACCAGGATGCGCCGCCGCACGATGGCATCTAATACCAAAGGGTAGTGCTCCCCGCCGCCGATCACATACTGCGCCCCCCTTGACCGCGACACCACAACACGCCCCACCACCAATGAGGGTCGGACGTGTACCGTCACCCACGACCGAATTGTCGAGACATGCCGCCATCTGAGTGGTGACGAAGGTGGATATCGTAGCCGACGGCCTGTAGCGTCGCGACATGTCAATCACAAGACGACGGATACCTTCGCCGGTCAATTGCTAACCCCAATGCAGCATTACCAGTATGTAGAGTCTACGTGCGGTTTTATAGAGACAGGGTGTGGATATGTATATCCTCAGTGCGTTTTAGTAGATTCACGGTGCGGTTATCATAAATTAATTGTGCGGGTTTATAGAAAAACTATTGCCTACCACGCCATCATTGCCTACAGTAACATAGTAGGCCACACCAGATGGGCCCGAGTATAGAGAAATGTTCCTGTAGTGGGTCTCTCCTATAACAAGCGCCAAGCAAGACGTTCATTTTAAACACTGACCGGCGTTCTGCTGTTACACAGGGCACATGCCTTTCGCGCATCACGATCACCTGGTAACACGATTCCATCCATCAACGCCGCTCTCCTGTAAGGTTCACCTATGCGACTACCGAAACGCCGGGACCAACGACGCGAACACGAGCAATAGGCCTTCCGACCGCTTACGAGGAGGTGGGGACGATGACAGATGATGACAAACGAGATCTCCGACGTCCACGATGCATGAAATCCACCTGTTTGAGCCGAGAAGCCCGAGGGCTGGACAATATTCAGCCCTCGGGCTGTAGCCGCCAAGACCCCAAACCGTTGGTCGAACACAATACACGGCGCCGGCCGGATGTGTTTATACCTCGCCAGGAGCTTACTCTCATGAATCATAGCAATGCGGTTCTGGTCCGTCGATCATCAATCCGCGCCATGATACTGCCACTCACGAACGAGGGGCGCCCCACGACGCGCCCCTCATCGTAAGCCATGGCTGCGGGACAGTCCCAGGTCGTAGTGTCCCCCGCATGGACTGGGGGTGATACCGCATTGCCCGTCCATTGTAGTCGCGGCGCCTGTCAGGACACAGGGCCGTGGACCAAGGTGAATGACGCGTTTTTCGCGCGCCTCCTACCCGCGCTCCCGGAAGGCGAGTTGCGCACATTCCTCTACCTGGTGCGGCGCACCTGGGGGTATAAACGCCTGCGCGACCACGTATCGCTGAGTCAGTTCCTGTCAGGTGTGCGCGCCCGAGACGGGACGATGGTCGACCGCGGCTGCGGCATCAAAAGCCGCGACACGCTCCTCGCGGCCCTGCGAGCTCTCGAAGCACGCGGCGCTATCTCCATCGCGCGCGGCGTGAAAGGCGCGACGCATGCCTACACGATCCTGCTGCCCTCCGGACGCGAGGGCGGCCTGTAGCTCGTCGAGCCACCGCATGGCGCGGTCATACCGCTCGACCGGGAGCGCACGGTACGACGCCACGGAGAAGCGCCGGCTCAGTTCGGTGAAGAGGGCCTGGTAGGGGTTGGCGTAGTGGGGCGAGGCCCAGCCGCGCGCGATGAAGGCCTGCGCCACGGCGTGGACCCTGGCTTTGAGTTCCTCAGCCTGCTCGGCGGTGATCGGGTTGCCGGGGTAGAGGCGGCCTTCGAGCTGGGCCAGCCGGCGCATCCACTGGCCGACAACGGCGGCCGCGTTGTCCAGGCGCTCGTCGTGGCGCGCGACCTGGCCCTTGATGTCCGCGACATCGCCCTGCACGCCCGTCAGCCGCTGGCCGAACTCCAACTGCTCGCGGGCCATGGCCGCGATCGACAGGCCGAACTGCTCGACCTGCCGCAGCGTCAGCGCCGTCGAACTGGCCTGGCCCTGGTCGCCGGCGACGGCCGCGCCGCCGCCGGCGGGCAGGGGCAGGCCGGCTTCGGCGGCGAAGGCCTCCGACACGCGCTTGAAAACCCAGCGCTGATAGAGATGGAGGCGTTCGCGTAGGCTTTCCTTCACACGTCGGCCTTCGACCGTCGCCAGCCACATCAGCGTGCTCTCCAGTTCCAGGCACTGGAACACCTGCGCACCGCCGCCGGTCTCGATGCGCACGCGGCGCAGCGCCTCGGCCATCACGTCGTGACGTCGGATGCGCTGTGTCTGCCCCGAGTAGTCGATGCCGAGCGCCGCGCACATTGGCCGCAGTGGGAGGAAGATACCCGCGCCCTCGACGCGGACGGCCGTGACCTCCTCGCCCTCGACGAGCACGACCTGCTGCTGACGGTCGGCGCGTAGGATGGGCAGGGAGGGGTCGTCCGCGTCCACGCCTTGGTCGGGCATGTCGGGGTCGGATGTGTCGCCATGGCCATGCGTTGTCATCGGTCTCTTCCTCCTCTCCGGTCAAAGGGGTAGGTGTTACGCCTACCCCTTGCCGCCTACTTTTCCAAAGGGGTAGGTGTTACGCCTACTCCTTGCCGAGGTGCTTCCTTGAAGGGATGGTCGTGACAACCACCCCTTTGCAGTCACAGCACGTAACGATAGCACTTCTGCACGCATTTACGCTGCCCGCGCTCACGTTTTGCCCCGCTACGGCGGCGGGTGTAGGGAAAGGGGATACAAAAAACGAGTTGACCGGGGAGTTCGCCCGTCAACTCGTTACTCCTTCAGTATATCATCTCCGGCCCTGGCTTGTCCAACATGACACGAGCGCGATCAGGGTCTGTGAAAAGTCGGCAGCCATCGCTCCCGGGAGCGCCGGCTGCCAGCCGGCCCCGGTCGCGCCCGACGCACGCGCCAGCACCGACGCGCGCCCGCGCTGGCGTGCCGGCTGGCAGCCGGCGGTCCCAAGACTTTTCACAGACCCTACGAGCGCGATGATGACCTTCGCAGGGTCTGTGAAAAGTCGGTGGGTCCCCCTGGGGGCGTCCCACGCTCCCAAGACAATTCACGAGCCCTCACGACCTTCGCTCCTCGGGGTAAGTCTCTCGCGCGACCTGCCGACGATCCGTCGGCAGGTTGTCGACAGTCAGGCTGGCGGTGCCATTACAGCGGCGGACCGGGCCTGTCGCCCGCGCGCGTCGTCCCCGTGACGCGCGTTCTTCGGCGCGTGTCACAGCGCTTATGAGCGGGAGGGGCGAACCCCACCTTTTTCGGGCGAAAATACAGCGCCCGGTGGCCTGTGCCCCTGCATGAGCCGCACAGCCGCGTGGAGGACCGCTGTCTTCGCGAGGTCTACACGGGGTCAGGGACCCCCGCGCAAACGCGCCAGGGACCGCCTCAGCGACAGTATCTATTGTGCGCGAGCCATCGCTACTTGTCATAAGTATTATTCCCATTATTTTACACGTCGTGGAAGGGGTCGTGCGCCCGACCGGAGACCGGCCGGCGTCGCGCGCCGGATGGACAACGCGCGCCGGATGGGGTATGATCGTGGCATCGTGGCATCGTGGCATCGCGGGGTACGCGCGTCGAGCGGGTGAGTCATCGATCGCCGCGTCCGTGCGTCCGCACTCAACATGCGCGCCCTGGTCGTGCCGCTGATCGTCGCCGACGACCGCGGCGGCGTTCCGGCGCTGTGCGTGTCGGCGTCCGTACGACCGCCAACCGTAGCGGCGACCGCACGGGCGTCACTCCGTGGCGACATGCACAGCCCACGCTGCGTCGTCATCGACTGACAGGGCGACGGGACAGGAGAGCGGCGGCGGTGGGACCGCGTCACCGTCGTTCCCGCGCCACACGTTATGTCAACGGGCACCCCTTTGCTTTTTCTACTATACCGAGTTGATAAGACGTGTTGTCACCATATCAAGTGTGGTATAGTAGCTAGGAAGACGGGCGGCAGCGGCGTCGGCGTGGCCCGCGCGGGCACGGGCGCCTGCGGCGCACGACGGAGGTCGTGCCGCCACCCAATGCGCCACTGGCGCGCGTGGCCTCCGGCACGTTACCACACGCTGTCGGCGGTCACCCCGCGCAGCGGCGTCGCCAGAGGGGATCGCGGGCAGCGCGCGCGGCGTCGTGGTCGCCCGTGTACAGGGCCATGTTGAGCGTCAAGGGGCGGTTATGTCCATCTGTCCCTTAGACGGGGCGCACCGGGAGGGGGAAGCACATGGACGAGCTACAGCGGCGGAGGGACGCGACCGGGGGAAGCGGACGGCCCCTCACCGATGACGACGGGAACGGTGGGACGGGGCCGGGGTATCCGTGCGGTACCGATGTGGCTGCTACCGCTGACATTGAATGGATACCTATCGGCGAGGCCATTCGCTCCGCTGGCATCACGGAGGCGATGGCCTATCGCCTCATCACACGCGGTGTCCTCGCGGCGCACCGCCCGCCCCGCCACGGAGGCGCGCCCGGCAGGGGACGGGCACACGTCTCCCGCGCCTCGCTCGCCGCCTACCTAGACGCCCGTGCGCGACGTGCGCCGGGAGGTATGGTCGCGCGTCCCGACGGGAACACCACCGACCCGCTTCTACCATCACCCAAGGTGGGGGCGGCGCTGTCCGTGGCGCTCCACGCGGGCGCGTCGGCGGCCGCACGTAGCGACGCGTGGGCCAGCCTGGAGCCCGACGAGCTGCGCCGGCGCGCCGCGGCGGCCGCCCATGGGCGCGACCCCGCGGCGCTCTGGGCGCTCACCGAGGCCTGGCTCATCCAGGAGGGCAAGGCCGGCGGGCGCACCCGCGCGCACACCCTGCGCGCCTACCGCCGCGGCGTCCTGGACCTCGTCGCCGCGTGGCCGGGCGAGAACCTGCTGCACCCGTCGCGCCGGGCGGCGACGCGCTGGGTCCGCGCGCTCGAGGACGCGGGCAAGAAGCCGGCGACGGTGCAGCTCAAGCTTGCCGCCGCGCGTGCCCTCTACGCCGCGCTGCGCTGGACCGGCGCCACCGACGCCGCGCCCTTCGCCGGCGTCCGCGCCGCCCCCGAGAAAACGGCCCCCTGGGATCGCCGGAAGCCCTACCCGCCCGCCGACGTGGAGCGCCTGCTCGCCGTCGCGACGGGCGAGGACCGCGCGCTCGTCCTGCTGGGGGCGCACGCCGGCCTGCGTGTGTCCGAGGCCCTGGCGCTGCGTCACACGGACGTGCGCCTCGGCGACGGCGAGCTCGACGTGCGCGATGGCAAGGGCGGCAAAGCGCGCACCGTGCCGGTCTCCGCGAGCCTTGCCCGCGCGCTGCGTGAGGGGGCGCACACCGACAGCCAGGATAGCCGGGAGGAGGGGCACGCGGAGGGGCGGGTGCTCCGCCTGCGCGACGACCGCCAGGCGCGGCTGCGGCTGCGCCGCCTGACCGTGGCGGCGGGCGTGCCCTATCGCGGCTACCACGCGCTGCGCCATTACTGCGGGACCCGCCTCATGCGCGACACCGGCGACCTGGACACCGTCGCCCGCGTGCTCGGTCACAGCTCCATCGAGACCGCCCGCGTCTATGCCAAGTGGTCCGACCAGGGTGCCAAAACCGCCATCGGGCGCTGGTAGGCCGGGCGACCGTCCTCCCCCCTCGCGCGCGGCAGAGGTCGTCGCGCAGGGGTGCGCCCGACGGGCGCGCCGACGCAGCGGCGGACACGACGCTTTTTGAACGTGTCGCGGCTGTATTTTCTCGTTCGTGTGTGGAAGGGGTGCCAAAAAGCTATGTGCAGTACCAATAGCGCAACAGACAGGCCCATTACAACGATTCGTGCAAAAATGGGCCACATCGCACCAATAAATCAAGTAGCTGTCTATGATCGCATTGTCGCCGTGGATTTAGACCGAGACCGCGCCGGTAAGGCTCATTACCGGCGCAGTTCTCCATGCAACGACCGTATTACAGGTCGAGTTGAGGCTTTTATCCCCCCAGAAAGTGTGCCGGTAATCCAACTGAGCCGGTAACAAGTCAAATGGCCCATTTTTACATCAATCGTTGTAGTGGGCCAAGAAGGCGGAGCGAGCCGCGACCGCGCCAGCTACTGCACAGAACGATCAGCACTACGCCGGCTCGCCGGCGAATAGCAGTAATGCTTCTGTGAATAAAACGCTGTGCTAGCACCAAGGCTTGGGTAAGGTCGTCTTACGTCTAGGCTTGCTGGTAGCTTTTGAGCTGTTCATCAAGATAATGCGTGACTGTCTGTCTATTTCGATAGTTCGGATCTGTCTTGATCTTCTCTGCGAGTTCGCGCAGAGCGCCTTTCAGGCGACTTGGGCTTTTCGTCTTATGTTCATTGATGCTCGCACGGATGGCATCGCTCACCTCTTTGGGTAAGTGAGCACTAATATTTACGCCAATTAGGCTTGGGAAGAGTTCCTGATATGCTACGTCCACTTGATTTTTGCTCGGGGCTAGGGATATGTAGTTGTACAAGAAATCGGGACGAATATAGCAACTGATTCGATATTTGTCCCCGAAGACTTCGTTGACCGTTCTTTGCGTAACCCTATCAGTAGACAACCACCAGGTTCGATACCCCAGGATTCCTTCGCCGAGCTCGTTGTTCTTCTCCCTGATCGCATAGATGGTAAGTATCAGCTTCGAGTCATTCTCCGCTTTTAGATTGTTTTTCTTCTGCAGCAGCAGCTTGGATGAAAGCAGCATCTCCTCCGACTTATTCAGAGCAACACCTAAGGACCGATCAGACTTGTATTCTATCCCGAACTGGTCTCCTAGGAAGGCAATTAAATCCGTTCTATACCCTGACTCGTCCAGGCCGACAAAGTTATCTAGGAAATCGTCGAAGCTGGTGACCTGTCCTTTGTTTTTTGAATAGACATATGCCCTAATCATGATCTCATCGATATACAACGTCTGAACCTCGTCGTCCAGATAAAAACTCTCGTTCTGTTTGTACAGGGTTTTATAGCGATTGTTTATCATGCGGAAGTGTGCGCATAATTCGTCGATGATTGTATCATTGACAATTAAGGTAACCCCGGCATCGTGCGCGCCTTTAAGAAGGTTCCAATGCCTTCTGTTAGCTCTGTCTAAATAATATTCGGACAGCGCAGGTATTAGAATAGACGTACAGACATACACACTAAGCTTCGATGCCATGCTGTTGAAGTATGTTGCGACCTTAGGATCGCATTGAAGCAGAAACATCATCATGTACGTGCTAGATAGGCGCCGCATAAATTCCATCTCTTCAGCACTACCAGCGTAGACCATGCTGCGGATGGTTAGCAATACTGCGGTCTTCACCTCCTCCTTATTCCTGATGAATACGGAACTATAATCGACAACGGAGCTGATAATATCGGGCAAGTCTTTCTCGAACGCCTGTTGATTCTCGCCGTGTAATACAAAGTTTGAAAATTCGAGCCCCTGCGAATAAAAAAGTTGATGCAAGACCGACTCAATGAGGGCGAAGCAGTCTTTTACCCTCAGATTGGCGTCCTTCAGGTTATCTCTTAACTTTCTTTCAACACCGGCCCTAAAAGTTTCGTGCAGCTTCTCATCGGCAATGTTCCGATTCTGGATCTCTATTCTTGTCTCATACTGTAGACAGTAAGCCGATAAATTGGAGTGGTGGTTGATTCTCCTCGGCTTCTTCGAGAGGTCTTTGAGCCTTTTGTCCACAACCGGGTAAAGCAATTGAGCATCAAACTTTATATATTGCGCCATATCCCTCTTGATCTCGGCGGCACCCTTGAAAATACCCTTGTCCGGGTCGGTCCCCTCTAAGCAATACAGGATCAAGGTGTCAGCCAAAATCTCATCGAGGCTTTGGTTTCGCCTATTGCCCTCCCACTGTTGTCTAAGAAAGACGAAGAGCCGTGGATCAGAAACCAAATCGCTGACAGCGTAAGATTTACCCGGTTGGTTGAACTCGTGGAGGTAGCTCGATATGAACGACTGATATAATCCGGAGGTTCGAGCAGAATGGTTAACTTTGGAAGAAAGCCATGCTATATCAAAGATGCGAACTGTTTTGTTATGTTTTTCATACATGCTATCGATGAATATGTCGATATTAGGAAATATTTGGTTGGTAACGAAATACAGCTGGCTAAATGCAACCTTATTGCGTTTGAGTTTGATAATCGTCCCTTCCAGTTTAGACTCGCACGCCTTTTCGATGGACATCTGATAGATGTTGCGTTCGTGACCGTCACGTTGACACATGTGCTCAAGCCCATCGATGCCCCGATCCTTCAAGCCTCCAACCGGCACAAAAGAGTACCCCATTACTTCGCCGACGAATTCTTGGGCAAACTTCTCGAAAATAAAACCGTCCTCTATCTTTGATAGAGCGAAGGCGAACGCCTCAGGGTTAACTTCGCTCACGGAGCACCCTCCCCGCCCCTTGCTATTAGGTCGCTTACTGTTGCATGATCGAGAACTATAATTCAGTCTATCACCACCCTTGCCACGATTCCTACCAGTTGCGCCCAGTGGCGGATGAGGGGGCGGACGGGGCAAATACTCCAACCTGTCGACAACGGCCTCAACGTGCATCTACGGACCGGAAACGGTCAGGGTCTCGCGCTTCGTGATCGACCGAGACATCTAGAACGGGACGGCCACGCCTGCGATCCCGTTCTAGATGTCCAGAGCTGGGCCGTGGAGCGAGACCCTGACAGGAGCATGGCGAGGACTCCCACATCAGATATGTCACCCAAAACCTGTTCGGGCGAGAGCAGGTGTGGGCCGTCTGGACCGCGCGACCGCGCACGGGCTTCAGAGAGCCGCGGTACCGCGCGCTATTCGCCGTCGCCGTGGCCAGCGACGAGGTTGCGCGTCCGATCACGCGTTGCGAGTTGGGGCAGACCCCGCTCAACGCGAAGCGCCCGATCGACCGGGCGACGGCCGCCGCGCTGCTCCCCGCGTTGGTGCAGCGCGCCGAAGCAGAGTGGGCAACACTCGACGACGCGGGCGGCCCGGACAACGCCGCCGGCGATATGGGCGACGATGGCGCGGCCGTGCTCGACGAGCTGGACCGGCACGACCCCGCGCTGGACATTGCCGAGGTCGATGCGCTGCTGATCACGGATGGGGGCGAGGCATGACACGCCGCTTCACCCCGTTGCGGCTGCTGATCGCTGCGGTGATCCTCGTCGATGCGCTCGCGCTCGGGTCGCATGAGGTTGCTATTCACTCGGCCGCGTGCTTCTTCGGCCCGTGGCGCGTGCCACAATGCCAGGTCGCCTAATGAGCGCCGATCGCGCGGGGACGCGCGTGTCCGCGTTTTCCCCGGCCCGCAGGCCGCCCTGTGTGCCGCCTGGCCCTCCACACAAAGCGCGCGGGGGCGCGGTGAAAGGATGGGCGCCATGACGCCGGACGAGCCCGAGGAGCTGCGGCCAACCCCACTCGTCGGGCGGACCCGCGCGGCGCTCTACCACGCGCTGGTGACAACCGATCCACTGGCCGACGTGTACCACGACCCGCTCACGGCGGCGTTCGTGGGGCACTACTTCACGGCGCTCGGCCCCGCTATCGGCCGCTACCGGGAGCCGGCCGACCAGGACCGCTTCGCGCGCGAGGAGGCGGCGCGGTTCCTGGCGCTACTCGTCCAGGCCGAGCGAGAGCGGGGTGCGCGCCTGGAGGAGCCCTACCTGCGCCTCGTGCCGCCATCGGCACCGG
>JAABUZ0100010142.1_pt1 | contig 10540 bp, 11 predicted proteins | sample 5562091 | NCBI WGS metagenome assembly JAABUZ01 (sample SAMN12813069, study PRJNA571459) | rock metagenome | isolation source: Antarctica rocks | place: Antarctica: Victoria Land, Linnaeus Terrace sud | collected 2015-12-21 | reverse complement strand
GCAGTAATGTCCGCAGGGCATACAAGCGGGCGGACCGCTACCTGGCCCTGATCAAGTTGGCGTCAGGTCTGCTCTGGTTCCGACGCTGGCATGAGCTTGACCCAGCCCTGACGTTTTGAGATACATTTTAAGGAAGTTCATCAGCAGGAAGTCAAGGACGCAACTACCGCTAAAATATTCAGGGAAATGGGGCGCTGGGATGATGCAGAGACCGTTCTGAAGCATCAGTTGAACAGTAATGATCCGTATATAATTTACGAGGAGTGCAAAGTTTTACTACACAAAGCAGAATTACATGAGACTACAGGAGCAGCCTCAGAAGCAATGAGGACTTTAGAATTAGTCAACAGGCGTATAACCTCAACAAAATACCAGAACAATTATCAGTTATGTGAACTATTAGCTGAAGTCCGTTCAAGACAGGCTAAAAGCGTTGCAGCATTGTTCAATACATAGCGCTTTAACGCAGCTAGGAGAAGATTGATCATGAAGCAAAATTATGATGTTTTTATCAGTTACTCTCACAAAGATTCTGATTGGGTACGGAACGTCCTAATAAAGCGTTTGGAAGAACATCAGTTCTCTGTGTTTATCGACTACCGCGATTTCCAAGGTGGAAGTCTAAGTATAGAGCAAATGCAGAGTGGCGTCACGAACAGCCGGCATATAGTTGCAGTCATGACTCCAAACTATATTCAGAGCGATTGGTCGTTGTTTGAGAGTGCAATGGCACAGAGTACAGACCCAGCCGCAGTCACCCGCAAGCTTGTACCTATACTTAGAGAGAAGTGTGAGCTTCCGCTCCGATTGTCCATATTGCACTACCGTGATCTGCGCAGCGATGATGAAGAACAATGGCAGCTCTTGGTACGTGACTTGATGTAATATAATTTTGCCCGAGTGGGCATAACCGATGATGAACAAAGCCATAGACGGTCAGTCTACATTGATAAGGGCGAGGCTAGGCACGTCTACGTCCGCATCGTACCGGGCCGGTTTGACGGCCTGAGCGAGCGCGTGAGGCAGGAACTTGTTTGAGACACGCTGCGGCAGGAACTCCAAGAAGAAGCCCAAGCCTTCTCTTCCAAGGCGTGACTTGACACCTTATGCACATTGCGTTAATATATACGCAAGATGCGTAAGAACAGTATACTGGATGCGCTGTTCCCACGGACCCGGCAGAACATTCTGGCGACGTTGCTGCTGTCGCCGGAGCGGCGCTGGTATCTGAGCAATCTGGCACACCACCTCAAAGTCCCCCCGTCCAGCCTTCAGCGCGAACTCGCCTCGCTCGCGGGGGCGGGCATCTTGTGCCGCGAGACGGACGGCAACCGCGTGTACTACCAAGCAAATCCCTCCCATCCCCTGCTGCCGGAATTGCAAAGCCTGTTCGCCAAGACGGTCGGGCTGGCCGACAAAGTCTGGGACACGCTGAGACCACTGGGGGAGCATATTGACCTTGCGTTCATCTTCGGCTCGGTCGCGCGTGGGGAACGGACGGCACACAGCGATGTGGGCGTGTTGATTGTCGGCAGTGTCGGCATGGCCGACCTCGCCCTGCCGCTGCGCGAACTGGAACGGGCGCTCCGAATCCCCGTCAACGTCACCCACCTCACGGCGGCGGAGTTGCGGGACAAGCGGACACGGAACAACCACTTCCTGCAAACGGTCCTGCGTGGCCGGAAAATCTTTCTGAAAGGATCGGAACATGAGTTGACAGACACTGCTGACGGGCCAAAGGATCAGAACGCATTCCACAAGCAGGCAGGAGATGGATGATCTGCGCGACGTGATCGAGCGTGATCTCGCGGACGCCGCCATTGCCGCCCCGACTGCTACGCGGCCAGCCCGCGCCGGAACCCCCAGGAGCCGCCCTTCGGCTTCGACCCGGACGAGCCGGGCGTCCCCAAGCGGGTCCAGCGCGGCGGGTCGCGCCTGTGTACGGACCAGTACGGACCAGTAGTGTTCCCGCCACATACTGGGGGCAGGGGCAAAGGGGACGTGTTTACCGGCGCTTCCAACGTCGGCTTCCGCTGCGTCGTCACACCGGGAGCCGGGCGGATGCCCGGAGCGCATAACAAGCTCTAGCGAGTCTGATGGAGCGTCTTGGCTCGACAGGTCAGGTGTCAGAGTGGACGCGGCCCTCCTCGACGAGTCGACGGGCGCGAGCCGCCCCGCCCCGCCCGGCGGGCCGGAACTCCTTGCCCTTGGCCTGGTTATAGGAGACGAAGAAGTGTTCGACCTCCTCCAGCAAGGCCGGGTCCAGGTCCTCCAGGCGGGTCACACCCCGGTAGGTGTGGGAGTGGGCCGCGACGGCGATCAGCCGGTCGTTGCGCTGGGCCTGCCCGTCGCGCTCTGTCTGCTCGGCCTCAATCACGCCCACCAGCCGGGCGGCGACGAAGCAGCCGGTGAAGGTTGGCTCCTCCATCAGCACCAGCACGTCGAGTGGGTCGCCGTCCTCGCCGCGCGTCGCCGGGACCAGGCCGAAGTCGAAGGGGAAAACGGCCCCCAGGGGCAGTACGCCGCTGACGCGGAAAAGGCCCCGTGCGGGGTCGAAGTCGTACTTGTTGCGGCTGCCCTGCGGCGTCTCGATGATCACGTTAAGGGCGTCGCCGTCGAACGGCCCGAGGCCGGAGAAGTCTTCCATGCAGTCGTTCTACCCCGATTCCGGGAAAGGCCCCGGATCAAGTCCCGGCGGACAGAGGCTCATGGCCGCTCCCATTTCCGGGTAGAAGGTCGCCCTCGCGGACGTGCAGCCCGAGGAGGGCGAAAAGGCGCGGGCGGAGGTCGCGGCGGCGGGATCGGACGCTGGCCGTCAACCTCAAGGGCACGTTCCTGACGGTTCACTACGCCGTGCCGCACCTGAAGGCGGGCGGGGGCGGATCGATCATCATTACCAGCAGCGTCAACGGCACCCGGACGTTCTCCAACCCCGGCGCTTCCGCTTACAGCGCCAGCAAGGCCGGGCAGGTCGCGTTCATGAAGATGGCGGCCCTGGTGGAGCTTGGACAGCACGGCATCCGCGTCAACGCCGTCTGTCCCGGCGCGATCGAGACCAACATCAACGGAAGCACCCAGCAGCGCCACACCGAGGGCATCGGCATCAGGGTCGAGATGCCGGAAGGTAGTCCCGTCCCGTACACGTCGTACTTGGGGCTAGAGGTCAGGGTGCCGCTCGGGTCCACCTCCCCCACCACGCTCCCCAGCCCGTCGTAGACGTACCAGCGGCACGCGCTCACCTGCCGCCCCTGGCTGTCGGTCTCCGTCTGCGTGTCGTCCCGCCGGCACTCGGTCCCGCGCATCCCTTGCAGGTAGGTCGCCATGTTCACCAGCGCGCCCGTGTTGATGTTCTTCTGCACCTCGCGGATCATGGTCTGGCCATCGTAGGCGTAGTAGGTGGTGATCCCGTTGACGGTGCTGCTCCGGCGCAGGCCGTCCGCGCCGTAGGTGTAGGCGCTGGTGACGCCGCCCTTGGTGCAGGAGGCCAGGCGGTTCTGGCTGTCCCACGTCATCGTGCGCCCGCCCGTGTCCGTCAGGGTGTTGCCGTCGGCGTCACTCATCACGGCGGACGCACTTGCGCCGTTTGTAGCCGTGGGAGTCTGGTTTGATGCTTATGGCAACCTAGATCATCTTATTCTTGTCGATATTTTCTAATTTACGCCTCATGTTAGAATTCATTCCCCTCCATTTCCGAAATATCAAAGTTGTCGTATAACTAAAGGCTAGATAGGAGCCTAGGCACAAAAACAAGTACGCCCAATGCCGTGTGTAGTGATTTAGAGAAGACGGGCGCAGGAAGAAAAAATAAAGCACCACCGACACATAAACAGTTTCAGTAACCCTTTTTAGCCAATTTGGTATCTTGGAGCCTAGATTTGGGCCGTTAATAGGGTCGTTATGTATCTGACCAGAATCGGCTGGACTATACAACAAGCGACTAATCAGCATTAGCGATCTGCCACCACTGACCAAAATATGACCAAGATGTGCACTGATCCAGCTCTTTTTGTGTTTGATTGGCAAAATAACCTCGACGAAGTCTAGCAAGAGGCATTTGATCAGGAATAGTACATAAACTCCGCGACCGATTTTAGGGCAAGGCCCGCAGCTAATTCACTGGCACCACCAAGACCTTGTCCAACTCCGCGCATGGCACTTCCTAGTGCCAATGCTTCACCCCCGTCAACTGCAACACTAGAGATGCCGTATACAGTCAAGGATACACCACCTTGCTCCATCAAACTACGCCCGCCTGAAATCATTGCGTCTGCAATCAGCATCAAGCCCATGCCTACTGTTTCTTTTGCCATCTGAGCCATCGCTGGCAGCAAAGACGCTACTTTAGGCCCAAAAAGAACTAGCAGAGCTAGAGTAACTGAGTTATTGTTTCCCCATTCGTTTAAATCAGCAATTGGATCATCAGACTTACCAGAAGCATCAACACGGTTTGTAGGATTGTTGCTACAGTAAACAAACCAGTTCTTGTTTTTCGCATCAGGGTCCTCGCTCTCAAACCTGCCAATGCTAGGATCATAATACCTGGCCCGCATGTAGATCAGGCCGGTCTCGGTGTCCGACACATGGCCCAGGCCCCCCACAAACCCCTGGCGGCTGGACGCGGTTCCCGTGTTGCTTCTCACGAGGCCGTACACGTCGTACTTGGGTGAGGAAGTCAGGTTGCCCAGCGGGTCCACCTCGCCGACCACGCTCCCCAGCCCGTCGTAGACGTACCATCGGCACACGCTCACCTGCTTGCCCTGGCTGTCGATCTCGGTCTGCGTGTCGTCCCGGCGGTACTCGGCCCCGCGCGGACTTTGCAGATAAGTGGCCGTGTTCACCAGCGCGCCCGTGTTGGGGTTCTTCCGCATCTCGCGGATCAGGGTCTGGCCGTCGTAGGCGTAGTCGGTGGTGATCCCGTTGACGGTGCTGCTCCGGCGCAGGCCGTCCGCGCCGTAGGTGTAGCTGCTGGTGACGCCGCCCTTGGTGCAGCTTATCAGGCGGTTCTGGCTGTCCCAGGTCAGGGTGCGGCCCCCAGCATCCGTGAGCGTGTTGCCGTCGGCGTCGCTCGTCACGGCGGACGCACTTGCGCCGTTCAGGGAGACGGAGAGCAGGCGGTTGCTCAGATGTGGTGCAAAAATTGTCTAAAGCTTAAATCGCCAACCAAGATAAGCTAGTAAAACACCAAATATTCCCCCCGATATTAGGTAAAGCCAGGGATGATTCATAGGATTCATAGTTAGCCACTCAACCCTAGCTGTCGGAGTCACACTCGGCCAAAGCCGCTTCTATACCAAGTATGTGGGTCAAAATAGGCCCAAGTGCGTGATTTGCTACGGAAATAAACATCCCGGCATCAAATCCAACCATCGCCAAAACCATCATCTCTAATCCTCCTATTGCACCGTTTGCAAACGAGAGAATTGCCGCACTTTCTGCAAACTCACCAGCGACAACAACTGCTGCAAACGTTATAAGTGCGGCGACGGCCCCTAAGATGGCAGCTTGGATGAAACCCGGGACCGTAGGTGTTTGATGCTTGTACGCACACTCCATGAGATAAATGCCCATCCCTACAGCTGCGCCGAAGATCATAGCAGCAATGAAAGCAGGCACTTTTCCATTAACGTCAACCTTGTTGATGGGGTTGTCATCGCAGTATATATACCAGTTGTTGCCATGCACCCCTGGGTCCTCACTCACAAACCTGCCAAGGCTGGGGTCGTAGTACCTGGCCCGCATGTAGATCAAGCCTGTCTCGCTGTCCGAGACGTGCCCCAGGCCCCCCACGAAGCCCTGCCGCGTGGAGGTCGCCCCCGCGTTGCTCCTCGTGGCCCCGTACACGTCGTACTTGGGGCTGCTGGTCATCGTCCCCGCCGCGTCCCCCGCTACCTCCCCCACGACCGAACCCAGACCGTCGTAGACGTACCAGCGGGTCACGCCCCGGACGCCGGAGTTGCCCGTCGTGGGGTCGGTGTAGCTCTCGGTGACGGCAGTTTCGTCCACGCGGCACTCGCCCCCGCGCGGGCCTTGCAGGTAAGTGGCCGTGCTCATTAGCGCCCCCGTCGTGGGGCTGCGGCGCATCTCGCGGATCATGGTCTGTCCGTCGTAGGCGTAGTAGGTCGTCACGCCATTGACGGTGCTGCTGCGTCGGAGGCCGTCCGCGCCGTAGGTGTAGGTGCTGGTGACGCCCGCCTTGGTGCAGGAGGCCAGCCGGTTCTGGCTGTCCCACGTCATCGCCCTGCCGCTGGTGTCCGTCAGGGTGTTGCCGTCCGCGTCGCTCATCACGGCGGACGCACTTGCGCCGTTCTGGGGGACGGACAGCAGACGGCTGGCGGTGTTACATACTACGATTGCGTTATACTTTCCGTTGAAGGCTTTTTGCTCGCAAGATGGCTTTGTAAATCTGGAGATTGTAGGGTTGCAGCAACCGTGCCTTGTTCAGAGCTTCCTGTGCCAATATAATGCTCGCTTGGCTTCTATCTTCTATCGCTTGAATGAGAAAGCATCGACCTAACTCAAGCAGGGTATCAGCATCTTGAGGGTTCAACCTTAATCCGTATTTGAGTGCTGCTATGGCTTCTGTAGTCCTGCCGATTTTAGCATAGGCACAACCCAGACCGAAATACGCTTTCTCCCATTTAACATTTAAGCTGACTGCCTCCTGGTAAGCCTCAATTGCCCCGTTCCAGTCTTCGCTAAGAAGCAAAGCCCGCCCGAGATTGTTGAACGCTTGAACTAGGGTAGGCTTGATTCGGACAGCGGCCCGATATTCCAATACGGCTTCGTCTGACGCCCCTTGGTACTCAAGGGCCTTAGCCAAATTATAATGAAGCTCGGCACTGTCTGGAAAAATTTCGAGGGCTTTCCGATCTGCTGTAATAGCTTCCTTGTTCCGCTTGGTTTTTGCCAGCAAGACGGCATAATTTAGTCGTGCCTCCAAAAGATGGGGGTCACTCTCTATCGCGCTCTGGTACTCCGCCAAGGCAGATCGGTGTTTCCTCTCACGTTCCAGGAGAACGCCTAGATTGTAATGAGCTTTCGCGTAGTCAGGAGCAACCGAGAGTGTGAGCCTGAGTTCGGTAATACTCTCGTTGACCTTGCCCTCTTCAAGTAAATGTTCGGCCTTCAAGAAGTGTTGATTCGCTGCATCATTTAACATAATCCACCCAAGCTTCGATCAGATCGATCTGCTCTTCAGCTATGGCACCTGTAGCTTTTTCTACAAGACCAGTTTTAGCCCGGTTGCTGCCGTCTGCTGCAATTACGCCGGAATCGTCTGCTATCACCCCAGGTGAGTTAGCTTCCCTTTGTCATCGACGAACCGCACACGGAACCCGATCTCGTCCAGGTGCGCGGCGATCATCACGCGCGGGCCTTCGGGTATGCCGTTTCGGACGGCCACCAGGTTGCCCATGACGTCGGCATCCAGATCGTCCACAATAGGCCGCAGTTCTTCGGCCACGAGTTTTCGGATGGCACCCTCGCTGCTGCTGATGCCGGGCGTCTCGCAAAGCCGCTTCAAAAGTTCGTAGTTCATAGCGCTCCATTGTACCCCCTCCGTCGCCGGAGGCATGGCCCTCACGCTTGGGCGATCACGCCGCCCAGGTCCCAGAGGTCTTCCCAGCCTCTGGCCCCTTTCCAGAGGAACACCTGGCCTTTGATCAGGCGGTTGTTTTTGTCGATCCCGGCGATGGCCTGCATCTCGGCGTCCGTCAGCGGATCGCCCGTGATCGCCTGGAGGGCGGCGAGGTACTGCGGGCGCTTGACCGAGAAGGGAATCGGGATTTGGCCGCGCTGGACCGCCCACTTGACGCAGGCGACGGCGGGGTGGACGTTCAGCCGGGCGGCGATGCGGACGATCACGGGGTCCTCGACATCGACGGTATCCTCGGGCGTCCGGTCGCGGGCGGGGCGGCTGGGGGAGCCGATCGGGCTGTAGCCGATGGGGACCAGGCCGTTCTCCAAGACGTACCGGAACAAGGCGGGCTGCTGGAAGTGGGGGTGCAGCTCCATCTCGTTGGCGGCGGGCTTGATGCGGGCGTCCCGCAGGACCAGGCTGAGCTTGGGGACGGTCATGTTGGACGTGCCGATGTGGCGGACAAGGCCGCGGTCGACCAGTTCCTCCATCTGCCGCCAGGTCTTCATGTAGTCTTCGTGGATGTAGGGCCGGGCGTGGGGGTCGCGGGCGTCCGTGCCCACGCCCGGCGCGTGGGAGTTCGGGAACGGCCAGTGGACGAGGTAGAGGTCCAGGTGGTCGAGCTTCAGGTCCCGCAGGGACTGCTTGCAGGATGCGGCCACCTGCCCCGCGCCGTGCTTGTCGTTCCAGACCTTGGAGGTCACCCAGAGGTCGTCGCGCCGGACGCCGCCCGCCATGACTTCCCGAAGGGCCGGGCCGAGCAGGTGCTCATTTCCGTAGACCGAGGCGCAGTCGAAATGGCGGTAGCCGACCCGCGCGGCCCCGACGACGGCCTGGGCGATCTCGTCGCCGCGGTAGTTGTCCGAGCCGAAGGTGCCCAGGCCGATGACGGGGAGAGTCGCCCCGGTGTACAGGGTTTTCTTGGGGACGGCGTCCGGGTCCACGCCGTCCGATTCGGTGTTCAGCGCGCCCGCCTGTGTGCTCGCCATGAGCGTTCCTCTCCTCGCGCCCGCCCGTACCAAGCGGGGGGGGCTACTTGACCGCGACCAGCTCGATGTCGAAAACCAGCGTCGCGTCCGGCGGGATCGTCGGCGTGGGCGGGTTCGGGCCGTAGGCGAGCGGGCCGGGGATGACCAGGCGGCGCTTGCCGCCGACCTTCATGGGCGGCACGCCCTCGTCCCAGCCTTTGATGACCGCCCTGACCCCGATGGGGAAATCGATGGGCTTGCCGCCGTGGTCGTAGGACGAATCGAACTTGGTGCCGTCCAGCAGCGTCCCCGTGTACTGCACGGACACGGTCTGGCCGTTCTTCGGGTTCGGGCCGGTGCCGGTCTTGATGTCGTAGTACTTGAGGCCGTCGGGGCTGGACTTCAGGGGCACGGTCTTCCCGCCGATGACCGTGGTGTCGGGCACCTGGGAGACGTTCGCGGCAGGGACGGCTGGTCCTGGCGCGGGGGCAGGGGTGTCGTTCGGCCCTGCACCGGCCTGGCCTTTGTCGCCGCAGCCCGCGAGGGCGGTGAGCAGCAGCCCGGCAAGCGCCAGGGCGGGTGTCGTAAGCTTCATCGTGTCGGTTTCTCCTGACGGCGTCCGAGGGCGGAGAGGTGTCGCCGCCCTTTGTCCGGCTATTATACCTGGGGGCACCACCGCGCGCCCCCTCCCCGCCGGTTGTTTTCCTGTCGCTTCTCCTGTATAATGCTCCGAGATGAAACCAAACACAACCAAGAAATGGCTGCTCCTACTGACATTGCCGGGGTGCTGCGCCGCCGCACACGCGGCGGACACCCCCCCGGACACTGGCGGTTCTGCCGGGTCACCCGGCGCGCAGTCCGGCGGAGACAAGGGCGGTGGAGATAAAAGCGGCGGGGAGTTGACGCCGGACCGACCCGGCTTCACCAATGGCAGCGATACGGTGACGCCCGGACACGTCCAGATCGAAGGCGGCGTGACGCGCACGAAGACCTTGGCGGACAGCGGCGGCGTCCAGTCCACCGACGGCCCGCAGCTTCTGGTGCGGACGGGCCTGAACGACCGGACCGAGGTGCGGTTCACGCTGCCGGACTACATCACGCAGGGGGCGGCGTCGGGGCTGGCCGGGACGGGGACGGGGTCCGGCGAAGACGGACAATCGGGCTTCAGCGACGGTGCCATCGGCCTGCGGTACAAGGTCTACCAGAGCAAGGACGGCAACACCAAGATCGCACTGACGCCGTCGCTGTCGATACCCGTGAGGTCCGCCGTCACCGTCAGCGGCCACGTGGACCCGGTCTTCAGCCTGAACGGGCAGACGCAGTCCGGGGCGCGCTGGGGCCTGTCGTCGAACCTGATCCTGTCCTATCCCACCCAGCAGGGGCGGCGCGTGACGGACTACACCGCGACCGGCCAGGTCACGTATGCCCTGAGCGGGCCGCTTGCCGTGTTCGGGGACTTCTATTACGATGCCCCCGTGGGCGGCCCGCCCAGCCCCATCGCCGACGGCGGCTTCACTTACCGCGTCGCGAAAAACGTCCAGCTCGATCTGGAAACGGGGCGGGGCACGGGCGGGGCCGCCCCCGTGCAGTTCTACGGCGGCGGCGTGGCGGTACGCTTTTAAAACCGGAGGCACCCGATGATCCCCAAAAACGTGTACACCGGCCTGTTCGTCGCGCTCTGCCTGACGTTGAGCGGGCTGATCCTGGGCCGCCAGATGGTCGCGCACCCGGCCCCGCCGCCGGACAGCGCGGCGGACGGGCGCAGCACCGAAGGGCGTGATGGGGGAGGCGGCTTTCGGGGCCGACGTGAGTTCCACATCGCCGACACGGCCACGCGATGGGCCGTGCTCGGCTCGATTCAGGGCCAACTGGATGCCCTGCGCCGGGGTGACGCCGGCCGCAGCGCATCCTACCAGAGCCGGGAGATGCGCCGCCG
>JAABUZ0100010140.1_pt1 | contig 10542 bp, 15 predicted proteins | sample 5562091 | NCBI WGS metagenome assembly JAABUZ01 (sample SAMN12813069, study PRJNA571459) | rock metagenome | isolation source: Antarctica rocks | place: Antarctica: Victoria Land, Linnaeus Terrace sud | collected 2015-12-21 | reverse complement strand
ATACCGGACAAGAAGGTGGAAAGGCGGCAAGCGCCAAACCTGCACAGGGTCTAGCGTGGTGCGTGCCGACGGTGTCACTGCCACCAGGATGCCTCCGGCTGTAGAAGCAGCCTGCAACCTCGTGCGGAGCGTCCATGAGCATCGGCATACGCAGCTTGCGGATCGACATAGTCCGCGGCGTCGCGATCCTCCTGGTGCTCCTGCACCACTTCAACATCGCATACCGCCTCGACGACACACTCCTCGCCGGGGTGTTCGGCTGGGATACTGTGAGGGCCGTGGCCCGGAACGGGAACTACGGGGTCACGATGTTCTTCGTCATCTCGGGCTACCTCATCACGTCGAACAGCGAACGCAGATGGGCGGGCCTCGCCCATGTCAGCGCACGCGCCTTCTACACCCTTCGCGCCGCCCGCATCCTCCCGTGCCTGCTGCTCTTGCTTGCCGTAGTCAACTTGCTGGCGGCAGGGGGCGTTGTGATCTTCCAGAACCGCCCGCAAGGTGGCGAGCCGATCTCGTTTTGGCTGGTGAACTTCGCCTCACTCACGTTCTGGATGAATGTGCTAATCGGCCGGTCCGGCTGGTTCAACTATCCCTTGGGCGTGCTGTGGTCGCTGTCGGAAGAAGTCTTCTACCTGGCTTTTCCGCTGCTATGCCTGCTTCTGCGGCGTGAGACCCGCTTGCTCGCGTTCTGGGCCTTGGTCATCGTCGTAGGCCCCCTCTATCGGCTGGCGCACCAAGGAGATGAGGGGGGCTACCTCTACGCCTATGCCGCGTCGTTCGATGGGATCGCCATCGGGTGCTGTGCCGCGTTGCTGGCCCGGAAGATGGCCCTGCGCGGACGTACGTTGCATGTCCTACAAGGTGCCGTCGCCGCGGCCATGACGGTGTTATACCTGTGGCGGCCCATCGAGCAGACGAACGTCCTCGGCGTGACAGGGATGGCCCTTGGCACGGCCATCCTGCTGCTGGGCGCACACGCACGCTCAGCCGATCTAGTTCGGCGTGGCAGCCGTCCTTTGTTGATGCTGGGGTGGCTCGGCCGGCTCAGCTACGAGCTATACCTGTTCCATCTGGTTGTGCTGGGCCTGCTGCGGTCGGCGTTCCCGCCGCGGGCTACGTACGGCGACGCGAAGTTGCTGCTCTTGGCCGCGTTCCTCGTTGTCTCGGCAGGGCAGGCCGCCCTGATATCCCGATTCTATGCGGAACCGTTGAACCTTCGCATCCGACTGCTAGGCTTGGCCCCATCCAAGGTTGAACGTGCGGCGACCTAGACTGGCTACACGAGAGTCACTGACCTGGGTGTATGAACTCTAAACGTGGGTTTAGATTCCATACACCCCGACCCTGCCCGTCATGGTATTCCGTGTTCAGCCTGTGGCGACGGGTTGGCATCAGGCTTGGGTCAAGCCTTTCCTTTCCGGACTCGTTGCAAGTCGCTACCAAGGGTGACCGGGCGCCAGGAGCTACGCGATGCCGGACCTTTCCACTCTCGCGCTTTTCAGCCTTGCCTGCTTGGCGCTCACCGCGACGCCTGGCCCAGACATGCTGCTGATCGCCTCGCGAAGCGCAAGCCAGGGCAGGTCTGCCGGCTTCGCCTCCCTGGCGGGCATCCAGGCCGGGACGTACTGCCATGCCATCGCCGCGGCATTCGGCCTGTCTCAGTTGTTCCTGGCCGTCCCGCTGGCTTACGACCTGATGCGCTATGCCGGAGCAGCATACCTCCTCTACCTCGCCGTGCAGGCGTTCCGTTCGACTGGCCGGCTGGCGAACGTCGCCGCGCCTGCAACGCGCTACCCGGTGGCGCAAATGTTCCGGCAGGGACTGCTCACAAATCTTCTGAACCCGAAGATGGCCCTCTTCGTCCTGGCACTCTTCCCCCAGTTCGTTCGGCCAGATGCTGGATCGGTCGCCGGACAAGTCCTGATCCTTGCCACCGTTCTGAACCTCATTGGCCTAGTCGTGAACGGCGTGGTGATCGTCACCGCAAGCCGAGTGGGACTGCTGCTGTCAGGCCGTAGTCGGTTCCGCCGCGCATCGCAGTTCTTCCTTGGAACGGTGTTCGGAGGCTTGGCGCTTCGGCTCGCATTCGACAGCCGGCGATGAGGTCAGACGGAAGGCTCGCATAGGACGATGGCGACGATGCAGGCCGGCGAACCGAGTCCAGGCGTTTCGTTTCATGTATAGGACGTTTGACCAAGTGGTACAGCTTGTCAGCGAAGGCATCGCATCAGCTTCTGGTCTTCTGCACCGCGACTGGATGGAGGGCTGTCCAGGCGCGACCGTCTATGGCGATTAAGCCAAGCCCGATCAGTGCCATACCGACGAATTGGAAGGCGGACAGGCGCTCGCCGAGGACAAGAGTTCCCAAGAGGATGGCGCTGACCGGGATCAGCAACGTCACAAGGGAGATGTTCGTCGTCCCCGCGCTCGCGAGCAATCGGAAGAAGATGGCATAGGCCAGGGCCGTCGAGAGCAGCACAAGGCCGATCATCGCCATCCATGCCACTGTGGAGGGCGGCGGCAGTAGCCAGGGCCGGTCAAAGACAACCGCCGCGGGGGCCACCATGACGGCCGTTGCGGCAAGCTGGCCGAACGCGCCCACGGTCGGCGCGATCCCCAGGCGCTTGAACCTGCGGCCGAACACGTTGGCGAAGCCGTACGAGAGCGCCGCCCCAAGGCACCCAAGGATGCCCGGAACGGTTCGGAGCGAGCCGTCCAAGGTGTCTATGCCGACTAGGGCGGCAACCCCGGCGACGCCCAGCGCCACACCAACGGCCTTGCTGGCCGACATGCGATCATCGGTCGTGAAGCAGTGAGCGACCAGGATGGAGAACACCGGCGTCGTGGCGATCAGGACAGAGGCCAGCCCGCTCGCAATGGTTTGCTGGCTCCAGGCGATGAGCGCCGCCGGGATCAGGTTGTTGAGCGCCCCCATGCCAGCGAAGGCAGCCCAGGTCGCCGCGATCCGCGGCACGGGCGTCCTTCGTGCCTTGAGATAGGCTCCAAGCACGCCGGCAGCGAGGGTGAACCTGACCAAGACCAGCGTGAACGGCGGCACCTCTTGCACGATGACCTTGGAGAAGAAGAACGAGCCGCCCCACAGGACCGAGAGCAGCACGAGCAACCCCCATTCGCCAGCGGTCATCCTTGATTGATCCTGCACCGGCCCCGCCTTCCTGCCCCGGGGCCAGGTATGATCCGGAAGGGCGGCGGTCTGCTCGCCAAGATCGGACCTCATCCTCTTTCGGGCACGCGCGCCGTGTATGCTGGGCACCATGCACGACGCGGACAGCACAACCTGGGAGGAAGCGTGGCGGTGCCGCGACCCGGCCTTTGACGGCCGGTTCTTCATCGGCGTCCGGACGACGGGCGTTTACTGCCGCTGCGTTTGTCCGGTCAGGCTCCCTTTCCGGCGCAACATCGAATTCCTGCCGAGTGCGGCAGCCGCGGAGGTGGCGGGGTTCCGCCCATGCCTGCGTTGCCGCCCAGAGGCGGCACCGTTCAGCCCGGCGTGGAACGGAACCCGGACAACCGTGGAGCGTGCGGCCCGCCTCATCATCGAGGATGGCGCTTTGGATGGCGGCGCGACGGTCGAGGCGTTTGCGGCCCGGCTCGGCATGACGGCTCGGCACCTGAACAGGCTGTTCACCCAGCACTGGGGAGCGTCCCCGTCCATCGTCGCACGGACAGCTCGTGTTCAACGCGCGAAGCGTCTGCTGAACGAAACCGACCTGCCGATGGTCGAGGTTGCCCTACAGGCCGGGTTTGGAAGCTTGCGGCGCTTCAACGCTGTGTTCTCGGAAACTTACAAGCGTCCTCCGGGCGCCATCAGGCGTCGGTGCCTACCAAGCCACCTGTGACCGAACAGGCCCACTCTGTCCGTCAAACCAACCCTGACGGACAAGCCCGGCCTGTCCGGGAACTTCGGGCGTATGACGCCAAGGCGGACACCTTGATTGCCGGACAAGCAAACGGACACACCCCATGCCCTGCTGCGCGTGAAGTCCGGCACTGGCCGCGTCAGGACGGTTGAACACGCTGCCAGCATCTTGCGCGTGGTTCGATACCCTGCTGCTCCCCCTCCAAACCTTTTACATTCCATCAGACGGAGAGTTGGGTTTGTAGGTCGTCCTCTGTAGCTTGATGGTGCTGGCAGCCGCGCGCATCGCCTTGCCGTTTGCCGCAGCGCGATGCAGGACGGGATGGTGAAGCGCCACACCACCGCCTCGTGTTTCGCCACCGCCGGGTGTCCGGCAGGGGTAAGGAGAAGAGCTGCACATGCTGGCCGACCTCAAGCGCGACCTGTTCCCGTGGCGGTTCGAGAACATCATGGAGGCCGGCCTCAAGCGGACGCCGCGCGGCGACGTTCTCGTCGTGGACAACGGCAAGGCGGTCGAGCGCATCGACCTGTCCCGGCCGCCTGACGATAGCTTCAGTGTAGCCATTCTCCGTATAGAGTCGGGTCAGGGCGAGGCGTTCGATCTCAACGAGTTGGATCTGCAATACGGCATCATCGGCGACCGGATTGACAGGCCGAGAGCAAATCGCGCGATGGCCTGCTGCGCTCACAACTGCCAACGTCCCCACAGAATACAGCCTGCCAACGCCAGCAAGACGAAGTTGATGGGCGTCGACGCGATCTCGCGCCGCGAGATATGGAACGCCATCGCGCAAACCTGAAGCACTACGCAGCCGAGCGCCGCCAGGCCGGTTATCTGCGGCTCGATGCCGGTCAACATCGGCAGGAACACCCCGACACCGCCCGCTAGGTCGATAACACCGAGCCAGCGAACAGCCGGGGCGGGCAGGTCGCCCGTCCAGGGCCATATGGCGGCGAGCTTGGGGATCGGTGTCATGATCTTCAGCCAAGCCCCCAAAGCAAAGGCGGCAAAGAGGAGGAATTGGGCCACCCACAAACTGACATTCAGCATCCGTCCTCTACTCCCGACAGAACGAGGCCCTTTGCCCCTCGTCAAATGGCGAGAAGAAGGATACTCTGGAGACGATAGGATATAGTATCGTGGAGTCAATGTTGGATGCGCAGTTGGTCGGACGATCATCCCAAGGCGAAGCTCATGGCGCAAAAGCGCGCGTTGATCCTGAACGCCGCGCGCGAGGCCTTCCTCGGCGCGGGTTTCGAAGGTGCGAGCATGGAAGCGATCGCTGCCGCTGCCGGTGTCTCGATCATGACGCTGTATCGCCACGCCAGAACCAAGGACGACCTCTTTGAGGCTGTCGTCTCCGAGGCATGTGCGCCGGTCGCGGGCAGTGAAGAGCACCAAGCGATCCAGGCAATCCTGCAGCGGCCCTTGACCGAAATCCTCGCGTTCGTCGGCGTCCGTTTCCAGGAGCGACTTGGCGAACCCCAGGCGCTCGGACTGCTCCGCGCAGTGATGATCGAGCATCGGCATTTCCCCCATCTCAGCCAACTGGCCTATGAAGGATTGGTCGCCAGTCATGCTCGGCAGTTGGCGGAATTCCTTGCCGAACGGCCCGAGGCGGCGGGGCTCGGTGATGAGAGATGCGCAAAGTTAAGCGACCGATTCGTTGATCGCCTGCTTGGAACCGATCTGCTGAAGGCATTGCTTGGCATATCCGTCTCCATACGCGGTGAGTGGGAAAGCCGGGCACGACAAGCCGCAAGCGCGTTGATCGTCGAACTGGAGCAAGTCTCTGCGGATTTGAGACATCGCAGAGGGAGGCGCGTGAGATGATCGTTGCCGCGCGCTGGAGGCGACTGCAGGCAGCAGAGACGCATTCCAGCCGCTGAGCGTCGACGCGCGAGCAACATTCGCCGCAAGGTGCCGTGCGATTCTAAAGCTCCTGCGCTTGACATGATATACGATAGGGTATCCTATTGTCAGGTCGGTTTGGGCTGCACACGTGGCAACGCGAGGCCGGCCCGATCGAAAGTTCCTGATCGAGAAGGACCTGTTATGTTAGACGTCAAAGTAATTGCCGGCGATGCCGGAGAACTCATGCAATTCGGGCCGACCAAGATTCGAGTACTCGAAGACGGTTCTGGCACTGAGAACCGGATCAGTTCGATTGCATCGACAATGGCTCCGCACACCGAGGGGCCGCCACCCCACACCCACCTCATGCACGACGAGGCCTTTCTCGTCACGAGCGGCGCTCTTCGCTTCCTGATCGGTGACGTTCAGCGGGATGCCAAAGCCGGGGATTATGTCGTCGTCCCGGTCGGAACGCCGCACACCTTCGTCAATGCGAGCGACGAGCCGGTCACGTTCTTCACTACTTTCACGCCTGCATTCTACATCAACTCCTTCCGCGAGCTGGCACAGTTGAACGCAGAAGGGCGCTTCAATCCGAAAACTCTTGTAGAAATATTAATGCGATCCGCAACGGTGCCGGCCGAATAGCGCAAAGCATCTATGACAGTCTCTCTTAGATTTACTGCGCAGATGCTATCGCACAGATTTACCAGATCTTTAACGAGAAGAACTGACTGTCAATGGAGAAAGACAATGCTCCGTTACATTTCTCGCTTGCTACTTCCCGTCTTGTGCAGCGTACCTTGGATCCTGTTGCCGCTCATGCCCATTCTGGCGGCGCTATGCTGGACTCTCGGCCTTGAGTAACCTGCTCTCGCCTTCCCGCCGCCTCCCTAGCACGGGCGCACGGCGGGCGTCGCTCGCCGCGACCGTCATCATTGGAGCTTTCCTCGCCGGCTGCGCCCAAGCGCCGATAGGCGCAGAGGTCCGGGCCGAAGCCTCGCAGAACAATGACCCGGCAGAGCCCACCAACCGCGCGATCTTCAGGGCGAACCAGGTTGTCGACCACCATGTCTTGCAGCCTGTCGCGCAGGCTTACCAGGACTACGTGCCGGGGCAAGTGCGACACCGCCTGCATGATTTCGTCGGCAACCTCGAAGAGCCAAGAACAGCCGTCAATGACGTCCTGCAAGGGAACCTACGACGGGCAGGCGAGACGACGTTAAGGTTTGCGGTGAACAGCACGGTTGGGGTCGGCGGTCTGTTCGACGTGGCGGATGGCTTGGGCGTGCCGAAGCACCAGGCCGACTTCGGCCAGACATTTGGCGTCTGGGGCGCTGGGCCGGGTCCTTTCGTCGAATTGCCTCTGTTCGGGCCCTCGAACGTTCGTGACAGCGTTGGTACAGCGCTAAGTTTCGTCGCCAATCCCTTCGGCTCGCCCTTTGGTGGGCCGGCTGCCCTGGCCGACATCGGTTATGCCGGAACGACGATCGGCGTCGTTGACGGGCGCGCCAATCTCTTGGGCGTAACGAAAGACCTCGAGAAGAACTCTCTAGACTACTATGCGACGTTGCGAAGCGTTTATGCCCAACGTCGTGCCGCCCTGGTCGCCGAGGGGAAAGATCCAAACCTCGCGAAGGTCGGGCCAGACGACTTCCATCCGGCGCCAGCCATACCCGCTCCCGTTCGTCCCGAACCGGTGTCCCCATGATGCAGTGTGCGGCGACGACCAATGGCTCCGCAACGCAAACGGGGCGCTTCTTCGGGTCATTTGACCGGTCCTCGGTCTGCCCAGCTTGGCGCGAAATCCTCGACATCTTGCGCGGGCAAGCACATTGCATCCATGCCATGTGGCGGCGGATCGCCGATGGACAGGTCGCCACCCGTTCGAAGCAAAGTCGGGTAATCCCGGAATGGACGTTTGACGAACTGCTCGATGACGAATTGACGCAAGACCTTATGAGGGCCGACCACGTTGATCGAGGGTCGATCGAGGGCATCTTCAAGGCGCTTCGAACCACTCGCGCGGCAGATAGGGTTAGGATGGCGAATGACGCTTGATTTGCGAGATTGCGCATTCCGACGATTGCAGCCATCGATTCCGGGTTCATCCGCGCTTTTGGTGCAGGCAAACGAGGCACTTGGCTGCTACTTACTTGAAACAAGTGAAGATTTTCGGCTTGCATCCGGCGCTGCCGTCGGCTTATAGCGCTGGCAGCTATCAGAGTCGAAAAAACGCAGTGTATTCAGAGGGTTGCGCCCCTCCCACGTAATCGGGGCAAAAGTCCGGGTGAAGTCGAAGCGTTACCGATTTGATATCGCCCCACTTTGAGGGGAATGGGCGCTTTTGGGACCAGTCATTCCACTTCCCTGCAAATGCTGCACCTGCTTACCCGGGGTTTTGCCACGGCTACCCTCCCACCGGCCTCAAGCTGCACCAAAAGCGCGGATGAACCCGATTCCGGTCGAAACCAGCCGGGCATTCCGATGATCCCAGCCGGGTAGCAGTGCGTGTCGCGAGCGGGTGAAGTGGGGCTACCAGTGGAAGGTGAAGTTCGGTGGGCTCGAGGTGTCGGAGGCCCGGCGGTTGCGGACGCTCGAGGCGGAGAATGCCCGTTTGAAGAAGCTGCTAGCCGAGGCGATGCTGGACAACGCGATGTTGAAAGACGTGGCTGGAAAAAAATGGTGACGCCCGGCGCCCGGCGCGAGGCCGTGGCGCACCTGCGAGAGCATCACGCGGTGAGCGAGCGTCGGGCGTGCCGGGTCTTGGGCGCGGATCGGACGGCGATCCGCTACCGGTCCATTCGACCAGACGATGCAGCGACGCGGGCTCGGCTGCGGGCCTTGGCGGGGGAGCAACGGCGGTTCGGGTATCGCCGTCTAGGGCTGCTGCTGTCGCGCGAGGGCGTGGTGCTGAACCACAAGAAGCTGCGTCGGCTTTATGCCGAGGAGCGGCTGCAAGTGCGCCGTCGTGGCGCGCGCAAACGGGCCTTGTGCACCCGGGCGCCGATCGCGGTGCCGGATGGGCCAAACCAGCGTTGATCTCGACCTAACCGACCTCGCCGACATCGAGCCGCCCCGCGGATACGGACGCGACTGACCTGTAACAAACTGGGGAATTTTCAATCGGCACTTCTGGGGAGCATTCAACCGGCATTGACAGCCGCTGACGGTGGTGAGCGACAACGGGACGGAGCTGACGAGCACGGCGATCCTGCGGTGGTCGCAGGAGCGGGGCGTGGGGTGGCACTACATCGCGCCGGGCAAGCCGCAGCAGAACGCGTTCGTGGAGAGCTTCAACGGACGGGTGCGGGACGAATGCCTGAACGAGACGGTGTTCACCTCGTTGCGCCAGGCGCGTGCGGTGCTGTCGGCATGGCGGCAGGACTACAACGAGGTCTGCCCGCACTCGACGCTGGGGGGCTGCGCGCCCGGCTGGCTCAGCGGACCGCCGTGCTCGCCTGCGTCAAGGCCGCTTCGCGTCGCCTGCGGCGATGGCCTTCGGCCAGCCTTGACCCAGGCTGCGCGCGACGGCTCGGGAGAGTGTGGCCGGAGAACGGCGCTCGACCGAACAGAGAAACACCGACACGATGGGCGTGACGGCAACCGCGGACTCTACTTTTGAGTGGAAGGAAAAAGGGGCTCACGTCAGTTCCTGCGCAACAATTGGCTCTCAAACCGGGTGTTCGCCTCATACGACGCTATCGTCGATCACTGCTGCGACGCCTGGAACCGCCTCACCGAACAGCCATGGCGCGTCATGAGCATTGGCCTGCGGCAGTGGGTGCCAGGTCACACACCATGAGTCTTCGTATAAATGTCCTTGCCGGGGTATTGCCTGAGAGCGACGACGTCTTCGAGGTGGAGGCATACAGCAGCGAAAGCGCGTCGGATTTCTGCAGTTCCTGGATGAGGGAGGAGTTTGCATTCGGATCTGCTGAGTTCGCGATTGGCCGCCTTGGCAGGTGAGCGATGGAGATCGACGAGGACCGTATTGACGAGGCTGTGTTGGCGCTGCTTTGGCTTACTCTGCACGACGGGTGTCGTGCGTGGAAGGGCCATGACTGGGATGCCTTGGACCGTTTGCATGCCAAGGGCATGATTGACGACCCTGTGGGCAAGGTGAAGTCGGTGGCGCTGACCGAGAACGGCCTGCGGGAGTCGGAGCGCCTGTTTACGAGGCTGTTCGCCCGGCGGCCGCCGGGCGGGAGCCAGGTGCCTGGGCGCTGAACCAGGCGCCTGGAGTGCTGTCGCGGCCCAGAGCAGCGTTCGTGGCCGAGCAAAAGGGATAGCGATGACCTTGGCCGAGCTCGAATTCAGTGACCTGCTTGACAGGAGATCCTGGGTCGTTACCTGCATCTGCGCGCGATCAGCACGCGCCATCACGACGGCGTCCTGAAATTGGGCCGTGCGTCTGAATGGGACGGCCTACTGTCATAAGAAATTTTCATTAACATTATCAGTGGTCTAAAAAGCGTCCGATACGGTAACAGACAGACGTTAGTAGGTCGTGCAAAACATACCGCAAAAGTCAGAATGTTCCGCACGGGAGTTTTGCGACCTGTATCATATTGAAAAGACACAAACTGAATTGCCGAAATTTGGCGTGCGAATGTATCAAGTTCCGCACGGCCTCCTATGACAGTACACCGTACCGCTCAGACGCACGGCCCACATACGCGCCACGGCTGTTCAACGCTGCCGGATCGGGAGCATTCTGAGGAGTGGTTCAAGTCCGCCGAGGGCGGCTCGGTATCGGTCCTGTCGGAGGGTGTCGGATCGGTTTGCCATGAGGATGTTGAAA
>JAABUZ0100010139.1_pt1 | contig 10542 bp, 12 predicted proteins | sample 5562091 | NCBI WGS metagenome assembly JAABUZ01 (sample SAMN12813069, study PRJNA571459) | rock metagenome | isolation source: Antarctica rocks | place: Antarctica: Victoria Land, Linnaeus Terrace sud | collected 2015-12-21 | reverse complement strand
TCCGGCCGTACCCTTTGCTGGGCGTCCAGATAGGCGAAGAGATGGGGACGCCCCGTTAGCCAATACCCCGGCTGACCGTCGACGGTGACGTATTCCACCCGCGTGGCGGGATCGAAGAATTTAGCGAAGACGGTTCCGCGCGCCTCGGTGAGGAGCGCGCCGGCACTGGTGTGCGGCGCCGCAGGCAGGCCGGGTCGGGCGCGGTAGACGAGCGCGATGACATTATCGCCGGCGATGCGCCGCACGTAGACCTCATCGGGGGCGCCGAGCGTCGTCGGAGTCAGGATGCGGAACGCGACGCGTGCTTGCGCCGTGGTGAGCGGGACGCGGTCGCCGAGTTGTAGCCCGGCGCCGGCAGGGGCGGGCAGCCGCCGTGGCAGGGGAAAGAGGATAATCCCGCGCGGCCCCAACCATTGCGCGACTGCTGTGCGCGCGGCCGGCGAGACGGCGAGCGCGCCGCCGACGACCAGGACTACCGCCACGATGGCCAGGGCGACGCGACGGCGCAAGCTGCCCAGCCAATGCGCCCGGCCGGGACTGCCTGGTTGGCGCGTCGAACCGGCGCGCGCGGCGTCTGGCGTGGACAGGCGCGCGCGTACTGTCGCGGCGAGGTCGGGTACGGACGGGTAGTCGATGTGTTCGTCCAGGCGCGTGAGGCTTCGCGCTAATTCGTCGTCCGATGGGCGCCACTGGCGTCTAGCCACGTTCAGCCCCCTTCCCAGCCAGGCCGTGAGGCTCGTCGTCGGCGCTGTCGTCCAGTCTCTCGCGCAGGCGGGCGAGGGCGCGTGAGAGCCGCGACTTGACGGTGCCGCGTGGGCAGTCGAGCGCGTCCGCCGTCTCGGCTTCGGAGAGAGCGAAAAAGTAGCGGTAGGCGATAACCAGGCGATCCTCTTCGCGCAAGCCGTCGAGGGCGCGCAGCAGAGCGTCACGCCGCTCCGCGTCGAGGGCCGCCGCCTCCGGGGATGGAGCCGGTTGGGGGCCGCCTTGATCCTGGGGGGCGCGGAGGGCTAGAGCGGCGCGCCGTCCGTCCGCCTTGTGGCGGTTGCGCGCTTCGTTGGCGACGATGCGCAGGAGCCACGGCCGGAACGCGGCCCCGCTGTGGAAGCGCGCGAGGGCGTAGTACGCCTTGACGACGATATGCTAGCAATACACACATTCCATTCAGGCTGACGGCCGTCCTAATACAGGCGACTTGCTAGGCGCGGCACAGCGCGACGACGCACAACACGCGGTAGGTTTTAGTATAGCCTGCCGCGTGTTCCCCTATCTACAGCGCATATGCAGGCATGTTACACATCATCAGAATCATATTGTGACAATCGGGCGATTCCGTTCGTGTTACGCGTGCCCGTCCTGTTGCCTCCACGTCGCGGGCGCTCGAGAAACACAGTAGCGGTAGTGAGACAAGCCTAATGTGAATTTGGTCGAAGGACTATGCCTCGTCTGCTTCGCACGACTCCGACATTTCTTCAAGAAAGGCTGACTTGAGGTAGCGCACAAACGGCGCAACCCTCGTTAGATGGTCCCGCAAACCGGTGAATGAGATAAATCGACACATACGGGCCATAGGCGGCGATAAGCGCGCAAAGGTCGGACGGTTGACCTCGTTGATAACCTTATCCCTCCGTTCATCTGGGGCAACAATGAACAGAGGAATATTGAGGTTCGGCTGCATAGCGATCAAGTCAGACATGCGTAACAAACCTGAGTAGACAGACGTTGTGCTCTCTATCTCAAACGCGGCTATGATCGCGTTACCTTGGAGCCACAGTACGTCTATTAACTCGATTGTTCGGTTCGTAACTTCATCGAACTGGTGCGGCAGTTGTGACACAAGTTTGGGCAAGTCCGTGAAGCGATGCCCATTTGCTTCGCGGCCCCGGTCATTTCGGGCAACCCATACGTTCAGACCCATGTCGTTGCCCAACTTAAGCAATAACCATTGAATCTCTGAATGCGCAGTTGTCTCAGTGACAGGTACAGGTGGTGTGTCGTGAGGGGCATGTATAAAGCCATCCTGCTTTGGAACTACCGGGACACTTGCATTATCAGCGTCCGTATCTTCGTCAGCACCGGGAACGGTGACTAGGCCAATCTTGGTTACAACTGCCTTAGGACGGCGCTTTAGCTGCGCAGGGTCAACCGGACGAATAACCGGGTTCGATTCCGCGTCTTTAATGGCCCTGACAATTATCTCACCATCAACAGCACTCCACTTTGCTGGCGACCCCCTAACATGCCCAACCCAGGAGTTAGGCCGGGACTGATCGGCAAACATGGACAATTCATCCCGCAAATCTGTAATAGGCACCCCTGTTTCAGGTGTTAGTGTTACGACCTTTTGCACCTTGACGCGACAGGGGAAGGCTTCATCGTTCCATAAGGGGCTAGTATCGTGGTACGGCTCCGAGACAACCTCAAGAACGCCGACAAAGCGGGAAAGGCCCGTGAGGTAACAGAGCAAGTAATCTCCTAGCTTGATCCGCTGAACGGCGGTCCAGCGGTTCTCGCGGAAACCCGATACGTCGCCGCCTGCATCAAGAAACTCCTGCCATGTGGTACCCGTGAATAGGTCAAGCCAGTATGCTCGGGTACTCACAATACCCCTACCCTTCTGCTGTTTCTTAGCTCGTGTGCTACTGACAAAATGAGCATAAATGCTGTGTTGTTACGCCTACTCGCCACATTGTAACCAATTGCACGTTCCACTTGTCCTCAACCATTCACACTCGCAGCATCGAGGCGCGGCGCACAGACGTTCAGTTCGTTGAGGAGGAACCTAACTGCGGTCCACTTCACCCCATTCTTTGGGCTGATGCGGCAACTGATTACATCTAGCAGACCTGCGATGCTCACACCGAGTGTCGCGGGTGTGAACGCTACTCAATTTACGGCCACTTGATACGATAACCGCCGCCATGCTCGTCCTGCTTTCTATCGGCGCTACAACGCCATCAGCGAATTATTTTTTCCAAGCAGCAAGGACGACGACATAAGCATCGGAAATGGCGCCCCAGCGTGGCCGTCAGTTATCGTATCGAATGGCTGGATTTCGCGTAGCGAACACAGCGGGTCTTTTCATGTGACGCAGGGACCCCCGCCAGGTCACAATTATACGCGCATATGACGTATCACACGCACACCATGTTATCTCGCGGTCTGACCGCTGTCCCTTTCATCTAGCGGGTGGTGACGCATGACAATAGCGGGCATCGTTGACGACCATAGCATGACGCGTCGCCCTCAGCGCTATCGGGGGGGATGATACCGCGGTACCGACGCACTAGATAATTTGTCTACCTGCACCGCGATACGCACCTCAACAATCACGGACATTTATTACATCGCTATTATGTAATATTTCATGTATATATTCATGTATTATGAACTGAAAAGGTCTTACTCAATATTTACTTTGGTGACGCTTTCATGGTTCGATTATTATTAGAGTATGCGACACGCATCAACCACGCTGTTATGACACTAAAGGAGATGGAAAGATGGATGAGAATACACTAGGCCCGTTAGTCGTGAAGATCGACACAGTCGCCCGCCTCCTCGATTGCAGCCCAGGCTCGGTTAGATATTGGATCAGGACTGGCAAGCTCCCTGTCTTTAAAGTCGGAAAGAATCTGCGCGTGCGCATGTCCGACGTGAACGCCCTCATTACGCCGCGGGGAGGTGCCCAATGAAGCGCCGAGAACGATATGCACCGACGCCTATCCCCGTACGGTATCGCCAAGCGCCCAACGTCACAGATGCCGATATACAGCGCCGCCTCAAGAATGTGTACCAGGTTATCTTCGACGCGAGCCGACGACCCGATGACACAATCGTACGCCCATAAAAATAAGCACCACGACGGCGAATCATGGTGCTTACCTAAATCAGTCGCTACCTTTACAACAGGAATATACATAATGTCAAACAAAAAACTCAACTTGGACTTTAACAAGGACGTTCCCACAATAAACTGGTGGCTCAATGAGAGCGGGGTTGATTTCAAGCAAACGGACGACGATAAATGGATAGGCCGCTGCCCCGCTCACGATGATCACAATCCGTCGCTATCGTTGACAAGAAAAGAGGACGGCACAGCTCTCATTAATTGCTTTGCCGGCTGCTCATATGCAAATATCCGTGACACCGCCAGTGAGGGACTCGTCATTGACCACGATAAGGGGGCAGAGGGCAACACAATCGATGGCACCTGCCGCGTAGAAGACGCGCTCCCAATAGGTAGTACCTTTTCTGGTAGTCCTAAGGACTGGTTGGCAGACTATACTGGCGTTCCTCGCGCCTTTTTAGATACGTTGCCTATAGATGAAGACCATGAAAGTGTCTACTTCACGCACGAGGGGTACCAAGTGCGGAAGAAGCGTATAGCTCGGACAAAAAGCATTGCGTGGGTACCATCTGATGTCAAGCCAATACCTCCTTTGTGGCCGACTCCGCCGGAATCCCTATCTGCCACAATTTATCTATGTGAAGGCGAAACTGACACGATAGTTATGCGTTATCTGGGCTTTGACGCCTATGCCGTAACAGTTGGTGCCGGTACGAAGATATCGCGATACTATTGGCGCGCGTTGCAGGCCGCAGGGTGTGAGCATGTTGTGGTCATGTTCGACTGTGACGAGGCAGGTAGCAAGGGTGCGACCGCACTTGCGGAAGCAGCGCGGGAGGCGGGTCTATGACGGTAAGCCTTCTGGGCATAGAGCATCTCGTCAAGTCATTACTGGGGGAGACTGATCTGCGCGACGCTTACAGGCGCTATGGCCCGCGCCTAGCTGACGAGATACGTGCAGCTACAGACGCCGTACTACATGAGGAGGACATCCTAGTCGTGCGCGCGGGTGATGTGACCCGCGACCCCTCAATGCAGACGGAATGGCTGGTTGAGATACTGGAACCTAAGCGCGCGACGACTATCCTGACTGGCCCCCCGAACAGCGGAAAGACGACAATCCTCGCTCACCTTTTTGATGCGATACGCGATGGTACCTCATTTCTCGGGTACAAGTGCCAGAAGGCGCGAGCGTTATACCTATCCGAGGATGAAGCGGGCGCTTTCAATTCCAAGTTCCAAGCATATGACCACATGGATCACGTTGTGTGCATGTTCCCGAGTGCGGCGTACGGGCTATATAGCGACTGGGAGGATTTAGCAACCAAAGTGATTCGATCTGCCGGCAAGCATCAGGTGGACCTTGTCGTCATAGATACGCTCGGCTCATGGTCGCAGATCGAAGACTACAACGACTATGCCGTAGTCACGAGAGCGCTTATGACGGCAGAACGCATTGCTAGCAACGGCTACGCGGTGGTCATCGTCCACCACGACCGTAAGAGTGGCGGCACGGGCCTTGACTCCATGCTTGGGTCCGTCGCTTTCGGCGGTAGAGCAACAGGCGGCGTGTTGAAGGTGTCACGCGACGGGGCTACTGGTACCGTCACGCTCGAACGCAGCCGCCATGCTCCGTATCCGTTGCCGACGATCCACACAACGATCAAGGACGGTCGCCTCGAGGTGCAGGCGAGTCCCCCTGCCGGTCAACAAGCGAACCATGCGGATGAGTCGCTATTAACATACTTAAAGGGCATGTTACCCAATGGCGCGACAGTCAACGATGTAGTAGAGGTAAGCACAGCATGGGACAAGGCATTGTCCAAAAGCACAGCGCGGCGCGATCTCACTAAGCTGGTCAGGGATAACCGGGTGCGCGCCGAGAGCGAGAAGGGTCGAGGAGGCACAATCAGGCGCTACTTTGCCGTCACGTTGCCAACAATCGTTCTCACGAGAGACAAAGGCGCGTGAAAGCGTGTCACTGCGTCAACATATGTGTTTTGACGCAGTGACACTCTTTCGCGTGTTCTACAATCACACGCGCGCGAAAGCATAGGTATAGAAGGGAAGGTTTACACATGGAATACAAAGCAGTCAGAAGGGCATATCAAAGCGTGTCACCGTGTCAAATCACATACGTCGGTGCAGTGAAACGCTTTCGTGGGGACGTGGGCACCATTGTTGTCTGGCGTCCTCCCTCTCGAAAGTACGCCCCATCCTGCTGGATTCGCGCGGGTCCTTGGCTCTGCGCGCCATGGAAAATCTGCGGATCTGACAAGGCTTTTTGTTGTCGTACCGTGTTCGGTAGAGCGAAAGAACGAGGATGGATACCCGCGAGCCTTACAGGTGACGGAAAAGCGGAGTTAGATGTAGATAACGGCAGCAACCTGCTACGAGCGGCGGTAGGCGCGACGGGTATTGTCGTTACGTCACATTGTATGCAACGCATATTGTCTCGTCGCCTGAGCGGGGACATTGACGGAGACAAGCGGCCTGACGCGTCAACGTCGCATGAACGATGTTGATACGTGAGCGTGCCCCACGCGCCCTATATTCTACAGACGCTCACCGTCAGGCAGCAATTCGGACAGATTTAGCAAGTATGAAAGTAAAGAGGTACCAAAGATGGACACAACACTAAACCAGATGACGCCGGATCAGAAGAAGGCTCTCGATATTTTCCGGGAAGCCTACCATACGGACATCTCGTATCAGGTCAAGAACGGGGCGCTGCAACCGGCAGATGACGCGGCGCGGGCAAAAGCTCGTACTGACATTTTCGCCGCGCTCGTGAATAAGCATCATGTGCCGGTCGCGGCCATCGAGTCGCTGTTGGCCTTGCCTCCTATGGTCCTGGCGGACGTACTAAGCGATACATATCCGATGTATGGAGACGACGCGCCCCCTATGCCCGCCACCGTCACGCCGCCACCTGTGCCCGCGACAAGGTCTGTCGCGCCGACACCCACACCCACACCCACACCCGCGATACCGCCTGCGGCTGTGGCTAATCCTGTGGCTGTGGCAAATCCTGTAGCCGCTGTAGACCCCTCGCCCGCGCCAGACCCTGCGCCGAATGTTCCTCCTGTGCCCGATGCGGCATCTACACCCGCTGGTATTAAATCGACGTGGGCCAGCAAGGATGAGAAGCTTGTTGGCATTGGGCCTGATGGGGGGCCACTGACGATGGGGTACGGTAACAAAGTTATGTGGAACAACGACACGGACCCGGAAGCGCCAACCGTGCGGATTTTAACGGGTGTACTCCGCGAGACAGTACGCGTGCTGCGCGATGCTGGCATAACTCATCGCTACAATGTAGAAGACTTCGAACTTCGCCCCTTGATTACCATGAGCGATGACCGGCTCGACGCGTTGGAGGCGCGCGCAAAGGAAGACTTAGAAGAGTGTTACGAGATGGGCAGTGAGGCGATGGCACTGCGCTGCGTGATCGTGACGACAGCCATGATCCGCGCATCGAAACCGTCGTACACGCGCGCTCAAATGGGGTATTCGGGAAGCATGTTTTTCTCTCGTTATTAACCTGACAGGTCCATAAGCCGTAGCAACTCATGGACCTGTCAGGTACAGTGCACGTTAAGGCGAGCGGTTCTCCTGATGTCTCCCGCGCTCCTACTGTCGTGTGACGTAACACACGCGGCACGAATTAAGAACGCGGGAGACGCTCGGACGATTGCGTAGGCAGCGGGTATACGATGTACGCGACGGGCATACATCGCACGCGCAACGATGTGCGCTACGGGTTGATGGGCACGGTGATAGGTACATTGAACCCATAAGAAGGGTCCCATTGCAGGATGTACTTCTGACCGTTGGCGGGCACGTCGAAGGCAATATCGCCCGCGACAGACTGGCCGGGTGCGAGCTGCCCTGAACTCATAGGGGTTAACCCAAAGTCGAGAGCCTCACTGTAGTTGACCTGATCCCGCGCACCGTGCAGCGCAAAGTACAAGGGGTTGTAGGACGCCGCCTTTTTGCCGCCATTATGGATGAGAAGATGGATGATTAAGAACTCGTGTCCGGCTTTCGATGATTTGTTCTCGGTATCTACATGCAGATGGCTGGCCGTAACTGTCTCACCTGTGGACGGATCGACCGCGTACGTGCCGTGGGGAGCCGACGTGTTGCACGGCGATGATGCGAGAGGCCGCAGCGATGCGGGAGGCGCGGCGTTCGCACTGTGGACGGCGAACGCGAGGCCGATACCTAATCCGACGCCGATGTAGCCTGTGCGCGTGATGATACCGCGAGTAATACCCATATAAGACCCCTATCCGCACGGTAGGCCCGCGCTACAACAAGCGCGATCAAGGCCGTACGCATGCCCTACCGAACATAACGACGCGACCGCTACTTTGTCAAGCTGACGGCCAGCCTTACTATCGCCTCGACCACTATCTTGACAGACAAGACAGTAGAGTAGACATACGTGCCGCCAACGATGTACAAAGACATCGAATGAGGGCATTATGGCATTAAGGCGAGATTGGTTGACGGTGACAGAGGCGGCGTGGTCATTAGGTATCACACAGAGCACGATACGGGATGCGATCTATCACGACCGAATCTTAGCAGATAAGGTGGGAGCGCAGTACACGATTATGTGGGATGAGATCGAACGATACCGCCGCGAACACCTTGGCAAACAGGGATGGGACAAGCGTAAAAACGTGGGCTATCAGCCGTCGAAGATGGCACAGTACAAGCGGGACCAGGGCGCAAAAGCGCGGCAACAACTGGATATGACTAACGACGAGGTAATCTAAATGCGTATAACAACACCAGTGACGCGTCGTACCGTCGCCTACCTTCGCGTATCAACAGACGAGCAGGCCAACGAAGGATATTCACTAGCAGATCAAGAACGACAATGCCGGGCTTACGCGATAGCGCGTGAGTGGCCCGAGGTGGCAGAGGTCTACGTCGATCCGGGCGTATCAGGAGCGACCCGCGACAGACCAGCCTTAAAGCGATTACTGACCGATGCCAAATCCGGTACGATTGAGCGCATAATCTGTACGAAACTCGACCGTATGGGTCGTCGTGCCGCGGATATCCTCGCCATTGAAGATGAGTTGGACGTGTACAGCGTCGAGCGAGTGTACATCAAAGATAGCATTGACACGAGCACACCGACGGGTCGGCTATTGCGTACCGTGCTCGCGGCTGTAGCGGAACTCGAACGTGACATGATTCTGGAACGGACGCGTGCTGGCAAGGACGAAAAGATCTTGCGCGGTGAAGTATGGCGCGGGATAGCGCCGTACGGATACCGCTATATTCGGGTGGACAAACGTACTGGCACGCCTGGACGCTTGGAGATTGATCCTGACGCATCACCGATAATCACGCGCATCTTTGGGAGCATCGCTCGCGGCACTAGCACGATGGCGCTTGCAAAGGAGTTGACATCCGAGGGGGTTCTAACGCCCAATGGGTTACAGACGTGGGGATTTTCAACGATTCTCAAGATCGTCCACAATCCTGTGTACGCGGGCCGTGCGACGTACGGGCGCATGCGTACTGTGAGGACTCCAACCGGCAAGAAATTGCGGCAACGACGTACGGAGGCCGATACGAAGTACGTCAACGTAGACCCTATCGTCAGTACCGACCTCCTGAACGCCGCGCAACAACAGCTGTCGCGGAATCATCAGTTGTCTGACCGCAACACTAAGCATGAATACCTGCTCGGGGGAGGGCTCCTGCGCTGCGCTATTTGTGGATTTACAATGTCCGGGTCGCGGAGCAACGGTGGGAAAACAGTCCGTTACCGCTGCGCTCATGCACGGGCCGATGGATCACGCGAAATGCATAGCGTGTCAGGCGCACAGGTCGAGGCTGCCGTGTGGGACGCCTTGCATGGGATGCTGCGCGATCCGTCTCGCGTGCTCGATGACGTGCAGGCCCTGGCAGATAGTAGCAGTACGCAGGCCCGTGAATTGGAGGCCACTATCAAGCGCATCACATGTCAGAGCGACAGCGTAGCGGCAGAGAACGATCGCTTGCTCGACTTGTACCTCAAGGGCAAGATAGACGAGGATCGGTATACAGCAAAGAGCGTCGAGTTAACGGCACGACGACAGGAGTTGCGCGACAGTATTTCCGAGTTGATGGGCAAGCGTGACGGGGCACTCGCACAAGTGCTACCTGTGGATGACGTGAAAGCGATCTGTGCTTATCTTGCCCGCGGCCTCGATAAGCTGACGTTTGACGAGCGTCGTGGTATCGTGAGGACGTTGTGTACGCGCATCGTCACAACCCGTGAAAGGGTGGACATCGAAGGATGGTTGCCCGCGATGCCTACGACCGTGCCTCTGATGCAAGACCAGTATATTGTTAGCACATCGTCACGAAGGCGTCTTGCGCCGCGTCCTCGGCCGCGTCGGCGCCGCCGGTGATCAGGTAGGCGGTGCGGACGGCGAGATCCTGGTAGCGGCGCACGAGACCTTCGTAGGCGCTGGTATCACCGGCGCGCGCCCGTTCGACGAGCGCGGTTTCCTCGCTGGAGCTGTCAGGCATTAACGGCCCGCTATCACCCTGCTATGCGCTAGTATTACAACGAGACGTCAATTACGGTGGGTGCAGGTCTGCAAGCCGCTGCAGGCGGCGTTTGCGGTGCGACCCGTAGGCCGCGAGCTTGTGGCGGCGCTGGTAGCGCAACAGCGCGAGGG
>JAABUZ0100010138.1_pt1 | contig 10543 bp, 9 predicted proteins | sample 5562091 | NCBI WGS metagenome assembly JAABUZ01 (sample SAMN12813069, study PRJNA571459) | rock metagenome | isolation source: Antarctica rocks | place: Antarctica: Victoria Land, Linnaeus Terrace sud | collected 2015-12-21 | reverse complement strand
CAACCAATGAACGCCGATCTTTTGGACGAACGGCAAGACGAACTGCGGGGCGATTCGGCATGACTCAATCCTAACGCCTAATTTCACAATAAGCAACCCTATTTATGGGTCAGCACACTAGCTGCGAAGCGGGTTTGCGTGTCCCGAAAGTCCGTCCCGAAACGTAAGACTGGAATTCCGCTCGACGAGCTGCTCGCCGCGCACACCGTCGGCGACGATCGGCTGGAGACGCTCATAGGCCGCTACAGTGGCACGGTGGTTCCGGTGTCGACGCTCGGTGCGAAGTCCGCCAAGAGCCCGAACCCGAGTAAAGGGGCTCGAAGAAAGCCCCAGGAGTGCATTTCGCCAGGCTCGATGACTCCCAGGTCATCCTGCTCGCCGAACCGCGCCTCATCGGTTACGCACGCGTCTCCACGGACGAGCAGACCACCGCGCTCCAGCTCGACGCGCTGCACGCGGCCGGATGCGACGCGATCCACGAAGATTCGGCCTCCGGGGCGTCACGATCACGCCCGGGTCTCAACCGTGCGATCGAAGACCTCCGCGCCGGCGACACGCTGATCGTCTGGCGGCTCGACCGCCTAGGACGCTCGCTGCGCGACTTGCTCGATATTTCCGAAATGTTACGGGAACGCGGCATCGAGCTTCGTTCGCTAACGGACCATATCGACACGGGCACGGCGGCGGGTCGAATGCTGTACGCTGTACTCGGTGCTGTCGCGCAGTTCGAGCACGACGTACTTCGGGAACGGACCGTGGCCGGAATGCCGGCTGCAAAGAATCGCGGCGAGCATATTGGTCGCCCAGCCGCCTTAACGTCGACACAAGTACGTGAGGCAAAAAAGATGCTCGATCGCGGCGAGAGCGCGAAGCACATTGCGCGCGTCTTGCGCGTAGGCCGTTCGACGCTGTATCGTGCAATTTCGTGAACTGGTTGCCGCGTAGTCGTCCCCGGTCGCCTGCAACTAACACTTCAGGCCGGTTCACAATAGCTGCCTTCGGAGCAATGGCAGTGCACGCGGCTCCTCTGCTCGTATCTGCGCTAATCCTATGCGCATCGCTCGTCGTTATTCTTCCCGCCCTCGCCGGAAAACGTTGGAAGTGATGAATCCAAATTCGGTATTAGGGACGCTCGGGTTCGGCAAACAAGCGAGAGCTGCGGCCAGCGCGTTTCAAAACGCTGAGCGGCGCACTAGAAAGTGGGGGCGCATCATGCAATGCGACCCCCGATGGCGATTTATTTCCCAATCGGGCTAGAACAGATTCATTTCAGATCCGTCCACCTCGAATCGCGCGGTTGCCGCCGGCTTGCAAACTCATCGGCGAGCACGAATATTCCCGATACGAGTGTCTTCGATGACGAATCGGCGTAATTGCTGGTAAAAGTCTGATTCACCAGCTGGCCGAACTTCACGAAAGTGCAAAACGGAACGTGAAAACCGGTAGTTGAGAAAATCTGGCGCCCAGGATTTCGAAATAAATACTGCGGCGGGATAAAGCTTGCCGGTCCTCGCGCGAAAACCGCCTCTCTTGCAAAGACGAAAACACTACCTTTCACTCCACGGACGCGCTCACGCGTCGAAACGATGGAGGGCGATATGGTAAGTTTCTTTGACAAGGTGTTGGCACTTCGCGCGCTCGGTGCTTTGATATGGCGACCGCGCACGCTCTTACGAGCGATCTAAATCTTTTAAATTATCGAACGTCGTCGCACCCTACGATTCGCCCGAAACGTGCGAGGAAGTCGGGTCCTTCGAATGTGTCGAAGCGTCATTGGGATAAGCGACCGATGAACGTCGTCGATTCTGTCAAGTTTGATGCGCTTCCGCAGGTGGTCGCAGCTGTCGACGATGAGGGCCGAAATCAAAAGAGAAAGGTCCAACATTTATGCAATGTTGGATCTTGAATTGGTTGCGGGGACAGGATTTGAACCTGTGACCTTCGGGTTATGAGCCCGACGAGCTACCGGACTGCTCCACCCCGCGGCGCTTCCGGAGTATACGGTGACCGATGGGCTCTGTCAACGCAGGAAAAGTCGTGCGGGTTCGGGGACCGCGCGCCGTGCCTGTTTCCGCCTTCGTCCGAGCGTTGCCTAAAACGCAGTTGCACTGCCATCTCGAAGGAACGCTTCGTGCCGAAACCTTCCGCGAGCTCGCTACACGGCGGGGCGTCGAGAGCCCGCGAGCGGCGGGCCCGCTCGAGGCGACCTATGGGTTCGCGACGTTCCGCGATTTTCTCCTGATGTTCGCCGAAGTTTGCAAGACGTTGCAGCGGCCCGAAGATTACGCGCGCCTCGCCCGCGAGTACGCCGCTACGGCAATCGCACAACGTGTCCGCTACGCCGAAATTTTTATCTCGCCGTCGGTCTGGACGTTCTTCCACCGAGAGCTCGACGTCGTTGAAACCGTCACCGCCATCCGTGCCGCCTTCGACGAAGCGCACGCGAGCGACGGTTTAGAAATCGAGCTGATTTGCGATCTGACGCGTAACTTCGGCGTCGAGCGCGCGTTTGCCACCGCGCGCACCGCGGTCCGGCTCGCGGAAGCGAATCTCGGCGTCATCGGCATCGGTCTCGGCGGCGATGAAGCGAACTATCCGGCCGAACTGTACGCCGAACCGTTCGCGTTCGCGCGCGCGAGCGGGCTGCATGCGGTGGCCCACGCCGGCGAGGCGGCGGGCGCGGCGAGCGTCCGCGCGGCCGTCGAGGTCCTTCACGCCGAGCGGATCGGGCACGGCGTCCGCGCGCTCGGAGATCCCGCCGTCGTGTCGCTGCTCGCACAGCGCCGTATCCCGGTCGAACTCTGTCCGACCTCGAATCGTCTGACCGGGGCCGTCGCGGCCGGGGTCCCGCATCCGATCGACGAGCTCGATCGCAGCGGCGTCATCTGCACGGTCGATGCCGACGATCCCGAATTGTTCTCGACTACCCTCGAACACGAATACGACATCGTCGTGGCGCTTTGCGGCCGCGAACGGCTCGTGCGGTTCGCTAGAAACGGCATCGACGCGAGTTTCGCGCCGGCCGAGCGCAAGAGCGCGTTGCACGCCGGGCTCGCGGCCGCCGTCGCGAGCCTGGAAACGAGTCCCGGTTAGCGAAGCCTGCCTTCATGGCGGGCCACACGCATTTCGACGAGTCGACCGAGGAGTATCTCGAGGCGATCTATCGCCTCGAACGGGAAGGCCCCGGCGTCACCACGTCAGGCCTCGCCGCCGAACTCGGGGTCGCTGCGGCGTCGGTCTCGGGGATGCTCAAAAAACTCAATGCCGACGGATACATCGAACACAAGGCGCGCGGTGAAGCGAAGTTGACCCAAAGCGGGCTCGCCGTGGGGGTCCGCGTGATGCGGCGGCATCGCCTCGCCGAATGTTTACTAACCGAAATACTGGGCTTACCGTGGGACGAGGTGCACGACGAAGCATGTCGTCTCGAACACGCGATCTCCGCGCGCGTCGAAGAGCGGCTGGTCGCCATCCTCGGCGATCCCAAAGTCTGTCCGCACGGCCGTCCTATTCCGCCCGCCGACCTCAGCGATCCCGAGCGGCCGGGGGTGCCGCTGGCACAACTCGACGCGGGCGCATCCGCGATCGTGCACGGCGTGACCGAAGAACTATCCGAGATGCTGCGTTACCTCGGCCAAATCGGCTTACGGCCCGGTGCAGACGTCGTCGTTCTGGAAAAAGCGCCGCTCGGCGGACCGTTGACGGTGCGGGTCGATTCCGTGTCGCATGCGATATCGCTGGAACTGGCGCGAACGGTAACGGTACTACCGGCCTGATGCGTCCCGATAGTTTAGTTTGCTCGCGCGACGACGCGCATCGCTTCGACCCGTCGGTGCTCGCGACGCTATGCCCGCACGACGGTGCGCCGTTGCTCGTGCGTTACGCGCGCATCGCTCTCGATCGCGCGACCGTCGCCGTGCGCGCGCCCTCGCTGTGGCGTTATCGCGAAGCGCTGCCGCTGGACGACGGCGAGGAGCCCGTGACGCTCGGCGAAGGCTTCACGCCGTTGCTGCACGCAGCGCGACTGGAACGCGACCTCGCGTCGCCGGTTGCGCTCTACGTCAAAGACGAGTCGCAAAATCCGACGGGTTCGTTCAAATCGCGCGGGATGTCCGTCGCAGTCACGCGCGCGAAGAAACTCGGCGCGCCCGCTCTCGTCGCGCCCAGTGCCGGCAATGCGGGCGGGGCGCTCGCCGCCTATGGCGCGCGCGCGCAGATACCGGTCACCGTCTTCTTACCCCGCGACACCCCCGCGATTTTGATCCAAGAATGCCGCACTTACGGTGCCCGCGTCGAACTCGTCAACGGGCTCATCGACGAAGCCGGAAAACTTGCGAACGCCTATGCAGCGGATACCGGCGCCTTCAACGTTGCGACGTTGCGCGAACCGTACCGCATCGAAGGCAAGAAGACGATGGGCTACGAGCTGGTCGAACAGCTCGGTCGGGTCCCGGGCGCGATCGTCTATCCGACGGGCGGCGGCACGGGGCTCGTCGGTATGTGGAAAGCCTTCGACGAGCTCGAAGAAGCGGGCTGGATCGGTGCGGAACGTCCGTCGATGATCAGCGTCCAAGCCGCCGGATGTGCGCCGATCGTGCGCGCGTACGAAAGCGGCGAGGACCATGCCGCGCGCTGGAGCGACGCGCATACGGCGGCTTGGGGCTTGCGAGTTCCCGCAGCGCTCGGCGATCGCTTGATGCTGCGCGCGATTCGCGAATCCGGCGGTAGCGCGATCGCCGTCGACGAAGCCGCGCTCGCGAAGGACATGTTGGTCATGCGCGCGTGCGAGGGCATCGACGCCGGGGAGGAAGGCGGCGCGGCACTGGCAGCCCTACGCGTGCTGCTTGCTCGCGGCACCGCATGTACCGGCCCCGTGGTGCTCTTCAACACCGGCAGCGCGCTCAAATACGGGCCGCGGACGTAAACGTGCCCCGCTTGACCGCCACGATGGTGCTGGTGCTGCTCAACGTCATCGCATACGGCTGGGAAGTCACGAGCGGCACCGACTTCAGCAGCAATCGGAGCCTGATCGATCACGGCGCGCTGCTCGGCGTGCTGGTCACGCAGTATGGCGAGTGGTGGCGCGTCGTCACGGCGGGCTTTTTACACGGCGGCCTCGCGCATATCGCGCTCAACATGATCGCTCTTTATCAGCTCGGAAATTTCGTCGAAGCGTTCTTGGGAGCGCGGCGCATGCTCGCCATCTACGCGCTCTCGCTCGTCGGCGGCGGTTACGCCGTCGCATATTTCGCGCCGCACGACGTGACGGTCGGTGCCAGCGGTGCGATCTTCGGGCTCTTCGGCGCGCTGCTCGCCATCGGCGTCCGCATGGGCAAATCCGGCCGGGGACTGATTTCGCAAACCGTGCCGATTCTCGTCCTCAACCTCGCGTTCACGTTCGCGGTGCCGTTCATATCCAAAGCGGGTCATCTCGGCGGCCTCGCGAGCGGCTTCGCTGCGGGTCTCGTTTTCTTCGCAATGCGGCGGCGCGTTCCCGAACCCCTCGTCGTCGATACCCAAACGGGCCGGGCAACGCAAGCGGAATATCTTCCACCGCCGTCCGCGCCGCATCCGTGAGCGCAGTCGAGTCGATCGAGGGGGTGTTCGCAGCCGGCGGCGTGCTTTCGCGCGCACTACCGGGCTTCGAAGCGCGCCCGGGTCAGGTGCGCATGTCACAGTTGATCGAGCGCGGCTTCCTCGAAAGCACGCACACGATCGTCGAAGCGGGTACGGGCGTCGGGAAGTCGCTCGCTTATCTCGTACCTGCGCTGCGAAGCGGCAAAAAGATCGTCGTCTCGACCGCGACGATCGCGCTGCAAGAACAACTCGTCCGTAAAGACATACCGCTCGTCATCGGCGCCCTCGATATACCGGCGCGCGTCGAGTTGCTCAAAGGGCGCAGTCACTACCTCTGCGTCGCCAAACTGGACCGTATGCGCACCGAACGTTTGATCGCGCAGAGCGGCACGATGGAGGCCATGTGGAGCTGGGCGGATCGGACGTCGACGGGCGATCGCAGCGAATTGCCGTTCGCGCCGCCCGGACTCGAGTGGGAAGCGCTCGATGCCGATGCCGACGACTGCGTCGGCGAATATTGCGAACGCTTCCGCGACTGCTGGTTCTTCAAGCATCGCGACGCGGCAAAATACGCCGATATCGTCGTCGTCAACCATGCGCTCTTTTTCCTCGATCTCGCGATGGGCGGGTCGCTCTTACCGCCCTACGATTACGCAATTCTCGATGAAGCACATCAGTGCGAACGCTGGGCGTGCGCAGCGCTGACCGCCACGCTCTCCGCAGCCAGCGTCAATCGCTTGATGCGGCGGCTGCACAAAAACTATCACGTGCCGGCCGGCTACGACGTCGAGCTCGACGGCGCGATGCGCGGCCTCGCGCAGTCGCTGGCGCGCGTACCGGGCGACCGCTATCCGCTCGCCGCCAACGACGCTGCGACGGAGGCGCTGGGGACGCTGCAAACCTCGTTTTACCGGTTGGAGAATTGGCTCTACGCGAATTGGCAAGCCGCACTCAAGCGGCCGCCGGAAAACGTCGCCGAAGCGGAACGCCGCCGCGACCTCACGATGCGTGGTGTGCTCGCGCACATCGCGACGATCGATCGCACGGCGCTGCCGCGCGACGAAGCGATCACGTGGGTGGAACGCGTCGACGGCGAGGGCCGTTATCAAGTCAACTCCGCGCCGTTCGACGTCGCCGCGTACTTGCGAACGGCGTTGTTTTTACGCACGCAGAGCGTCGTGCTCACGAGCGCGACGATCGCGACCGGAAACTCATTCGCGTTTCTGCGCGACTCGCTCGGCATCGACGAGGCCCAGGAGTACGTCGCGCCGTCGCCCTTCGATTATCGCACGCAGGCCCGGCTCTTCGTCGCGCCGCCGGATTGCAATCCCAAAGAGAGCGGCTTCGCACGCCGCGTCGCACCGCTCGTCGAAGAAATTCTCGACGTCACGCGCGGCCGTGCGTTCGTTCTCTTTACGTCGTACGCGCGCTTACATGAAGTCTACACTCTGGTCCGCGAACGGATTGCGTTCCCGGTCAAACTGCAGGGCGAGATGCCACGCCCCCATCTGCTGCAGTGGTTCCGCGATACCAAGAACGCGGTGCTCTTCGCGACCGGAACGTTTTGGGAAGGCATCGACGTCGTTGGCGACGGTCTCTCGTGCGTGATCATCGACCGGCTTCCGTTTCCGTCGCCGGGGGATCCGCTCGTCTCCGCCCGGCTCGCTGCGATCGAAGCGACGGGCAAATCGTCGTTCGAGGAATACATGATTCCATCCGCGATCGTGCGACTCAAACAAGGTTTCGGGCGGCTCATCCGCGCGAAGACGGATCGCGGGCTGATCGTCTTGCTCGACGGGCGGGCGACATCGATGCGGTACGGCGGTGCCATCGTTGCCGCCCTGCCGCCCGCGCAGCGCGCGCAGGATCTCGCCGAACTCCGCGCCTTCTTCGACCTCGGGAGCTAAAGGTCTAAACGTCTACAGAAAGCGGGAACTTCGCGCGCTACGGTTCGCGTTACAACCAAACCGTGACGATCGAATTCCAACCCCGCTGCCACGCGTGCGGCGTTCGCATCTCGTCGTCGCCGCAGGCGCCTTCGTCGCGGCGCCGCGGCGCCTTTGCAATCGTCAGCGTCTGGCGTTTCTGTTCGTGCGGCGCGGCCCTGCGCTCTCAGCGCGTCCGGCGCGTCGCGACCTCGCGAGTCGCTTGAGGCTTGCCGCCCTAGCCTTCCAGTTTTAGCGAAGCGCATACGTATCGCCATGTCGCGATCCAACCGGAATTCACCCCGCCGTCGGGTTGAGCCGACTGGTCTTTTAATCTTCGCTTTCGGGCGTCGTTTTCGCTTGCTCCTGTAGGTCGAGCACGACGCTGCTGTCGGCGAGGGTCGTCGTGTCGCCGAGCGTTCGGCCTTCGGCGATGTCGCGCAAGAGACGGCGCATGATCTTCCCGCTGCGCGTTTTGGGAAGCTCTTGCGTAAACGTGAGCCTTTTTGGCATCGTGAATTTGCCGAGCTTATCCGCGACGTGCTTGCGGAGCTCGTCGTTGAGCGACGGCGACGCAGCGAAGCCGCTCCGCAAGGAGACGAAACACACGATCGCCTGCCCCGTGAGGTCGTCGGTTTTACCGACGACGGCCGCCTCGGCGACCGCGGGATGGCTGACGAGCGCGCTCTCCACCTCCGCCGTCGAAATTCGATGGCCGCTGACGTTCATTACGTCGTCGATCCGGCCCATGAACCAGAAGTCCCCCTCGACGTCGCGATTGCAGCCGTCGCCCGCCAGATAGAGCCCCGGGAATTTCGACCAATACGTGGATTTGAAGCGCTCCGGATCGCCGTAGATGCCGAGCGTCATGGCAGGCCACGGCCGCCGGATCACAATATAGCCGCCGCCGCCCGGCGCAACGGTTTCGCCACGTTCGTCGACGACGTCGGCCTCGATGCCGGGAAAGGCGCGGGTCGCGCTGCCGGGTTTGAGCGTCGTGACGCCCGGCAGCGGCGCGATCATGATGGCGCCCGTCTCGGTCTGCCACCACGTGTCCAGCACGGGGCAGTTTCCCCCGCCGATGTGCTCGTGATACCACATCCACGCTTCCGGATTGATCGGTTCGCCGACGCTCCCGAGCAGGCGCAGCGAAGACAGATCGTGTTTCTCGACGTGCTCGGTGCCCCATTTCATAAAGGCCCGAATCGCCGTCGGCGCGGTATATAAAATCGTCGCTTTGTAGCGCTCGACGATCTGCCAAAAGCGATCTTTATCGGGAAAATCCGGCGTGCCTTCGTACAGGATGTTGGTCGCGCACAACGCGAGCGGACCGTATACCGCATACGAGTGTCCCGTCACCCACCCGATATCGGCGGTGCACCAAAACACGTCGTCATCTTTGAGATCGAAGACCAGCTTCGTCGTGGCCGTGACGCCGGTGAGATAGCCGGCCGTGGAATGCATGATGCCCTTGGGTTTCGCCGTCGTCCCGCTCGTGTAGAGCAAGAAAAGCAGGTCGTCCGCGTCCATCGGCTCGGGCTCGCACGTCGCTCGTTCGTCGCGGACGAGGTCGTCCCACCAGACATCGCGGCCGGCCTGCATCGCGACCGGATCGCCGATGCGTTTGGATACGATGCAGTGCTCGATCGACGGAGTTTTCGCGAGCGCTTCGTCGACGGTCGCTTTGAGCGGGACCTTTTTGCCACGTCGCCAGCCGTAATCCGTCGTGACAATCGCGACGCACTGCGCGTTCTCGATGCGATCGACGATGGAGTCCGCCGAAAACCCGCCGAAGACGACGGAATGCGCGGCACCGATGCGCGCGCAGGCGAGCAAGGCGACCGGCAATTCGTACGTCATCGGCATGTAGATGGCGATGCGGTCGCCTTTGCGAATGCCGAGTTTGCGCAAACCGTTTGCGAAGCGACAGACGTCGTCGAGCAGTTCCTTATAGGTGATGCTGCGCCGGTCGCCCGGCTCGCCCTCGAAGTAATACGCGATCCGTCCGCCGCGACCGGCGCTGACGTGGCGGTCGAGGCAGTTGACCGACGCATTGAGCTTGCCGCCCGCGAACCACTTTGCGGTAGGTTCGTTCCATTCGAGCACCGTGTCGTACGGTTTCACCCACGTCAGCCGGTCGGCCCACGATCCCCAAAAGGCGAGATAGTCGCGCTCGGCCTCGTCGTGGATACCGGCTTTCGCATTCGCCTGTGCCGCGAACGCGGCGTTCGGCTCGAAGCGGCGGCTTTCGGTGAACAGCGATTCGATATTGTCCGATGAGGTGGCGTCGGTCGTCATGCGCGCGCTTTCCCGTGCGCGTGCGAGCGCTCCCTTCGTTTTCGAGTCGCACGGAACTCGTTTGCGCGATGCGAACGTATCTTGGCAGATGCGCGCCTCCTTACCGGCCCGAACCTTGCTCGCCTCGCTCTGCCTTCTGGCGCTCGCGTCGACCGCAGCCCGCGTCGAGGCCCGCCGCAAAGTGCACGCGCCCTCGACCGGCTTGCGCGCGATCGCCTTTGCGAAGGTGCCGCCCGATTTCGCGTTTCGCACGGCGTCGGGTGTAGCGCATCTTCACGATTACATCGGCGCGCCCGTCATCGTCAATTTTTGGGCGACGTGGTGCGAACCGTGCGAAGCCGAACTCGCGGCGTTCGCGCAACTGCACGAGGTGTTCGGCAACCGTGCGCCGCTGCTGGCGATTTCCGCCGAGGCGCCCGGTGTCGCGCGTGCGTATCTCGCCGCCCGGCATATCGACGCCGTCGCGATCGACGATGACGAGCATCGCATCGCCGATCTGTATACGGTCTCCGCGATTCCGGTAACGCTCGTTCTGGGGCGCGACGGGACCGTGGCGCACGTTTCGGTCGGACAGATCGATTGGCCCGAATTGCGCGACGCCGTGTCGCCCTTGAGCGCCGCTGCAGAAGGCGCCGGCCGTGTCAAGCCATTTGAAAACCTTACCGGCGGCCGATTCATCGCGCCATAATTGATCTTACCGGAGCGTGCTCGAAAGCGGCGTCCTCGGCGAGGGATTTTTTGGA
>JAABUZ0100010134.1_pt1 | contig 10546 bp, 11 predicted proteins | sample 5562091 | NCBI WGS metagenome assembly JAABUZ01 (sample SAMN12813069, study PRJNA571459) | rock metagenome | isolation source: Antarctica rocks | place: Antarctica: Victoria Land, Linnaeus Terrace sud | collected 2015-12-21 | reverse complement strand
GCAGTTTGAAGGCGCCAGTTACCATGGCAGCTGCAGCGAGCACGGCAGCATCTCCACATGGTCAGACAGCCTGCGGCAAGACACCACCAAGTACATTGAAGCCCAATTTGATGCCTTTGAACAGGGAGTTGGGTGGTTCTTCTGGACCTGGAAGACCGAGGGCGGAGACGATGCCTGGTCCTTCCAGAATCTGCAAGCCAGTGGCATCATACCCTTCCCCCTGACAACCCGTCGCTACTACAACCAATGCGGCTACTAGGCGCGGCACCCTAATTCTGCATGCATATCTTGGTGTATCTTCTTCTCCTTCATCTTCACATATAATCTAGGACAGTTTTAGAATTCCTCTTCCCATGATCGTGACGAGAGCCGCTACGTGTGCTTCCTGGCCCCGCATGTCCTGCGCCTCGTCCACATCCTCCAGCACAGCCAGCCGGCCGTCGCTGAAGAGAATGCTCCCATCCGCAACCGCCTCCGTGACCTCCTGCAGCGGCGTGATGATGCAGCCTCGTCCCACCGCGGCCCCCACGCTGCTCCTGGCCTCGATCGTGCTCACGCTGCCAATGGAGCAGGCAATGCGGCACCCCGCCTCGACGGTGCAGTGATGGCCCACCACCAAGCCCGCCGCAGTGCTCGGCCGCAGCTGGCTCCGCTCGCACACAATGCAGTGCTCCTCCACCCGGATCGGACCCAGCCTGCCGTCCAACGTAGCGTAGGGATGCACCACGCAGTGCGCGCCAATGTCCACGTCGCCGTGAATGGCGGCCTGCTCCGCGACGATGGCGGTTGGGTCAATCATAGAACACACGCTGCACGATGACCAATGCGAGCGGGAGCACGCTCAGCTGGATGGCCAGCTTCCCGCCGCTGCTCTGGGCCGGCGAAGCGCTGCAGACGACGTGCATTGGGGCGCTGAAGCAGGGCAAGGTGCCGCGGCATGTGGCCTTTGTCATGGACGGGAACCGCAGGTTTGCCAGGCGCAACCGCATGGAGACCGCCGAGGGCCACAACCTGGGCTTTGAGTCGCTGGCACGCATCCTCGAAGTGTGCTACAAGAGCGGCGTGGAGGTGGTCACCATCTACGCCTTTAGCATTGAGAACTTCAAGCGCTCGCAGTTTGAGGTGGATGCGTTGATGGACATTGCAAAGATCCGGCTCAGCCAGGTGTGCGCGCACGGGGACATCATGGACAGGTATGGCGCTTCCCTCCGCATCCTGGGGCAGAAGTCGCTGGTGCGCGAGGACGTGCTGGAGGCCATCAATCGGGCGACGCAGATGACGAGGAATAACAAAAAGGCCATTCTAAATGTCTGCTTTCCCTACACCTCCCAGGACGAGATTGCCTCGGCCATCCGTGAGATTGCCGTCGAGGCAAAGCGGGGCGACATCGATATCGAGTCCATCGACGAATCGACCATGGGCAAGCACCTCTTCACGCAAGGCTGCCCGCCCCTCGATATCCTCATCCGCACGAGCGGCGTGCGGCGGCTGAGCGACTTCATGTTGTGGCAATGCCACCAGCATACGACCATCGAGTTTGTCGACGTCTTGTGGCCGGAATTCGATGTCTGGCACTTCCTCCCCATCCTCTTCAACTGGTCCTGGAAACATATATGGTAATCTTTTAATTCCAATTCCAAACTCCCGGTCCCCCTTGCGTCCATCCTCTCTGGCCATCCAGAACCTTGTGAACTACATCATTGACAACGGCTTTGCAGATGGCACTCCACCCCGGCCGCTTGCGCAACTCGAGCCATATCTCCCTCGCGTATAATTTACGCGTGCGATTGCCACGCTTTGCATGAAAGATGGCTGTATCAATCAGGGAGCCAATGTTCCAGATCCCGACCGTGTGATATTGCCCGCGACAACAGGCAATCGATCCATCCTCCACAAGCCTACCCAACGCCATTTCAAATGCAAGAAATGCCCGTCGTGAGGCCGCTTGGCTCTGTATCGCGGGATGCGCATTCCCAACCAAGGTGGCAGCCTTCTCCAGAGCAGCTTGTGCTCGAACATGCGAAAGATCAAAAGAGTGCAGGTGTTCCTTTTCCACGTATTCCAGAAGAACGCGTGCCAGGTTCCTCGGCGTGTACTGCGTGGGCTGGAGGAGGCTACATTCCGCTCCGTGGCCTGCTTTGACGGCCTCCTTTTGTTGGGCATGCTGGTTTGCAGCCACGCCGCGACTCTCCTTGTGCGGCGTTTCGCTCCGGTCCAGCAGGGAAGAAGGAAGATGCCACGGCTGGGAGAGGACGGTATTCTTAAACTCCACCGTCTCCATCCACGCACGATACTCGTCATTGGGATCGCGTAGGAGGGTCCAGCGCCGCACCTCCACCTGCCGGACCTGGCGGAACTCGCTCAACGTGCCTTTGACCTTGACCAAGTCGCCTACGTGCACGCCTCTCACCGGGACCATGGGCAACTGGAGGATGAGATCAACGCTTCGCCCACTCCCATCATCCAGCGTCGCCTGCCAAAAGCGTTCGCGCTCGTCACTGCCCACAACAAGGCCCACCAGCCTGACGAAGCGGATGGGGTGATTGAGCCAAAAGTAGATGCCCGTCTCCTCCAAGTCCTTCAGCTTCACCAAATCATGCACGTCGGCGCAAAATAGCTTAGCCCACGATGCAAACACCTCCGAGTGCTTGAAGGAGGCGCGCGGGTAGAATTGCGGTCCTTCATAGCCCATTTCATTCTCAGCGCCTGGCCGTGTTTGCTGGGATGGCCAACATCAACCAGACCCTCTACGTGCACAACCTGAACGATCACGCCAACAAGGACGACACCAAGCGCTGCCTCTACGCGCTCTTCTCCGCCTACGGGTCGGTGCTGGACGTGGTTGCCCTGCGCAATGCCAAGATGCGCGGCCAGGCGCACGTCGTCTTCCGCGACATCCCCAGCGCGACGGCGGCCATGAGGTCGCTGCAGGGCTTCCGTATGTTTGAGAAGGAGCTCAAGATCGAGTATGCACGGGGCAAGAGCGACAGCGTGGCCAAGTTGGATGGGACGTATCGTCTGCGTGAGGCCAACGGCGATGCAGCAGCCCTTGAAGTCCACGGGACCAAGAGGCCGTATCCTGAGGACGAGTAACAGATGGAGAAGCAGTGTGTGGGACAAAAAGTACAGTAATATGGCATATACATACATCTAGAAGAGAAGGCCAACAAACTTGTCGTAAAAGAGATGGGCAGCTCTCCTTGGCGGCCTGGCTGACTGGTAGGCTTCGTACTCCTCTTCCTCCTTGGCTATGTTGACTCTGCCCGTAACCAGATCCGCCTCGACGGACCGGACTCTGCGCGTGCGGTAGAAGATTTTGTAGCCAAAGATGAGAACGAGGTATACCGGAATACCAATGTAGGAGGTTATAAATGTCTTGTAGTTGAACCCATTCTGACCAGCAATACTGTTGAAGCCCTTGAACACGGCAATAATGCAGCAAAAGATCAGTGCAACATAGCTGCCGTAAGGCGAGAAGGGTGCCTGGTAGGGAAGATCCCTCTTCCGGTTGATCCCTTGCACCCGGCACGCCCGTTGGAAGCAGATGTGCGTGTACAGAATTGATATCCAGACAACGAGCCCAAAGATGGAGATGACAGACACAAAGTATGAAAAGATAGAGGCTGCACTCGACCTGACGTTCAAGAATCCAAGCAGGCAGAAGAGCGAAGAGAAGAAGAGCGAAACATGAGGCACTCCGCGTCTGTCCGTGCGTGCAAATATGGCGGGGGCCTTGCGCTGACATGCAAGTCCGTAAAGCGTCCGACTAGCAATATACAAATCACTGTTGGATGCTGAAATGACAAACAGTAGGATCGCTCCATTGAGGATGGCAGGGAGGACTGGGATCCCTGCAATCAGAATCGCCACCACAAACGGCGATGCAGATGCAGAGAGCCCCTTTTTATTCGCCTGAAGCAGCAATGGTGAATTATAGGGGACACACATGCCGAGGAAGAATACGGAGACCACATAAAAGACCAGGATACGCCAGAATGTGAGTTTAATGGCCCGTGGGATGGTTTTGTAGCTGCGCGTTATCTCGCCTGCTGTCACTGCGACCAACTCGGTGCCGAGATAGGCAAATACAGCGGTCGTGAGACTCGACCAAAAGGCGAGGAATTTGCCCTCGGCGCCTTTGGCAATGTAGGTATTGAAGGCGCCAGGATTGCCCCAGTATTCGAAGCCGCGAGCAGGTTGTCCAGGGACACCACCGGCGGCAATAATGAGCGACAGGAAGATGACACCGAGAATGACGATGACTTTAATGGAGGACATCCAAAATTCAAATTCGCCAAAGATCTTGACCCCAAAGTAATTGATGGTGACAACCGTCACGAGGAAGACAGCAATCCATACTCCAGGATTCACACGTGAGGCAGGCAGCCAGTACTGGATGACTAGCGCGGCCGCATTGAGTTGGTTGGGCGTAGTGATGATGTATTTGAAGTAGTAGCACCAGCCCGTCGCAAACCCAAAGGCCGGGTCCACGAATCTGGTCGCAAAGCCAGCAAAACTCTGTGGAAGCGGCATGAAGGAAGCCATCTCGCCGAGCGCACACATAACCAAAAACACCACGAAGCCAACGACGGCATATGCAATCAGAATTGACGCAGGCCCAGCTTGAGCCAGAGCGCTGCCCGTTCCAATGAGCAGACCCGTGCCAATGGCTCCGCCAATGGCAATCATAGTGACCTGCCGCGCCCCCAGCTTCCTGTGCAGATCGTGCTTGAAAGCGATGCCATCGTCAAAGATATGCGTCGCATTTGCAGACCCAAGCGAGTCAGCCGGACTCTCCTGGACCTTCTCGGTATTTACATCCCTTCCAAATCCTCCGGGATAAGACATCGTTGTGTAAGAGGCAGAAGTTGGAGGGTTAAATGGGCGATGCGATAAGTCGGTGATGGTCTGATTGGGGAAATTTGCCGCCAAGGCTTATCTGCTCGACGCGCACGCTGATTGGCTGCTGATGGCGACAGCCCTTTTCAGATTACAACCATGGGAAAATAGCCGAGTGGGGAAAGAGGAAAACAGTGTATGTCAAGTGCGGGAATTAATAAAATACAGATGCCTCGGCAATGCCCATCCTGTCCCCCGATACCAAATCCCAACCGATGATGGTGTTGTTTTGGCCACAGCAGATGATTTTGTGAAAATCAAACTGCAGATTAAAGATCTTTGCACTGCCCTCCACCGCGGCACTCTGCCGCAGCTCGCCTACGCACACCCGATCCTGCCAGATTCGCACTGTCTCATCGTAGCTTCCACTCACAATTCGTCTACCCTGCGTCTGCAATGTGCGCACAAGCGCCGAATGTCCGTCCAGGGTGTGCACGAGGAGACCAGTAGCGACGTCTATGATCTTTATCGTTTGGTCGGAGGAGCCACATACGATCGTTGGCCCATCAAATTGCAGACACGCAATCCCACGGTCGTGTTCGGAGAACGTGTGCAAGCACTCTCCCGTATTGGCATCCCAAAGCTTCATTTTCCGATCTCCACTCGCACTCACAATACGGTCGCCCACAAATTGCACCGCATTGACAGCCGCAGTATGTCCAACAAGCGTCCTTATACATTCAAAAGGCGCCTGTCTGGACCATAGCTTGATGGTTTTGTCTTTGGAGCATGAGACGAGGAGGTTTTTGTCGAAGCGAAGGTTGAGTAGAGATTCCGTGTGACCAGTCAGACGAGCCATTGGCTTCCCATTGGCGAAATTCCAGACAAGCATCGAGTGATCGCTCGAGCCAGATATCAGAGTGTTCTCTTCCAGCGAGAATTGGAGGCACAAGACACTGGCATCGTGACCGGTGAGGACGCGCACGCATTCCCGAGATGGCAGATCCCACACTCTGATGGTACGATCTCTGCTCCCAGAGACGAGAAAGTTGCCCTCGAATTGAACCGTGTAGATGCAGCCAGTATGGCCTTGATTCTTTGGTAGAGGTAACTCAAACTGCTCGCACTGCTGATTTCTCCAATTTCGCTCCAAGACACATCGACGTGCAAACAAGTAGTGCCAGTTCAAGCTGTTGTCTACCGATTTGGGAACGACATAGCGAGAAAAATAGGGCGGAAAAAGTGCGTCTGCAATACTCACCACATTTGTGTCTCCAGATTCTCTCACCTGCTTTGCCACCTGCTCAAACTGCTCCACTTTGTCATGATTCACACTCCAGCCTTCTAGGGAGAACTGGCGCCTCCACATTCGCGGGTCCATGCTGTAACGTCGCCATTCATGGCTGACGCTGGCGGTACGAATCAGCGTGTGATAATCCAATTGTTGGAAAATGAGCCGGCAGATTTCCTCAGGCAGAAATTCTACAAAATCCCTGTGCAAGATGGGAAAGATTCGCCGACTTATTTCCGAGATGCGGTGCGTAGGTAGGGACAGTAGCAATTTCATAGCCAGATCCTGTCTCCTCTCTGGTGCAAGATGAAGCATCCACCCCTGATCATCGGGCTCAGGAGCAAGTGGCTGCTGCACGGTGGGCTCGTTGTAGCCCTCATCCTCCTCCATCATCTGCCAGTCCATGGTGTTTGTTGATCTCTTGTGTGGTGTGACTCTCACGGATAACGGCAAAGTTCCAAGTAACGCAACGGCTAGCAAAATGAACGTGTCGTATTTACATTCGACAGGCTCTTTACAAAACGAAGAAATGACAGAGATCAAAAATGCGTGTTTGTGGCCGATCTGATCTCCCTCGTAATCTTGTCTTCGTGCTCCATGTACATTCGATAACAATTGTCCAGGTAGAGTCCTAAGAACGGATAACAGTGGCCAATCAGGCGTTTTCAAAGCACAACACAAGAACAATTTTATTCTAAGGAGGATGCTAACTTGTAAAGAGACAAGACATAGACAGTCGGCTTCTCCAGCCGCTTCTCCCGTAATTTGCATTAAAGGCTTGACGACCGTTAACCGAAACTACTTCAAAATGCGACAACTAGGCTCAACCACCCAGGTGTCAATATTTATATCAATATCAATATCAATTCATTCCATACCCCACCATTGACTACCAGAATGTCAACCGTCAGTCACATGTCCAAGCCGTTCATTCTCATATGGCCATTTGCAGCTGGCGGACACGCAGCAGCCATGTTGAACCTTGCTACTCGGCTGGCGCAAGACTTCAGGATAATCCTTGCTGTGCTCTCCCACAATAAGAGAAAGATGCTAACATGGCTTTCCAGATCCGGTGTCCAATATAATGAGACGGATGTAAGATTGCACGTTTTGGAAAACGGTCATGATGAAAATTACAACCCACCTGGAGGATTCGAGAATATGATGGAACCATATATGAATGAGGAGGTTCAGCAGAATTTCAGAAAGCTAGTCGAAATATCAAAGGTCAAAGCTGGTGAGAACGGAAGCAGACTGACTACTGTCATGTATGATCCTTTCATCGCTTGGATTCCTGCCGTTGCCAATGAACTACATGTCAAGTCCATGTGCTATAACTCAACTTCTCTTGCATTAGTTACGGCTTGTCAAGTATACCAATCACATGGTCCTACCAACAAGGAGTTTCAGCTTCCTGGTCTTCAAACTGTGCTACGACCAAGCGATGCTCCAGATGCTTTTAACCCTGCAATAGCTGCTATGTTTAAGAAGTCTGGTGCTGGCTTTATTTTTAATACCAGCTTTGTTTTAGAGGGCCCCTTACACAAAGCAATAGAACAGGGAAAGCTAAAGGACATCCAGCATACGAAAAGTTATCTCGTTGGACCTTTATTGCCAGACTGGTATTGTAAAGGAGGAGAACCTTCGAGATCAGGCTTGTCGCCCGCCGATCTCGAAGCATTGGAATATCTAGACTCGCAAGAAAAGGTGAGTCTTTACAGTGCTTGGCTAATCGCAAGGATTCGGTATTATACATAGCTCTTGGTACTTCGGGGGCATTTACTGTTGAGCAATGTCAGAAAATCTTCACCATCTTGAAAGATCTCGGTAAACCATGTCTGATCGCTTCAGCTGCTAGCGAGCTCAAAGAGCTACGGGTGCCTAAGAATTCAAAATTGGTTGCGTGGAGTCCGCAATTAGAAGTTCTGGCCCATCCTTCCGTGAAAGGCTTTCTTACCCACGCCGGCTGGAATTCGACCTTGGAAGCTGTGCTTGCTGGGAAAGCTACAATATGCGCACCTCTTTTCGCCGAGCAGTTGTTTAACTCAAAATTGTTGACTTATGAATGGAAAGGAAGTGTTGGGTGGATTACAGATCCGCCAGCAACAAGCCAGCTGGAGCCACGACCGCCGGTCATGAAGAAGGATGAAGAAGTCAAAAAAATCTTTCTTACGTTCTACGGTGCCGAAGGAGAGGCTGCTGCAGCACAAATGAAAAAGCTGCGCGAGCAAATACTTGATAAAATGAAGAATAAAGATGAATTGGCTGCATTGAGAAATGCTTTACTACGAGACTAGGTATGCAAAGACTTCCAAAGACTACCAAGTTCATAATGAAGAAGTAATCTCTGAACCTAATGGAATAAGCACGAGTATCGATCGTGGCCCCTTTTGATCTAATCACACCCTGGATAAATGACAGGTCAGGAAACGACAGGTCAGGAAATGGTCCTTGTCTCGTGAAGGCGCAGTCACCAAAAAGTGGCTGTACTTGAAAATTTACGATTAGAGCATACAATTTCAATATTCTGTAATTTTCTTGACTCAGATAGATGGGCCTCAGCGTCTTCAGCTCACCATCGCAAGACACCATCCTTGGAAATAAGCTTTCCCACGTCAGCATCCCTCTCTCCCTCCACAACACTCCTGAGCAGCTTTCCACCAATACTTGGATGATCGAGTTTGAGCCCCATCTCAATCGCTTTATCCTTTATGTTTCCCAGGTTTGTCGCGAGCATTCCAGGCCCAACACACCAGACCTTGACCCCGTCTTCCTTTAACTTGTGGTTCCAGTCTAGCATCATCATGTTGAGTGCCGTCTTGCTGCAGCGGTATCCAATTGTCTCGAAACCTATCTTCTTGGGCCAACCCGCCGGCTGAGGGGGAGTGGGGAAGTACTTCTCGCTTGCCTGCGTGATAGAGGACAGACCAGCCACGAAGATCAGGCGGGGCTCAGTTGACTTGAGCAAAAGTGGCATAAATATCCATGTCATGACCTGCGTGCCGGCGACATTCACGTCGTATGCCTTGTTAAAGCAGTCACGGAGAGACACTCTGCCACCAACAAATTCGATGTCAAAGGTGGCCCCTAAGATATGTTAGTTCAATTTGCACAAGTATGCAAACCAGCATTGTTGATGAGAGTGTCAACGTGTCCAGGACTCGCCTTGACTTGCTCAAAAGCCTTATCAATCGACTCGTCACTAGTGAGATCGACTGGGAGCGCTTCCATGGTACTTTGCGACTTTGGGCACTCCTTGTGGAGGCTATCCATGGCAGACTTGGCTTTGTCCAGAGTGCGACTGCCGACCAGAACATGGTAGGAACTCTTTTCGGACTCCAGAAGTGCCTTGACAATCTCGTAGCCGATGCCACTGTTGGCGCCAGTGACTAGGATAACCTTCTTAGATGCTGCTGCTGCCATATCGTAAATAAATTTGAAGAGCTTCTTTTTGTCTGTGTCGGATGTTTGAGTGAGAGACGAACTGGTTACTCTCTCACCATTCACCGGGCCCCTCAAATACTAGTCACAAAACTTCATCCGGACAGATTTTCATCCGCTATCGGATGGAATACAAACCGTAAACCATCCATTTCAGTCGTTTTCCAGACGCTGAAGGGCTAAAAGAGGTTAGCTAGCAGTTCTGCTGTGTAACATGCTGCTGTCTTGCTCTGGATGCAGTATTCTAATGCCGTGAAGGGTGGTGGGCAGTGTGGGGTGGAAGAAAATGGGAATTTAAGGTTTGACCGCTTTGAGCCCGATTTGCAATCTGAGCACCAACTCTAATTTCGAGGGAATTGCACACATGCTGGGCGAGCATGAAGGCAAATTCTTGAGCAGACTGCAATTAAGTGCGCACGATTATTGGGAGGCATAGAGGGTGAAACATAAGCAATCATCTAAGAACACACTAATGACACATCTAGTACTCCTACGGTGATTTGGGAATGCTGCGATCTAAAATCATTTCTCCTCTTATAGGTGTATCCTGAATATTAGAGGTCGGCATTAAGTTCAAGCACTTGTAAATATTTAAGTAAAAGTTAAAGTTTTAAGTAAATTCAAGTTGGGGTTTGTGGGCTTGAGTATTTATTAAGTCAAGTACTCGAGATTTATTAAGTACTTAATAAGTTCGCCTCTGCAACTGGCAGTAAAATACAAGGAAAGTAGAATGACGAATGAGCTTCATTGTTTGATTTCTGATACATATCGCCTGCTACACGCCCAAACTCCTTCAAACAATAACGTAAATCGTAAATTCATAACTAATGGAAAGCACCTCCTCACGTCCTGACAGAGCGAAACGCGCCCGAAACTTTTTTCCTTGAGCATGAGGATTGGAAGATAGCGAGCCGTTATATGAAATGAGTCGTGACATGTTCCAAAGAGGCGAATTGTCACAAGTGGTTCGCAGCC
>JAABUZ0100010133.1_pt1 | contig 10546 bp, 10 predicted proteins | sample 5562091 | NCBI WGS metagenome assembly JAABUZ01 (sample SAMN12813069, study PRJNA571459) | rock metagenome | isolation source: Antarctica rocks | place: Antarctica: Victoria Land, Linnaeus Terrace sud | collected 2015-12-21 | reverse complement strand
AGCTCCGGTGAGATATCTTTCTCGAACCTGGCCGACGCCTCCGTGCGCAGCCTCAGCCTCCGCGACATGCCCCGCACCGCGATACCGTCGAAGTTGGCCGCCTCGAGCAAGATCTGCGTCGTGCCGGGCTGTACGGCCGTTTCCCCGCCGCCGATCAGCCCCGCCAGCCCTACCGGCCGGTCGCCGGCCGCGATGACAAAGCTGCCCGGTCCCAGTTGCCGGTCCTGACCGTCCAGACAGAGCAGATGCTCGCCCGCGCGCGCCTCTCGCACCCGGATGGTGCCCCCGCCGAGCCGGCTCAGGTCGAACGCGTGGAGCGGCTGGCCATACTCAAGCGCCACGTAATTGGTGATGTCGACAACGTTGCTGATCGGTCTCACGCCGACCGCTTGCAGCCGCCGCTGCAGCCAGTGCGGCGAGGGACCGACCCGGATCTCGCTGACGACCGCGCCGATGTAGCGGCGGCAGAATTCCGGGTTCTCGATCTCGACCTGGACCAGATCGGTGCCGGGGGGCTCGACGCCGCCGGTGAAGAGCGGCATGAAATCGTGCTTGAGCCGGCGTCCGAGAGCCGCCGTCAGCTCCCGGGCCAGGCCCAGGTGGGACAGGCAGTCGGGCCGGTTGGGTGTTACCTCCACCTCCAGGATGGCGTCGGCGGCCAGGATGGCGCTGAGCGGCTGTCCCGGTTCGCCCTGGTCCAGCAGCATGATGCCGGCGTGGTCGTCGGAAAGCCCCAGCTCCGCCTGTGAGCAGAGCATGCCACTCGCCTCGAAACCGGCAATCTTGCCATCACGGACCTTGATCCCGCTCGGCACCGTCGTGCCGGGCAGGGCGACCGCGACCAGAGACCCGACCACCGCGTTGGGGGCACCCGCGACGATCTGCCGCTGTTCTAAACCCAGGTCGACCATGTGGACCCAGAGCGGCTTGCGGGAGGCAGGATGCGGCTCCTGGGAAATGACCCGGCCCACCTTGATCTCGGAGTAGTCGAGCACCTTCAGCTCGTCCACCGCCCAGCCCGCCATCGTCAGCGTGTGGGCAACCTCCCGCGGCGTCAGGTCGGCGATCCCGGCAAGCTCGCACAACCACTGGAACGAAGCCCTCATTCAGTTTCCTGAAGCCGAAATCCGCGACGCTGTAAGCGACATCCGGTCCAGGACACTAAAACTGCTCCAGGAAGCGGTGGTCGTTCTCGTAGAAGAGACGTAGGTCCTCCACGCCGTACTTGAGCATCGCGATCCGCTCGATGCCGAAGCCCCAGGCAAAGCCGCTGCAGCGCTCGGGATCGATGTCCCCGTTCCGCAGGACGGCAGGATGGACCATGCCGCAGCCACCGGCTTCCAGCCAGCCATCACCGCCACAGCTGCGGCAGCCCCGACCGCCGCAGACCGAGCAGGAGACGTCGAACTCGAAGCTGGGCTCGGTGTAGGGAAAGTAGTTCGGCCGGAACCGCACCTGGCGCTCCTCACCCCAGAGGGACTGGGCGAAGTACTGCACGCTGCCCTTGAGATCGCCGACCGTGATGTTCACGTCGACCGCCAGCGCCTCCACCTGCATGAACTGGGCCAGGTGGCTGGCGTCGGTGGCCTCCTGCCGGTAGACCCGGCCTGGCATCGCGGCGTAGATGGGAGGCGTGCCGTACTTCAGCATGGTCCGGATCTGCATGGGCGAGGTGTGCGTGCGGAGCAGCAGCGTCTCGGTCTGGTTGAGGAAGAACGTGTCCTGCATGTCTCGGGAGGCATGGCCGCGGGGCAGGTTCAGGGCCTCGAAGTTGTACCAGTCAGTCTCCACCTCGGGACCGATCTCAACCTGGTAGCCCATCCGCTCCATGATCGTCTCGATCTCGCGCTGTACGAGAGTAAGAACATGCAGGCGGCCGAGCCGGGGCGGCCGTCCGGGCAGGGTGACGTCGATGCTCTCCGACTCGGCGAGGTCCGCCAGCTGCCGCCGTCTCAACGCCTCCTGGCGCTCATTCAGGGCGTCTTGGACGGAGCGCTTGGCCAGGTTGTACGTGCGCCCCACCGCCTGCCTTGCCTCGGGTGGCAGCCGGGAGAAGTCCGGGGAGGCCAGCACCCCGCGGGCGCCCAGGTAGTGGATTCGCAGGCGCTCGATCTCGGCGGTGTCCGCGGCCGCGGCGATCAGGCCGCGTGCCTCGGCGGTGATCCTCTCCGGTTCGCTCATGCGAGCCTCCTTCGCAACTCGAACAGCAGCACGGCCGCCGCGGCGGCCACGTTGAGTGATTCCGCTCGCGGCGCCATCGGGATGGTCACCGGTACCAGGTTCGGGTTGCTGAGGCCGTGCGCCTCGCTGCCGAGCGCCACCAGCTCGACCCCCGAGAGGTCGACCCGCCGCAGATCAGACCCACCTCGCGCGGTGGCGCCCAGGCCGCGTACTTGAGCCAGGTCGGCCCATGCCCCTCGGCCGACCGCGAGGCCGAACACCGCCCCCGCGGACGCCCGCACCGCCTTGGCCGAGAACGGGTCGGCGCCCCCCAGCAGCGCGATCGCCGGCGCGCCCGCCGCCGCCGCGCTGCGGCAGATCGTGCCCACGTTGCCCGGGTCTTGTACACCGTCCAGGACAAGCAGCGGCCAGCCGGCTGCGCGGGCCGCGCTCAATGCTTGCCCCGCGCTGAGCTCGGTGACCGCGCCGACGGCGAGGACGCCCTGGGGGCTGGCCGTCTGGCTGGCCGCCCTGAACGCGGCGGGAGCCAGCTCAATCACGCGCTCGGCGGGTACCCGGCACTCACTGCCTTCCCGCAGGGCAAGCAGCTCCAGCCGAACACCGCGCGCGGCGGCCTCGGCGACTACGCGAGGGCCCTCGATCAGAGCCAGCCCCGGCTCGCGCTTGCGCCCGAGCTGGCGCAGCCGCTTCACGGCCCGGTTCTCGGGCGAGAGGACCGCCTCCGGCCTGGCCGGGGCAGCGCTACTGGCTCTGCTTGGCAACCTCGACCAGCCGGGCGAAGGAGCCGCTGTCAGCGACAGCCAGGTCGGCCAGCACCTTGCGGTCGATCTCCACTCCGGCCTGGCGGAGCCCGTACATGAAGCGGTTGTAGGGCAAGCCACCCTGTCTGGCGGCAGCGTTGATGCGGGCGATCCAGAGCCGCCGGAAGTCACGCTTGCGCCGGCGGCGATCGCGAAATGCGTACGCCAGCGAATGTAGGACCGCCTCGTTGGCCGAGCGGAAGAGCAGCTTCTTGGAATAGCGGAAGCCCTTGGCTCGATCCAAGATCGCCTTGTGGCGGCGGTGGGCGGTGACGCCTCTTTTGACCCGGGCCATGCTAGTGTCCCGCCCCAGAGATTCGCTGGCATATTGCGGCTCCGGACACTAGATCCCCAGCCCCCGCCGAACCTGGCGCACGTCCGAGGGGTGAACCAGCGGCGAACTCGCGTAGCCGCGCTTTCGCTTGGCCGACTTGTGCTCCAGCATGTGGCTCTTCCAGGAGTGCTTGCGGACCAGCTTCCCGTTCCTGGTCACCCGGAATCGCTTGGCCACATCCTTACGGGTCTTCAGCTTGGGCATATCAGCGTACTGCTCCAGAAACGGACACTAAGCTCCCTCCGGGGCGGCTTGGGGCACGGCCGGCTGGGGCTGCGGCCGGTGGCTGGGAGCCAGGATCATGAACAGGTTCCGCCCCTCCATGATCGGAGCGCGCTCTACGGTCGCTATCTCCTTCGCCGCGTCGGCAACCCGATCCAGCAGGCGCCGACCGATGTCCTGGTGGACCATCTCGCGACCCCTGAACATAATCGTCACCTTGACTTTCTCACCTTGCTCGATGAACTGGCGCACACCCTTGAACTTCGTCTGAAAATCGTGGTCGGCTACCTTCGGTCGGAGCTTCATCTCCTTCAACTTCGTCGTGTTCTGCTTCCGCCGCTGATCTTTTTCCTTCTTGATCGTCTCGAACTTGTAGCGCCCGTAGTCGAGCAGCTTGCACACCGGCGGGCTCGCCTGGGGTGCCACCTCGACCAGGTCGAGGCCCTTTTCCCCCGCGATGCGGAGCGCCGCGGACGTGCTCAAGACGCCGAGCTGGTTGTTCTGGTCATCGATCAGGCGCACCTCCTGCGCCCGGATCTGGTCGTTGATACGAAGCTCTCTAAACGAGATGAGACGATCCTTGAGACAAGTTCAGTGTCGCTTTGCTCTCCTACAAGAAACGGACGGCAGTACAGGCGCCATCCGCCAGCCAAACCTCTCAGGAGCGGTGCGGCCCCGCGAGGTGAGGGGCGGATTCCCCTGCTTCAAAGACTTGGTGCATATTACCAGGTCGGCCGGCAAGGGGAGGCAAGCCTCTCCTTCCAAAACCCCACCCGGACCTGCAGCTCAAGCTGACTCTCAGAAGCGGTCGCTGTCGTTGTGAATCCTGGCGGCCTCGACGCGGATGCGGACATCGTGCACCGGCCGGATGAACACCGGGACAGCGGCCTGGCAACGTCGCAGCTGACCGGGTGACCTCACCGTCGCGCCGGCAGGGTTGGTCAGAGCCGCTTCTCGCGCACCTCTTTCGCGACTCGCTGAGCGAAGGCGTCCAGTTCCTCGTTCGTCTGTTCGCCGGCCCGATCGCGGACCTGGACGGTGGCCGATTCAGCCTCTCGCTCGCCGATGACCGCCAGGTAGGGGACGCGCCGGTTGCGGCCCTCAGCGATCTTCTTGCCCACCCTCTCCGGCCGGGCGTCCACCTCAACTCTCAACCGTTCGCGCCGCAGCCGCTCGGCCACCTGCTGGGCGTATGGAACATGCGCGTCGGTGATGGGCAGGACCGCGACCTGGACGGGCGCCAGCCAGGTCGGAAAGGCGCCCCCGTAGTGCTCGATCAGGTAAGCGATCATCCGCTCCATCGCGCCGAAGGCGCCCCGGTGCACCATGACTGGACGCCGCCGCGAGCCGTCCGGCGCCACATACTCGAGCCCGAACCGCTCGGGGAGGTTGAAGTCGACCTGGACGGTCGAGTTGGTGAACTCCCGGCGCAGGGCGTCGCGGACCTGGAAGTCGACCTTGGGGCCGTAGAAGGCGGCGTCGCCGCGCGCGAGCTCGTACCTCTCGCCAAGTGCGTCCAGTGCGCCGGCCAGGGCCGCCTCGGCGTTGGCCCACTGCTCATCCGTGCCGAGATACTTCTCGCGGTGGTCCTCGTCGCGGACGGAAAGCCGGTAGCGGTACTCGTCCACCCCAAGCGTGCGCATGAAGTGGCGAGAGAGCTCGATGGCCCCCAGGATCTCCTGGTGGAGGTCGCCTGGCGTGGCGAAGATGTGGGCATCATTGAGGGCGAAGGAGCGCACCCGGATCATCCCCATGAGCTCGCCCGACTTCTCCCAGCGGTAGTTGTTGCCCACCTCGGCGATGCGCAGCGGGAGGTCGCGGTAGCTGCGAGGCTCCGCCTCGTAGACCAGCACGTGGTGGGGGCAGTTGGTTGGCCGCAACTCCAGCTTCGTGCCGTCCTCCGCCTCCATGACCGGGTACATGAACTCGTGGTAGAGGTCCCAGTGCCCGCTCTGACGAAAGAGGTCGAGTCGGGCGAAGACGGGAGTCACCACATGTTGGTAGCCACGGGCCAGCTCCTCGTCGACGATCCAGCGCTCCAGCTCTCGGCGCACAGTGGCCCCGTTGGGCAGCCAGATCACGTTGCCGGCGCCCGTGCGCTCATCCAGCTTGAAGAGCTTCAACTGCGGGCCGAGCCGCTTGTGGTCGCGCTGTTCGGCCTCCGCGAGGGCTCGCAGGTGGTCCTCCAGTGACGTGCGGTCCGGCCAGGCGGTGCCATAGATGCGCGTCAGCTGCGCCTTGTTTTCGTCGGCCCGCCAGTAGGCGCCCGAAACCTTGGTCAGCTTGAAATTGGCGAGCCGGCGCGTGGAGTCCACGTGCGGACCGCGGCAGAGATCGAAGAACTCCCCAGTCGCGTAGCAGCTGATCTCCTCCTCAGCGACGGCTTCCCGCTCGAGGATCTCCAGCTTGAAGGCCTGGCCGAGCGCCCGAAACCGCTCGATCGCGTCCTCCCGGCTGAGGACGAGATGCTCGAACGGCAGGTTGCGCCGGACGAGCTCGGCCATCTTCTTCTCGATCCGGCGAAAGTCGGCCTCGCCGACCGGCTCCGGAAACAGGAAGTCGTAGTAGAAGCCGTTCTCGACCGGGGGGCCGATCGCGTACTTGGTTCCAGGCCAGAGCTGAGTGACCGCGGCGGCAAGGAGATGCGCCGTCGAATGCCGCAGCACGTAGAGCGGCTCGGATCGGAGTTCCAGTTCTTCTGCGGGGCTCGCCAATTGAGTCTCCGAGGATAGGGGAACGGCACTGCTGCGGCGGCCCAGTCGGCGCCATCGCTTAGCGGACCGTAGGCTGGCTGGCGCATGCCGCAGCTACCTGCCCTCGACCTGGAGGCGATCGTCAGAGCGATCGGATACCCGGCAGCCGCGCTCGGCATCCTCATCGAGACGATGGGCATACCCTTTCCCGGCGAGACGACGATGCTGATCGTCTCGGCCTACGCCGCTCAGGGGCACCTCGACATCCGCCTGGTCACGCTGGTCGGCGTCGTCGGCACCGTGCTCGGGGGTGATCTCGGCTACCTGATCGGATACCGGGGAGGCCGCCCGTTCGTCGAGCGCTTCCTCGCTCGCTTCCACCTTCGGCCTCACCATCTGGCCAGCGCCGAGAGGCTGTTCCTTCGCTATGGGCCGGCCACGCTGCTGTTCGCCCGCTTCCTGGCCGGGCTGCGCCAATGGTCCGCAATGCTCGCCGGCATGGCGCGGATGCCGTTCTGGCGATTCCAGTTCTACAACGTCATCGGGGGCACTGCCTGGGCCGTGCTGGTCTGCCTCACCGGCTTCTTCCTCGGCAACCATCTGGACCTGCTGGAGCGGCTCTTCAAGCTGGTGGGATTCGGGGGTGTGGCGGCTCTGTTGCTGGTGATCGCGGCGGTCTGGCTGTTCCGTAAACGCGCCGCACGTAGCCCACACTGAGCACCCCGGCGGCCACCAGCAGGACGCCCAGAGCGCCGATCACACGATCGGTACCGAAGACGTCAGAGAGCACCGCGCCCAGGAGCACCGGAATCGCGCTGACTCCGTTTACGACCATGAAGAGCAGCGCGAACACCCGGCCCCGGACGCTCTCGTCAGTACCCTCCATGAGCGCGCTGAGCGCGGGGATCATGAGCGCTCCGAACTCCAGCCCCAGCAGCAGGCTGAGCGAGGCCCCGAAGCCGCGGGTCAGCGGCTGCAGCGCCACGAAGTGGCGCAACACGGCCGGCAGCCCGGCCAGCGCGAGCAGCGTCAGACCGGTGGCGACCAGGGCCGCGATCAGCAGCCAGGCTCGATTCCAGCGCCGGCCAAGTTGACCCAGGACCGCGGCGCTGACCAGAGTGCCGATCGTGGCCGGGACGACGATCAGGTAGGTGTCCTGCTCTGCCACGCCCAGCACGTGGGTCACGTAGCCGGGGGCGAGGGTGAACATCATGAACATGACGAGGACGGCCAGCGCCAGCTCTGCGAAGGCCAGCAGCAGCACCGGACTGCCGGTCAACACGGCCATGCCCTCACGCAGCTCGACCGCCAGTTGCTTGAAAGGATGGCGCTCACCGCTGTGCTGGACGCGATCCGGGCTCGGAATGCGCGCAAGCGCGATCAGGCCGCCCGCCGCCAGGAAGAGCCCTGTCGCTATCCAGTAGGGCGCGTAGATCTCCACGCGGGAGACGATCGGGGCGAGCGGCGCGCCCAGGACCAGGGTGAGCACCATGGTTCCCAGCACCATGGAGTTGGCCGTGATCAGCGCTTCTTTCGAGATGACGGTCGGAATGGCGGCCGCCTCCGCGGGGCTGAAGAGTTGGCCGACCGCCGAGAAGGCGAAGGTCAGCACCAGGAGATGGATGTACTCGCCGCGCAGAGCCGGTACCAGGCTGGCCAGCGGGATGAGCGCGATCAACACCGCCCGGACCAGGTTGGTCCAGACCATCAGCCTCTTGCGGTTGTACCGGTCGGCGAAAACTCCAGCCAGAGGCGCGATCGCCACCGCAGGCAGCGTGTAGGCGAGAAGAGTGATGGCCACTCCGGTATTGGCGCCCGAGACTCGATAGGCCAGGATGATGAGGGAGAACATCAAGAACTTGTCGGCCAGCTGCGCGGCCACCTGGGCAAACCAGATCAGGCGGAAGTCGCGCTGGCCGAGTACGTAGCGAAAGCCGCTGCGAGGACCGTGAAGTCGAGGTTCCGTCAACTTGGCTGAAGCTTAGTGTCCTGTCGCAGAACTTCGACGGGCAGATTGGCGCGGGCCACTGGGTTGGAACGCATCCTAAAGGGGGCCCGCGATGGGGCCCGCGACGACTGGCTGCTGGCCCCTGACCCACGCGCCGACTCCTGGAGCCGCAATCTGCCAGCGAACTCGGGGCCGGGACCTTAGGCGAACATCCTGTGCATGGCTTCCCACTCCGCCAACCGCAGCGTCTCGGCGCGACGGGCGGCATCGATCTCAAGGGCACTCAACCGCCCGCTGACAGCAGCGCTCGGCAGGCCGCTCAGCCGCGTCAGGCTGCCCTGCAGCTGCTTGCGACGGAACTGGAAAAGCGACGCGGCGAAGCGAAAGAAGTCACCGAAGTCGGCCACCTCGACAGCGGGTACGGGGAGAATGTCGAGAACCACCAGCGCGGAGTGCACCTTGGGCGCCGGTCGGAATGCTTCGGGCGGCAGCAGCAACGCCAGCCGGGGGCGGCTGAAGGTGTGCACGACCAGGGTGGACAGGCTCCAGCCGTCCTCGCCGCACCAGCGCAGTGCCACCTCGCGCTGGACGACCAGGCTGAGGCGCCGGGGCCGCGGCTCAGGCTGCAGCAGCCGGGGCAGGAGGGCCCCGGTGAGGTAGTAGGGGATGTTGCCCACCACCACCTCCCCACCCTTGGGAAAGAGCCGGCTCAGGTCCAGCTTCAGAATGTCGGCGGCGACCACCTCGGCGGCGGGAGCGGCCGCTCTGAGCCGGGGTAGCAGGCGCCGATCGACCTCCACTGCCACCACCCTGCGGCTCAGGCGGGCCAGCTCGGCGGTCAGCGTGCCCGGGCCGGCTCCGATCTCGAGCACCTCGTCCTCCGGCTGGATGCCCGCCGCCTCGATTACCCGCTGCAGCAGATCTGGATCGACCAGCCAGTTCTGGCCCAGCCTTTTTTTGGTTCGCTGCCGGGCCCGCTCGCTCAGCGAGTGTCCGCCGGCTGGCGCGCTCGCAGCTTCGGGAAGAGCGCTTGGGCATTGGCTCGTTCCCGAGCGGCCAGCTCCGCCAACTCCAGGCCGAGCAACTGGGCCACAACACGTGCGGTGTCGAGCAACCAGGCGGGCTGCATCGGTCCGCTGCGGCCCCGCGGAGTTCCCCACGGCGCGTCGGTCTCCAGCAGGATGCGCTCCGGCGGGATTCGCTTCACAACCTCACGGACGTCTGCCCGGCTGGCACGTGTCAGGATCCCGGCGAAGGAGATGTACAGACCCAGCTCCAGAAACCGCTCCGCCCAAGCCTGATCCAGCGTCCAGTAGTGCATGACGCCGGCGATCCCGGCGTGCTCGCGCAGCAGGTCGTATACCGCCTGCTCGCAGCCCCGCGTGTGGATGGAGACGGGCAGCCCGACTTCCAGCGCCAGCCGGCAGCAGCAGCGGAACCACTCCGCTTGCGCAGCGTGCGGACCACGGTGCTCGTCCACGTGGTCCAGCCCGACCTCACCGATCGCGACCGTGCGCGGCTGGCCGGCCAGCTCGCGGAGCAGCCCCAGGTCGGGTGCGTGCTGGTTCAGCGGGTGGTGGCCGGCGGCCGCCCAGACACCCTCGCCGTTGCGGGCGCTGGCCAGAGCGTGACGGCTGGACTCTCCGTCCACGCCCATGGCGATGAAGTCGGTCACGCCCAACGCCCTGGCTCTGCCCAGCGCCTGCTCTGGTTCAGGGAGCGCGTCCAGGTGGATGTGGGTATCCACCAAGCCCGGCTCAGCCACCGCCGCTCAGCCTTGCGAGCTCCTCCTCCACGACCTTGGGGTCGAGCTTTCTGAACAGCGGCTGGGGCGGCGGGAGCTGCCGGCCGCCCTCTATCCGGCTGGGCTGCCAACGGTCTCGCTCCTCGTATGTCCCGCCCAGCACCAGATGGCTGCGGCCACACTCCTCGGATTCTCGCGAGAGCTCGGGCTGGGGCGCCAGCACGTCTTCGTAGCCCAGCAGCGAGTGAAGTCGCTGGCAGGTGAAGGGCAAAAAAGGAGTGAGCAGCGTCTTCAGGCAATCAACGCAGCGGACTGCCACGAACAGCGTGGTCGCGGCCCGGCTCCGGTCCGACTTGATGGTGTGCCAGGGCTGCTCTTCGCCCAGGTACTGGTTGACCAGGGCCGCCAGCCGTAAGGCCTCCGCCAGCGCCGCTTTGAACCGCGCGGCTTCCAGCAGGTTCGCCACTGCGCTAAAGCCGGCTTCAACCTGGGCCAGCACCCGGTGGTCGCGCTCGCTCAGCTCAGCCGGCTCCGGCACCCCGCCAAAATTTCGGTGGGCGTTGACGAGCGTCCGGTGCACGAGGTTGCCCCAGGTGCCCACCAACTCGTCGTTGTTGCGCCGCA
>JAABUZ0100010131.1_pt1 | contig 10548 bp, 9 predicted proteins | sample 5562091 | NCBI WGS metagenome assembly JAABUZ01 (sample SAMN12813069, study PRJNA571459) | rock metagenome | isolation source: Antarctica rocks | place: Antarctica: Victoria Land, Linnaeus Terrace sud | collected 2015-12-21 | reverse complement strand
GTCAATGTCGAACATACCCAGATTGGTGATCGTAAACGACGCACCGGCGACATCACCCATCGACAGCTTGTTCTCACGGGCCGCTGTCACGAGGCGTCGGCTCTGCTGGCCGATGTCCCCCAGGCTCATCCGATCAGCATGTCGTATGACCGGTACAATGAGCCCGGTCTCCAGCGCCACGGCGACGCCCACATGGACATCTTCGAGGAGTAAAATCTCGTCGCCCGAGATCGTTGCGTTCACAGCCGGATGTTCCCGCAACGCACGAGCCGAGATTTTCACCAGGAGATCGGTATAGCTTGGCCCTGCATCTGCGCCACTGGCCTTCGCATCGGCGACTAGTTCCTTGCGCGCGCGAACAAGCGCCGTTGCGTCGGCTTCAGTGCCAAGCGTGAGCTGAGCCGACTGCTGCAAACTCCGCTGCATACGATCGGCGATCGTACGACGCATGCCGGTCAACGGAATACGTTCCCGTATGGCTCGTTGTTCCACGGCGGGAGCGACCGCCACGGACATAGAAGGTGGAGTGGGAACCGGCACAGATGGGGCCGGTGCTGCTGCTGGGGGCTGTACTGGAGCGGCGGCGACTGGCGGCGATGGGCTCGTCTCCATAGCACGCCGTACATCGGCCTCAACGATTCGCCCCCCGGGGCCGCTGCCAGTCAGCGTTGCAAGGTCAAGACCGGCTTCCACCGCAAGCTTTCGCGCCATCGGCGTAATCTTGATCCGTCCATCCCCTGGATCTGTGCCACTGGGGGCGGCAGGGGAAGCGGGCCGGGCGGCTACAGGCGCGGGGGGAGCCGCCGGAGGCGCACTGACCGTGTCCACAACTTCATTGGCGTCCCCCACATAGCCAAGCAGGCCAGTGACTTCGACAGTGGCGCCCACCGGGGCGATGACCGTGCGAAGGATTCCAGACGTGGGAGCCTGCACCTCGCCGGTGATCTTATCCGTCTCGACCTCGGCGATCACCTCGCCCTCTTTGACCTGCTCTCCCTCTTGCTTGACCCACTTGCTAATGGTGCCTTCTGTCATGGTCAAGCCAAGTTGCGGCATTTTGATCGCCGTCGCCACCCGTCTCTCCTCAAGCTGTTGTTACGAACTGACGCCACGTTCCGGCGGCTGCCACACCGCCTACGCAATGCCGAGCCATGCCAGCACCAACGGCTAGCGGACGCCAGCTGCCGTCATCATCTCCCTGATCTCCCGGACAATGCGTGCCTTTGTCGGGACAGCCTCAGCTTCCAGGTTGGCCGCGAAGGGGACAGGAGTGTTCACGCCGGCGATGCGCTTGATGGGGCCGTCCAGGTAGTCAAACACATTCTCCTGGATCTGCGCCGTAATCCACCCGCCGATACCGCCGCGCTCCACGGCTTCGTGGATAATGACCGCGCGGTGCGTCTTTCGGACAGATTGAAAGATCGTCTCGAAGTCCATAGGCACGAGGGTACGAGGATCAATGACTTCGAGGTCAATGCCCTCACCCGCCAGTTCCTCCGCTGCTTCAAGTGCAAAGGGGAGCATCCGGTGGCCGGTGGCAACGACCGTCAGATCCTTGCCCTGACGCTTTACATCGGCGACGCCGAACGGGATGAGATACTCCTCCTCCGGCACCGGTCCCTTCATGGCATACAGCAACTTACCTTCGATGAAGATAACCGGGTTGTCATCTCGAATCGCCGTCTTGAGGAGCCCCTTCGCGTCGTACGGCGTCGATGGCTGCACCACCTTCAGCCCAGGAACGTGGATGTACCACGCTTCGAGACTCTGCATGTGCTGCGCGGCATTCCCACGTCCGGCGCCGGAGGGCATGCGGATCACCAGCGGCAACTTCGCCTTCCCCCCAAACATGTAGCGCATCTTGGCCGCCTGATTTACGATCTGGTCCGAAGCAATGGTCGAGAAGTCCATATACATGATCTCGGCAACTGGACGCGAACCGGCAACGGAGGCGCCAACGGCTGCACCCGCTATGGCGGCTTCGGAAATAGGTGTACACACGAGGCGGTTCGGGCCGAACTCCTCGTATAGGCCTTTCGTCACACCGTAGGTTGGCTGGATGAGGTCGCAGCCCAGGCAAAACACGTCCGGGTCGCGGGTCATTTCTTCCCGAAGCGCCTCATTCAGCGCCTGAGAGTAGGTAATTTCTCGCATGCTCGCTCCTTCATGGCCCGTCGCCCTCAACGAGCGCGTGTTCGATACTTTCGTGTAGGTGAGCCTACGCTAGTCCGCATACACATCCGCGTACAGGAGTTCGGCGGCAGGCTCGGGGCTCTGTTCGCCAAACACCACAGCCTCTTCGACTTCGGCTTTGACTTCATCATCGATCCGCTGCGCGTCTCCGTCGCTGATCACCTGATGCTCGACGATATATTGCCGGAATGGAGGGATGGGATCACGCGTGTCGCGCCACTGGGAGACCTCGTCCCGCGTGCGGTACGTCTGCGGATCACCCAAAAAGTGGCCCTCAAAACGGTACGTCTTTGCCTCAATCAGCGTTGGCCCCTCGCCACGACGTGCGCGCGCCACGGCCGTTTTTGCTGCGGCGTACACCTTCAAGACGTCCTGTCCGTCAACGACGACACCAGGGATACCGTAGGCAACCGCACGGTCTGCCACATCCTTAATATTCAGGTCGTACGATGCTGGCGTTGTCTGCGCGTACATGTTGTTTTCGCAGACGTAGATCGCCGGGAGCTTCAGGACAGAGGCCAGGTTGATCCCCTCGTGGAAGGAACCCTGGTTCGACGCTCCGTCACCGAAAAAGGAGACGGCAACCTGCTTTGTCCCACGGTTCCGGGCGCTCATTGCCGCTCCCGTCGCGATAGGGATTCCGGCACCGACGATACCGTTGGCGCCGAGGATACCAAGGTGCAGGTCGGCGATATGCATACTGCCGCCCTTCCCCTTGCAGTAGCCGGTGGACTTGCCCATCAGTTCAGCCATCATCTCCTTCAGGGTTCCCCCTTTGGCGATACAGTGGCCGTGCCCGCGGTGGGTACTGGTGATGTAGTCCTCCTGGTGAAGTGCCGCGCAGATGCCGGTTGCCACCGCTTCTTCACCGATGTAGAGATGCACGCTCCCGCGGAGCCGGGCTTCTCGGAAGAGGTCATTCACTTTCGCCTCAAATCGGCGTATACGAAGCATGGTCCTGTACATCCAGATCAGTGTGTCCCGATCCGGTACTGCAGCGTCCTGCATCGTCTGTTCGAGTGTCTGTGCCATCGTCTGTTTCTTTCCTCCTCAACATGGAGCAACGCCCGTCAGGGCGTAGACAACGGGAGCCGTGGCTAACCTTAGCATACAGTCCACATCTCCGCCACCGTGGCTCAGCACCTGATGCCAACCGGCGACGCCTGGGGCTCAGACCGCGGCTTTGTCGTAGCTCGCCATGGCCGACTGGAGCCACGAATCCGCGTGGGACTGGACCTGCTGAATCCACTGCGGGTTCTGAACGTACCATTGCACCGTGTCACGAAAACCCGTTTCGAAATCGACGGAAGGATGCCAGCCAAACGCACCTCCAATCTTGGTGGGGTCAATGGCGATCCGGGGTACGTGGCCCTTCCTATCTGGTACGAAGCGAACCAGGTCACGCGGCTTCCCGAGGAGGTCGAGAATGGCGTGCGCAACCTCCAGGGCACTGCGCTCGACGCCACCACCCACATTGAAGACCTCGCCGAGCACGCTCTTGCCAGCCACATCGGTATCGCTGTGGAGCATGGCGTCGAGAGCCGAGCAATGGTCACGCACGTGGAGCCATTCACGCGTACTCGAACCATCACCATAGACGGGCAGAGGGCGATGCGCCAGCGCGTTCGTGATATAGAGTGGGATCACCTTTTCAGGATATTGCCGCGGACCGTAATTATTCGTACAACGACTGACCACGACGGGGAGGCGATACGTCGCCCAGTACGAGAAAGCGAGGCGGTCTGCCCCCGCCTTCGAACCCGCATATGGCGACAGCGGCATCAGTGGGTCGGTCTCCTTGGAGGGGCGGCTCTCGCCTTCCGGGGAGCGTGCGTCACCGTACACCTCGCTCGTGCTGATCTGAATAAACCGACGGTGGTCGTACCGCTTGCTCGCTTCGAGCAGCACGTAGGCGCCCACCACGTCCGTGCGCACGAAGGCGCCTGGTTCCCGGATCGAGCGATCAATATGGCTCTCGGCCGCAAAATTGACAATCGCGTCGTGCTGGCTGGCGAGCCGACCTACCAGATGCTCATCACAGATGTCACCCTGCACGAAGGTGAAGTTCGCGTGACGCCGTGCCTGTTCAAGATTTGCTGGGATGCCAGCGTAGGTCAGCTTATCCAGTCCTGTCACCGAATGTTCAGGATAATGCTCAAGGAGATAGTCCACAAAGTTGCTGCCAATAAAGCCAGCGGCGCCGGTCACGATGACGCGCACAACGATGTCCTTTCCTTCTGGCAACGCGGTCATTCGGCTACGATCGACCAAGAAGATCGTCTGCGCCGCCCGCGTAGTATCGTACTATTCTACCAAACGGGCTCAGGAGCCTATGGCGCCGTGCGAGGACAGCGGGAGAGGCGTACCTATGAGCCATAGGAGGGAGGACGCGTGCGAGTAGGCGCCCATGTCTCGTCATCCGGTGGCCTCGGACGTGTGCCCGATCGAGTGGCGGACCTGGGATGTTCGTGGGGCCAGATATTTCTCAGCGGGCCAACGGGCTGGCGTATGGCGCCTCACTCCGACACCGAAATCAGACTGTTCCGCGAAAAAGCGGACGAGCGACAGGTCGAGGGTGTCGTCGCACACGCCATCTATCTGATCAATCTGGCCTCACCCGATGACCGCATCTGGTCCCAATCGATCGATTCGCTCATTGCCTACCGGAACCTCGGCGAGTTGCTTGGCCTCCAAGGCATCGTCGCACACCTCGGAAGTCATCGAAAACTCGGGTTTGAAGCTGTCCAGGCACGCCTGTTCGAAGGCATCGCGTCGGTATTGTCCCGCTCCGAGGGGCAGGTTCCGCTGCTTATGGAAGTGTGCGCTGGCCAGGGCGGTACGATTGGCAGCCGGTTTGAGGAGTTCGCGAGCATTCTCAGCGCGATGGGTGGCGACGGCCGACTGGGGATTTGCCTGGACACCGCTCATCTCCTTGCCGCCGGATTCGACCTGACATCCGCCGACGGCCTGGACCGTACGATCGATGAGATCGATCGGACAATCGGAATGGACCGGGTCCGGGTGCTGCACGCGAATGATTCCAAAACTCCACTTGGCTCACAGGTCGATCGACACGAAAACATCGGCGATGGGTTCATCGGCACCGAGGCATTCAGTCGGATTGTCACGCACCCTGCGCTGCGGCATTTTCCCTTCATCCTTGAGGTGCCCGGTCTGGATGACCAGGGTCCCGACACAGCCAATGTCGAGCGCCTCCGGATGCTCGGCGAGGGTCGTGCCGGAAGCCTGCCTGTAGTCACGACCAGCGATACTTCTCCATCGGGTGCGTAACACGAGCAAAGCATGCTACGATACCGAACTTTACTGGTGCCTCAGCCTCATGGACCTTGAGGAATACCATGCGCTCTTTCCTAGATGAAACTCTCCGCCAATCTGTCCTGATACTCGAGTTGATGGTCGCTGGCGCGCTGGCCACCATCCTGGGGTATCAGCGGCACCGCCAGGGCAGGCCCGCGGGCATACGAACGCACATTATGGTATCGCTTGCGTCGTGTGCATTTACCATTGCAGGTGTCGATGGCTTTCACGATATCGTGACGCCCAGAGATCCCGCTCGCATCGCGGCACAGGTGGTGGCTGGCATCGGGTTTCTCGGCGCAGGGGTCATCTTCAAGACCAACACGTCGGTGCGCGGCCTCACCACCGCGGCCTCCCTCTGGGTCGCCGCGGCACTTGGCGTACTGGTCGGAGCGCAACTCGTGCTGGTTGCGATGGGGTTATCTGTGATGGCCTATATCACCCTCTCGCGGCTTCAGGAATTCGGCGGGAGGTCGACGCTGGAAGGTCAGGAACCGAGCACCTCGGGTCCAACAAGAAATCGGGACGTGGATTCCTGACCCGCTGTCGTGTGCCTGGTTCTGTTGTCATGGTGCAGCACAGGGATGTGATGAAAGGTACGGTGGATCGTGCGTCTGGGAGTAGTTGGTCTGATGCCACGAGACTGCCGCGATGTGACTGCACGGCACGTACAACGCATTCGGGAGCTTGGTCTTACGGGCGTCTCGTGCGTGCTTCCCTCTGTCGATGACTGTACACAGGAACAGATGGAACACGTCCGTTCAGTCCTCAACAATGGTGGTGTGTCCGTCGCCCAGGTCAATGCACAGTATGCGGGGCTCATCAGCCCCGATGAAACTGCACGGGCGCGGGGCATCGTCAGTCTTCAGCACACATGCCGGTGCGGCACCTGGTTACACGCCGCAAGCGTCTATGTCCGGCCCGGAAGCCTCAACACGGCGGGCCACTGGACCCCGCACCCGCGCAATACCGACCCAGCCACACTCACTCGTCTGGTCAACAGCTTGAAACAGGTATGCCAGGTGGCGGAAGATGAGGGTGCCGTTCTCGCGCTCGAGGGCCACGTGGTCTCATCACTCGACACGCCAGCCCGCGTACGGGAGGTGATTGACGCCGTTGGCTCCCCGTCGCTGACGTTCAACCTCGACCCCGTCAACTTTGTGCCCTCGATTCCCGTGGCATTTGATAACCGTCCACTCCTGGACGAGATGTTCGATACCCTGGGTGATCGCATACGCGTTGCACACGCAAAGGACTTGCGTGTGGAAGACCGCCTCGTGGTTCATATCGCAGAATGCGCCCCGGGAGAAGGACTGTTAGACATGGAGTACTGCCTTCAACGGTTTGAGCGTGTCGCGCCAAACGGCTGGATGCTGATTGAACATCTTCCCGATGACCGCGTACCCGCCGCCGCCGCCGTCATGCGGGCAGCGGCGGAGCGTGCAGGTGTGCCGATCAGAACATAGCCGTGAGCAGGACGCTGGTGGGTGGTGCTATGGCCACCTCGTTTCGGTGAGCGTCGTGAGGATGAGCTCTTGCAAAACAGACTCGCGTGGCACCGGCCCCGCGAAGACAATCGCTTCGGCGACCGTGGCAGGATCTTGCAGATTTTGATCGTCGGGCAACGGGCTTCCCTGCTCGCGGAAGCGGTCAAAAAAGTGTGTCCGCATGCCACCGGGGATCACCGTCGGCCACTCAGGTCCCTGTGGCACGTAATTCCCCTCCTGGTCGTGGTTCTGAGCGCGTGTGGCGCCTCTCCTCCCGATCTAAGTAGCACCGAGATCGGGGTGGTTCTCCCAGCAGCACCGACGGAAAAAGTCCTGCCGGGTCTTCCGGGACTCGGCGCTCTCGATGAGGACCGGAACCACAGTCATCGCGCTGACCCGTCGAAACCTCCTGGCAGCACCTATGTAAAGTCTGAGCACGACATCGGTCCATACACGGGGGTGGTGCGCCGTGTCTCGCGGATCTTTCGGTACAGCATCGACGTCTCGCACGAACCGATGACAGCACTGCAAGCGAAGAACGTGGCAGCCACGGAGCTTCCGGCAGATGCGGATTTGCGCGCTGGGCACGTGTACTCCGCCTGTGAACGCCTTCTCTACTGGAGCGCCACCATGGGCTACGTCCTGAACTACACGCCCGTGCCCGATCCCTTCGGACTCGCGGGTGTCACCTTTCGGTCAGGCACGAAGAACTATGACGCTACCCATATCACGGCAATAACGCTAGAACTGGCGCCACCTAACTTTGTAGAACAGGGCTGTTGATCGGTCAGGATCGAGGATTTCCAGGAAGCTCAACGGCAATGCTCACGGTCGTCGTGGCATCCATCGAAGGAGCGTTGCCGTTGAAAACATCCTTTGCACCGGGGCCGCAGCGAGTTGCCCGATGGTCGTGTGGGAATCGGTACCCACCACGCTTGATCCAGTTGCAAGCATGTCATGGAAGTACGCCGCGGGTCCCAGGCACGACACGAGGACAACAGGTCCGGGACACATGAGTACCTTAACAAACCCGCAGGTGCCTTCCCAGCGTGAAAGCATCCGACCATCCACGGAACTTGCCATCTCCAATCGATCAACGTCGTGCCCTGTCGACGATGGGTCTGATCATGGCGTGACGACGAGTGTAGGCGATAACCCTCCTATCATCGCCGCTTGGAAACTCCCGCGCCGAGGCAACGACACCTGAAGCTATGATCTGGCTAACCACAATCGAACATCGAAGAGGCACAGATGACCATGAAGAGAAGTACGTCGTTTGAACGGAGGCAGCGCAGCGAACGGGAAGCGGCCTTAGATGTGCAACCCGTGGTACGACAAAAGGCGGAACACCTGGGCGCCCGTGGTATGGCATGGCTTGCGCAACTCCCAAAGTTGGTTGCTGACCTCGAGAAGGAGTGGTCGATCACGGCAGGCGACCCTTTCAGCGGTGGGAATGCATCGTACGTCTGTCGCGCTGTCACGCACGGTGGTGACCGTGTAGTGCTGAAGTTGTGTCTTCCTGACGATAGCTTCCACGGCTCTGTCCGTCTTCTCCACGCCGCCAACGGCAATGGCTATGTTCGACTCCTCGCCCATGACGATGAACGGTATGCATTACTGCAAGAAGCTCTTGGCGCCCCAATGGACACCCTTGACCTGACGCCGGAGCAGCAGATACGCGCTCTGGCTCAGACGTTGCGACGGGCCTGGCACGCGCCACGATGGGACAACGCAACGGTCGAGCCAGCTACAGAAAAAGCCACGCGATTAGGCGAGCTCGTATTGCAGCTATGGGAGTCTCTGGGCCATCCGTGTTCGAAACGAGCGCGAGACCAGGCGATCGCCTACTCCAGATCCAGAGCCGCCGCCTTCGACCTCGAGAGGTGCGTTGTTGCTCATGGCGATCCACATCCTGGCAATGCATTGTGCGTCCCCGTGCCCCGGGCTGGCGCGGAGTCAGGGTTCGTTTTTGTGGACCCTGACGGCTTCCTGGCCGATCCCGCCTACGACCTTGGCGTGGTGCTGCGGGATTGGTCGCGACAACTGCTGGCCGGGGATACGCCCGTCCTCGCCCGAGGGTATTGTCGTTTACTCGCCACGGAAACTGGTATTGAGGAAACGGCAATCTGGGAATGGGGCTTTCTTGAGAGAGTGACGACTGGTCTCTACACCATGCAGTTTGCCAGCCCTGCCTTCTATCAGCCTTTCCTGGAAACCGCCGAAAGGCTCTGTCAGTAAGGGTTGTGCTGCCACGAGTAGAGGATCGCGGCCCGGTCAGTCGCCTCTACCCAGTCACCACGGGGAGCCACAACATGGTCCCCAAGCATTCCCCTTCAGACACGTGTATGGCGTGTGTTCTGGTGCCGACGGCGGGGGTCGAACCCGCACGACCTTGCGGTCAACGGATTTTAAGTTCCCCGTGGGCCGGTAAATCGGGTGCCAATATCGCCCAGGACGTCCCATTCTCTCTGAGAGCATGTGCCCGTCGTACCACTCCGACTCACCCCGTTCCATGCTCATTAGGTCAGTCGTTAGGTCAGTACGCGCATCGCTCGACGAGTCTCGACGCTGCTACGGCGACGATGGATCGCACCTGATGAAAGGCAACACGTCCAGCCTCACCACCTATTGTGGCTGTCCATGCAATGGCCAGGTCGTCCTGCATGCAGCCCACGATGGTCTTGCTACGATCCGGCATAAGTCGAATCGCTTGTTTGCAGATTGCAAAGGGGTGGGCCGGACAATCGTTGCTTTGCGGCATAGTCGGCGCGGAGTGTGCAGTCTCCTTTGAAAGCGAGCCTGTTCGAGCGGATGTACAATGTGCGAGAGTCGAAGTCCACGTGCGTGCAGGAGGTTCAGCTGCCAAGCCAGGGCGGGCAACCAGCAGCAGCTTTCAGCTGACGAGAACATCTCGTGCGCCAGGAGCCATTGGCTCGTCAGGTAGTCGTGTCTGAGCTCTCCCGCCACGGCGCACATACGTACTTCGACGCCTGAAGGTAGGAGCCGACGGGTGGTGACCGGCCCTTGCCGGTAAAACGGGAAAGGAGCAGGTGAGTACGGCCGTACAGGTCGGCCCACCCGGATTCGAATGCATACGATACAGGAACCAATCCGCATTGGTGTTATTGGCGCTGGAGGTATGGGCACCAGCCACGCCGTGGCGATGAAAACACTGCATCGAGCGCGGGTGGTCGCGGTCGCTGACTCGGACGAGGAGCGCGGGCATAAACTCGCTGGGGCGATTGCTGTGCCCTGGTTTGCTGACTACAAGCAAATGATCGAGGCAGACGAGATCGACGCTGTCAGCATTGCGAGCCCACCCTTTCTCCACAAGGAGATGGCCATCACCGCCGCGGCCGCCGGAAAACACATCTTCTGTGAAAAGCCGATGTCCGTCAACGTGGCAGACTGCGAAGCGATGATTCAGGCCGCGGAGCGGGCCGGAGTTACACTAGGGACTGTTTGCAAAAGGTCACCTAGAGCCAGAGGATAGTGCAGACAATCAGCCAGATCGTCCGGTAGGTAGCGGCGAGTTTGTCGTACCGGGTGG
>JAABUZ0100010125.1_pt1 | contig 10554 bp, 6 predicted proteins | sample 5562091 | NCBI WGS metagenome assembly JAABUZ01 (sample SAMN12813069, study PRJNA571459) | rock metagenome | isolation source: Antarctica rocks | place: Antarctica: Victoria Land, Linnaeus Terrace sud | collected 2015-12-21 | reverse complement strand
GCCGTGAGTGGCCCCTGACGCGGCCCTACCACGCGTGAAATCGCTCTAACCGGCAGGTCAAACTGGTGTTTTCCGTCTCATCATGGACTGCACGTATGTGTCAACCTAATAGTGGCGGAGTGTCTCGGGTTCACGCTATTGACGCGGATGTTGTACTTTCCCAGTTCAAGGGCGGACACGCGGGTGATGTTGTCCAGCGCAGCCTTGGAGGAGCCGTAGGAGATGTGGCCCGTGAGCGCCACGAGGCTGGCCTGGCTGGACACGTTGACGATGGCGCCGCCGTTGCCGTGGCGGATCATCGCGGGCACGGCGTACTTGATGACCAGCAGGGCACCGCGGGCGTTGATGCTGATGACCTTATCGAAGATGTCAATGTCGGTGTCCTGCGGGGTGGCGATTTCGCCGCCAAAGCCGCCGCAGTTCACGACGCCCCACAGGGCAAGGCCGTCCAGCGCGTCCTTGATGCTGTCCTCAGCGGTCAAGTCGAACGCGAGGGGCTGCGCGCCTGTGTCAGCGCAGAGCGCGGCGAGTGACTCGAGAGTGCGGGCGCTCGCGATGACCTGTGCGTTGGCTGCGGTGAGCTGCCGGACGGTGGCGGCTCCGATACCGCCGCTGGCTCCGGTGACAAGGATGGTGCGGCCGTTGAAATCAGTCATGGCGATCCGTCCTGTTGTTTCTTAGGGATGGTTTGTTGCTCCAGTGACGCGGGATCACCAGGCGCCGTGGTGAGGCTGGTCAGACATCCGCCCGGCGGTGCTGGTCTGTTCGCGGGCGTTGGCGACCGTGACGCCCGTGTCGACACGGGCGTCCCACACGTCGTTGCATATCTGACACCTGCGCGTTCACGCTTCGCGGTGACCTACTGCGACTGGTCGCTGATCCCCACTGACGGCAGGAGGGCCGGTCAGGGTGATGATGAGATCCGCCCGTTCCCGGGTGGCGTCGACGACGTCGGCGTTGCGCTGGTCGCTGCCCGTGGCCCAGGCCGCGGCGTCAGCGTGCGGTTTCCCGAAGGCTTCGTGGCGTCGCACCAGCCGGCGCTGCCGTTCGTCGTCCGTCACGTCCAGGTACCAGATCTCGTCGATCAGGTACCAGATCTCGCGCCAGCCCTCGGCGTCCAGGAGGAGGTAGTTGCCTTCGGTGATGATCAGCGGCGCGTCGCGGACCACCGGGACCGCACTGCCGATGGCTTCCTCCAGGCGGCGGTCGAACACCGGGGCGTAGACGACCGGTTCGTTGTTGGCCTTGAGGCGGCGCAGCAGATGCACGTAGCCCCACGGATCAAACGTGTCCGGAGCGCCCTTGCGGTCCCGCGAGCCGTGCGAGGCAAGAACCGCGTTGGCCAGATGAAACGCATCCATGCCGATGCAGGCCGCCTGGTCCCCCAGGGCGTCGGCGACGGCGCGCGCCACCGTCGACTTGCCGGCGCCGGGCGCCCCTGCGATTCCCAGGATGCGCCGGGCACCGCCTGCAGCTTGGGAACGGGCGCGCTCCACCAACTCCTCCAGCGTGCAGCTGAGCCGCTCGGATCCTCGGGCGGCCGCCACGATCCGATCGTCAGCGGTGGTCATCACTGTCTCCTGCGTTGTGCTCGCCATGGTGAAGACGCTCTGCTGCTACACCGTGGAAGCACGACCTACGTGGCTGATGCAGGCCGGAGGTGAGATCCTTTTCTGCTGCCGGATCCCACGGTGACCTGTCTACCAGCAATGTAATCGGCCATGTCATCGGTGTCAATTGTCATCTTCTGTGTCACATCACTCAACACTCGTCTACGTCGCCGTGCTGCGGCTGTCTCTCCTGTAGCATAGCGTGTCTGTAATAGAGCGACGCTGCCTTGAGAAGGTCCGGTGTAGGTTGGATGTCCGACGTAGCCGGCACCGGTCGAGCGCGACCTCCGCGTCGGTCTCAAACCGCTGCTCAAGGCCGCCTGATGATTTATGATAGGGAGTCACGCCACGATTTGAGCTTGTTCATCTAGAAGTGGACGGCGCTCCTGCGCTGGCCCCAACGACAGGGATTTGCTCCAGTCGGCGAGTCTGCTCGTATAGAAGTGGACAGGCCACCAGGAGGATGCGCGTCGGCCCACATCAAGGCAGGGAGGGCCACAAATGTACGTGCCATCCCTGAGCGATCGCCCGTCTTTGACGCTATCACACAAGCACCGTCCACTTCTATATGAGCACGCTCTGCTGGTGGAGTGAATCCCTGTATGACCAACTCTCGGATAGATATGCGCGCATCGCTCACGGCCGTGTTCTACCGTCGATGGAGCGGCGCGTAGCCCATCCCGAGGCTGCCCTGCGCGAGCCGCTCATTTATGCCCATGCGATACATTGCATACTCATCCATACTCCACGCGTCGCCGTGCCCTGTAGCGCGGCTCCGCTCCGGTTGCAGCCCTTCGCGCGCACCGGCACGCTGGCTAACGCATGCCGACCCGCTCACGTTACGGCTTTCCAACCGACCATGAAGTCGTTGCGCCGAACCCGTGCAAGACATGCCCTCATCGAGTAAGCCGTCGAAAGCTCGGCCCCAATGTCTTTCACTGAGCAAGTCGGAATGGATCGCGACGGGGGAGGCAGTGAAGTACTTCGGCGAAACCCTTGCATGCCGGAGTCCATAATACGGACGACGCTTCCGCTAACACCGGCGTCCGTTCCGCTGTGCCCGCTACCCTCTCCGCATGACCGGTGGGTCACGTACGGAAAGAAAACTGGCGGATACTGGGAGCCATTAGTGATCCTGGCGCAGTGGATAATTATGCAGCAGCGTCGCGACAGCGTACGCGGCCCGTCGTCGGCGCTTGGCCTATTCTCGCACAACCGTTAGCAGGGCTACGCGTGTGATGGTCGTCAATAGCTCTCACGGCGCCACGCGCAAGTACAATGCAGCTTTTCATACAGCCTGCCGTTTCACCCATGGTGACGGCTGCGGCGCTATTCGTGTAAGGCTAATGGCCGAGCCACGGGGACGACGTGTCCCTGTGGCGGCTCGACTAGCCCGTCAGCGCCATCACGGTGCGCGGCATGACGCATACTTTCTGGCGTGACCAGCAAGGCCATTGCAATTTGAAAAGAAGCTAACCGGTGCAGTCCACGCTGTCCACGTTCACCCCCGACCCGGCGCGCGGCCTATTCATGAACTCAGGTGACCGCCTCGCAGTGACGATGCACGATACGCCGGACGGCCTGCGCATCGACATCAACGACCTCACAACGGGACAATCCGGCTCGATGACGTCCGGCGCGGCGAACGGCTACGGCCAGGTACAGTACGCGCCTAACCCCCTCGACGGCGTGCGCCAACATCCCCTACAACTTCCATCCCATGTACAGCACCTCGTCCGAGCAGACGCGCGTGATCTGGGCAGCACATTACTATAATATCGCCTTCGCCGACAAGATCGGCCACTTCGACTACTGCAACGGCACGGTCGCCCCGAACACAGCCGCCTGCGCTACCGGGACCGAGGGTCCAGCCAGCGACAGCGAGCCGGTGGAAGGCGATGACCAGGGCTGCTTCCCAGCCGCGGCCTCGACACTGGTACAGATCGCCGGGTGCTTGGGGACAAACGCCGGGTTCGACGGTGTCCCGTACCAGCCGGTGTGGCCCGACGGCAACAGGGTCCTGCACCCGACGCCAATCCTGTTCAGCAGCCCCCTGACCGGCCAGAACTACCGGACCAACTACAACCGTGTGGCCCTCGAGGCCGACCTGCCGCGTATTGAAGCCGCCGATTTCGGGGGCACGTGTAACCGCACCACGGGCACAGGCTGCACGCTCATCCCACGACCGACGCTGGCACGCCCGCCAATTTCTACCCGTTCTTCAGCGCCTGCCGGGACGACGGCAACTGTATGTAGGCGCTTGGCAACGACATCCCAGGTGTGACCACTAACGACTTCGGCCAGAATAGCCAGTACGGGAGCCTGCTCCCGCTGACCTATCTCGCCTTTGGTGAAGGGGGCGCGACCTTCCAGCGCTACAACGATTTCCGGCAGGTGCTGCCGAATAACCCGTGCCACGCGCATCCATGAGGAAACTGACACGATGGTCATGACGGGCTAACGCGCTTCCGTGGGAGAGCGGGAGGGGCGCCGCCGGCGCCGCCGGCGCCCGGCGCCCCTGCTCTGTCTCAACCCTCCCCAATCGTCCTGTCGCGATATGGAGCGTCCCGCACGGCGGTCGCGACGGCGGCGCCCATCTCCTCGGTCGTGCTCTGGCCGCCCATATCCGGAGTGCGCGCCTGCGCGGCGCCGGTCACCGCCTCTAGCGCGCTCATGACGCCGGCCGCGGCCGCGACCTCGCCCAGGAAGTCGAGCATCATGGCCCCCGCCCAAATCGTGGCGCTAGGGTTTGCGATGCCCCGGCCGGCGATGTCCGGTGCCGAGCCATGCACCGGCTCGAACATGGATGGGTAGGTGCGCGTGGGGTCGAGGTTGGCGCTGGCGGCGAAGCCGAGTCCGCCCTGGATGGCCGCGCCGACGTCGGTGAGGATGTCGCCGAAGAGGTTGGAGGCCACGATTACGTCGACGCTCGCGGGATGCGTGATCAGGCGGGCGCACAGCGCGTCGACGTGGTACTTGGTCGCCGCCACGTCGGGGTAGTCGGCCGCTACCGTGGCCGCGACCTCGTCCCAGAAGACCATGCTGTACTTCTGGGCGTTCGACTTGGTCGCGATAGCCAGACGGCGCGAGCGTTGGCGCGCCTGCTCAAAGGCGAAGCGCAGCACGCGCTCGACGCCCTGGCGCGTGAAGATCGCGGTCTCGACTGCCACCTCGTCGAGCGTTCCGACGTGAACGCGGCCGCCCGCGCCGGCGTACTCGCCTTCGCTGTTCTCGCGGACGCATAGGATGTCGAAATCCGCCTCGCGCAGGGGGCTGCGCACGCCGGCCAGGACGCGATGCGGCCGCAGGTTGATGTATTGCTGGAAGCGGCGGCGGATCTCCAGCAGCATCGTGTGCAGAGAGATATGATCGAGCACGAGGTTTGGGTCGCCGATGGCGCCGAGGAGGATGGCCTGGAAGCCCATCAGTGTCTGGAGGGCGTCGGCCGGCATCATCTCCCCGTGAAGGGCGTAGTACGCGCCGCTCCAAGGGAAGCTCGTCGTCTCCAGCTGGAAGCCGTGGCGCTCGCCCGCGGCGTGCAAGACGGGTAGCGCGGCCGCGATGACCTCTGTGCCGATGCCATCGCCGGGGATGATGGCGACCGAGTATGAACGCATAGACGCACTTACCTCCGAGCGGCCTGCGACTCCGGTTGGGCTCTCGGCCGCGGCCGAGAGCCCAACCGGAGTCGCAGGCCGCTCGGAGGTAAGTGCGTCTATGCGTTCATACTCGGTCGCCATCATCCCCGGCGATGGCATCGGCACAGAGGTCATCGCGGCCGCGCTACCCGTCTTGCACGCCGCGGGCGAGCGCCACGGCTTCCAGCTGGAGACGACGAGCTTCCCTTGGAGCGGCGCGTACTACGCCCTTCACGGGGAGATGATGCCGGCCGACGCCCTCCAGACACTGATGGGCTTCCAGGCCATCCTCCTCGGCGCCATCGGCGACCCAAACCTCGTGCTCGATCATATCTCTCTGCACACGATGCTGCTGGAGATCCGCCGCCGCTTCCAGCAATACATCAACCTGCGGCCGCATCGCGTCCTGGCCGGCGTGCGCAGCCCCCTGCGCGAGGCGGATTTCGACATCCTATGCGTCCGCGAGAACAGCGAAGGCGAGTACGCCGGCGCGGGCGGCCGCGTTCACGTCGGAACGCTCGACGAGGTGGCAGTCGAGACCGCGATCTTCACGCGCCAGGGCGTCGAGCGCGTGCTGCGCTTCGCCTTTGAGCAGGCGCGCCAACGCTCGCGCCGTCTGGCTATCGCGACCAAGTCGAACGCCCAGAAGTACAGCATGGTCTTCTGGGACGAGGTCGCGGCCACGGTAGCGGCCGACTACCCCGACGTGGCGGCGACCAAGTACCACGTCGACGCGCTGTGCGCCCGCCTGATCACGCATCCCGCGAGCGTCGACGTAATCGTGGCCTCCAACCTCTTCGGCGACATCCTCACCGACGTCGGCGCGGCCATCCAGGGCGGACTCGGCTTCGCCGCCAGCGCCAACCTCGACCCCACGCGCACCTACCCATCCATGTTCGAGCCGGTGCATGGCTCGGCACCGGACATCGCCGGCCGGGGCATCGCAAACCCTAGCGCCACGATTTGGGCGGGGGCCATGATGCTCGACTTCCTGGGCGAGGTCGCGGCCGCGGCCGGCGTCATGAGCGCGCTAGAGGCGGTGACCGGCGCCGCGCAGGCGCGCACTCCGGATATGGGCGGCCAGAGCACGACCGAGGAGATGGGCGCCGCCGTCGCGACCGCCGTGCGGGACGCTCCATATCGCGACAGGACGATTGGGGAGGGTTGAGACAGAGCAGGGGCGCCGGGCGCCGGCGGCGCCGGCGGCGCCCCTCCCGCTCTCCCACGGAAGCGCGTTAGCCCGTCATGACCATCGTGTCAGTTTCCTCATGGATGCGCGTGGCACGGGTTATTCGGCAGCACCTGCCGGAAATCGTTGTAGCGCTGGAAGGTCGCGCCCCCTTCACCAAAGGCGAGATAGGTCAGCGGGAGCAGGCTCCCGTACTGGCTATTCTGGCCGAAGTCGTTAGTGGTCACACCTGGGATGTCGTTGCCAAGCGCCTACATACAGTTGCCGTCGTCCCGGCAGGCGCTGAAGAACGGGTAGAAATTGGCGGGCGTGCCAGCGTCGGTCGTGGGATGAGCGTGCAGCCTGTGCCCGTGGTGCGGTTACACGTGCCCCCGAAATCGGCGGCTTCAATACGCGGCAGGTCGGCCTCGAGGGCCACACGGTTGTAGTTGGTCCGGTAGTTCTGGCCGGTCAGGGGGCTGCTGAACAGGATTGGCGTCGGGTGCAGGACCCTGTTGCCGTCGGGCCACACCGGCTGGTACGGGACACCGTCGAACCCGGCGTTTGTCCCCAAGCACCCGGCGATCTGTACCAGTGTCGAGGCCGCGGCTGGGAAGCAGCCCTGGTCATCGCCTTCCACCGGCTCGCTGTCGCTGGCTGGACCCTCGGTCCCGGTAGCGCAGGCGGCTGTGTTCGGGGCGACCGTGCCGTTGCAGTAGTCGAAGTGGCCGATCTTGTCGGCGAAGGCGATATTATAGTAATGTGCTGCCCAGATCACGCGCGTCTGCTCGGACGAGGTGCTGTACATGGGATGGAAGTTGTAGGGGATGTTGGCGCACGCCGTCGAGGGGGTTAGGCGCGTACTGTACCTGGCCGTAGCCGTTCGCCGCGCCGGACGTCATCGAGCCGGATTGTCCCGTTGTGAGGTCGTTGATGTCGATGCGCAGGCCGTCCGGCGTATCGTGCATCGTCACTGCGAGGCGGTCACCTGAGTTCATGAATAGGCCGCGCGCCGGGTCGGGGGTGAACGTGGACAGCGTGGACTGCACCGGTTAGCTTCTTTTCAAATTGCAATGGCCTTGCTGGTCACGCCAGAAAGTATGCGTCATGCCGCGCACCGTGATGGCGCTGACGGGCTAGTCGAGCCGCCACAGGGACACGTCGTCCCCGTGGCTCGGCCATTAGCCTTACACGAATAGCGCCGCAGCCGTCACCATGGGTGAAACGGCAGGCTGTATGAAAAGCTGCATTGTACTTGCGCGTGGCGCCGTGAGAGCTATTGACGACCATCACACGCGTAGCCCTGCTAACGGTTGTGCGAGAATAGGCCAAGCGCCGACGACGGGCCGCGTACGCTGTCGCGACGCTGCTGCATAATTATCCACTGCGCCAGGATCACTAATGGCTCCCAGTATCCGCCAGTTTTCTTTCCGTACGTGACCCACCGGTCATGCGGAGAGGGTAGCGGGCACAGCGGAACGGACGCCGGTGTTAGCGGAAGCGTCGTCCGTATTATGGACTCCGGCATGCAAGGGTTTCGCCGAAGTACTTCACTGCCTCCCCCGTCGCGATCCATTCCGACTTGCTCAGTGAAAGACATTGGGGCCGAGCTTTCGACGGCTTACTCGATGAGGGCATGTCTTGCACGGGTTCGGCGCAACGACTTCATGGTCGGTTGGAAAGCCGTAACGTGAGCGGGTCGGCATGCGTTAGCCAGCGTGCCGGTGCGCGCGAAGGGCTGCAACCGGAGCGGAGCCGCGCTACAGGGCACGGCGACGCGTGGAGTATGGATGAGTATGCAATGTATCGCATGGGCATAAATGAGCGGCTCGCGCAGGGCAGCCTCGGGATGGGCTACGCGCCGCTCCATCGACGGTAGAACACGGCCGTGAGCGATGCGCGCATATCTATCCGAGAGTTGGTCATACAGGGATTCACTCCACCAGCAGAGCGTGCTCATATAGAAGTGGACGGTGCTTGTGTGATAGCGTCAAAGACGGGCGATCGCTCAGGGATGGCACGTACATTTGTGGCCCTCCCTGCCTTGATGTGGGCCGACGCGCATCCTCCTGGTGGCCTGTCCACTTCTATACGAGCAGACTCGCCGACTGGAGCAAATCCCTGTCGTTGGGGCCAGCGCAGGAGCGCCGTCCACTTCTAGATGAACAAGCTCAAATCGTGGCGTGACTCCCTATCATAAATCATCAGGCGGCCTTGAGCAGCGGTTTGAGACCGACGCGGAGGTCGCGCTCGACCGGTGCCGGCTACGTCGGACATCCAACCTACACCGGACCTTCTCAAGGCAGCGTCGCTCTATTACAGACACGCTATGCTACAGGAGAGACAGCCGCAGCACGGCGACGTAGACGAGTGTTGAGTGATGTGACACAGAAGATGACAATTGACACCGATGACATGGCCGATTACATTGCTGGTAGACAGGTCACCGTGGGATCCGGCAGCAGAAAAGGATCTCACCTCCGGCCTGCATCAGCCACGTAGGTCGTGCTTCCACGGTGTAGCAGCAGAGCGTCTTCACCATGGCGAGCACAACGCAGGAGACAGTGATGACCACCGCTGACGATCGGATCGTGGCGGCCGCCCGAGGATCCGAGCGGCTCAGCTGCACGCTGGAGGAGTTGGTGGAGCGCGCCCGTTCCCAAGCTGCAGGCGGTGCCCGGCGCATCCTGGGAATCGCAGGGGCGCCCGGCGCCGGCAAGTCGACGGTGGCGCGCGCCGTCGCCGACGCCCTGGGGGACCAGGCGGCCTGCATCGGCATGGATGCGTTTCATCTGGCCAACGCGGTTCTTGCCTCGCACGGCTCGCGGGACCGCAAGGGCGCTCCGGACACGTTTGATCCGTGGGGCTACGTGCATCTGCTGCGCCGCCTCAAGGCCAACAACGAACCGGTCGTCTACGCCCCGGTGTTCGACCGCCGCCTGGAGGAAGCCATCGGCAGTGCGGTCCCGGTGGTCCGCGACGCGCCGCTGATCATCACCGAAGGCAACTACCTCCTCCTGGACGCCGAGGGCTGGCGCGAGATCTGGTACCTGATCGACGAGATCTGGTACCTGGACGTGACGGACGACGAACGGCAGCGCCGGCTGGTGCGACGCCACGAAGCCTTCGGGAAACCGCACGCTGACGCCGCGGCCTGGGCCACGGGCAGCGACCAGCGCAACGCCGACGTCGTCGACGCCACCCGGGAACGGGCGGATCTCATCATCACCCTGACCGGCCCTCCTGCCGTCAGTGGGGATCAGCGACCAGTCGCAGTAGGTCACCGCGAAGCGTGAACGCGCAGGTGTCAGATATGCAACGACGTGTGGGACGCCCGTGTCGACACGGGCGTCACGGTCGCCAACGCCCGCGAACAGACCAGCACCGCCGGGCGGATGTCTGACCAGCCTCACCACGGCGCCTGGTGATCCCGCGTCACTGGAGCAACAAACCATCCCTAAGAAACAACAGGACGGATCGCCATGACTGATTTCAACGGCCGCACCATCCTTGTCACCGGAGCCAGCGGCGGTATCGGAGCCGCCACCGTCCGGCAGCTCACCGCAGCCAACGCACAGGTCATCGCGAGCGCCCGCACTCTCGAGTCACTCGCCGCGCTCTGCGCTGACACAGGCGCGCAGCCCCTCGCGTTCGACTTGACCGCTGAGGACAGCATCAAGGACGCGCTGGACGGCCTTGCCCTGTGGGGCGTCGTGAACTGCGGCGGCTTTGGCGGCGAAATCGCCACCCCGCAGGACACCGACATTGACATCTTCGATAAGGTCATCAGCATCAACGCCCGCGGTGCCCTGCTGGTCATCAAGTACGCCGTGCCCGCGATGATCCGCCACGGCAACGGCGGCGCCATCGTCAACGTGTCCAGCCAGGCCAGCCTCGTGGCGCTCACGGGCCACATCTCCTACGGCTCCTCCAAGGCTGCGCTGGACAACATCACCCGCGTGTCCGCCCTTGAACTGGGAAAGTACAACATCCGCGTCAATAGCGTGAACCCGAGACACTCCGCCACTATTAGGTTGACACATACGTGCAGTCCATGATGAGACGGAAAACACCAGTTTGACCTGCCGGTTAGAGCGATTTCACGCGTGGTAGGGCCGCGTCAGGGGCCACTCACGGC
>JAABUZ0100010119.1_pt1 | contig 10560 bp, 5 predicted proteins | sample 5562091 | NCBI WGS metagenome assembly JAABUZ01 (sample SAMN12813069, study PRJNA571459) | rock metagenome | isolation source: Antarctica rocks | place: Antarctica: Victoria Land, Linnaeus Terrace sud | collected 2015-12-21 | reverse complement strand
CTCGATCAGGATGGTCTGAACATCCGGCGAGGGCGCGACAGGCTGTGTCACATCGCGGTCCAGTTGCTCGACCGGAACGGCGTAGCCGCCCACCCGGAGATAGCGCAGGAAGGCGTCCCAAAGGGTCAGCTGGCTGTACCGCGCCGCGAGGCGGTTGCGCACGGCTGAGTGTGCGGGGTAGCGCGTGAAGGCGGTGTCCCGCTTGTATCCGCACACGAACTCGATCTCGCGGAACTGTGCTGATTGAAAACCGCTGGACGATTCCAGGAAGCCGCGGAAGGCATTGAATTCGAGAGGAGTCATCGTCTCCATCACGTCGAGTTGCGCGACGACCGTTTTCAAGATAGCCAGGATACGGCGCATCGTGTGCGCCGCGCGCGCCGGGTCGTTGGCGCGCAACAGGTCTTGCAGGTGGTCCATCTCGTGGAGTATCTCTTTGAACCACAGCTCATAGACCTGGTGGATGACGATGAAAAGCAATTCGTCGTGCTCCGCGCCATGCGGGCCAGTACTGCGCGGCGTCTGGATGTTGAGCAGTTCGTCCAACCGCAGATAACTTGAATAGGTTAAGGCTTTTGACATGCCGCGCTCCTCCCTGACGTCCCCATACACTCCTACTATACTTTAACCTTGACAAGCCGCTACGTCAGGGTTTACGCGCACGAGTTCTACTCTTGATTTGCACGGTTATCTCCCGTACAATTACGTTAGGATATTCGAAACCATAGGCGCACGGGGAGAAAACGGTATATCCATGTCTATCGAGGTAAAACGCCAGCGCATAGCTGTCCGTAGCACGCGTCTCGAAACACGCGTAACGCCTGAAACGAAGGCGCTACTACAGCGCGCCGCGTCAATACATGGCCGGTCATTGAGTGATTTCGTCCTGGCCTGCGCCCGACAAGAGGCCGAGCGTACGATCCGCGAACACGACGTCATTGCATTGAGCGTGCGCGACTCTCAGCGCTTCGCTGAGTTAGTCCTCAACCCAGCGGAGCCCAACGAGCGATTACGCGCGGCCATGCGGCTGCACCGATCTGACACCGCGTCGGACGTGTAGGCGCATGGCTCCTACGCCCGAGACCTACCGTATCGAACCACTTGGGAAGCAGCACGACCGGACCGGCTTTTCATGCGGGAACGATGACCTCGACCGCTATTTGCGTGAACGAGCGACCCAAGATCAGCGGCGCGGCGTCTCAGCGGCGTACGTCCTGATCGAGGGCGCCACCGGAGCAATAGCAGGATACTACACGCTCTCGGCGACCGCCATCGAGCCTCATGGGCTTCAGCCAGGGACGTTTAAGGGCTTGCCGCCATATCCAACGGTACCGGCAACGCTGCTCGGACGGCTAGCTCGCGATGTCCGATACCGTCGCTCCGGTATCGGACCACGCTTGCTCTTCGATGCGCTGGCGCGGAGTTTGCGTGTCTCGCGCGAGATCGCCGCACTGGGCGTCGTCGTGGATGCCATTGACGACGACGCGCGCGTCTTCTTTTATGAACGCTATGGCTTCGTGCGCTTCCTGCACAACGAGCATCGACTCATCCTGCCCATGGGCACGATCGAGAAGCTCATTGCTTCATCAGGAGGATAAAGGCGAATCCGTGTAGATGCTCAACGCCTTCCTAATCGCGCCAGTATCGCCTGTTTCAACAGCGTCATCTCCTCGACTTTCAGCAGCGAAATACCCCCGAAATACACGATAACCGCGGCGGCGCTGGTGATAACCATCGTCAAGATCTGACCGCGCAGGGTGTGCAGCGAGAACAGCGCATACCCGCCCATGGCGGTCTGCAAGGCCCAGGCGACGGCGACCATCGCAGCGGTGGCGAACGCGATCTTCAGAAGGGCAGGCAGCGTCTTGCGCAGGTCTAGCGAGCCAAAGAACCGGTAGAACAGGGCGAGCAGGATGAGGCCGTGCATCGAATTCTGCGCTGTGTTGGCGAAGGCCAGCGCGGGCGCCCCGACGGTCCCGTAGAGGGGAAAGGCGACCAGCGCGTAAAACCCATAACACACAAAGCCGACCGTCACCGGGACGATCGTGTTCTTGCGCGCGTAGAACGCGAACATGACGAGTTGGTCGACCACGATAAAGGGCAGTTGATAGGCGTAGTTTTGCAACACTACCGCGGTCAGCGCGGCGTCGCCCGCCGTATAGTGCCGGTGCGCGAACAGCAACGCGGTGATGGGGGACCGCAACACGATCAGCCCGGCTGCGGCCGGTATCATTAACAGCAGGCCCAGGCGTACGCCCATCATGAGGGTTTCCTTGAACTGGGCGTCGTCGTTGTCCGTGGCGTAGGTGGACAGCAGCGGCAGCACGGCGAAGGAGAGCGCCGCCGCCACCAACCCGACGGGGAACTGGACGAGCGTGGTCGCGAGCCGCAGCGCCGTCACGTTCGTGGTCGAGTTTCCCGGCGCGCGGTTTTGCAGGCCCAGGTCTACGAACACGAACAACATGCTGACGATGTAACTGGGGGCCAGGGGCGCGTACAGCCGGAAAATACGCCTGACCGCTGGATGTTTCAAGTCCAGCACAAGCATGTACGGCAGATTTTGACGTCGTAATGCAGGCAGGAGCAGCGCCACCTGGGCAAGCGCGCCCAGGATGACGCCGAAGGCCAGGCCCAGTCGGCCGAACCGCGTGGCGCCCCACAGGCCTGTCGCGATGGCCCCGGCGATCACTCCGACATGCAGGAAACCGGCGGCAAAGGCCGCCCCACCGAACTTCTTGCGCGAGTACAACGCCGCCTGTAAGACCGCGAACGGCCCCATGATCAGCAGCGCGAACATGACGACCTGCGTGAGTTGGATGGTCAACGCTTTCTGAGAGGTGGTAAACGTACCGCCCGCGAGTAACCGTCCGACGAGCCAGGGGGCGGCGAAGAGGAAAACAACGGCGATGGTAAACGTGACCAGAACGAGCAGGTTGACGATGCTATAGACGACGCGCCGCAACTCGCGCCGCCGCTCATCCTGTGAGTAATCGGTAAACGTCGGGATCAAGGCGCCGCTGACAGTCCCATTCGCCAGCAAGTCCAGGAACGTCTGTAGCGGGGTGAGCGCCGATAGAAAGGGACCCGCGACGCCGGCGCCGAGCGAGGCCACAACGCTCTGGCGTACCAGGCCCATCAAACTGCTCGCCAGGTTGCCCAACATCACGAACGCAGCCGACTTGACGAGCAGCCGCCTCTTGCCGGGGACGCGCTCGCCGGTTACCACCGGCATGTCCTGTTTGTCCTCGGCGTCTGCTTGGCGTGAAAGCTCCGGCAGCGCCGCCTGGATGGGCTCAATCTGTTCTTGCATTAAACTTCCCCACGCCTAAAGGCGGGGGATTTCAAGAGCCCTGCGACCGGGTTGGTACAAGCAACACAGTAGCGGACCATGAGGCGCGTTTAAGGAGCGCCCCAAAACGGCGATATTCGCCGCGCCATTGTAATCAGCATCACCAGACCATAAGCAATCAGGGTTAGTACACGCGAACCGCTTCCCCAACCGCTTGCCGATATGAAGGCAGCAATGACACATCTGAGAGGTATACGCGGGGTTGACCAACACGAACGGCACGCCCGCCGCCTGGCACTTGTAGGCCAGGAAACTCCGCAACTGATAGAAAGCCCAACTGTTGGACCGCCGTCGTTCTGTTTTACCCCGCGCCTGCGTATTGGTGCGCTCACGGATGCCGATCAAGTCCTCGCAGGCGATAGCCCTGCGAGACGCAACGGCTTGCGTGACGATGCGTTTGCTGGTGGTGTGGTTCACCTGTGCCTGAAACCGTCTTTCGCGTCCCGACAACCGTGTCAGAGTCGCCCGCCCGCGTCGGCGGCTACTCCGTGTGCCTTTCGAAACGTGGCGCTGGATCATCCGGCGTGTATGATAGTAGCGGTCCCTGACCGCCGTGACCTGCCGGCCGCTGAACGTGTCGCCGTCGCTGGTCACGGCGATGTCCGTCCGGCCCAAGTCCACGCCAATGACCCCATCGGTCTCTATCGTGGGCGGGTCGGAATAGACCGTGCTGACCATCAAGCGCCAGCGACCCTTGCGGTCGCATACCACGTCGGCTTCCTTCAGCGCCATGGCCCCTTTCAACCACTCCCGCTGAATGCCGCCAATGTTGAGCTTCACGCGCAACCGTCCGTCCAGCGTGGTGATGTCAACGTGGTTGCCGTCGAGGCGATAGAGGCGCGGCGTGTCGAGCGCTACAGCCATGGTCGGCTTGAACACCCGTTTGGTGTCTTTGTCCGCGCGGTAGGCTTGCGCCACGACCGACACAGCCTGGCAGGTATGTTGGGCCATGAGCCCATACGTCGCCCTGACCTCCCCATACGTGGCTTGCTGCAACCGCACGCGGTTAAACGTGCCCGTGTCCCAGGCTACCGTGGAGATATGATTGCACGCGTCCGCGAAGGCCCGACGCAGCCGCAGAAAGGCGGCGCGTTGGGGGTCCGTGGGGGCCAGCGTCAGGGCGATAGTCCGTATGCTCATACCCCTGTTTTACCACATCAGGAGGATAAAATGGTCAAAATAAGCGGACATGGCTCCATTCCTCCCCACGCCTGAAGGCGGGGGAATCTTTGAAGCATTTAGTTGAAAGCTTTTTCCGAAGCCGGTTGCCGCATACATAGCTACGCCCGTAGACTAGCAGGTATGCGACTACCTTGTGCCTCCAGCGCGCCGCATGATTGTGAGGGCGTTCCCCCAGAGCCTGACCTTAAAAGGTCAGGCCTACATCTCACAATCGCGGTGTACACCCCGTACCTCCGGGCTCGCCCCACAATTGTGAGACGCGGCCATCCGTGCGCCCGGGGCGATAGACGCGCGCCGCACGGGCGCCCGCACGGACCGCGCGCCCGTGCACCGCGCTCAGCCCCCCGACCATTGCTCGTGCAACGCCGTGCGTCCGCGCCGCGCCCCCGGCGCCCCGCCTGCGGAGGACGCGCATCCTCCTACCACGACCATTGTCGCAGGGATGGTGGAGGTGTCAAGGAACACGCGCGGCGCTCCGGTCCCCGTGCGCGCCGCCCACCCCGCGCGTCCTCGGCCACACCGGCGGCGCGGCGACACGGACAGGGCCTTGGGGCGGCGCCCTGGCGAGGCGCGCCCTGGCGAGGCGGGCCAGCGGCTGCGCCGGGCCCCTTCACAATCCTGGGGCACACCCCGTATCTCCTGGTCGCCTAGGCGCCATGCGGCCCAATCGGGTACGTTGATCTATAGACCCCTCACGCATGAAGCATACGGGAGACCGAGCAAAGTGGCGCTGCGCCAGAAAACGCAAGATCACACGCGGTGGACGAGAGGCCGTACGCGTTGCGGCGCCAGGGCTGGCCGCGCGAACGCGCTGGGCGCGACCGCGCGTACACTCACCGCGCTGACGATCGTCGCCGTGAGCATGGCCGGGAGTTTCGCCGCGCCCGTCGCCGCGGCGCGCCCATCATCGCGCGGCGCGCTTCGCGCCGCCCACCCTCTCGCATCTCCCATGCGCTCCGCGCCGCTTGATCCCGTACGCTACGTCATACCGTTCGTGGGGACGGCGCGTTATGGCTATACATTCCCCGGCGCGACCGTCCCATTCGGCATGGTGCAGTGGAGCCCCGATACGCAGCATCGCGCGCCCGGCGGCTACACCTACGCCGACAACATGCTGCGCGGCTTCAGCCTAACGCACCTCAGCGGCGCCGGTTGCCCGACCTATCAGGACCTGCCGTTCCTCCCCGCCGTCGGTCCCCTGACGCCGCCCGCGCCGCGTATGGGCGGCCATTGGGCCTGGGCCGGTTTCTCCCACTCCCACGAAGAGGCGTCCCCCGGCTACTATCGCGTGTTGCTCCGGTCGGGGATCAATGTCCACCTCACCGCCACGTCGCGTACCGGCATGGCCCGCTTCACATATCCCAGGACCGCCGCCGCGACGCTGCTCCTCGACGGGGGCGGCAGCGTCAACGGCCTACGCGACGCATCCCTGCAAGCCGTCGGCCTCACCGAGATACGCGGCTGGATCACCAGCGGCAACTTCTGCGGACACAATCGCTTCTCCTACACCGTCTACGTCGACGTGCGGTTTAATCGACCCATCAGGCGTATCGCGGCCTGGAGCGGCCAATCCCTGCGTGCGGGCGCGCGCGCCGCGGCGGGGCCGCACGCCGCGCTCGTGCTCGGCTTCGATACGCGCCGCGATCCCATCGTCATGGCCAAGGTCGGTATCTCCTACGTCGACCTGGCCGGCGCGCGCCGTAACCTCCAGGCCGAAAACCGGACGTGGGATTTCGAGAGCGTACGCCGGGCGGCGACGCGTCAATGGAACAGCATGCTCGGCCGCCTCTCCGTCAGCGGCGGGACCACGCCGCAAAAATCAGTGTTCTATACCGCCCTCTACCACGCGCTGATCGAGCCCAACGTCTTCAGCGATGTCGACGGGATGTACCGGGGCCGCGATAATCGTGTGTACCGCGCCCAGGGCTATACGCCGTACACCAACCTCTCGGGATGGGACAGCTATCGTGGCAAGACGCAACTCCTGGCCTTGCTCGCGCCGCGCGTAGCGCGCGATATGACGCTCTCCCTCCTGGCCGCCGCGCGGCAGGGCAAGGGCCTGCCCAAGTGGCTCCTTGGCAACCGCTCCCTCAACGAGATGGTCGGCGACTCGGCCGACATCAACATAGCGGACGCCTACGCTTTCGGCGCGCGTGGCTTCGATGCGACCAGCGCGCTGGACGCGATGGCCGCCGGCGCCACCCGGCCGGGCATAGCGCCCGATGGCTATATAGAGCGCCCAGGTCTGAGCGACTATGTGGCGTTGGGCTACGTACCGGAGTATAGGCACGGTCTGCCCGGAGCGGTCTCGGTGACGCTGGAGTACGCGCTGGATGACTTCGCTGTAGCTCAACTGGCGGGAGCATTGGGTGAGAGAGAGACCGCCGCGACCTTCCTGCGACGCGCCCAGAACTGGCGCAACCTCTACAATCCGGCCACTGGGTACATCCAGCCGCGCTGGCCCGACGGGACGTGGCGGCCCAATTTCGTCCCGAGCAGTCCCTGGCTCTATACCGAAGGCAACGCGTCGCAATACACCTGGTTCGTCCCCTTCGACCTGCGCGATCTGGTCACAGCGATGGGCGGGGATCAGGCTGTGCAGCGGCGTTTAGACACCTTCTTCACTTATCTGAACGCCGGCGCGGTCGCCCCATACGCCTGGATGGGCAACGAGCCGAGCATTCTCACGCCCTGGGCCTACTTGTGGGCGGGCGCGCCATGGAAGACCCAGGCCGTCGTGCGCAGGGTCATGACGCAGATGTATGATCCGGGACCAGGCGGCCTCGCCGGCAACGACGACCTGGGCACAATGTCCGCGTGGTATGTGTGGGCCGCGCTGGGCTTCTATCCCGCGATCCCCGGAACCAGCATCCTGGCGCTGCACGGCCCGCTCTTCCCCCGCGTGCGCGTGTCCGTCCCCGGCGCGCATCTATTTACGATCGAGGGACAAGGGGCGGGGGCGACACGGCCGTACATACAGGCGGTGACCCTCAACGGGCGCCCCCTATCACAGACGTGGCTGCCGGTGACCGCGCTACGCCCCGGCGCCACCCTGCGCTTCACGCTTGGCGCGACGCCCAACGTACAGTGGGGGAGCAGCGCCGCCGCCAGGCCGCCCTCGTTCGGCGGCCCCCTAGCGCAATGACGAGTATGCCTCACAATAAGCCTGGCCTTAAAAGACCATGGCAGGGGACGGACCTTAAAAGGTCTCGCCGCCATGCGCCGCACCGACCATGCGACGGAAGCGGGTCAGCGTCATGCTCCCCCCGACCTTTTAAGGTCCGTCCCCTGCCATGGTCTTTTAAGGCCAGGTCGCGTCTCGCCATCGTAAGGGGCACGCTACCATGACCGCGGCACGGGACATGCGCCGCGTGACGCGCGGCGTCGTGCGCTTACTGCTCACGGCGCTTGTCGTCATGGCGTCGGGGCTAACCGTATCGGCGCGCGGCGTCCCCGAGACACCCGCCACGATCTCCGCGCCGGCGACCGGGATCACCGTCACGGTCGCTCCCACGGGGCCCTACACCATCACCCGGCGCGTCCCTGGCGCTCCAGCATGGACGTTCGGAGGGGACGTCGGCCACCCGCTCACGCGCATCGTGGTCGCGTCTGGCGCCGACCGCATCGGCGCCTACAAAGAAATCACCTTCCACTATCGGGCTGGGTCCACGCGCAGCGCGGGCATTCGCGCCTATACCACCCGGCCCATCGTGCTGTTCCGGGTCACCTATCTGGAGCACGCTGCCAACACGGCGCCGTTCCCCACGCTCACGACCTACCCGCGACACCTGTCTTACCTCAGCTACAGCGGCGTGTTCGGCCGCTATCAGTTCGATCGCGGCGGCCTCGGCGGCGCGTCCGATAGCCCGCGGCTGCTGTTCGACGCCCACGACGACGCGGCCATCTTCTCCCCGGCGTCCAACGCCATGGTCGCGGCCACGACACTTATCGGCACGCCGAGAACGGGGGGCGTGGCACTGTCGAGCGGGATCACCACGACGATTTCGTCCCTGCCGGCGGGGCTGACACAGACGACGATGCTGGCCGCCGGCACAGGGATCAACGCGACGTTCGACGCCTGGGGCCGCGCCATGACCGCTCTACAGGGTAAGGTACGCCCGCCCAACGACGCCGACACCAGCTTGAAATACCTAGGCTATTGGACCGACAATACAGCGGCGTATTACTATAATTGGGAAAGTAGCGCTAGGTACCCCGCGCGCGACCCCGCGAATTACACCGGCACGCTCCTGGCGGTACGCGACGCGTTCAAGCGCATGGGCCTGCCGCTCCACTACATGCAACTCGATAGCTGGTGGTACCCCAAAGGTCCGGCGGCTAATTGGGGCATCGCGGGCGTCATCCAGCATTGGGGCGAATACCTGTATCGCGCCGCCCCGGCCGTCTTCCCACAAGGCTTGGCGGCGTTCCAGCGACAGCTCGGGCTGCCGCTGATCACGCACGCGCGCTGGATCGACCCCAGCAGCCCGTACACGCGGGCGTACAAGATGTCCGGCAACGTCTCTATCGACCCGCGCTTCTGGCATGACACGGCCGCCTACCTCCAGGCCGCGGGCGTCGCGACCTATGAGCAGGACTGGCTGGGCGACCCCACGGGCGCCGTCGCGCGGAACACCATCCACGACCAGACCGCCTTCATGGACGAGATGGCGGCGGCGATGGGCGCGCGCGGATTGAGCATCCAGTATTGCATGCCCGCGGCGCGCCACTACCTGCAAAGCGCGCGCTACAACAACGTGGACACGATCCGCGTGAGCGAAGATGGCTTCAAGGACGGCCTCGCCGCGAACGGCGTGGTCGACGACAAGTGGACGCCGTTCCTCTACGACTCGCGGCTTGCCAGCGCGCTGGGGGTGTGGCCCTTCACGGACGCGGTCAGGAGCGACAGCAGGCCCAATCTCCTCCTCGCCACGCTGTCCGGCGGCCCCGTTGGCCTGGCCGATAAGCTGAACGCGATTGAGAGCCACGAGGCCCGCGATCGGGCGAACCTCTTACGTGTGGCGCGAACGGACGGCGTCATCGTCAAGCCGGACTCCTCGCTCACGCCGATCGACCAGGTCTATCTCCAGGACGCCGCGGGGCTACACCGCCCCATGGTCGCGGCGGCGTACAGCGATCACGGCAGGGGCATGAAAGCCGCCTATGTGCTCGCGTACAGCCGCCCACGGCCGGACCTGGCGGCCACGGCCGCCTTCACGCCGTCCGGGCTGGGCTTCGACGCCCACGGCCGCGTGTACGTCTACAACGACGCCACGCGCACAGGCGCCGTTCAACCGGCGGGGCAGGCGGTAACAATGCGCATACAGCCGTACCAGCAGGCCTACGACATCGTCGTCCCCGTCGGACCATCCGGCGTCGCGTTACTTGGCGACACGGGCAAGTTTGCCTCGCTCGGCCGGCAGCGCATCAGTGCTCTGAGCGACGACGGACGCGCCGTGCGCGCGACGGTCCGTTTCGCCGCTGGCGAAGGCCCGGTGACCCTGTCCGGATACGCGGCGGCGGCGCCGTCAGCTACAGGAACCTATGGTGGCGTCCACGCGGTGCGCTACAACGTGCGGACGCACGTATTCAGCGTAAGCGTCGCCCCCGGCCCCGACGGCGCGACCGCCACCGTGCGCATCGCGCGCCACACCGGCGCGTAGTCAGGATCTGTGAAACGTCGGCGGGTCCCACTGGGAGCGCGGACGCTCGCTGCGCTGCTCGCCCGCCCCAGCGTCCGCAGGTGTGGGCCGACCATCCTCGCAGGGCCAGCCCATCGCCGCCCGTTACGCGCTCATCCCACTGCCGACGGGGACGGGAGAGACGCCCGTGCTCCCAGGACTTTTCACAGACCTTGAGCGCGTAGCCGCCGCCAGAGCGGCGCCGTTCAGGTGGCGATGGTGCCCATCTATGCGTGACGCAACTCCATGCGGCTCACGACGACGGCGATAAGCATCCCCCCTGCCGCCATGATCCACAGCACTGGACGAGGGCCGAGCGCCGCCAGTAGCAGGCCGCCGACCGCGAGG
>JAABUZ0100010118.1_pt1 | contig 10560 bp, 14 predicted proteins | sample 5562091 | NCBI WGS metagenome assembly JAABUZ01 (sample SAMN12813069, study PRJNA571459) | rock metagenome | isolation source: Antarctica rocks | place: Antarctica: Victoria Land, Linnaeus Terrace sud | collected 2015-12-21 | reverse complement strand
CCAGGGATTGCTGGTCGCGGCAGGACAGAATCTGAAGCGGTACCTAGCGGCAAAGGGATGGGAACGACGCTGGGGACCCACGGGGAGCCTTTCTGCCGCAGTGTATTCCGCGATTCCTGTTCCTGTCGTCTTCAGGTGACCGGCTCTCCGCCCCCCGTTGGCCGTCTTCCGGCACACGCTCGCCCCCTACGTGTCGGAACTCCTGCTACTCCTTCCAATAGTTGAGAGCTTTTTCAACAGGCTCGACCATTTCTTGAGACAGGGCGCGAAGCCCTGACCGGCCGGAGTATGTCCAGCACCCTCTATCGCTTATAAATGGCGGCGCGACGCCCAAAACGGGAACCTGGCTCCCTGAGACATTCCTGTCTTGTAAAGTCGTCTTATATTCAACGTCTTACTGCTCCCAAGGCGGATGAATATATGAGACAATGGGCGCATGATTGTTGGCTATGCTCGGGTCTCTACTGGTAATCAGACACTAATGGTGACAGTCCTTCACAGCATGAGATATCTCCCCATCATCTCACCTGGTTCACCAAAAGTGCGGGAGAGCCTGGAACCTCTGGCGAGGTCTGATGGTGACATGCTGCCGGTCTGATCCAATCAGTTGTAGCTCATGCCGTTCCCGCCGGAAACCGTCAGCCGATTGCTGTTGGCAGCGTTATGCCAGTCTATGACCCATAATGCGCTCCACGACATCGGCGAACGCTCCGAGAGAGACGTACTACTATTCCTCTCGCACCGTGGAGAAGAGATCGAATCTACCGTAGCGCCCGACCTGCTGATCAACACCGACGACGTGCTTGGCACACAGTGACGAGAGGCTGGCTCCTGCTGCCAAGCAGGTGACCCGAGGGGTGGCACGGACATCGCTGCCGGTTGGTCGCCCAGGCCTGTCGCTTGTTTCAGGAACTCTCTGGGCATCCGGTTGCGCTCTCCGAGGTAGCCTGAGTCCGATGTCGTTATTTTGGTCAGGTGCTGACTCGGTCACTATTCACATGCGGCATGACCCATGAACGGACCACCCACCTGCAGCCGTTCGCGGCGCCGTTCCACGGGCAATCGAGCCCTTGGCCGGTGCCCCTGTTAGAAATGACAGGTACGATTGCGTGAAGTGCCGATGCGCAACTTCCCGTGCGATGGTACCATCACTATTACAGGAAGGAGGTGAGCCAGCGACCGAGATGACGAGATACTGATGCTGGTTCCGCTGAACATTGGCTAGGTCACCCTGATCTGGAGTTGGGACGAAGCCTGCTAAGCGAGTGCGCTATTCGTTCTGCTCCTTGACGTTAATGGTTGGGAGCGCGCTGCGGTGTCACCTATAGTTATAAGCACCATCCTCCAATGGCTGCTGATCGTTGGGCTAATAGTCATCTGCCTTGTGATGCTCGCTGAGTTGGGCAAGTTGAAATCAACCGTATACGCGCACACCCGTTCTACGACTGGTCCAACTGTGGAGAGCAACGGCCCCGAGAGAGGAACCATGCTTCCACCTATTGACAAGTTAGCCTCCTACCACCCTCAATTGGCACGATATGTCGGTAACGAGAGCCCGTCGGCATTCGTCTGCCTATTTCTATCCGTGTACTGCGAGAGTTGCCATGATCTTGTCGACGGGATTAATCGTATTTTTGAGCGCAATGACATGCTTGACGTGCTCGTGGTCATGCGGGGTTCTGCAAGAGACGTTCAGAATTTCCAGAATGTCTTTAAGCTAAATTGCGATGTCATTGCAGACGAAACTGGAACCATTGCACTTGAGGCATTCGGAATCCGTCAGATGCCCTTTGGTCTCCTTTACGGACTTGGTGGCAAGCTACAGAACAAGGGTCTTCTCCTGGCGGGGCAACAATCGATAGAGGCACTGATTGGAGAGGAGGGATTATTAAAGGAGAGTGAGCAGGCCCTGTTCTCCCACGGTGATGTTGAGACACCGGTATAATTCAAGTTGTAGGAGCGTCCAGGAAAGGATGTTGAGATGAGCAAACAGATCGATTGGATCGCGACAAATATGGCGCGGGAGCAGTCTCGCAGCGGCTTCCTACGCCAGGCAACAAAGATCACCCTTGGGGCGGCCGCGCTGCTCGGGGGCGGGTTCGCCGGGCTTGCTGTGCCCGAGGTCGCATCGGCGGCGGGATGCTGCGGATCAACAACATGCACTGGCGGCCAATGTCCCCCTAACACGAACGTGTCGAGTTCCTACTTATGCTGTACGGGCGGGTGTGGCACGTACGAGCAGACCTGCTACTCGTGCTACAACTGTACGCAAGTCACCCCTCCGATGAACTGCACACTACTGTGCCAATACAGCGTCAGTTCGCGTAATCCCTGCCCCTGCGTTCACTCGGCTTAAGTGTATGGAGGACCACCGAGTCAGCGATCCCGGGCATCGCGGCTGTCACTCTGTCCATCGCCCCACCTTGGGCTCTAGACTCGCGTTGCACGCTCCATGGGACCTGCATCGTCCCGCTTCGGGCCTACCATGCGATCGAAGTCACATGCCGTCCCGGGCGCTGATCGCGCTCCTTGCGGTGGTGCTGGCAGCAGCCGTCAGTTACAACTGTGTATCCGCGGCGGACGGGATCCTTGACCTGGGATCGGCCAACGACTCGATCCCCCCCATGCCGCTCGGTGGCTTTCATCGCGTGGGGCAGCCAGCGAAATCCGGCTCTCGCGCCCAGGTGCTCTTCATCGGCACGCAGGCGGATGTCTTCTCGGCTATGGAGCGCTGGCCGATGGTCAAGGCCCTCGAGCAGTTCGGAACGCTGAGCGGCGTGAAAGACCTCACCCCTCCCTGCCCAATTGTCAACACGTCCGGGCCGTGCCTCACCGTATATCCGACCTACGATTGGTCCAGAGCGCACTATGTGAGCCGCTATGTCGACTTTGTCCACAAGGACGTTACCAACCTCCAGGGGCGACCGTTTCAGCGCCTCAGTCAGCGGGAGGCTGCACTTCTGCGTCGATACGGGCCGCGCCCATACAAGCGGGGGCAGGCGGAAAACTTCGCCCCCTGCGATACGGCAACGCTGCGCAGCTTCCCCGTGGTGCTCATCGGGGGGTACCTCGAGACGGTCTCCAACGTTGTCATCTGCGCGGATTACAGCACGCAGGCGACCAACGCGAGCGGACTCTCCCCGAACGTGCCACTGTCATTCGAGGAGATTCGCAGCCGTATCGTCGCTAACGTCAAGCCCACCGGGCCGGATGTCAACGGCGAGGCAAACATCATCAGTGCCCTGATCTGCCATGCCGACCACCTGCAGCCCAAGAGGGTGTGTTCCCGCCCAGGTATCAAGGGCATCCTCAAGTATGTGAAGAAGTGATGCCTTCCAAGCCCCTGAAGACTTTCATCCGGCATCTATTTGAGAGTGACACGGAGTTCCGTGCGTTCCTGGCAGCCCCCGACCGCATGCTGGACAGTGCAGCGATCTTGCCGGAAGAACGGCGGGCACTGTTGCGCTGGCATAGGTCCTTGTCGGGATCGGACGGCACGGTAGGAGCCGCACCAGGTGACAGCCTCATGTGGCCCTAACGATCGAGCAAGCGCTGCGGCCGCCCTGAATGATCTCGTGGACGGGGCTGCCGCTGATTTTCCGGACGCAGGTGGTGTGTGGCAGGCTCTGCGGACACCCGGCAAATTGCTCGGCCCGGACGGCGGCTTCATCTGGGGTTTGCTGCCCCTCGCAATATGTAGTGGAGTCGAGGCGCCGGCGGGGGCGGCATGCACTCTCGCGGCTGCCACTGACTGTCTCGTGGCAGCTCTGGACATCATAGATGACGTGCAGGATGGGGATGCGGCCGACGCACTCTGGCGCGCCTGGGGAGTGCCCACAGCGACGAACATTGCTACGCTCCTACTCTTCCTCTCGCAGCAAGCCCTCTGTCGACTTGGCGATGCACAGATCGACGCCTCCACCGTGCGGGCTGTCGTCGAGATGTTTGCATGCCACGGAGCACGCGCGTGTGCCGGTCAGCAGCGGGACCTCGATGCGGTGGGACGGCGCGCCACCGGGGAGGAAGACTACCTCGCCATGATTGGCATGAAGGCCGGTGCGCTGGTCTCGTGTATCTGCAGGGCCGCGGCAACTCTGGGCTCACGTGATCCCGCCCAAATCGACACATTCGCCGAAGCCGGCTTCAATCTTGGGATGACGCTTCAGATCGTGAATGATGTGAGCGGTATCACGCAGACGGCGGGCAAACGGAACGACCTCCACGTGTGGAAGTGGACGCTGCCACTTATCTTCGCATTTGATGCCGCCGCCCCGGCGATTCGGTGCGAGCTAGAGGAAGTGCTGGGTTCATACGGCGATGGCCCGCTCCCAGACTTCCAGGTCGGACGCGTCCGACAGCTCCTGGAGCGTTGCGGCGCCCTCCACTACGCGCACGTGGTGGCGGACATCTACTGGGATCGTATGCGCAGTGCACTTGACCAGGTCCCTAGGGAAAAAGCACAAGCGATGATCGACCTCGTCACGTCACTGCGCCCCGAGGCATGAGGATGCGTTTCGTGGAGTGGGTGACCGGTGACCCTTCACGGGGTGGTAACCCGCGTGCGGTCGGGGTGCTATCGCTGTCGGCGGTGATCCTGATCGTGCTGCTCATCCCATTTGTCTCCGACGGTGAACGGCCAGGGATTGGCGCCCAGACGGAATTGCGCGGCGACAGGTGGGTCGTGATTGCCGTCGACCAAGGCGGAATAGCCAACCGAGCGGACATCCGCACGGGCGATGTCATCGTGAAGCTCGACGGCAAGATGCCCGGTCGGCGTGACCGGGCGGACCCAGGCCTCAAGCTTGATGGGACGCGAAGATGGACCATCATGCGAGACGGAAGCATCCTTCATGTGCTCGTCACCGGGCATGAGAACATGGTAGGCCCTCTACTCCTCCTTCTCACGGGACTAGGCTTTTGGGTGATCGCCCTCCTCATAAGGCTCGCAAGACCTCGAGATCCACTCGTCCATTGGCTGTACTGGATGAACATGTCAATGGCCGGGGTATTGGCGCTGAATTCCCCCGCACAACTTGATGTAGCTTGGTCTCGGGTAGTGGAGGTCGCGTGCTTCTCCGTCCTGCCTGCGCTTTTCCTGTGGTCATTCACCTGGCTAGCAGCTGGCATTCGTCCGCGCGGGCGTGTCACTTGGATGGTCCGGACCCTCTTCTTGCTGGGCGTCGGCACCGGCGCCCTTTATGTCGTTGCGGGATTCCGCCACTCCTCATGGTTTGATGCCTTGGCGAGCCTCCTCCTGGCGCTTGTCATCCTTGGATTTCTGGGTGGCCTCGTCTCGCTCGCCCGTGCCTACCTCCTTGCGCCAGCGGAGGACACTCGGCGCCGGATGGAAGTGATCCTCGCCGGAACCGCGGCTGCCGTCCTCCCAGTTACCGCTCTATCTATTGTTCCCGTTGTCGTTTGGGGCACCCCGATCATTCCCGCGCACGTTGCCGCGTTAAGCACTATCTGCTTGCCGCTCTCGCTAGCTTACGCCGTGGTTCGGCATCGGTTGCTCGGCATCGACATCGTCATCGCGCGGACCCTGGTGTACGGATTGATGACGGCTCTCTTGACAGTAGCGTACGCTCTGCTCCTGCCAGCCATTGCCCATTCCCCCTTCGACCGATCGATTCCCGATCTGGCACTGACCGTTGGCTTCTTTGTTGTCATGACTCTCTCGTTCACCTTCATCCGGGACCGGCTACACATCGTGATCGACCAGCTTATCTATCGCGATCGATACGACTACGTCAGAACTTTGCGCCTTCTCGGCGCGCAACTGGCGTCGGTGGCGCCGATGGACGGATCGCTGACCGAGGTCGTGGAGTTACTGAGCCGCACGATGAATCTTACGGGCGCGGCTATTCTGCTGCGGGCACCCGACGGGACATTGGCGGTGCGAGCCGCCTGTGGCTCGTGCCTCGATGGGTCGGTACAGGCCACTCTGGTGCGAGAGGCCCTGGACCGTAGCGAGCCGGCCAACTCCCCGCATTGGATTGAGCTGGTGGCCAACGACGATGACTGCGGCAGCTTGTACCTCGGTCGAAAGCGAACACATGCGCAGCTAACTGAGACCGATGTTAGCTTTGCTGAGGCAGTGGCACACCAGGCAGCCGTAGTCGTCGCCAATGCGGTTCTGGTAGAGCGACTACGCGGGAAGGTATTGGAACTCGAGCTGTTGCGGGATCGGTTGATGCACGTCGAGGAGGACGGGCGGAAGCGCGTCGCGCAGGACCTGCACGACGGCGCCCTGCACAGCGTCCTGGAGATTGGCCGCCGGATCGATGCTCTGGCCACGGAGCGTGAGGTAACTGGAGTGCGGGTGTGGGGCGAGGCGGTGTGGAACTTGGTCGAACTGTGCGAGGCAGCCGCCTACGAACTCCGGGCAGTCTGCTCCGACCTCTACCCATCTGAGCTCGCCGATCTCGGTCTGGTGCCAGCGCTCGAGGACCTCGCGCGACAAATGAGCCGGAATGAACAGGTCGAGGTCCGTCTCGAGCGCGTCGCGTTCCCACAGTATGGACGTTTGCGCAGTGAAGTGGAGGATGCCCTCTATAGGGTTGCGCGCGAAGTCCTCAGTAACGTCGTCCGCCACGCGAACGCCTCTCACGCGCAGATGAGGTTGGCACGCTGTGGAGATGATGTCTTCCTCGTGATTTGGGACGATGGAACGGGCTTCTCAGTCCCATCGTCCGCGTCGAAGCTGGTACGGCTGGGGCATTTCGGCATCGCGACGATGCGTGAGCGGATGGAAGCGGTAGGCGGCACGTTGACGATATCGTCTGGATGTGGGGCTGGAACGGAGGTGCACGCGCACGTGCCGAGCGAAGCTTGGGTGGATGATGCCGGCATAGCGGCCAATTCTCGAGAGATGAGGGCACATGCGAATTCTGCTCGCCGATGATCACGCCATTACTCGGGAGGGAACGCGTCGATTACTCGAATCTGAGGCGGATCTCAACGTGATCGCGGAAGCGGCGGACGGCGAAGAGGCAGTGCGCCTCGTGGAGGCTTTGCACCCGGATATCCTGCTGCTGGATATCAGAATGCCCCGCTTGAATGGCGTGCAGGTCGTCAAGCACGTGATGTCAAGTGTCCCGAGCATTGGCATCGTGGTCCTGACTGGCTACGACAACGAGCATTACCTCGAGGCGCTGACCCGCCTCGGCGTACGCGGATATCTGCCCAAGAGCGCATCCTCCCGTGAGCTGGTCAGTGCTCTGAGAGCCGTATTCGCCGGCCGTTCGTTCCTGAGATCCTCCGTCGCTGACCTACCCTACGAAACAAACGTGCTGGACGGGACGAGGAGACTTACTTCGCGCGAACTCGAGGTCTTGCGGCTGGTCGCTGAAGGCGCCTCAAATCATGACATCGCGACTCAGCTATCGATGAGTCAGCGCACGGTACAGTTCCATCTATCTCGCCTCTTCACAAAACTCGATGCGAGATCACGCACGCACGTGGTCCACTTGGCGCGTCAACGGGGGTGGATTGCGTAGACCAAACAGGCGTTGCGGCTTCAGGTGGGCGCTTTCATGTGGTCACACACTGGGGCCGAGGGGAAAATGACAGTAAGAGAGGTGCGAAATGTGGCTGTCTAGTTCTCAGAACATCGGCACCACGAGTATCGTGGAGGAAGGGGAACAAACAGGATGACGGAACAGAGCGGAGCCGAGATTGTGCTCAGTGTGGTATTGGGAATAGTGTTTCTTACCACTGCGGTCCCGAAGCTCCGGCGGCCGAGGAGCTTTGTCCTGACCGTTCTCGAATACCAGATGCTCCCGCCCGCTCTCAGCCAGCTGTATGGCTGGCTGCTGCCACCAGTTGAGCTGTGGTTGGCTCTCGTGCTTCTTACCGGAAGTGCACCGCGGCTAGCTGGGATCCTTTCGTCCATCCTGCTGGTGAGCTTTATCGTTGGTGTGAGCGTCAATCTTGCGCGCGGCCGGGACCTCGACTGCGGATGTCTGGGCGAGGATAAGAAGCGACCAATCGGGTGGGCCGTGGTCATCCAGGACCTGAGCCTTCTTGGTGCATCCGCTCTATTGCTTGCGTGGAGCACAGGCTGGCTAGCCCCTTCTCCCTGGTCGCTATTCGACCTGTCTGGCTTGAGTCATGCCGTCCCCTTCGCTCCGCTTGGAACCTGTCTTATATCCGAACTGGGCATCTTGGCCTTGCTGACGACCCTTAAACGACGCACGACCTCTGGACTCAGCCGAAGGGCTGGAGGGACCGGGGTACCGTACGACGCTTCTTCACCCGGAAGCCGGAAAGCCGAACGACTGCGGTGAACCGGGCCGCGTCGTTGATGACCTGCTCTACCCCCTCTTCTCGAACAGTAGTGACGCCCGCTTGCAGGTGCACGACGAACTGGTCTTCGACGTGCCAAAACGCGACCTCGACGCGGTGGCGCCGCTGGTACAGGATGCCATGGAAAACGCACTGAAGCTGGCCGTCCCGCTGGAGGTGGAAATGAAAGTGGGTCGCGACTGGTACGACATGACCCCTCTACCATCGGCTCCTTAGACTATGTGGCGTATGGTGGGATCATGCGTGGAGGGAAGCGCTGCAGGGAAGATGGCTGCCGAGCCGGCGCACCGTCAATTCACAGTCGACGAACACCATCGAATGGCCGACATTGGGATCCTGCGGGAAGACGATCGCGTGGAGCTGATCGATGGACGGATTGTCGAGATGAGTCCAATTGGCGGCCACCCTCATGGGACTGAACAAGGTGGCGACATTCGCCGCTGTGGAGCGGGGGACCATCCACCTGGATCAGGGCTATGCCGGTGCTCCCACACGCACCCTGCTCGATGAGTTGGGCCTGGAGGGAATCATTGCACGCAAGGGCGTGCCAGCACCACGGCAGGCCGGAACCCGGTGGACCGTGGAGCGGACGCATAGCTGGATGAACGGGTATGGCACGCTGCGGCGCTGCACCAAGAAGCGCCAGGCCATCGTGGCGTTCTGCCTGTTCTTGGCGGTGGCCGTGGTGGCGCTCCGCCGTCTCATCCAGGAAGCGCGACTCCGCTACCGCTGGCCTACTCGTCCCCCAGTCCGTCGGCTCAGGTAATGCCTACCCATTCCTCAACAAGCCGTCTCGTAAATCATTGTTTCATTACTTGCAAAGCCAGTGGTTTTATGAGACGATGACTCTATGATTGTTGGCTATGCCCGGGTCTCTACTGATGACCAGACATTGGCACTCCAACTCGATGCCCTGCAGGCGGCGGGGTGCGAGAAGGTCTTTCGTGACACTATCAGTGGCACCAAGACCGAGCGACCCGGGTTATCGAAAGCCCTCGACCACGTTCGGAATGGCGACCTGCTGGTGGTCTGGCGGCTGGATCGACTGGGGCGGTCCCTCTCCCACCTAATCGAACTCATTCAGACGTTGGAAGGTCGTGGCGTGGGATTCAGGAGCCTCACCGAACAGATCGACACCACCACCTCTGGTGGCAAGCTGATCTTCCATATCTTTGGCGCCCTGGCGGAGTTTGAGCGCAACCTGATCCGGGAACGGACCATGGCCGGCTTACAAGCAGCACGCTCCCGTGGACGCAAAGGTGGCCGGCCCAAGAAGCCCAACACGGATACCAAGATCGTCATGGCGAAACAGCTTCATGCCGATCCGAACAACTCGATCGCCGATATCTGCAAGACGCTCGGTGTATCCCGCGCCACCCTCTATCGGTATCTCGCTCTTGCAGAGACCAGCACTACTTCTTCCACCACGAAATCGACGGAGACGGCCTCATGAACGGGTACCGCTTTACTCGACCGCCTCGGATGATACGCTGCACCAAAAAGGAGAACGTCGCGCTGGTCCCAGGGAGTCTGCTTTCACAGAAGGCGATCTATCAGCACATCGCCAATGCCCTTCCCCACGGCGCTGTCCTGATCGTGCTGCCGGCGGATCGTCCACTCCAGAAGCAGGCCATGCTGGATGTCGCCAGGCAGCTGGGCAAACAGGGGCTGCAGGTGTCGGTGCTGCCAGAGGCGGAGCTGGCCCGGAGTCGACGGAGGGAGACCGATGGTTGACTCGTGGCGCTATCCATCCAACTGGCCGGCGATTAGTCGACGGATACGGGAACGGGACGGACAGCGGTGCCGATGGTGTGGCGTCGGTGACGCCCTGTTTGATCTTGACACTGGTCGAATAGTGCTGCTCACCACCATGCACCTTGATGGTGATCCCATGAACTGTGAGAACTGGAACCTGGTCACGGCCTGCCGGCCCTGCCATGCCGCCTATGATGCGCCCCAGCGCGTCGTCGCCACGGCAGACACCCAACGCTGGACTCGGATTGAATCAGGTCAACTCGAACTGTTCCCTGATTTGCTCTAACTTCCTCCATGCCTCGGTAGGGTCAGCGTCCACGTTCCCTCATTGACAGTAAAAGGAAATTGTAGTACAACACTGTTATGTCTAGGAAAGGAGGTGGATGACTGCGACACGAGGTCGCACAAGATGAGTGATGGAAACATCTAGGTTAGTGTCTGAACCTATCCCCACCCCCCTGAATAAAGTGCGGGGGGCAAAAGCCCAAGGAGAGGCTA
>JAABUZ0100010117.1_pt1 | contig 10561 bp, 7 predicted proteins | sample 5562091 | NCBI WGS metagenome assembly JAABUZ01 (sample SAMN12813069, study PRJNA571459) | rock metagenome | isolation source: Antarctica rocks | place: Antarctica: Victoria Land, Linnaeus Terrace sud | collected 2015-12-21 | reverse complement strand
GATATACCTCATCAAAGGGTGACGGATTTGAACATGCTGCTGCAAGAGAGCGATCTCATAACTCTACATGTTCCATTAACAGAGACAACCAAAGACATGATCCCATCGAGTGAAATCAAGCTAATGAAGCCGTCGGTCATTCTCGTTAATGCGTCACGCGGCGGAGTCATCAATGAAGAACCTCTATTTCACGCTCTGCAAAACAGACTTATCTTTGGGGCGGCTGTCGATGCATTTGCCTTGGAGGAGCCACCGACGACCAAGTGTTACGAGAAGTGGATGAGTCTCGACAATGTGGTCCTGACACCTCATGTCGGGGCAGGGACTATCGAGAACCAGAGCCAAACCAGCGTAGCAGTTGCACAGGTTGTCATGGACGTGCTCGACGGAGAAGCAGTCACAAGCTGTGTAGCGTAGTTGTGTCCTTTATATATACTTCGTATTGGCGCCCTCGGATATATCCATTTCCACCACCATGGACCAATTTGAGAATTTGACGGGGAATTTCATCTACCCAGGCGCCGCTCGATCGTATGCTCAATTTCACTCGCGTCGATCTGTCGTGCATTCAAAAAATGGTATCATAGCCTGTAGCCAGCCATTGGCTGCACAGGCAGGGCTAACTGTGTTGAAGAGCGGTGGAAATGCAATGGATGCCGCAGTGGCTACGGCTGCAGCTTTGAATGTCACCGAGCCGTGCTCCACAGGAATTGGCGGAGATATGTTTTGTTTGTATTGGGAAGAGAAGGAGAAGAAGTTACATGCAGTCAACGGCTCCGGAAGGGCGCCAGAGAAGCTCACACTGCAAAAATGCAGAGAGTTAGGAATTCATGGAGCAGCCATTCCTCTAGATAATATCAATGCCACAACAGTACCAGGAGCTGCTGCCGGATGGGTGGACGTGATTGAAGCTCATGGCTCGGGAATGCCAATGCAGAAGATTCTGGATCCTGCTATCAAACTCGCAGAAGATGGATTTCCGGTGTCAGAACTTGCTGCGCAACAATGGGCCAGTTCGGAAGAGCTCATCAAACGTGCTTCACCGAATGCCAATGAGATGTTAAAGAAAGATGGGAAAGCGCCACGGGCTGGAGATATCTTCCGGAACCCTACGCTTGGACGCACTTTCCGCGAAGTAGCCGAGAAAGGAAAAGCTGGGTTTTATGAGGGCCGCGTAGCGGACGAGATCGTCAAACTCATAACGGAGTTAGGCGGTGTTATGACGCACCAAGACCTGCGAACTCACCGCTCGACTGTAGATGAGCCCATCTCAATGAAATTCCAAGGCGTTGAAGTATGGGAATGCCCCCCAAACGGCCAAGGAATTGTTGCACTGCAAGCAATTGGAATTATCGAGAGTTTGGTCAAAGAGGGTAAAATTTCACTCGACAAACTTCAGCATAATAGTGTGGAATACCTTCATGTCGTCATTGAAGCGCTGCGATTGGCGTTTGCTGACGGGAACGAATTTATTGCAGACCCCCGCGTGGATAAACTTCCTATAAAAGGGATGCTTGACGAGACCTACCTTGCCGATCGGGCAAAAAGTTATAATCCAAAAGCTGCAAATCGCACCATAAAGAACGGATACCCGTCAAACTCAAGTGATACAGTCTACTTCTCAACGAGCGACGCGGAAGGCAATGCCTGTAGCTTTATTATCTCCAATTATGCCGGCTTCGGGACGGCTGCGATTCCTAAAGGCTGCGGCTTTACTTTGCAGAACCGTGGGTCCAACTTCACGCTCAAGGAGGGTCATCTCAATTGCATTGCACCGCACAAGAGGCCCTATCACACAATCATTCCGGCTGCTGTGACGAAGGACGGAGAACTTCACAGTATCTATGGAGTAATGGGAGGATTCATGCAGCCTCAGGGGCACGTACAAACTCTTTTCAACATGTACTTGTTTGGACATAATCCACAAGAAGCACTGGACTCTCCACGCATCTGTGTTCAATCTCTGTCAGCAGCAGAATCCCTTGGTATAGAAATAGACGAGAACCAGTCGCATGTTGCTGTCGAGGAGGGGATTTCGGGTGACGTTATTACGGGGCTGAAAAAGCTTGGCCATCATGTCGATGTTGTAAAGGGTTGGCAGAGAGGTTTGTTTGGGCGCGGTCAGATCATACGAGTTCATCGTCAAAATGGCGAGATCGTTTACTCAGCTGGAAGTGATCCTCGTGCTGATGGCCATGCTGTTCCCGCATGATCTAGTAAATGCTAGGGTTTTTAGTTAAACAAATTATGACATAAATGAGATATGAATCTGTTGATCGCCACTATCATTTTATAAAATTTGTAAAGAAATAACTGTCAAGTACGCAAAAGCCTGTGAGTGAGTGTTGCGGTTCAAACTCAGGCAGATGTCGGAGCAAGTTGGGCAGTAGCCAAAGCAGCCGATGTGGGAGTGACATTGTGACTACAAATAAAACCACAATTGTTATCCTCGGAATCCAAAAGATCAACGCAATTTTGAAAACAGGTTAATTCATCGGCAACTCTGCATCCGCCGTCGCAATTACATCCAAACATATTGCACGGACCAATTCCGCAGTATTCGGTATTACGTTGATTGCCGTCCAAACAGACATTCACCCTGAGGTAAGGACTTTCGGAGTTTCCAGCTATCCAACCACCGCAGCACTCCGCAGCTGTCGTGTTCGCCCCCAAAAATAGGGTGTAAAGCGGGAGAAGCCACATTTGTTTGTCGAATACCTGCAGTGTTTGAAATGAGCCTCAAGAAAAGTGCAGGCTTAATGCTTCTTAACCCAAGCTTATGCGGTAAATTTTTCATTCGTTCACTAGAAGTAAAAGTGTGACGTCCATACTTACGTAAGTGCCGTAATTAGGCCATAATTCGAAGTTTTGAATCACGTCATATACACTGGACCGTGAGACGAAACTCTGGCTCGACAGACTGGCCCACCTAAAATGAAGTCATAGTAGAGTCAATAGCACCCTTTTACTACTTGGAGTACTTTGAAATCAGGTAGTGCATTCCGCATAAGACGAGCGAAGTGATTATTTTAAGTAATAACATTTTGAAGTACAGTAGATTCCTCCGAATCGACCCGAAAGCTGCTTGATCGGATGTGAATGTTCGAAGATTTCCACAAAAAACCCGTACAATATATCGCTTCTCTTGCTTTTTGGGAATTCTGGGCAAAATAATTATAATCTGAGATACGTTGGCGGCTAATGATGAATTGTTGCTACACATAATTTACGGTTCAATTATGGCCCAACCTACTACGAAAAACTTGTCAAATGACGGTTGATTAGTCAGGTTTGGATGCAGCTTATGTAAGGTTGTCCCAGATTACATTGTAATCGTACATTTTATTGAAATGGATTGTACACCGTAATTCGGCAGTTTAGGCAAAAATCCTGAGAGAAAGCATTTGTCTACATGAACTTCAATAGCTGAGACTCACTCTGTTGCGTCTCTAATGGTGGTAATTGGAATAGCTACAATCTCTTTGTTCAAAGAACACACACTCTCACAGTTGTTGTCTGAGCTCTCCATTAATCTGACGCAATTATCATAGCAAGTCGACGAGTTTGCATGCCTACAGCCCCCATCGCAGTTGCACCCGAAAACGTTGCACGGACCGATCCCGCAATAGAGGGTTGAGATTTCAAGGCCATCCAGACAGATATTTGTCGTGGTGAACGGATTGAGTCTATTTCCCACGTTGAAGCTGTGACAGCAATCTGCGTTGCAAATGTTGCGCCCAATGGAACTAGCCAGATGATAGGTAGCATGTGGCACCCTGTTAACACTACCTTCTACTGGTCTCTTATATGATAGAAGGAAACTGCTTGAGGGTCTGCACGTTTGAAGGCTTATGCAAGAATAAGCTCGCATATAAAAATCTTACTAATACGAGCGACCACGATGCAGCTTCTTCCTGGCTTGCCTTATTGCGGACAACCTGAATGAAATTATCACACCTTATACCTTTCGTACTATGGTGACGCACAAGCTGACAGACATTGTTCGGTGATTGAAAAATACTCCAAAAATAATCTATCTTAAGATGCTGCGAGTACTAGTACTCTTCTCAGATCTGTATAGGAAATCTTAATGCAGCCTCGCTCGAGGTCAACGCAATCCGAAAAGCTTGAAGACGAAGGGAATCTTGAAACGCAGAAGTTTTTGTAAGCTTACATCTAAAGGGTATTATTAGAAATCTCCCGGTACCTCGACACAGCTGGCTATTATCATGCAATGTCTGAAGAAATGGAAATCGACGCGGCTGCATTATCATCGTTCAATGAACAAACTATTTTGCAGTTGTTCTCTAAGCTCCCATTACTCTAATACAATTCTCATAGCAGGTTTCCAAATCTGCGTGACTACAGCCCGCGTCACAGTTGCATCCAAATACGTTGCACTGACCGACTCCGCAAAAATGTCCAGTAAGTTCAAGGCCATCCAGGCAGATAGCGGTCAAGCTGAATGGGTTAAAGTCATTTTACACAGTGTAGCCGTCACCGCACTTTGCATTTGCAAATGTTGCACCCAATGGAATCAGCCAGAGAAGAGATAGCATTAAACGCACTTCTAACACGTCCCCCTATTTTTTGTCAATTGGCTTTTATAGGATAAAGGACAGCACATGAAAGTCTGCGTGAAGCAACTGATAGCTCGCATGTGTAGATCTTAGTAATACGATTGAGCAAAATGCTGCTTCACCCTGACTTACCGTATGCGGACGACTCAAATGAATGACTATCACAGTTTTCGTACCATGGTGAAACGTAAGTTGACCTTGTACACAAATTTAAAAGTGGTTCCAACCGTTGTCTATCTTAGATCCGCGAGTAACATAAACATTTTCATTGATCATGAATGGAAATTCATTCATCAGACTCATAACACGTCAGATTCGAGAGTGTGGAGATTTTATTTTGTAGCTTCTAGGATTCACGCAAGCTAAGGAGAGAATATGTATTAAACGATCCCCTAACACCTGAACACAGCTGGTTATTATTTTGCAAAATCTGGAGAAGTGGACGTTGAGGTAGCTGCAGCCCCGGGTGTGTCAGAACACACTGAACGGCAATCGTTATCTGCACTCTGCAACACTGTCACGCAATTATTGTAACAGGTCGACCAATCTGCCTGCCTACAGCCGCCGTCGCAATTGCATCCAAAGATATTGCACGGGCCGACTCCGCAATAGCTGTTTGTAAGTTCACGGCCATCCAGGCAGATAGTGGCCACGTCGAAGGGTTCGAAGATGTTTTGTACCGTAAAGCCATTACAGCACATGGCCTTTGCAAATGGTGCGCCTAATGGGACCAGCCAGAGAAAAGGCAGCATGAGGCGGTTTTGGCTTTTGCGTTTTCTTGGATTTAAAAAGACGGCAGTATTCAGCTGTCTGCATGTTTAAAGGCTTCCACGATTACTTGCTCTCTCCCCGAAGGAACTTACTAATTCGAGTATACGACAGCCTGGCAAGCATGGAGTTACGGTTGCTGAAGATCTTACCTTATTCGGCTCAACATTCTTCCCGAATCTCTTGCCTAATTAGGAACAGCATTCTGAATGCGGCTCAGCCTTATTACTAGACATGGACTAGAGATGGATCCCCGGAATAACTGCTGCATAATTTCTCGCGTATGGACTTAGCTGCTGCTGCTTCCAAGAGCGCCTACCTGGATGGGCTGCGAGGGGTGATGGCCTTCATCGTATGCATTCACCATTGGACCATGTTGGTGGACTTTTACAAGGCAAAAGCGTTTGTGGACGCGAACAGTTATCCTATTGCCATCCTGTGGAATGGACGAATTGCAGTTCTCACATTTTACATCTTATCCGGGCGTGTCCTGGCCAGTAGCATTCTCAGATCGGTACGAGGACAAGAGGATAAGCTCGCCAGCGCCTTTCTTAGACGCCCTTTCCGTCTCTTCCTGCCTGCGCTTGCAGCGACCCTGTGCAGCTATGTTGTCTGGCGCCTTGGTCTTTACAATAATGCTGCAACGCCCGGGAGTGTTCTTTGGAGCGCCTACTTTCAAATTTTCTTTCCGCACCAGAGAAGAACGTACTCGCTCCGGGCTGCCCTGACCGGAGTGGTAAAGCTCGGCGTGGTTGCCAAACAGTTGGATTACGATTTCCCAGGCGGCGTTCTGTGGTCTCTTTCGGAGGAGTTCTTTGGGTCGTATTTCGTTTACATCCTTTCTGCAATTACGACTGCCATTCCAGAGGAGCGGCAGATAGTCTTTGGTGCTTTGATAACCTTGTGGCATTTCTGCCTTGGACACTTTACTGGTCTGTTCTCGATAGGTTACTTTTTTGGTCTACTCCGTCATCACCATTTACTTACTACCCGCCGCATGACTGTACCCTTGCGCCTTATACTGTGTTTTATTGTGCTGTTAATAAACGCACGTATGCTGCACACTATTTTCCCATTCTCGACCTTTCGGCATGTACTGACTGCCACCCGGCAATTCTTTGATATCGAACATAGCGCACAGACCACTTACGGAGATCCGACCGAAGATTTACAGTACGTTATTGCTCTTGTGTGCTTTATGTACATGGTGGAAACAGACATTTTAACCCAGAAGCTGCTGTCTATGCCTGCAGTTACGTTTCTTGGCCGTGTGAGCTTTGCCATGTATCTTATCCATCCGATAATCTTTGGGGTGGTCATTTGCACCATGTCTATATGGATTCCGCCGCTCAAACTCGCCGACAGTACAGTGATGATTCTTTCGCTCCCTATATTTATGCTTGCGGTCTCTTTTTTGCTCGTCGTCTCATGGTATTTTACCGTCTGGATAGACGAATCAGCCGTCAAAATTGCAGCTTCGATATCACGCGCATTCCTCTCTCCGAGCTTCACTACATCTTTCACCTACTCCTTCAACACTCCCGCTCTCGCTACCACCTCCTTCTCACATGTCGGCAAGCTGGCCTTCTTTGCATTCGGCAAGAGTGTCATCGTGTTTTCTACGGAACTCAAGAGATTAGTGGGTGTTTTCCCGAATCCGTCTAATCGTCTACGACCAATACAACCTTTCTCTTCAGAGGAAAACATGGGAATTGATCTAATGTATCACGACCGGCAATAATAGTCTTTAAACTATTGCATAACTTACAATCATGCATGCACGAATGCATGTACACAGGTCTCTCATGTAATATAAACGACAACAATAGCAGAGACCTTGCTAGGAACTCATGAGATTAAATCGGAGTCGGGTAGGAGCAGCATTCCTGTCCTTCAGAAGTGTAGATAATAGTATTGAAAATTCCATGCGCTAAAGATTTGCAAAATTCAATGGCATTACTGCTGATTCGGTTTGATTTCAATTAAATTGTGTTGAGCCCTAGATTTGTTGTTTCTGCAGTCTCGTTCAATTTTTTCGACGAGATGCCCACCTCCTACCTTGTGACCGGCTGCAACCGAGGGCTCGGTTTCGAGCTTGTGAAGCAATTGAGCGAGAGAAGAGATGTGATTATCTTTGCTTCTGTCCGAAATCCTGGCAATGTGCCCGAGTTGGAGGCAATAGCAAAGAAAACCGGCAACATCCGTATTGTAAAGATCAACTCAGAATCGGTGGAAGATGCGGAGCAGGTCCAAAGTATGATTGCTAAAGAGGTCGGCAAACTAGATGTTTTAATTGCCAATGCTGGTATTGCAAAGTATAATGGACTGGGCAAAGACACGCCACTGCAAGAATTCAAAGACCACTGGAATGTCAACGTATTGACCGTGGTTATTCTATTTCAGGCAATGTGGCCTCTCTTGCAGAAATCATCGAAACCAAAATTCATCCCCATTTCTAGCGGGGCAGGGTCGATTGGAAGTATCAAACCGGGAGTGGGCGGGCGGAACTGTGCGTACGGAGCTTCCAAAGCCGCACTTAATTTCATCTGTGTAAAAATCCAGGCTGAGCATGCAAAAGACAATCTCATCGCATTCCCTATGAACCCCGGGTGGGCGCGTACAGAAATGAGCAATTTTGGGGCCCGTGATGCGGGAATGAAAGAAGCCCCAGTCGACCCAGTTGACAGCGTAACAGGCATGCTGAAGATTATGGATAACTGCGATATGGGAAACTGTGGCAAAATGTGGAGTTTCGAAGGAAATACCATTCCTTTCTAAGTGGCTGAAGAGTGGATCATGTATGACTTATGAAAAATGAATGACGCTTGGCTTATATCAGACCTTGGCTTGACACGTGTCTTGCTTTTCTCATAAAAAAATTCAGGTTTATCACGTAGCTTGGACACCTGTGAAGCAGCCTGTGCGCCGCTAGCTGTCGTCCATACAATTTCCACTTGCCTATCTCCCATTGTTCCAATCCCTTCATCGATCGTGTCTTCGCAGAGCTATGGCGCAGGCCTGCAACGTTTACTTTTCGGTCGCTCGGGCATCTCCATCAGATTAAAGTGTTCGTCATCCTCCTTGTCTGCTTGTGATTGCGTCGTTTCAGCCAACAAACTGCAAATGGCTGGCGACAATCCCAGCATCCTCATAGTCGGAGGCGGCACTTTTGGTACGAGTGCAGCATATCACTTCATGAAGCGCGGGTACACAGATGTCACAGTGCTTGACCGCTACGCACCGCCGGCATTAGAATCTGCTGGGAATGATGTCAGCAAGGTCATCCGCACCGACTATTCAGACCCTTTGTATACGCGCCTTGCATTGGAGGCTATGGAGGACTGGTCGGGACCATTATGGAATGACATATATCACAGAGCTGGTATGTTGTCTGCGGCATGCTACAATCCACAGCGCTTGAAATTTCTCGAGACTGCCAAAGCAGTCTCGGAGAGTTGCGGTATAAAGGGTCTTGAAGACATGCCCAGCCCGAAAAGCATCCGTGCCAAGTACCCAGTCCTTTCGGGAGAGATGACAGATTGGCGTGGATACTTGAATCCTTCGGCGGGCTGGGTGGAGGCAGATGAAGCCATGCTTCGGCTTGCGGACAAAGCTCAGTCTCTGGGAGCAAGATATATTACGGGAGAGGCGGGTTGGATGCAGAAGCTTATTGTCAGCAATGCCAAGTGTACAGGTGTAGTGGCAAAAAATGGCTCCAAGTACTATGCAGACAGAATTGTCATGACAACTGGTGCGTGGACAGAAGGGCTTCTTGATCTTGATGCGCAGCTGGAAGCGAAGGGAAGTATGGTCGTGCATTACCAAGTCTCTCCAGAGGAAACACAAAAATATAGATCTATTCCGATCGTAAATCATCTCGAAAAGGGTCTCATGTTTCCACCGACTGAGAACGGCCTTCTAAAATTCACCTTGGGCAAGACACTTACCAACATTGTTGTTTCGCCGCATACCGGAAAGGAGACATCCTGGCCTGTGCTCGGTATGAAGCAGGGTCCCCTACCTCACCATCTCATTCAGGAGCACTTTGCATTCCGTGATGAGGTCTTACCGGAATTGAAAAAGCGCGAACTCAGCTACACAGGCGTGTGCTGGTGCACTGACAGCAGGGATCAACACTTCCTTGTCTGTCGTCACCCGAGAATTGACAATCTTTCTGTGGCGTGTGGTGGGAGCTCTCATGGCTTCAAGTTCTTACCAAACATTGGAAAGTACATCGTAGACATGGTGCAGGGTGAATTAGATCCGGAAATTGCACATGCTTGGAGGTGGCGTCCGGGGCTTGAGATTGACCGCTCGGAGAGCGCTTTCGGAGATTTCGATCTTGACTACAAAGATGTTGAGAAATGGACCGAGGCCAAATTTGCTGCTAACGGGGTGGCGGTTAATGCGTAAGCCAGCAGAGAATTGTGGAAAGTATAATGAGATACTTCTTTGAAGCGAACGAATATTTCTCATCTTGGCTGTTTGACTCATGGACCGCAAGGAGAGAAGTTTATCGTCGGTCACGCTAAGCAGTCTAGTATAATTGGGGTCGTAGCAATCCGGCATCAGCCCCTCATGATTGGATTGCAGCCATTCTACTATCTATAGATTTTTAGAAGTCATGGGGTGTTACATAGTCTTTGTGTGATGTATGGATGATGTAGGACTCCGCTCCTCCGCCTTCCGCAGTCTCACTGGAAACGGACACGCCCCGTCACCTGGACCCGTCCTCCGTATCCGATTGCAGCCGCCTCGGGCTGAGAGTCGGCTAATCAGCCAATCGAATTACAACCAGAAGCGGAGACCCCACCAATCAGAGCGCACCCTGCCCTTCCTCCGCGTCCAACTCCGCAATAATCCCGCAGCCCAACGCGCCCATTCCTATAAAAGGCGGATATCCTGCATACCCCTCATTATTCCTTCCCTCCCAGACACAGGCAGCCATGCAGAAACACTTGGTGACAAATTACATGGTGGCGCTCGTTGGGGCCCTGAATATGGTGTATAATGGGTAGGGGAATGTGACCGCCTCTTTTAACATCAGGTATGATGGTAGTCTATACTCCTCTTTCCAGGTCATGACTTCGTGGGTCGACTACTTCCACCATCCGTCGCCCTATTGGATTGGTATGATCAATACAGCTCCTGGAATCGTCTCCACCGTGTACGCCTTCTTCATTGCACCTATTGTGAATGACTTTCTTGGCAGA
>JAABUZ0100010116.1_pt1 | contig 10561 bp, 12 predicted proteins | sample 5562091 | NCBI WGS metagenome assembly JAABUZ01 (sample SAMN12813069, study PRJNA571459) | rock metagenome | isolation source: Antarctica rocks | place: Antarctica: Victoria Land, Linnaeus Terrace sud | collected 2015-12-21 | reverse complement strand
CCAATACAAAAACACCCCCCCCCCCCCCCCCCCCCCCCTCTACAACCCATTCATCACATCTTCCCCCCACCCCCCCACCCCGCCTCTATCCTCACATACATATATATATATATATTTCCCTTCAACGGAAGAATAAAATAAAATAAAATTCCAAAAAAAACTCAAAATTAGAAAATGGGAAAGGAAAAACATCGAGATGGGTGGTTAGAGAAGCTTTTGAGTAAACTTGGGTTGATCTTGTTTTGGCGAAGCGTCAGTAGAAGGGAGGGTTGGTTTGGTTTTCGTGAGGGAGTTGGTCGTATGTAGATGCTGTGGCGGGGAGGTTTGGCTTTTTGCGGGGGGGGGGGTTGGGATGGTGAGAACGAGGTTGGGGGTTTATTGGTGTTGGGGGGGGGGGTGTTTCATCCGTCCTATTCTATCCCACATTTCCCTTTTTTTTAAAAAAAACCGTTCACCACCATTTCAAACCCTTGTCATTCTTCAACATTTTCTTTTCCCAACCCCCCCTTCTCTCCTCCCTCACTTTTATTACTTCGTCAAACCCGTTCGAAACTCTTTATGACGCTTGCTTGGATTTTGTCTGAATGCGGTAAAAGTTACGTTTTTGGGGGAGGATATTTACATACATAGGTAGCTATATAGATGGCGGTGTATAAATCGTGGGTGCGGTTCGTTTTCACGAGGAGAGGGTGGGGATGGAAGGTTGTGGGTGGGTTGTTTTGGCATAGCTATAGTAGTTGTAGTAATGGTAATGGTAATGATATCGATAGCTGACTAACAGCCCACGAAAACGGAACAAGCGAAAAAGAAAAAGCAACGAGCGGGCGGGTAAGCATCGATTGTAACAAAAGCAATAGCTGAACTCAAGCACGAGTATTAAATACAAAGGACTTGAATCTATGGGATGGGGGGGGGTAGGGTTGACAAAAGGTGATGAAGGAAAAGTAGGCGGAGGGGTGGATTCGAGTGGCGGAGGAAGGGTGTGGAAGGGATTGCTGGGGTTAAGGTGGGGGGAAAGATGGAAGATAGAAGGTGTGAAGGTGGAGGTGAAGGTGAAGGTGAAGGTGAAGGTGAAGGCGAAGGTGAAGGTGAAGGTGAAGCTGAAGGTGAAGCTGAAGCTGAAGCTGAAGAGAAGGGGGATAGACAGACGAGCCACGAACAGGCATGAAAAAGAGATGTGAGAGGTTTAAACAAGATTGTCAAGAACTGAAAAGGAGTCTTTTTCCCCAAAGAGATCAAAATATGGGGATTTCAGACTCCCAATGTCCATTTCTTTGCTCGTTTTAAAAAAACAACAAAAAAAAACAACAGGAACCGAGAAACGCTGGGTCTGTGGGAATTTGCGACAGGGGGTATATATATACTTGCAGAGTAAAGTATTCTTTTGGGGGGGGGAAACAAGGCATACAGAGATCTTGAAAGCAGGGGGGTTGGAAAGATTGAGGGAGGAGAGCGTTGAGGGGACTGGCTTTTTGTTCGTGGTGACGCCTTTGTATGCTGTTGCGATAAAAAAACTGGGAAGGGGAGATGAGAGAAAAAGATGGTTGAGATGAGTTTGATGAGTAGTGAAGATTTGAAATGTGATTTGAGTGAATTGATAAATTGATTGAAAGAATGAAAGATAATTTATTTTAGAAAGTTTAGAAAATGAGAGAGTGTGAATGAGATATTGAGAAATTTTGATATTGAAAGAAAAGAGAAGAGTGAAACGACTTTGTGAGAAAGAGCGTTCAGATAAGAAATGAAATGAAGAGACAAGAGATGAGACGAGCGTTGAGTTTGAGATGAAGAAAAGCTGAAAGAATGAGAGCATTTGAAAGATGTGTCGAGCTGCGTGATCATACTTTTGTTTATAACATCGAGTTCGAGATCAAATAGACACGGGTTGTAAGATCTGAAAGGGGTTTTTTTGGAAAGTGCAGAGAGGGAGTGGTTTTGGTGCGGCAAAGTGATGAGATTGGAGAGTGTCATTCATGGCGAGGGTTTAAAGGGTTGTCGAAAGAGGTGGAAAGATTGTTGATTCGAAGATTTTCGAATGGTGAGCTGTTTTTTCTCTGCTGAGGCAAGGAAGGTTTTAATGGCGGTACGTGTAATATGATTCAAAACCGGTCAACCTAGTCGATCAGATCGGAAAACATACTTTCTAGCTTCGGGTTATTTGAGAGGATGAAAGGGTGAGGTTTGAAAGGGTTGGGATGGGGGTTGCGGGGGATGAAACGAGATATTGAGGGATGAGGGTAAGATGGAGAGGAAAGGAAAGACGCGGGGGGGAGCGGGTTGTAGTGTAGTAAGTGACGGATTAAGAAGATGCAGGTGAAGCTCAGAGGAGGTTTTGTAAGAATTGACACGGTCGTTGATTCGAAGATCGAACGACAGTGGAGTTTCGGCGCTTTAGTGTAGAGCTATAAGGGAGTCGAGGGACGGATGGCTTTGATGGTTGTACTTGTAGTATCATTCCAACCCGGTCAACCTAATCGATTAGATCTCAATAGCTTCTTCCCGGCTTCAAAACAATCGAGAGGCAATGCCAGGCTTCTCGCACGATTTAAAGTGAGGTATACAAACGAGATTTCATAATCGAATTGAGGGATGGGTACGAGGTAAGGAGGTTTGGGGTATCTTTTTTGAAGAAGCAAGTGAAGATTCAAATGAAGTAGAAAAGTCGCCAAGTCACAATAATCAGCAGAGGTGAAGATCGAAGAGAGCAGATTAACAGACATTTGGGAAAGCCATTAAGAAGATGAGATGAATAGATATCAACCCAAAACCCGAGTTGCTTCTAATATCATACAGACAGCACGGGGCAGGTCATCAAATCGACGTATTAGAATTGTAACTATGTCGTCTTTCGTGCCTTTGCATCCACTATACAGCCATAAGATACCTACTTTGTGCTTGGTGAACACACTCCTAGCAGCCTTGGCGCCACACCAATGTAGGGCAGAACTTTTACGGTTCCCTAAGGACGACTGACTTCTTACCAAATACGGAATACCGAGTGGTCAAACGAGGAAGCACCACCCTACCTACCTAGTCTACAACAGCCTCGGCTCTGAGCGAAGCGAACTGATAAGATAAGGATCCAATCTTCGATCCACAGGATTTCCAGAAGCAAAGTGGAAGAGGAAAGAACAGCGACCACCCCTGTATTTCGTACGATTGGTCGCTTTCACTGTATGCGGCATTTCAAATGCTGACAGGAGTCAGCCTTGCAGGAGGAAGATGCACGCTAAACTTTGATCTTTAGCTCGCCAACGGAGCACCGCAGTGATTTCCCCATTAGGTAATCACAATCTGGAGATCCAAGGTAGTACAGTAGGGGTTGATATGAGTTTCCCTTTGTTTTGGGCGTAGAGCCATCGGTGTTAAGGTAGGGATCTGTTGGTTGAGAGTCAACGAATAGATTCTATGAGCGCCATGCGAGGCCATGGTTATGCGAGCGTGGGCATTTGCCTCGGGTTGTTTGAGCTGTGCCAAAGTGATAGGTAATGTAGGATTATGATTGGTATCATCCAACTTGGTCGAATCTTATGAAGTGTAGATATTGATCTCCAAGCAAGCCACGGAACAACAATGTCCGTCTCGCCGTGAGTTGCCCATTCTCAGCCACCTCGGCAGCCTTTGGGGAACCTTGCTCTGTTTCACCAATGATTTGTTATTGCACAGAGACGAGGAATCACATCGTGGTCAGAAAATGGTCACACAAAGCGTTGAGGGATTTTCCAAGATCCGATATTAGTAAGACCGCCACGTGACTGCAGACACCCCTTACCTGAACTGCGGCAGATCGGCACCTCGGCCTTTGGTTTTCAGCGGATTTTGCGAGCAGCAAAACCGGAAGGTCCGAAAATCCGAATTCCGTTCACTCTTCGGAAAAACCGGAATGTTAAAACCTTTCTCACGGCCCCGTCCGTACCTTCTATACGTGCCGAGATGCCAGAGGCTTTGATAGGCTGGTCGTTTCGAGGCAGTCGTAAGGTAGGTGGATACCTTATGGGGGATGGGGTATTCCGTACAGGGCGCTTGCTTATGAAGCCCCATCCAAATAAGAATTTCTGTATCTCAAACTTCAATTCCGTACCTTGGAAGGCTTGGGGGGGGGGGATGGAGCCGAGGGTTAGGGCTTAGTTATGAATTACGGGCTGCCGCACGTGGTTCACGCTGTTGAGAGACGATATATGTCAAAAGTACCGATCTGGGTTGTAGCCAGTAACCGAGACCTTTCGTGAGCATTGAGATGGCCGTGAGGAAGGAAAGCGCTGTAGATAGCTGGATCCCTCCCATAGGAACTCGAAGATCTGGCGTCATCGATCTTGCGGAGGAGAGCAGAATTATATCCCCTCATCCAGCTTTGCTCGACCCGGTACAAGATGCCCTGCATATGATAAGAGCCTCCATGGTTGCGGAATCTGCCAGGCGGAACAGCTTTTCAAATATTGCGAGATTGGCATTCTTGTTTTGGAAGAACAGTGGCTGATCCAAGTACGTGGTCTGGGAAAAGTCGGTGTAGAGCCGGAGTAGGTGTGGTGAAGTGCTGCAAAAGAAATGAGGAGTGTGGAGGATGTCAGAAGATGGCAAATGGAAGAGAGTCCATTGGTCGCACCCACCTGGCGGTGAGGCTCCTGTTTCTCGGAGTTAAGGTTGCCGCGTGCGTGCCGAACCTCATAGGCGGGCACCATGTTCCCTCTCAACAACCTGCAGTAAGAAAGTAGTTCGGAGAAAACGTCTGGAAACGACCAAATGAGATGAGAGGGCCATTAGAAAACATCGTGCGAGAGCCGTTGCATTCACCTGGCGGTGAAACTCCTTTGGTGTGACCCAGAGCGATCTTGCTGGACACCAGTGCGCGGTCGAAGTGACAGATGCTGGCGTTATGTCCCTGGGGGCAGGTCTGCAGTATGAAAGCCAAACGGAGTATGGAAGATGCTTGTCAACATGTGGGTGTATACAAATGATCGAGGACCTGAAATGCGCTGGGAAATGGCTGTATGGCGGCAGATACGTTGCCTTGCAACTGTTCCTCCCAAAGAAATTGTAAATGCTGACCCTATATCACCCAACACAACGCCAAATGCACCTAGTGATTACGGAATCCGACCGTGCGCCCTAGCGCTGATGCTCCTCCATTCCCACTAAAAACGAGTCTCACACTCTTTTCGTGCAATTACTGATCTAAACTCTCGAGTCCGCATCGTAAGCTGTTCTCGGTCACCAAGGCGCACATCATGCCATGCTGGTGTTCATCTCAAAAGCACCCAGATCGTCTTCAATCCAATTCGACATTGGCAGACACGGATTCGCTCCTCGTTGTAACGATCTCATGTTCTCGTAGGCCGAGGCGGCGTTGAAGGGTAGAAAATCCATCGGTTCGTCATAGATCAGGGGAGTCTGGATCCAGGGATTTGGTTGAAATTGTAGAACATCCGAATCCATACTGGTCTCCATCTTGATCGACGTTGGTAAATGGCGAGTGTCTAGTGATGACTGAACCTGAGGACTTTGACTAGGAGGCGTAGGCGGGAACTGATTGAAGGTCTGTAGAGGTTCGTTGAAGAGGAGCTTGGGAGAGGATGGTTCGGCGAATGAGATCTGACTTTGGTTATATTCCGAATCCGCGGAACTTGGTCGCTGCATTGGAAGAGCTCCATCTGCGATGAGGCGTTTTCGCATAGCGTCCACATTGTCCTCGAAAACCTCATAACTGATTTGACTATCCAGCTTGAGTGCGCCAAGTCGGTCGAGGATGTCGTGCGTGAGTGGATGGCCATTATTGGAATTCTCCAGTGGAGCCCCCTTCCAGCCCTGATTGTTAACCAAGCGTTCGTATAATTCTTGTAGGCCATTGACCAATTGAAGCTGTTGTTGCTCCAGCATCTCGACATAGCTGTGTGACACAGGTGAGCTGCGAGTGCCTGCCTAGAGACTCGAGAGAACCTACCCTTTTGGATAGACCTTGTCATGCGACTTCTTACGCTCTCCGAAGACACATATTGCATTGTCCGATCTACAACGACTGCACGGACTTGAGCCGTCACACTGGGGGGAAGGATATAAGCAGTGGAACTGTAATTGAGACGAGGGCCAATGTCCAACCTTTGATTTCTTCAATCTGCATCGGTCACATGCCTTGCAGACTCGCTTTCGAGCATTGTTTTCACTATCAGAGGCTGGACTCATATGCGGTGACACCATTATCAAGACACACGTGTCGAAGGGATATTGCAATAATAACAATCAATCAGGTAGGTAGAAGGTTATTAAGAGTAAAATAACGTGACGAATTATCGGAGGCGGAGCTCTTGGCAGGCGTACATTAAGTTGCGGTCAGCAACGGAGCGTCAGCAATACCGAGCGAGTAAGTCACGCAAGCAGCAAGGTGAATAATAACAATAATAACAATAATAATAATAACAACAACGGCGGGGGGGATGGTTTCGAATATTGCTGGAATGCTAAGCGGGGGGACAATTGGATTATATAGATGGTAAAAGAAAGAAGCGATCTTCAGCAATTAATAAGCCTCGGCAAGTGCTTTACAGTATGCACGTCGCTGACTTGTAACTAAGGTACTTTGTATAAAGTGACTTGTTGACTGTTCTGCTGCTGCTACCTTAGGCAGGGCAAAGAGCTAGGAAAAGGGTTGTTCTGCTCCTCGCATATCGCGTCCGGGAACAGGGGTTGTTCGATGATAGGTAAGCAAGCACGTTGTATATTCTCAGGGGCAGGGCGTGAACAAGAACAAGAACAACAACAACAACAACAATGGCGTGTATGGGATTTGCGACATCAACGATTACCTTACTAGGTACTAATGGGAATAGAGACGAGCCAAGCACCAACCAAAGGCGTCGTTGAGCTGGTGGTCCATTATTACCAACCCGAGGTTGCCACTTTCTCACATGGGGGGCAGATTACTGTATGTTTGATGCAAGACCCAGCAAGTGCAACATCTGATAAGCGTCGTGGAATGTAGTCGTAGCCCCAGTGTGGCTTTGGCAAAAGGGAGCGTCGTATCAGATCCTCTACAACTGGACCGACGCAAAGAGTTGCTCGTTCGAGGAGAGAGGAGAGGAAGACTAAGGCAGGATGTCGGTAGGCGGTAAGCTAAGCTACTTTGGGAAAGGCGCCGAGTGGAGTTAGGAGGCTCGGTCTTTTCGGTCGCCGTGTCTCCGACCGAGACTGTGTTGAACGTCGATGGCATGCATAGGATGCATAAAATCGCAGCGTGCTTCCGCCCATTGCATACGGTGTACTCCGTATAAACCATCCATCTACCTTAAGGTACCTATAGGCTATCACGGCTATGTACCTTAGAAGCACCAGAAGGGCTGTCAAATGTGATACCGTCTCTAGCTGCATATGTAGCAGTATGTAGTACTGGACCCTGCAGTTTCTACTCGTACCCCACGGTTCAAGTTCAGAGGAAAAAGCGGAGTTAATGGGAGCAAAGTCCTTCTACTTGGCACCGATCGAAACATCTACCATCTATCATCTACCATCTATCATCTATCATCTATCATATCATAGATCATATCATAGATCATCTATCATCTATCATATATCATACATGCACCGGATCTTAGAACTGCAGTCTTTTCGCCCTGGTCGGTACCGAAGCAACTCTCGTCGCATTTTTAAAAAAAATCTGTTGGGCTTCAACGCACTCTCAACATTCGCCTTGTCTGCCCTTAGATATATTAGGCTACCTCCGCGACCTTTGCTTCGGCACACATCCGACAGCTACATCCATGATTTGCTGCTCTGTGTAACATTATGGGAACCTTGACTACAGGTCTCTACATTAAGACGACGCACGAAGGGCGTGAGGCGTCCATCACAAACTGTACTGATTGGCTTTCCTTCCACACTGCGAATATGCATATTTGATCCTTCTGCCAAAAGGCGTTCTTGATAAGACGTTGGAACTTTTCAGCAGGAAGCGTAATATTATACCGGATGCAAATGAACTTGATAACCCGTAATCCGGAGTTGTGTCAAGGACCGTTTATATTGACGACGAGGGATTCCTACAGCCTGAACCACGAGATCAGAGGCGCCGTTGTGGCTGCATGAGCATCTGCATACTACCTTACCGACGCACAAGCTCGTTAAACTCGGTCGGAGGCCTAAAGTTCATGAAGAGACAGAGTGAACTCAGAAGACTTTAGGACCCTTTCAAGAACCCAGGACAGGTGGCAAAACTTTCTTCTTCCGGTAATGAATGAGTTCTCAAGTCCGTTACGTCCATACAATATTTAGGGAAAGCGATGCGCAAACAGTAGATTCTTCTTCAGAGCGGGCCAACCGCCAAATCGGACCCTGCCTATGAGGCTTGGTGCCAGGCGTCGATGCGGGTTAGGCTCACATTGTAAAGAACGAAACATACCAAGCAGCATGAACCTGCCAGGTCATTCACCAGAAGAGGGAATTCCCTGCGAAAGCTGATGTACATCTTATCCTTTTGAATATTCCGCGCTGGCCACAAACCCGCTTTACATCTAATTGTCGAAGCAACACGTTGTCGAGCATATCTTCCAGCTTGCATACGATTACAGCGATAAGGCATTGTATTATAACTTTGACTCTAAACGGTGCGTAAATCTCCCATCAGTTCCGGCCAAGGATCAAGAGACTGTTTAGCCTTCGAGGTTGAGAGCTTACGTGTTGGATCGAGAGTATATCGGGCGTTTAACTTGCTGATAGCTAGCTATCAAAGAAGGATTGGTGAAGAGGCATTGATGCAGGTGGTATTGATCGAGCACAGACCAGCCCGGCAGCTTCGGTGCTCTGAATGGTACCCAGCCCCTGCAAGCCGTTCTTCTCTCCAGGGCCAGGTTTCCGTTTGCCCACGGCAAACTTTGGGTAGACCGCATGGCGAATCTAATACATTTATAGGCGGCGGCGAGGTCTAAAGGCACTATTTGAGGGATATGGAATTGACGGAATCCGCACAAGTTCTGGACTGTCGTTCCATCAAGCCTGAAATGGGAATGGGCAATCACTACAACCGATGATAGATGGCCGGCCACTCTTGCCAGTCCACTGTCGTTTCCTACTTTTGGTTTCAATTCCGCATTTGTGTTTAATTTGCTTCTGCGTTTCTGGTCTTATCATCCAACTTCTACTTCACCGCATAATTATCAGCATCCCCCATTCAGTCACAAAACCAGCCTTACGTATCTATCTTCGAGTATTTTAAATCCAAAACCGTAAAAATTCAATCCCAGCCCGCGGTTAGCCCCTTGAGCCACGTTACCGCGTCTTTTCCAAACCCATTCAAGCCTTGCAGCAAACCCATCAGCGAGGAAACACCAAACTCTCTCCCAGCTCCAGCTATTCCTATCAGAAGCCAGCCCCCACAGCCCCCCGAAATGCCCTCGACCTACAGTACTTCGACAGCATAATCTGCGTCACAACCCCCCCAGTCTCCTTCTCATCCTGGCCTCATCAATAATCCTTCTTGCTTGACTCCCTAACCCAAGATAATCTCCTACCCGGCGCCTCCCCATTCTCCAAAAACACTAATAACAAACCCCTTCCCCCCCCCACTCAACCACAAAAATTACCAATCCCTCTCATTGAGCCAATCCCCATTCCACCCCAACCCCCACAGACCCCTCCCCCAATCCCAGCACCCATCCCCATCCACTCCCACCGCCAACAGCATCGCCCACTTCATCTCGCGCCCCCTACCCCCTTCTCCCCCCTCCTCGCCCTCGCCACGCATCAGCAGTGGATCTTCGGCTGTGTACTTCTCGCTTCCTGCGTAACCCCCAAAGAAACTTGTAGAAGTAGCAGAAGGCGCGTGATGGGTGGTTGTTGAGGGAGTGGGTAGGTAGGGAGGGGATGTATATTATTGCGAGAGTTTAGGGATAGGGGGGGGTGGGAAAGAGGGGGTGGGAAGTGGGAAGTAAGGATATAGGCATTCCTGTACATTTTCGGTGGGCTTTTAGTATTGTTTATTGTTTCGTTGCTCTGGGGAGTGCAAATTTGTGAATGACGGAAAAGATTGGACCTTGTAAACGACTTGAACGACTTTGGGAATCATGGGAGTGTTGGACAGTGTAAACCTCCCCAATAATAAATACCGTTCCCCTTTTTCTTTTTTCCCCAAAAGAAATGTTCACCCGATATCGATAAGGCGCCCCAAAATCTTTCGTCAGAGGAAAAAATTATCTGAATAAAGGAAGGGGGGATTTGCTCGTTACGGACTTTTTCAAAATTCCCCCAAAAAAAAGATTCTCGGCTTTTGGGTTGGAGATGATTTTTTAGTGCTGTGTTTACGTTTCTACGAGTAAACACGCACATCCTAAGTGATTCGCTTATTAACATGAATCCTGGGATTAGATATTCCGTCGTCGCTATGGGTATATAATATTTCTATACCACGAATTATTCATACGTTCAGGATATGGCGAGCTAGTTGAGAGATTGGCGGGGGGGTGAGAGGGGCGGAGAGGGGCGAGAGGGGTGGTGGGTGTGTTGTATCGTGAGATTGATACTTTTGCTGTGGGCTGGGGGTTGGGTTGAGTATGGAAGGGTTTTTGTGGGAAAGGAGGTT
>JAABUZ0100010114.1_pt1 | contig 10562 bp, 9 predicted proteins | sample 5562091 | NCBI WGS metagenome assembly JAABUZ01 (sample SAMN12813069, study PRJNA571459) | rock metagenome | isolation source: Antarctica rocks | place: Antarctica: Victoria Land, Linnaeus Terrace sud | collected 2015-12-21 | reverse complement strand
TGCCGCCGCCGTCACCCTCTACGCCCTCCGACCACGTGTCGTCCGCCTCGACGCCGCCTACTGGGGGCCGGCGCTCATCGCCTGGATCCATACCGTCATCGGCGCCACCGCCGTCTTGGAAGCGGAACGCTGGAGCGTCGACCATCATGCAGCGTGTCCCGGTGACATTGTCACGTCGGCGGATGCCTTACCTCAAGAGTAATTTCGTTCCCTGGGTCTTCGCGTCGGATGGGCTTATGCTCGCCTTCTATCTTGACAGGCTTTACATCTGGGATGGCAAGCAATACGATGCGGTTGACTACGCCGACATGGAAATTGACGCATCGCCGTCGCACTACAGGGAACAGGAGCAAGTGCCTAGGGATGCGACGGTTCTGCATTATACATGGCGCTTCGTCCGCGTTGACGGGGGACCGGATCGTCGCTTCAACAACAATCAGCAGATACCGGTCACCCTGTACGCGCACTTAAAGCTACTCTCGAAAACTGGCATGAATGTGGAAGTCATATTTTCCAACTCGGAGCGTGGCGTCATGTTTTGCAATGTTATCGGTGGTTGTGTATAACCTTACCCCATAACCCCCACGCAATTGACCGTATTGACGAGTGTTTGCGCTCCGGACTCAAACAAGTCGCCGATTAACACATGCATTAATAGTGCGTCCTCTCTACTCTCTCGCCTACCTTGCACCTGAGGATTGGCAACCGAGACGTGCGGCTCACGCGCGACACGTCTATTCGATAACAGCCCGTGTACGAGGATGGACGCCACATTCGCGATAGGAGTTATGTAATGTAGCTCGGCCAGTTCCTCACGCCTCATATTCAGGCCCTATCACATGCCACTATATATTCACCAAGGCTGTTTATATGGCTACTATCCACTATCGGATGCGACGAGGTCGGCAAGCCGTTCGATCGTCTCGTCGATGAGCGCGGGCAGCGCGCCGAACGCGTACGACATCAGCACGCGCTCGCCCGGTTGGTGGACGCCGCGCCCGTACGGACCCAGGTTGACGACCGGGAGGGCGAGCGCGCGTATCGCGTCGAGCGGCAGGGTGTACGAGCCGGGCTGCGGAGCAGTCCCTCCATCGGCGTCCCCGTCGCCATCGTGCCAGACGGGCATGTTGGCCGTGAGGGGGGCGAGGTCGACGCCGGGGTCGAGCCGCAGGTAGCTCAGGTCGCAGAGCAGCGGGAAGTACGGGCGCAACGCAAGATTAAGCTCGGGGCGCCCGGCCGCGACGGCGGCGACGGCCGTGTGCAGGGCGGACGGCTCCGGCGCGACGTGCGGGTAGTACGGCGGCGCGTAGGCTATCACCACGGCCGGACCCTCCCGCCCCGAGAGCGCCCAGAGGCAGCGCGTAAGATGCAGCGTGCGCTCACGCTTGTCCAGGTCGGCCGGCCAGCGGTCCCACTCGTCCGCGAGATCCGCCCCCACCCGCCCCTCGCCCAGGCGCTCGACGACCTCGTCGCGCAGCGCGGCGTAGGTCAGCGCGGCGCCGGAGCGCGGCTGTCCCTCCCCCGCTAGCGCCACGTCGGCGGCGCGCATCCTCGCCTCCTCCCCACGTGTCTCCCCCGCTAACGCCGCGGTGGCGACGCGCCGCCACCGCTCCTCGGCCGCGTCGATGTGGGCGAGCGCGCGCGCCAGGGCCGCCTCGGCGCGCGCGCGCAGCGTCTCCAGCAGCGCGCCCGGCGTCGTCGTGACCGTGAGGACGTTGAGATACAGATAGGCGGCGAAGGGGAGTTGCGTGTCGTAGCGCGTCTTGAGGTCGGCCGCGCGCAGCGTCACGGGCGGGGGCGTGACGTGCCCGTGGGCGGCGTCGCACAGGTCGGGGTTCATGCTCAGGTCGGAGATGAGTTCGGCCGCGAGAAGATTGGCGTCGAGCCCGGCGAACGGGTCGCCGGCGTGTGCGGGGCGTCCGACGACGAACAGGCTGGGCAGGAGCTTGCCGACCGTCCCCGTGTAGATGTAGCGATGGGGGTCGCCGGGGTACTGATCCGTCGTGTAATCGGTGTTGATCGCGCCGACGTACTCGAGTCCGTGCCGCGCGCGCAACTCGTCCAGGAACCGCACGGCGCGCAGCACACCCGCCGACTCGGTCTCCTCGTCGACCGTGGCCAACAGCACGACCGAGAGCGGGGGCCGCGCCCCCGATGCGCGCGCCCGTGCGGCGAGGCGGCGCAGCACGACGATGGTGGCGGCGACGCCGCTCTTCATATCGGCGACGCCCCGCCCGAACATCCAGTCGTCGGGGGACGCCGCGAGATCGGCCGCCGCCTCGGGGAAGAGCGCGCGGAGCGTCTCGTGGCGAGCGGCGAGGGCGTCCGGGTCGGTCGCCCACGGCTCAAGCGGGCCGTAGTCGGCCGTGTCGACGGTATCGATATGCCCCATCAACACGACGGCGCGGGGACTCGCTCCGCGCAGAAAGGCGTAGGCGTTGTGGCGGCCGTACGGGTCGCCGGGGAGCGGGTCGAGTCCGCACTCCGTGTAGGCGTCGGCGAGGCCGCTGTCGCGCAGCAGGCGCGCCACCTCGCGCGCGGCCTCCGTCTCGCCCGCGCTCCGGCTCACGCTGCGCACGCGCGTCAAGCGCACGGCCGCCTCCCGCGCGGCCTCGTACCAGTCACCGTACCAGTCACCGTTCTCATGTGACGCCATGGCCCTAGCCTATCATGTCGTTAGCGGTCGAGGAGAGCGCGCCAGGCCTGTTCGACCTGGCGGCGGGTGTCGGCGAGAGGGCCGGAGTTGTCGATCACGAGGTCGACTCTGTCGCGCCAGTCGTCCAGGCGGGGCTGCGCGGCGAGGCGGCGCTCGGCGTCGGCGCGCGTCATGTGGCGATTCTTGACGAGGCGGCGCAGCTGGGTGTCGCGGCCGGCATGGACCCACCAGCGGACGGTACACAGGGCCGCCAACTCGCCGTAGAGGAGCTTGACCGCGTCGACGACGGCCACGCTGTCGGGACGCGCGGCCTCCGCCGCCGCCAGTCGCGCGCGGACCTCCGCGCGCGTGGCGGGGTGGACGAGGTCTTCGAGCCGCCGCAGCGCCGCGGGGTCGCCGAAGACGCGCGCGCCGAGCGCGCCGCGGTCGATCGCGCCGTCGGCCCCGCGCACGTCGGGACCGAAGGCGGCGGCGAGGGCCTCTTGCAGGGGCGCGGACGTGCGGTAGAGCCCGTGGACGACCGCGTCGCCGTCGACGACGGGGTCCGCGCCGAGGTCGCGCAGCATCCCGTCGACGGCGCTCTTGCCGGCCGCGATCGGCCCGGTGACGCCGATGATGAGCACGAGCGCCCTACCGGTCGCCCGTATCGAGGCGCCGCCGCACATGGTCGCGGGCGCGCTCGACCGCCGCGGCGAATTCGATCACCTCCTCGTAGTCGAAGCGTAGCACGAGGCCGCGCTCCACGATGGCCAGGTTAATCATCCGCTCGTCCGGGTCGTCCGTGACCACGTAGAAGTCGTCCTCGTAGATCTCGTCGTCCATGCGCGGCATCTCAGCCACAATTACCTCCATAAGGGGCGCAAAGGATCAGCCGCCCTGTTACCCTGCTGCCCTGTTACCCCGTCACCAACTCTTTCACACGCTCCGCCGCCTCCTGCACGTTGGCGACGGGGATGAAGCGGCTGCCTTCCAGGATCTTGCGGCCGGCTTCTTCTTGCGTGCCGGCCAGACGCACCACGACCGGGACGCGGATGTCCATCTGCTCGTCCGCGGCGACGATGCCCTTGGCCATCTCGTCGGCGCGCGTAATGCCGCCGAAGATGTTGAAGATGATGGCCTTAACCTCCGGGTCGCTCAGGATCATGCTCACGGCCTTGACGACTTGAGCCGCCTGCGCGCCCCCTCCAATGTCGAGGAAGTTGGCCGGCTTGAGCCCATTGGCGTTGACGACGTCGAGCGTCTGCATGACGAGCCCGGCCCCGTTCCCGATGACGCCCACGCTCCCGCCCAGGTGGACGTAGGTCAGGCCCTGCTCGGCGGCCTGGCGGTCCATGTCGTTGTCGAACGAGTCCTCGCGGTAGGGGGCGAGGTCGGGGTGGCGATAGAGCGCGTTGTCGTCGATGTCGACCTTGGCGTCGGCCACCACGACCTTACCGTCCCCAGTGATGGCCAGGGGATTGATCTCGACGAGCATGGCGTCGTTGGCGACGGCCGCGTTGTAGAGTTCGCGCAGCACGGGGATGATAGTGCGGTGGTAGGTCGGGTCGTACCCGGCGTCGTAGACGGCCTGGCGCAACACGTAGTCGGGGGCCCCGAAGGCGGGGTCGAGCGCGATCTTGACGATCTTGTCCGGGTCGGTCACGGCGACGTCCTCGATGTCGACCCCGCCTATCGCCGAGAGCATCAGCACGAAACGCTTGCTGGCGCGGTCGTTGACGATCCCGGCGTAGTACTCGGTCTTGATGTCGAGGGCCGGCTCGACGAGGACCTTGTGGACCGTGAGGCCCTTGATGTCCATGCCCAGGATTTTCTCGGCGACCGCGCGCGCCTCCGCGGGCGTCCCGGCCACTTTGACGCCGCCGGCCTTGCCGCGCCCGCCAGCGTGGACCTGCGCCTTGACCACCACGCGGCCCATATCCCGTGCGGCCCCCTCGACCTCGTCCGGCGTCGTCGCGACGATCCCTTGCGGGACCGGCATGCCCTGCGCCCGGAACAAATCCTTACCCTGATACTCGTACAGTTTCATCGATCCTCCTCTGAATAAGCCGTCGGCGCTCGGCGCTCGGCTGTCATGCGGCGTCGCGCCCCTTTGCGCTACCACGCCCTCCACGATGTGGCGTTCGCGGCCGATCGCCGGCTGCCGGCGGCTGACAACTCTCTAGAATAAGGATAGCTGTTGCGCCAGCAGGCCGCTGTGCCACTCGGCGCTGGGCACGTCGCGCCGCGCCACGTCGATCGTGACGTCGCGCAAGCAGGACGCCAGGTCGAGGCGCAGCGCCACCTGATCCCGCGCCTTGCGCGGCGTGTTGTTGTCCTGCGAGAGGTGCGCCAGCCACAGCCAGCGCCGGCGGCGCGGAACGCGCGCGAAGGCGCGTTCGAGCAGCCGCGCCGACTGGTCGTTGGAGAGGTGGCCGCCGTTCCCCAGGATGCGGCTCTTGAGCGGCCACGGGTAGGGGCCCGTCCGCAGCGTCTCGACGTCGTGGTTGGCCTCGAGCACCACCAGGTCGGCCGCGGCGATGTGCGGCTCGAGCTCGGGCGCGTCGAAGCCGATGTCGGTGGCCAGGCACATGCGCCAGCCATCGTACTCAATGGCGAAGCCGACCGGCTCGCGCGCGTCGTGGGGAACGGGGAAGGTCGTGACCGCGACCCGCCCGAGGCGGCGCGTGACGCCCGTCGGCAACTCTTCGGTCGTCACACGCGTCGTGGCGACCTTGAGGCGGGCGAGCGTGGCGCGGTTGGCCACGATCGGCGCGCGATAGAGCCGAGCCAGGGTCGCGGCCCCCAAGATGTGGTCGGAGTGCTCGTGCGAGACCAGGATCGCGTCCAATCCGCCGGGCGCGATCCCATGCGCCCGCAGGCGTTTCTCGAGCTCTTTACCTGACAGCCCCGCGTCGAAGAGGAGCGTTGTCTCGCCCGCGCGCACGAGAAAGGCGTTCCCCGAACTCCCGCTGGCCAGGGCCTTCACATGGATCGACATATACTCTTGCCTCGCGTGGCGGGGGCGGCGGGGTTATGGCTGGCCCTCGTGGCGTTCGTCCTCGCCAAGGCGGCCCGGACAATGTGACCGACGTGACGGGTGGATGGGGGCCGGGATGGGGCAAAATGCCGGGTTGGGGCAAAGTGGATAAGGGCGCGCACAAGGGCATGGTAGCGGGGGGACGGGGGAGTGTCAAGCGTCGCCCTAGAACCCTGGAACCGCCTTACAATGGGCTAACAAAGAGGGCTAGGCCCTTTTTCCTATGGATTGCGCGCCGCCCTCTATCGTATGCTAGTCGTGCCCGGCGGCGAGAGATACCCGCCGGACCATTAGACCGTTAGACAGCCCGGCTTGGTAGGAAAAAGGAAATATGACGCTCCATCCAGTGTCCACTCTGACGCGCGCCGCCGCGGCGGCAGCGCTCTGCGCCGGGCTCGCCCTCGCGGCCCCGGCGAGCGCCCATGCCCACGGGTCCAAGACGGCTCCCGGGGTCGACATCGCCACGACCGACCCGCGCTTCGGGATCGACGAAGCGTACACCAAACCCGACCAGGCCGACGCCCTCGGCGCGCGCTGGAGCCGCATCCCTTTCATCTGGAACATCGTCCAGAAGGACGGCCCGGCCTCCTGGAACAATTTCGCGCTCGGCAGCACGGGCAGCGCGGCCGTCGTCAAGGCCGAACTGGCGCGCAACCGCTCCGTCGTGGGGCTGCTGCTGGGGACGCCCTCGTGGGCGCGTCAGCAGATGATCAAGGGCTCGGGCAGGGACTGGGGCCAGGCCTCGGCGCCCGACAACATCGCCAAGCCCTGGGCGGTCCCCGGCGCCGACGCGGCCTCCTGGACCGGCCCGGACGTCAACTACTGGGGCAACTACGCATACAAGATCGCCAAGCAATTCAACGGCGACAACAACGGGCCCGAGATCGACGATTGGGTGATCTGGAACGAGGTCAGCATCCCGCCAGGCCAGTGGGTGCAGTGGCACGGCTCGGTCGACCAGTACGTCCAGGTGGTCAAGACCGCCTACACCGCCATCCACGCCGCCAACCCGCGCGCCAAGATCATCCTGTACGGCGACCCCTACTGGTACGACCACAGCGACTACCTGCGCCAACTCTACAATAAGCTCGCCGCGGCCGACCCGGGGAACGCGCACAACGGCTACTTCGACGTGGCCAACCTGCACCTCTACTCTAACCCGACCGACTTCTTCCCCATCATCCGCACGGTCAAGCGGCTGCTGCGCGCGCACGGCTGGAGCAACAAGCAGGTCTGGGTCAGCGAGACAAACGCCGAGCCCAACGACGCGACGCAGGCCGAGACCGGGGCCGCGGGGGCCAAGCTCGCGCAATTGCGCACGATGGACTTCCGCACCACGATGCAGGGGCAGTCGGGCTTCCTCGTCGACGCCTTCGCCTCGTACATCGCCGCCGGGGCGAACCGTATCGAGCTCTACCGCATGTTCGACGGAGCGGAGACGGCGGCGGGCCTGCCGGCCTGGGGCCTCGTCAACAACCAGAACCAACTGCGCCCGGTCGCGCATACCTTCCGCTTCCTGATCGACCTGTTCAAGGACCCCACGATCGTCAACCCCGACACCGACAAGGGCGAGTACACGGGCTCGTACACGGCGGGCGACCTCGTGCCGGACGCGACGGACGGACTCAACAAGGCGGGCGTGTTCAAGGTCGCCCTCACGCGCAAGGACGGCGGTCACATCACGGTGCTCTGGAACCAGACGGGTCAGGTCACCGATCCCATAGCCAAAAAGCTCCTGACGCTCCCCGTCACGACGCCGGGCGGAACGCACTACGCCGCCGACGGGACGGCCACGTACCACCTCAAAGCGCACCGCGACAGCGCGATCGTCTACGACAAGTGCGGCGCCGCGAAGACCATCGCCGCCAAGGGCGGGTACTACACCTTCACGCTACAGCCCGGCGTCGACTTCACCAACCAGTTCGACCGCCGCGTGCCGACGGTCGGCGGCGACCCGGTCATCGTGACCGAGGGGATCGCCCCGATCGCGCAAAACAACATCGAGACGACGCCGGCCTGCAGCGCCGCGCCGATCGTCGCCAATTAAGACGGCTCCCTCAGGAGTCGCCAACCAGGACGGCTCCCCCAGGGGCCGCCAACCAGGACGGCTCCCCCAGGGGCCGCCGACCCACCCACGACATCGTGGGGCCGGACGTCTCCCCCGACCGGCCCCCTTCCCCGGCGCCGCCTCACCCCCCAGCGAGGCGGCGCCCCTTTTTTCACCGTCATAGACCACACCAGTATGTAGTAACGACCCTAACAGGGAGTCACGCAACGCTCCGGTGTGGGACATCTAGAATGGGACTGCCCGCGCCGGCGACCGTGAACACAAGCTGGCATCCGTCGGGGAGCTGTGGCCGCGACTCATAGACCTTGGCGCGGACGGCGGCGAGTTGGCGGTTGAGTTGTATGAGCGCCGGTCGTAGGGTGGCCGGGCACACACATCCCCGGCTCAGGCCAGCATCGCTTCGCGGAGGCGACGTTGCACTGCTTGGGCATACGGCGCCTGCCGGTAGAGCGCGCGCAGTTCATCGAAGCGGGCATCGACCACGATGGCGCCCGCGCGACATCGTCGAGCAAGGCCCGGTCCCCTCCGGTGACGTCCCCTTCGGGCTTGTCGATCAGGGGGCGCCACGCGTCGGGACCGACCAACTCGGCCTTGTTGAGCGCATCGAAGTCGCCCAGCCGGGCGTAGCGGATCGACCAAGACCCCACCAAACTCAGCCATATGATCCGCCCCCGATGGAGAACATACCTGTGGCCGAAACAACGCCGTCAAGAGACACGATCGACGCTTACAGCGAGCGCGGCCACTGCGTTCTTTCGGCCACAACTATGTTGCTGTTTGGGGACAGCTCATCTGGCTCGTCTGGGCGCGCCCGTTAGGTGATTGCCGCCCCACCCGCCGGTGTGGTCGAACAGGCGGCGGCCACAAACCAGCGCGCCGACGTTGGCGAGCGCGTCGCGCAGGTGGGCCGCGCTCGCCTCAAATGTGCTCGTCATAAGCCTTCCGTGTCGTCGCGTCCTTGCCGAGCGTGCCACCGGGCCGCGTGGCTCGCCGTTAGCCTGCCGTGTCGACCGGGTATTGGATCTCCGTCGCCACGTCGGTCGCGTCGCTCTGATCGTGATTGATGTAGACCTCACGGTAGGGGCCGACGATACGATAGCCGTTGGCGTCGATCCAGGTGAGGAGGGCGGCGTGCCCGTGCGTGAAATCATCGGACTCGCCCTGATGGTGATGGACGACGGAAGCCACCCGCACGGGCGGCAGCGCGTAGACCGTCACCCGATCCGTGCGGGGGATCGGGCGGTCGATGGATACAGCCGCGTCGGCCTCTTCATCGGCACGCACGGCGGCGGCCTGATGCCACACGGCCAAGCACGGGCCCGTCTCCTTCGCCCCCTGCCCCTTGACATGGTCCGACACTTCGGTGAAGGCCGCGCCGAGATACACGGGCGCCTCGTCATTCCGCGGGATGGTTACCCGGCGTGCAGCAACGAGCGTGGATGGGACGGTCTTGAGCGCGACGTCATACTCCGGCATGTTATCCTCCCGTTCGATCCGTCTCAACTGGGCCGCGATGCGCGCCAAGCGCCCCCGCTCGACGGCGACGTGCTGTTCCACCTCCGCCTGTTTCAGCATCAGCATCCCCCGCAACTGGTCCGGCGTGAGGCCGCCTTGCAGCACACGCTCTATCTGCCCGAGCGAGAAGCCGAGATCCTTGAGGGCCACGATGCGGTTGAGGCGAGGGAGTTGGGCGATCGCATAGTAGCGGTACCCCGTGACGCTATCCACCGCGACGGGCGTGAGCAGGCCGATCTCGTCATAGTGGCATAGCGTCACGACGGACACATGGCCGAGGCGAGCGAAATCCCCAATCTTGATCACGGTGTTGCTCCATTCGCACGGACATCCTCACAGTACAGTCTCAGGTAAGGTGAGAGTCAAGCGTTTTTAAGTGGCCTTTAAAGGGCACACGGGCCGTGCCGACGGAGGGAGCGCACGTCGAGGAGGTCTCGGCCGTGTATCGCCGCCAGGAGGCCACCAGCGCCATACGGTCTGGCGCGCGACACAGTGCCAGAGAACGCCCCCTCTTGAGAGGAGGTCCCGTTTCAGCCTGTTTGACCGGCAAGCGACCGGTCGGGTAGAACGACCGATCGGGTAGAGCGCACGATGACTGGCTGTCCCGAGCTAATGGTGTCCCCCGCGAACCTTGTGGCCCGCAACAATGCGACGAGTTAGTCCCGTTTTAGATGTCCCCGGGGATAAGCGGCGTGAGACCCTGCCTAATCGCTCCCCTGCTCGACGTTGGGCGTGAGATCGCCCAGCGCCGCCGTCGTGCCGCCGCTATCACCCCGCGCCGCCATCGTGCCGCCGCCGTCGTCGTCGGGCTCCGGATCCTCGACCGACGACGCGTTCTCCGCGCCCGTCAGGTCCGCGCCGGACCGCTCCGCCTCCGACAGGCGCTCCCCGCGTCCCGACTGCTCCGACGTGTTCGCGATGCTCTCCGGCGTATTCTGCGGCATAATCGTTCACCTCCACGACCCCGGTTCGGGACGACCTGGTCCGGGACTACGGATAGACGGATACGCTTGTTCACCCTTCACAAGTCGCACAAACCGTACCCCATCGTATACTACAATCAAGCACCCCTTACGCGATAAAGGCGGCGTCTATGGAAAGCACGCGGACACCCGACACGCGCCGACAAGAGTACATCCCAACAGGCCTGCGCCTGGAATTGCTGGCGCTCCTGGCGGCTGAACCCCAGCGCACGGCGACCATGACGTACGACGAGTTTCTCGCGTGGGCGACGGAGGACACGCTCGCCGAGTGGGTCGACGGAAAGGTGATTATGACGAGCCCGGCAAGCGCGCGCCACCAACTCC
>JAABUZ0100010111.1_pt1 | contig 10567 bp, 9 predicted proteins | sample 5562091 | NCBI WGS metagenome assembly JAABUZ01 (sample SAMN12813069, study PRJNA571459) | rock metagenome | isolation source: Antarctica rocks | place: Antarctica: Victoria Land, Linnaeus Terrace sud | collected 2015-12-21 | reverse complement strand
CGGTGAAGACGTCCAGGGCGAGCATGGTGTGGTTCGCGACCACGATGTCGGCCTGCTTCGCCAGCTCACGGGCCTGCTCGCTGAAGCAGTCCACGCGGTCGGGGCACCTGCTGCCCAGGCACTCGCGTGCGCTCACCGAGACCTGCCGCCAGGCCCGGTCGCCGATGGGGAAAGCCACCTCGTCGCGGTCACCGGTGTCGGTCGTTCCCGCCCACTCGCGCAGAGCGAGGACCTGCCGGCCGAGGGTGCTCGACGGCCCCTCGAAAAGTTCGTCCTGCTCGTCGTCGCGGGCACCGGGTCCGTCGCGCAGCTGCTGCAGGCAGACGTAGTTCCCACGACCTTTGGCCAGCGCGTACGTCGGCCGGCGGCCCAGCACCGGTTCGAGCGCGGCCACCAGCCGCGGCAGGTCCTTGTCGACCAGCTGCGCCTGCAACGCTTTCGTGGCCGTCGCCACGATGACCTTCTTGCCGCTGGCGAGTGCCGGCACGAGGTAGCCGAGCGACTTGCCCGTCCCGGTCCCGGCCTGGACGAGCAGATGCTCGCGCGTGCGCAGCGCCCGTTCGACGGCCGCGACCATGTCCCGCTGGCCCTGGCGCGGCTGAGCGCCCGGCACACCGCCGAGCGCGGTCTCGAGCAGCTGCTGCGCCGTACGGCGTGCCACGCGGGCCTCCTGCTGTTGTTCATGACGCTATCCGCCGTGGCCTGTGGACGGCCCGCGACGTGCACAGCCGACCCTGCCGTGGCCGGCCTGTGGACAGCCGCCGACATGCCCAGCCGATCCTTGCCATCCTGGCCCGGTGACCGACATCCGTGTGCAGCCCGACGTCCTGGCCTTCGGTGCCGAGGCGTACGGCGCGGTCGTACGCCGCGTCGCCCTCGCGGCGCAGGAGTTGTCCGGGCAGGTGTCGAACTGCCAGGGCGCGCTCGATGCCGAAGTTGCTGCTCTGGGGCGCTCGGCCGAGCAGGCCCTGAGGGCACTGGCCTCGGACCACCAGCAGGTCCAGACCGGACTCACGGCGGTCGCCTCGTGCTACCTGCAACTTGACCGGGCGCTGTTTCGATGAGCGCGCCGTGTTAGCGCCACCCGGCCCGGAGCTCGCACCGGCCCGGACGTTCGCGGTGCCGGTCGTACCACGGGACAACTGTGCAGCGGCGCGCCAGGTCGCCGACGCACTGCGGCATGCCGCCGACGAGGTCGAGACAGCACAGCGGCTGGGCCACGCCGTGCTGGAGGACACGCACCGGCAGTGGACGGGCAGCTCGCGAGCGCGAGCTGTCACCCGCTCGACGACCTCGACGGCAAGACCCGGTTGGTCGCTCGCACCCTGCGCGAGGCGGCGGACCAGCTCGACCGCTACGCGCACGCCCTGGCCAAGGCCAAGGCGCAGCACAGCTGGTCCTGGGGCAAGATCTTAACTGTGGCCGCAGTCGTGGTCGTCACCACTACCGTCGTCGTGGTCACGGTCGGAGCCGCAGCCCCGGCCGCCGCCGCTGCCGACGCTGCCATCGTCGAGGGTGAGGTTGCTGCGACCGGCGCCGCAGCCGCTGCGGCTGCCGGGGCCGCCACCGATGCTGCCGAGGCCCTCACCGCCGCCGTACGCGCGTTGCGGGCGGTCCGTGCGGTTCGCGACGTTCCTGCGGCCACAAGTCGTGCAAACGGCGTTGTTCACCGACGTGGAGGCGCACGGACAGGTTCGCGATACCGGCCACCTCGACATCGGCGCGCTGATCGGTGACGCCGCGGTCGGGGTGGTGTCCGGTCACTACGGCGGACGGATGGCCGGCGCAAGCGAGCAGCTGTTCGGCAAGCAGGTGGCCGATCCCGTGGCAAGGTGGTTCCTGCCCAAGCTGGGCACCGGGCTCGGCTGGGGCGCTGGCGACGCCGCGACGCAGGTCGCGATGGGCGGCGACGTCGACCCGCTCGAAGTCGGCGGGACGGTGGTGATCGCCACCACGGGCGGAGCGGCCTTCTCCCGGCTGCACGTACGGGCGGAGCGACGCGCCGGGATGGCCTTCGGGCCGTGGCCGCCGGAACGCGTGCCCGCGTCTGTCCCCGCGCTGCTCGACCACCTCGCCCAGCACAACGGCGCCCCACCCCCCGGGTACAAGGGCAGGAAGGCCTTCAAGAACAGGGACGGCATGCTCCCAAAGGGCGACTACGTGGAGTACGACGTCAGCGCTGCAACATTGCCGGCTGAGGGGGTCAACCTTGTCGAGCGGGACATGAAGCGACTGGTCATTGACCGGGGCACGGGCGCGGTGTTCTACACAGACAGCCACTACAAGCACGGGTTCCGGCGGGTCCGGTGAACCCCGGCGAATGGTCGCGTCTGGATCCGCCGCATTGGCTGGTGGCGTGGACGGGGCCGCAAGCACGTGCGGACGCCTGGGCTGACAGGGCGGCACCCGCCGCGGGACCTCCGGCGCGCCTGCTTCGGGGGGCCCACACCCGCACGGCCCGAGAGCTTTTCCGGGAGTTCGCTCATGCACTGTCGTTCGCCAAGTACCACGGCCGTTCGTGGGACGGACTCTCCGATTGCCTCGAGGACCTGGTGTGGCCTGGCGGAAAGGGCCTGATTCTTGTGGTCACCGGGGCCGGCGAGCTGTTAGCCGACGCGCCAGATGCGGACCTCGAGATGCTCGGTGACATCCTGCTCGACGCTAGAGACAACTGGCGCCACCCCGTCTATGAGCGGGACCTCCGCGAGGATCCGCAACCGTTCACCGTCGTCCTGCAGGACAGCGAGTCCGGGCTGCGATCGCTGGCGTCGCGCGCGCCGTCCTTCCAGGGGCTGCTTGAGCAGCTGCCCTGAAGCCAGGTTCTCCCGCGCCAAGCTCTAGCTTCCCCCCGACGACCCGCGCGGACGACCGGCGGGCACCTAGGCCGGTGTCCAGGGTCGGGAACCGCCCCAGCCGGGCGCCGGCACCGGGGCGCAACCCGACCCTCATCGCGCCAGAGCACAGCTGGGTCGCGGCCGAGCGGGGCGGGTGGCTCCCAGAAGCGCGCCCAGACACGATCGAGCAGACTGCCGTGTGACCGACCCGCTCGCCTCCGCGTGGGTGACCCGTGACCCGTGACCCATGACCCATGACCCGGTAGCCGAAATCCCGTGACCGTGACCCGTGAAGGCCTGCGCGTGCTGGTGCACCCGCGTCGTACGCCGCTGACGTGGGTCTACCTCGGCGTGCTGCTGAGCTCGACCGTGCTTCTCCGGCTGCTTGGTGACCAGCGGGCCTCGACGCTGCTGCGCGCGATGAGCACCGATGCTGCGCATCTCACGACGACCCCGGCACGGGTGCTGGTCGGGTCGGCACTGCTGCTGCCCGGCGCAGTCCGGCTGCCCTATGCGTTGGTACTCGCCGTGACGCTGGGCTCGCTGGAGCTACGCTTCGGACGGCGCGCGACGGCACTGGTCTTTCTCACCGGCCACGTGCTGGCAACGCTGCTGACCGAGCTGCCGATCGCGATCGGCGTCCACCTGCACGCCCTTCCGCAGAGCGCCGCCCACCGGCTGGACGTGGGTGTCAGCTACGGCATGTACGCCGCCGTCGGCGCCGCGCTGGTACTGCTGCCCGTCCCCGTACGGCGGTTAGCCGCCCTGCTCGCCGGGGCCGTCGTGCTCGTCCCGGTGGTCGGTGACCACGATCTCACGTCGGTCGGCCATGTGCTGAGCCTCGCGACGGGCCTGGCCTGGTGGCCCTGGCTCCGGCAACGGCAACGGCAGCGGCAGCAGCGGGCACCGCTGCTCAGCTGATCCATGAGCGCAACTCGGGCCAGGTCGCCGCGAAGCCCGGGTGCAGGGTCAGCACCTCGACGGCGTCGACCTCGACCCAGCGCACATCGGTGCTTTCCCGGTCCAGCGCATGCACCGACAGTTGGACCGGGGTCGACGCCAGCACGGTCGTGTAGCTCCACCCTCCGTGGTCGTCCAAGAGCTCCGCGCGCACCGTCGTACCGGCTGCGTCGAGCCCCGTCTCCTCCGCCGCCTCGCGCAGAGCCGCCTCCACCGCGCTCTCCAGGCTGGCGCGGGCACCCCCAGGAACGCCCCAGGTGTCGCCGTGGTGGCTCCAGGAAGCCCGATGTTGCAGGAGCACCGAGGGCCCGGGCGCAACCAGCAGCAGCCCGGCGGCGCCGAACCGGCCCCAGTGCGTGTGGCCGGCCGCGCAACGCATCCAGCCGTCCCCGTCCGCCAGCACGTCCGCAGTCTGCCGGTCGACGGCGGGACCCGCCTGTCCTGCCCCGGCAGTGCAGCACCACGGGAAGATCAGCCTGGCCCGCGTGAAGGATGCCGAGTCGCTCCTGCGCTTGGAGAGGCCGACGCGCGGCCGCAGGACGGCTTTGACAGAATCCGGTTCGACCACCTCGTCTGCCCGAAAGGCCCCCCTGTGAGTGACATCAGCTTCGACGGTCGCGTCGCGATCGTGACCGGTGCCGGCGGCGGCCTCGGTCGCACATACGCGCTGGAACTCGCTGCCCGCGGCGCTCTGGTGGTCGTGAACGACCTGGGCGGCAGCGTCGACGGCACCGGCGGCGATGACAGCGCGGCCACGAAGGTCGTCGCCGAGATCAAGGCCAAGGGTGGTGACGCCGTGCCGAACTTCGACTCCGTGAGCACCCCCGCAGGCGGCGCGAACGTCGTCAAGACCGCAGTCGACGCCTTTGGCAAGGTCGACGTCGTCATCAACAATGCGGGCTTCCTGCGCGACAAGAGCTTCCTCAAGCTGACCTGGGACGACCTCGACGCGGTCATCGACGTGCATCTCAAGGCCGCCTTCTACGTCTCGCAACCGGCCTTCGCGATCATGAAGGAGCACGGCTACGGCCGCTTCGTGTTCACGGCTTCCAACGCGACCTTTGGCAACTTCGGCCAGACCAACTACTCCGCCGCCAAGATGGGCCTGGTCGGCCTGGCGAACACCATCGCCGTCGAAGGCGCCCGCGCCGGGATCCTGTCCAACGTGATCATGCCCGTCGCCAAGACGCGGATGACCGAGGAGCTGCTCGGCGATTTCGCGGACTACCTCGCGCCCGAGCTGGTGACGCCGATGGTGGCCTACCTGGCGAGCGAGACCTGCACAACTACCCACGGTGCCTACTCCGCCGCCGGTGGCCGGTACGCCCGCGTGTTCTGGGGCCTGGGCCAGGGCTGGTACGCCGGACAGGGCGTCACCCCCACCGCCGAGGACATCTCGGCACACCTCGCTGAGATCGAGCACCAGGAAGGCTATCTCGTACCAAACTCCACGACCGATGAGATCGTTGCGCTCGCCGAGCGGTTCAAAAGCTAGTGCTGGGCTAGTCCGGCGGCGGCCCCAGCAGGCGGTCCAGGAACCGACCGACTCCCGGGGACGAGCCGAGCAGGTCGTCCACCCGAGGTACGGCGGGAGCGCGGCCGCTCATCCCGTCGGCGCGATCGGCCTGCTCGGATCGCGCCGACTGATGGGGGCGGCCCGCTCGGCGCGGCAAGCTGAAGCCGGACAGGAAGTGCCGCGGCTGCCGGGCCCGCTCCGACGGCGTCAACGGCAGCTCGTCCAGGCCGTCCAAGGCGCCGCCAGTCAGGTCGATATCAGTCAGGTCGATACCAGTCAGGTCGGCACCAGTCAGGTCGGCACCAGTTAGGTCGGCACCAGTCAGGTCGGCACCAGTCAGGTCGCCACCGGTCGCGGGGGCGTGGACCCGGTCGGCGGCGTACGCCGACAACTGCCCGCGGGCTACCGCCTGGGCTTGGCCGAGCTCGAGGCCGCCGCTGACGAGTTGGGCCGTCGGACAAGGGGCCTGGAGTCCGCAGCCGCTGCACAACCCATCGGCGCCGGCTCCATGCAGGGCCGCGACGGCCTCCGGCAGCCCGGTGGCAGCGGCGATCTGCGCCCGGGCCTGCGCCACCGCCAGGTCGGCGGACCGCTCGGCCAGCCCGGCGCGGCTCTGCGCCCGGTCGACCGCCTCCTGGGCCTGAGCCAAGGTGTCGGCGAGCAGAGCGTCGTACATGGGGGTGTCGCTCACCCCGACAGCCAAGCAGACCCGAGCTGCTCGACGGCGTGCACGGTTAACGCCGGGGTGCCGGCCTCGTCCGATGCTCCCAGGTCGATCTCGGCCCGGATCCCCCAGTCGTGGTCCCCGGCGGGGTCGTCGATCACCTGTCGTACCTCCCAGCGGTCGCGGTGCGCGGTGATCTGCAGCAGCGCCGGACCGCGGGCGTCCGCCCCGGTCGAGATCGCCTCGTGCTCGAGGAAGTAGCCCTTGAGCGAACCGGCCCAGTCCACGCCGGGGTCCAGCTCGGCGAGGGTGTCCCAACTGCGGCGGGCGGCCAGCTCGACCCGGCGGAACATCGCATTGCGCACGAGCACGCGGAAGGCGCGGGTGTTGCGGGTCAGCGCGGGCGGCGGCTGCGCGGCTACGGCGACGCCAGCGCCACTGGTGAGCTCCGCCCATTCATCGAGCAGGCTCGAGTCCACCTGGCGGACCAGCTCGCCCAACCAGCTCGTGACGTCCTCGAGCTCCTCGGTCCGCGCCTGCTCCGGCACGCTGCGCCGCAGGGCCTTGTAGGCGTCCGCCAGATAGCGCAGCACCAGCCCCTCGGCGCGGGCGAGGCCGTACACCCCGACGTACTCGTTGAAGGTCATCGCCTGCTCCCACAGGTCACGGGCGACCGCTTTGGGCCGCAGCTCGTAGTCCGTGACCCACGGGTGCCCGCGGCTGTAGAGCTCGTACGCGGCGGTCAGCAGCTCCTCGAGCGGCCGGGGGTAGGTGACGTCCTCCAGCAGCGTCATCCGCTCCTCGTACTCGATCCCGTCGGCCTTCATCTGCTGCACGGCCTCACCGCGGGCCTTCCTGCGCTGCGCCGACAGCACCTGGCGTGGGTCGTCCAGGGTGGCCTCGAGCACCGACAGGACGTCCAACGCGTACGTCGGGGCCGTCCGGTCGAGCAGCTCCAGGGCGGCCAACGCGAACGTCGACAGCGGCTGGTCCAGGGCGAAGTCGGCCTGCAGGTCGACGGTGAGGCGGGCGGTACGGCCCTGCCCGTCGGGAGTGTCGAGCCGCTCGACGACGCCCCCCGCCACCAGTGCCTTGTACGACGAGATCGCCTGCCGCACATGACTTCGCTGCCGGATGCGGGGCTCGTGATTGTCGAGCAGCAGCCGACGCGCGGAGGCGAAGGCATCGCCGGGTCGGGCAATGAGGTTGAGCAGCATCGCCGAGCTGACCCGGAAGCTCGAGGTCAGGGTCTCCGGCTCCGCGGCAACCAGGCGCGCAAAGGTCTTCTCGTCCCAGGACACGAACCCCTCGGGCGCGCTCTTGCGGCGTACCGACCGGCGCTTCTTCGGGTCGTCGCCGACCTTGGCCAGCGCCCGCTCGTTGTCGATGACGTGGTCGGGCGCCTGCACCACGACGGTGCCGGCGACGTCGTACCCAGCGCGCCCGGCCCGTCCGGCGATCTGGTGGAACTCGCGCGCCTTCAGATGCCGAGTGCGCACCCCGTCGTACTTGCTCAGCTGGGTGAACAGCACGGTGCGGATCGGCACGTTGATCCCGACGCCGAGGGTGTCCGTGCCGCAGATAACCTTGAGCAGCCCGGCCTGCGCCAGCTGCTCGACCAGCCGGCGGTACTTGGGCAGCATCCCGGCGTGGTGCACGCCGATCCCGTGCCGTACCAGCCGCGACAGGGTCTGGCCAAACTTGGTGGTGAAGCGGAAACCGCCGATCAGCTCGGCGATCTGCTCCTTCTCGGCCTTGCTGCACATGTTGGTGCTCATCAGGGCCTGGGCCCGCTCGACCGCCGACTCCTGGGTGGTGTGCACGACGTACACGGGCGCCTGGTGGGTCTCGAGCAGCTCGGTGATCGTCTCGTGGACGGGGGTCAGGACGTACTCGAAGCGCAACGGCACAGGCCGTTCGACGGCGGTGACCACAGCCGTCGGACGGCCGGTACGACGCTCGAGGTCGGCCGCCAGGAACCGGGTGTCACCGAGGGTCGCGCTCATCAGCAGGAACTGCGTGCCGGTCATCTCCAGCAGCGGCACCTGCCACGCCCAGCCGCGGTCCGGGTCGGCGTAGAAGTGGAACTCGTCCATGACGACGAGCCCGATGTCGCTGCCGGCGCCCTGCCGCAACGCCCGGTTCGCCAGCACCTCCGCGGTGCAGCAGATGATCGGGGCATCGGGGTTCACGCTGGCGTCACCGGTGGCCATGCCGACCCGCTCGGCGCCGAACACCTCGCACAGAGCAAAGAACTTCTCGCTCACCAACGCCTTGATCGGCGCTGTGTAGACGCTGCGGCGTCCGTCGGCCAGCGCCGCGAAGTGCGCGCCGACCGCTACCAGGCTCTTGCCACTGCCCGTTGGGGTGGACAGCACGACATGGCTGCCTGCTGCCAGCTCGAGCAGCGCCTCCTCCTGCGCCGGGTAGAGCGCGATGCCGCGGGAGTCGACCCACGAGGTGAAGGCGTCCAGCACGTCCTCGGGGCCGCCAGCCGGCAGCAGATCGGCCAGGATGCTCACCCCGTCACGCTCCCACGCACATGGGCACCGGCGTCGGGCACCCGCTGGTCACGGTCGACTGAGCTGTCCCAGCCGAGCCGCAGGGGAGCCGAGCGCGGCGCCGCAATGCCGATGGCAACCGGGAAGAGCTCGGGACCAACCACAACAGCACACGAGTGCACCTCCAGGTGCGGTCATCGACCACCCGGCGAGCGCAGGTGATCGTGGCCCGGCTTCGCTCTGGTGCTGCTGTGGTTGGCGGAACACCGCAACCAGGCGGTCGAAGGCCGCGATCAGCGGGCGCGACCGGACGAGCGACGGGCCGGAGCCGTTCCGGCGCGGGCAGCCAGTTCCGCGCGGGTGCGTGCGGGACCAGCCGCACGGGGCGCAGCTGCCTTGGCGCCGGTCGAGGCTCGCCCCGAGCCTGAGGCACCGCTGCCGCCGGTCGCCCGGCCGCCAGCGGCCCGGGCGTTGTTCCTGCCTCCGTCCCGGCCGCCGCTGCTGGTACGGCCGCTGCCGCGCGGTGCGCGAGGCGGCTCGGCTATGACGGGCGCGGGCTCGACGAAGGCCGCGGCCGGTCCGGTGAGTGCGGTGATCGCGGAGTCACCCGGCCGTACCGAGGCGGTCGTGGGGCGAATGCCCGCCTGCTTGGCCAGGGTGCGCACCTCCGAGCTCTGGTCGGGCGTGGCGATGGTGACGACCGTTCCACCGGCGCCGGCCCGCGCGGTACGGCCCGATCGGTGCAGGTAGGCCTTGTGCTCGGTCGGCGGATCGACGTGCACGACGAGCGCGATGTCGTCGACGTGGATGCCCCGCGCCGCGATGTCGGTCGCGACGAGCACCCGCGTGCTGCCCTCGGTGAATGCAGACAGGTTGCGCTCCCGCGCGCCCTGACTGAGGTTCCCGTGCAGCTCGACCGCTGGAATGCCCGCGGCGGTGAGCTGCTTGGCGAGCTTTTTCGCGGTGTGCTTGGTCCGCATGAACAACAGGCTGCGCTCCTGGCCGGAGGCCAACTCGTGCACGACGGATTGCTTGTCCGCGCTGCTGACCGCGAAGACGTGGTGGGTCATCGTGGACACCGGCGACACCGCCGGGTCCACCGAGTGCGTGCTCGGCTGGTGCAGGTATCGCTTGACCAGCACGTCCACGCCGTTGTCCAGCGTGGCGCTGAACAGCATGCGCTGCCCGACCTCCGGTGTGCGGTCGAGCAGCCGCTTGACGGCCGGGAGAAAGCCGAGATCGGCCATGTGGTCGGCCTCGTCGAGAACCGTGATCTCGACGCCGGACAGGTCGCACGCGCCCTGACCCAGCAGGTCCTCGAGCCGGCCGGGGCAGGCGATGAGCACGTCCACTCCCGGGGCGAGCGCCTTGACCTGCGGGTTCTGCCCGACGCCGCCGTACACGACGGTGCTGGTCAGTCCGACGGCCTCGGCAAGGGGGCGTACGACGGCGAGCACCTGGTTCGCCAGCTCGCGGGTCGGGACGAGCACCAGCGCGCGTGGACGCTTGGGTCGCCGGCTGCCACCGACGAGCCGGGCGACGATGGGTAGACCGAACGCCAGCGTCTTACCGCTGCCCGTCCGTCCACGGCCGAGGACGTCGCGCCCGGCCAGGGTGTCGGGCAGGGTGGCCACCTGGATCGGGAACGGAACAGTGATGCCCTGTCCGCTGAGGGCGGTGACCAGCACGGTCGGAACCCCGAGCTCGGAGAACCCGGTGGCCGGTACGCCGCGGTCCGTCCCTGTCCGGGTGGTGGCCGTGCGCGGCGCAGGGACCGGAGCAGCAGAGGGCGGCGCGGCTGTCGAGGCGGTGTTCGGATGGGATGGGGTAGGCACGGTCATGCGGGATCCTCCGGGCGGCAGGGTGTGGGTCCGCCGGCAGAGGCTGTGCTCGACGCCGGCGGTGCGGCGAGCAGGTGATGGCGAGCAGGTGGTGGGCAACAGGTGGTGGGCCAGCGCGTGGTGGTGCGCTCAACCGGTGAGGGCCACGAGCTCCACGGTCAGGGTTGCACCAGAGGCGGCACGATAGCTGACGGACTGGCCGGCGCGGGCGCCGAGCAGGGCCCGGCCGAGCGGGCTGGCGGGGGTGATGA